>Ga0123338_10000053_pt1 | contig 119225 bp, 94 predicted proteins | sample grotaG_FD_89793 | JGI IMG/M metagenome (GOLD analysis project Ga0123338, IMG submission 89793) | Glacier valley bacterial and archeal communities from Borup Fiord, Nunavut, Canada, to study Microbial Dark Matter (Phase II) -... | ecosystem: Environmental > Aquatic > Freshwater > Ice > Glacier ... | reverse complement strand
ATTTCTGGTATGTGCAACTCATGATCGGAACGTCATCCTGAATTTGTTTCAGGATCCCTCGAATTGCTCATATTATGGTAAGTTTCTGAAACGCGATCGCTTCCATCAGCGCGTCATTGCGAGTGGGAAGCTATTTTTAATAGCCACAATGTGAATATGACAGGGGAGATAATTTACTACCTTAGCAGATCATTATCTGCACAGTTTGGCCGTTTTGTGTATAGTGTTTTTAAACCTGTTTGCGAGTTTGGTTCCAAAAGATTGAGGCACAATGTGTGGTACTTCCTTTACAGGAATGTCCGAATGGTAGCTTGCCAACGTATAGTTTACATTGCCCTTTTGGGTGCAGATCTTTAATTGTAAATGTATTAATTTATGGAGAAGATCAGATCGAACGTTGCCGGTATAGATATCGGTGCAAAAAAGGTGTTTGTCGCCGTTGAAGGACAACCGGTTGTGAGCTACTTTACCTTTACTGAAGACTTCCTGCTGCTACGGGATTCTTTGTTAAAACAAAAGGTAGGAACCGCTGCCATGGAAGCCACAGGTGTTTACTGGGTCATCTTGTATGAGATATTGGCAGAAGCCGGGATTGATGTCTGGCTTGTAGATGGACGTCAGACCAAACAAGTCCCCGGGCGAAAAACGGATGTCAAGGATTGTCAATGGATACTGGAACTACACAGTTACGGATTGCTTAACAGGTGCCTGGTAGTTGATGGCGACATTAAGGAACTCAGGAGCTACATCCGCCTGAGGGAAGATCACATCAGCAGTTCTACGATGCACATCAACCATATGCAAAAGGCACTGATATTGATGAACATCAGATTAAAGGAGGTCTTGAGCCAGGTACACGGAGCTAGCGGCATGGCCATTATAGAAGCCATCCTCAGGGGAGAAAGAGACAAACACATTTTGGTAAGCCTTTGCCACCGAAGCGTGTTAAAAACCAAAAGGGAACTCATCCTAAAAGCATTGGAAGGAAAGTACACAGAAGCCGGACTTTTTGCTTTAGCACAGGCATACGAGGGCTATCAGTTTTACCTGGGCCAGATCGCGCAGTGCGACAAAAGGATCAGTATTGTGATAAACCGCATTGGGCAATCAGGTAAAGGGCAGGATACAAAAAACAAACGAAAAGCCATACGGCATCACAGTCCTGCGGTGGAAAAACTGGCTCCTAACCTGATGAATATTTTTGGTGGAAAAGATGCAACTATCATCTCAGGGATAACCGATTACACATGGATGCAAATTATGGGTGAAACAGGCAGAGATCTTACCAAGTGGGAAACAGAGAACCATTGGACCAGTTGGCTTGGACTAGCTCCCGGACAAAACAACTCCGGCAAAAGGAATAGAAGTGCCAAAAAGAAAGGCCGGCCAAAAGCGGGACAAATCTTCCGCACCATCGCACAAGGATTAATAAACAGTAAGAACATAGCAATCGGAGCCTTTGGCAGAAGGTTAAGAGGGCGAAAAGGCCCAGCTATTGCCATAAAAGCGATGGCACGAAAAATAGCAATACTTTACTGGCGGGTAATGGTCAAAGGACTCGATTATGCAGAAAAAGGCATCATCCATTATGAAGAACAACTGATGTTTAACAAAATGAAATCATTGAATAGACTGGCAAAGGAGCTAAATATTGAAATCATTGGTAATAAACAACTTACGTAAATCTGTCATTGGTAGGAACGAAGCAATCCCACATCAACAATAAAACAACAAAATCACTATTATTGACAGATTGCTTCGTGCCTCCCACTGACGCCCTGAAGGAGGCCATAACACTGTAGAAAGTTATTTTTATTCTTCCATCGTCACACTTACCTTTTCAATTTGGCCTCCCATTGGTGGATTCATCTTTGAGACTTTTACCTTTACCTTCCAGACTTCAGGGAATTCATTTTTCAGACGATTGATGATCCGTTGGGCTACATGTTCAAGCAGATCAGAGGGTACAGCCATTTCTTCTTTTACAGCCAGGTAGGCTTTCTGGTAGTCGAGGGTATCCTCCAAACGGTCTGTCTGGCCAGCTTTACTGCAATCAGCCTCAATGGTCAGGTTAACTAAAAAACGGTTACCTGCAATTTTCTCTACTTCAAAATGCCCATGAAAGGCATAAAACTCCATTCCTTCAATTTGGATGATCGCCATAATTCTACAATTGTTACAATTTGGAGTCCAAAATTAATTATATTGTGGCAGAAATCAATTTTCAACCGAGTGAATATTTTAATAGCTGAAATCATTTCGTACTTTTGTAGGAAATCCCATTTAGAAAAGTGAATTATTAAATAGAATATAATGAGCGAACATACGATTGAAAATGACAATGCCGTGAAGTCGAATAATTTCATTCACCAAATTGTTGAAGAAGAAATACTTGCAGGTAAAAACGGTGGACGTGTGCATACCCGTTTTCCCCCTGAGCCCAATGGATATTTACACATCGGTCATGCAAAATCTATTTGCCTGAACTTTGGTACCGCTCAGAAATTCAATGGTTTAACCAACCTGCGTTTCGACGATACGAACCCCTCGAGAGAAGAAACTGAATATGTGGATTCGATCAAGGAAGATGTTCGCTGGCTGGGATTTACCTGGGACGACCGTGAATTCTATGCCTCCGATTATTTTGACCGCCTGTATGATTTTGCTGTCAAGCTGATTGAGGAAGGTAAAGCCTATATCGACGATCAGGATGCTGAAACCATTAGTACACAGAAGGGTACCCCCACCCGACCGGGAACTGAAAGTCCATTCAGAGACCGTTCAGCAGAAGAAAACCTGGATTTATTTACCCGCATGAAGGCTGGAGAATTTGATGAGGGAGTGCGTGTCTTGCGTGCCAAAATTGATATGACCTCCCCCAATATGCACATGCGTGACCCTATTCTATATAGGGTTATGAAAGCGCCTCACCACCGCACAGGCGACAAATGGTGTATTTATCCAATGTATGATTTTGCCCACGGACAATGCGATTACTGGGAAGGAATTACCCATTCGATTTGTACCCTTGAATTTGAAGTTCACCGCCCCTTATACGATTGGTTTGTAGACCAATTGGCCGATTCAGAGGATCGTCCCCGACAAATAGAATTTGCCCGTTTGAATCTTACCTACACAGTGATGAGCAAACGTAAACTGCTCGAACTGGTTAAAGATCATCATGTTACAGGATGGGACGACCCCCGTATGCCTACCATTTGCGGATTACGCCGCAGGGGCTATACTCCTGAGTCACTTCGTAATTTTGCCGAGCGCATCGGTGTTACCAAAACCGATGGAATGATTGATGTGGGAGTGCTTGAATACAGCATCCGCGAAGACCTGAACAAGAGTGCCCAACGTGTGATGGGGGTCTTGAATCCACTCAAAGTGGTGATTACTAACTGCCCTGAGGGAGTAATTGACCAGATGGAAGCGATCAACAATCCTGAAGATCCATCAATGGGAACACGTCTGGTACCCTTTACCCGCGAACTGTACATCGAACGTGATGATTTTATGGAAGATCCACCCAAGAAATTCTATAGGCTTTCACCTGGTACCGAAGTGCGCCTGCGTTATGCGTATTTCATTACATGTACTGATGTGATAAAGGATGCAAATGGCGAAATTACAGAGATCCATTGCACCTATGATCCTGCATCCAGAGGAGGAAATTCACCCGATGGACGCAAAGTTAAATCAACTATTCACTGGGTCTCGGCTACCGAAAATGTGGAAGCAGAAGTTCGTCTGTACGACCGCCTGTTCTCTGATGAGGAGCCAGACAGCCACAAAGATATTGACTTCAAGGAATTTATGAACCACGATTCGCTTCAGGTATTGCCCAAATGCTACATCGAACCCTTCGTGAAAGATGCCCAACCATTGGATCACTTCCAGTTCGAACGACTGGGTTATTTCAACATCGACACTGATTCTACTACTGATAAACTGGTATTTAACAGGACCGTTCAGTTGAAGGATACCTGGGCCAAAGTGATGGGGAAATAGAGAAGAAAGAAGACGAGAGCTTCGGAGAAAGAAAATAGAGAAAGGGTGGGATGAAAGTTCTGCCCTTTTTTAATGATGAAATATTTATTGCATACATATTGTATTTGATGATAGAAAGGCTTAACTTGCGATGTTCAATTATTTATTCCTGCATATCGGTAAAAAAATAATTTGACATTGACAAGAAGTATTTTTTCAAAATGACCTTTAGAATTATATCTTGCCTTTGGTATTGGTTTAATTTTGATAATATATTTCATTTGGCCCAGTATATGTCTCATTTGGAAGTCATCATACTTAAGAATAAATAAAAGGGGGGAAATTTAAAAATGAAAGCACTTTTAGATACAAACATTATAATACACCGGGAGACAAATAGAATTTTCAATAAAGATATTGGCATTTTGTTTAAATGGTTGGATAAAGGAAAGTATATAAAATGTATTCATCCTGTAACTATTGCAGAAATTAATAAGAACAGCAATAAAAATACGGTTAATACTTTAAACGTAAAATTAGATAATTATGTTGCGTTAAAAACTATTGCTCCTATCTCGCCACAAGTAAAATTGGTTTCTGATAATATAGACAATAATATCAATGATATCAATGATACTCAATTATTAAATGAAGTCTTTTGCGATAGAGTTGATATTCTTATAACTGAAGATAAAAAAATACACAAGAAAGCAGAGCTTTTAAATATTTCTGATCGTGTTTTTAATATCGATTCTTTTCTTGAAAAAGTTGTTTCCGAAAACCCTGAACTTGTTAATTACAAAGTACTAAGTGTTACTAAAAAGCTTTTTGGAGAAGTAAAAATAGAAGATTCATTTTTCGATTCTTTTAGAGAAGATTATCCAGGATTTGATAGATGGTTTAACAAAAAATCCGAAGAAATAGCCTATGTTACCCATAACATGGGTAATATATTGTCTTTCTTATACCTTAAGGTTGAAGATGAAAATGAAAACTATTTGGACATCATTCCACCATTTAAACCTAAAAGAAGACTTAAAATTGGCACCTTTAAAGTTGTCAGTAATGGCGTGAGATTGGGTGAACGATTTCTGAAAATAATTATTGATAATGCGATTCAATATAAGGTTGAGGAAATTTATGTCACAATATTTGAAAAAAGTGATGAGCAAAGAAGATTGATTAATTTACTTGAAGACTGGGGATTTAAAAGATATGGGAAAAAAGGCGGTGAATCTGTTTTCGTCCGAGATTTTAGACCAAGTTTCAATATTGATAATCCTAAATCTACATACCCTTTTATATCATTAGATACAAATATCTTTTTAGTTCCAATATATCCTAAATATCATACTGAATTATTACCTGATTCATATTTAAACAATGAGTCACCTATAAACTTTACTGAAAATGAACCTCATCGTAATGCCATTAGCAAAGCTTATATTTGCCGTTCAATAGAAAGAAACATTAGGAAGGGTGATATAATCATATTTTATCGCACAGCAACGATAGGTCAGTCAGCTTATCATACAAGTGTTATCACAACTATCGGAATGGTTGAAGAAAAAATTGATGGAATCAAGGATGAAAATGAATTCATATTAAAATGTCGAAAACGAAGTATATTTACCGATAATTATCTAAAAGAATTCTGGAGTTATAGTAAATTTCGTCCTTTTGTGATTAGATTTCTATATGTATTTTCTTTTCCAATAGGTTCTAGGCTAAATAGAAAGAAACTATTAGACTTAAAGATAATTACTGGTGAAGAGAACGAATTAAGAGGATTAAAAAAAATAACGAAAGAACAGTTTTTAACTATATTAAAAGAAACAAATACGAATGAGAGTATTATTATCAATTAAACCAGAATTTGCTGAAAAAATATTCAATGGAACAAAGAAATATGAGTTCAGACGTACTGTTTTTAAAGACCCAACTGTAAAAACTGTTGTCGTTTATGCATCTTCTCCAGTTCAAAAAGTGATAGGAGAATTCGAAATTGAGTCTATTCTCAATTTTGAACTACAAACATTATGGGAAAAGACAAAAGAATTTTCTGGGATAACGGAAAAGTACTTCTTTGATTATTTTGGAGATAAAGACAAGGGTTATGCAATTAAAGTAAAGAAAACTAAAAGATATAAAGAGGCGCTTTGTTTAAAAGAAGATTTCAAATCATATCCTCCTCAATCATTTAGTTACTTGAGAGAATAAAATAGATAGCCATTTCATTAGAATATAATTATATTGAATAGTAAGTAATAATTTCAAGTTATATTATTATTATTATTATTTTAATAGTTCCAACTAGCTTTCTCACATCAGACAAAGTTCAACCTTTCTGATTTTCAGCTGTTATTCTATAGTGCAATTAATTAAAATAACAACATTATGGAACAAAAGTCGATTCTAAAGATCAAACCATTGGGTTTCCCATGGGAGACGCAGGACCCTTTTATTTTCTGTGTACACCATCGGGATGAATACCCAAAAGGGAATGATGATATGGGGCCTGCGGCATCACTTGAAGGCCGTAACATTGGTCAGGATTTTACTGTAAAAGACGGTTGGCGAATGTATCATGGACAAACGATTCCGGGATTCCCATACCATCCGCACCGGGGTTTTGAGACAGTCACCGTCGTAAAGAAAGGTTTAATTGATCATACCGATTCGATGGGTGCATCGGTCGGTTCGGTAAAGGTGATGCTCAATGGATGACGGCAGGCAAAGGGGTGCTGCATTCCGAAATGTTCCCGTTAGTTCATCAGAATCAGGATAATCCACTGGAGCTTTTTCAGATATGGTTAAACTTACCCAAGGTAGCCAAGTTTGTTGAGCCACACTTTAAAATGCTTTGGGAAGACAGTATTCCGGTATTGAATGAAACCGACAGTAATGGCAAGTCGATCGAAGTAAATGTCATTGCCGGAGTATATAGGCTTTGCCATAATGCCATTTTCGCCACCTGGCAAGTCGATCGAAGTAAATGTCATTGCCGGATCACTTTACAATTATACGGCACCAAGTCCTACCCCCAATTCGTGGGCTGCCAATCCTGAAAATGATGTATCTATATTAACGATCAAACTTGAAGCAGGCGCCAGTTGGATTTTACCAAAAGCAAGTCTGGAGGCACACCGTAATCTTTATTATTACAAAGGTATTGGGCTAAAAATTGAGGGTGAAACCATTCCTCCCTATCATTCAATACAGGTCAAAGCAGAGACCAAATCAAGGAGAAAAGATTACGCAGATTAAAAAGGACTACGGGGATTGAGAAAAGGTATAAACCAGCCATGGTCAGCATTTATTGAAATAGTACAGTTGTCGGAAGTGTCGGAAGTGTCGGAAGTGTCGGAAGTGTCGGAACATTTTGATTTACTCTTTATTTCAGGGATGTGTAAAAATTTATCCCGCTTTTAGTATAAAGAAACCAAAAATTAGTATTATAACTTCAAATTGTTTACCTTTGGTGAAACCAAAGGGCAAGAAAATATTTACTTAATGCATTTTAAGCGAAGAAATAGTTTCCTTAATGGCTAAAACTGAAAACCAACTAATCAACCGACCAATGAAAAAACTAGTTATAATTGCTTTTGTAGTATGTCTATCAGGGTTATTGAATGCTCAGCCGTTAAAAAGGTCAGACAGTTTTTTTGGAATACATTTTGATTTCCATGCAGGTATTAATGATAAGGAAATAGGCAAAACTTTTACTGCCGAAATGATTGACTCATTTCTTACGATCGTAAAACCTGATTTTATTCAAGTCGACTGCAAAGGCCATCCCGGGTACACAAGCTATCCCACAAAAGTCGGAAATCAGGCTGGTGGTTATACAAAAGATATCCTTAAAATATGGCGCGAAGTAACTGCAAAGCACAATGTGGCGCTTTATGTACATTATTCAGGTCTGTATGATATAAAAGCCGTTGCCGACCATTCAGAATGGGCTCGTGTACTGGCTGATGGATCTCTGGAAAAGGAAAAAGTTGGCTACCTGAGCGATTATTCCGACAAATTATTGATACCCCAGATGAAGGAAATATCGGACTATGGTGTCAACGGGGCCTGGATCGATGGTGAATGTTGGGCCACCCAGCCGGATTATTCTCCCAATATGCTGGAATTGTTTAAAAAGCAAACTGGCATTGCAACTATTCCCAAATCAGCATCAGATCCTCATTATAAGGAGTTTATCGAATTTAACCGTACCATGTTCAGGCAGTACCTACGTAAATATATAGACGCTATTCATGCGTACAATCCTGATTTTCAGATAACAAGCAACTGGTCATATTCGTCGATGATGCCTGAGCCTGTAGATGTGAATGTAGATTATCTGTCGGGCGATGTGGCAGGTCAAAATTGTGTCTACAATGCTGGATTTCAGGCTCGCTGTATGGCCCTTCAAGGAAAGCCATGGGATTTGATGTCATGGGGATTTACTTTTTCCTTTGAACCAAATGGAAGCTTTGCAGGTCCTAAATCAATTACCCAGTTAACACAGGAGGCCGCAGAGGTAATGGCCATGGGCGGAGGATTTCAGGCCTATTTTACACAAAACCGCGATGGTTCAATTAAACCCTGGTATTTTAATTTAATGGGTGAATTGGGCAATTTTTGTCGTGCCCGTCAACCCTTTTGCAAAGGAGCTGAGACAATTCCACAAATCGGACTTTGGTATTCTACCTACAGCAAACGCAATCAGACCGATCAGATCTATGGCTGGAATGTTCAAAACGTAGAAGGTAACCTTTCTCTTTTGCTGGATGGACAGAACAGTGTTGAAATACTTATGGATCACCAGCTTAAAAAGAAAATGGATCAGTATCCGGTCATTGTAATTCCTGAATGGACTGGCCTGGACCCTGATTTAAAAAAACAGGCATTGGAATATGTGCAAAAAGGTGGTAACCTGCTGGTTACAGGAGCCAACGCAGTAAAAGAGTTTGAACCTCAGCTGGGAGTAACTTTCGAAGGTAATCCAGAAAATAAGGTATCTACAATGGGCATGAACAACGAGATGTCGGCAGTAAAATCTTCTGTTCAACAGGTGAAACCAAATGCAGGAACCCAAATTATAGGGAAATTCTATAATGGTGATGACTTCCGCTTTCCAACAGGACATCCTGTTGCTACCATTGCTGCTTATGGGAAAGGTAAGATTGCAGGATGTTATTTGGATCTGGCAAATCCATATTATACTTACCAGGCACGAGGATATTTAAAAATAGTGAATGCTGTACTTGATAATTTATTTCCCCAGCCAATTGTACGTGTGACTGGTTCTGATTATGTACATACCACTGTAAGTCAGAAAGATGGTAAGTTGTTTGTTCATTTGATTAACACTTCGGGAAGCCATTTCAATCAAAAAGTATATGAATATGATCATATTCCTTCAACTGGCGATCTGACTTTGGAATTGAATACTGCCAAGCCAATTAAGAAAGTGGTACTGCAACCTGAAGGTAAGGCATTGAAATTCAATATAAAAGACAGTAAGGCTATTGTCATAGTTCCCTCCGTAGCTGTTCATTCTATTGTTCAACTGGAATTTTAATTATTGAAAAAGATCTCTATCCTAATTTGGAAATGGTTATCTCATTCGGTAACTTTGGTAAAAAATTATGAAGATAAATCCAGATAAAAATAATCTGACATCCTGAAATGATCATTTAAATGAAAAATACGGTCACTCGGGTACTCCTTCCAGAGAAAAATACGAAGAAGAGTTTGAAGCTTTTAAAATAGATGTAATGATTCAGGAAGCTAAAAAAAAGAAGATAGATTAAGAATTTGTTCTATAAATTTCCCTATTTAAAAAACTTTATTCCCTTATCTTTGCACCTTCATTTTATTTGTAAAATCTATGCCATTTTCGTCTTTCGGTTTAACGCCTGCATTGTTAAAAGTTCTGGCTGACCAGAATTACACACAGCCCTATCCTATTCAGCAAGAGGTTATACCCGCTATTCTGAAGGGGAAGGATGTGTTAGGCATAGCTCAAACCGGCTCGGGTAAAACGGCCAGTTATGTGTTGCCCATTTTAACCAATCTGCAAGGACAGTCGGAAGTAAAAAACAGACATGCCCGTGTTCTGGTATTGGTGCCGACACGTGAACTGGCTCTACAGGTGCGGGAAGTGTTCGTTCTGTTCGGCTCATGGCTACCGGAACGGATCAAAACGCAGGCTGTGTTCGGTGGAGTGTCCATTAACCCACAAATGATTGGTTTGCAAGGTGTCCATGTTCTGGTGGCTACTCCAGGGCGGTTATTGGAATTGATCGATTCAAACGCTGTACACCTATCTGAAATTGATATTCTGGTGCTCGATGAAGCCGATAAGATGCTCAACCTTGGGTTTCAGGATGAGATGAACCGAATTATTGCATTGTTGCCCAAGAAGCGTCAGAACCTCTTATTCTCGGCTACTTTGAGTGAAGAATTGGCCAACATTAACCAGATTTTATTACACGATCCGGTAGTCATTAAAATAGAAGTGGAACGCGAAAATCTGGACCTCATTGAACAGGTAGGCTATTTTGTGGCTGAAGAAAAGAAAGGCCCGTTGCTACGTTACATCATCAAGCACAATGATTTAAAGCAGGTGCTGGTATTTACCTCATCCGTTTATCAGGCTGATAATGTAGCAGATAAGCTCCGTAAACATGGAATAGACGCCTCTGCTATTCATAGTAAGAAGAGTCAGGGTGCTAGAACTGAGGCATTGAGCAAGTTCAAATCAGGGCAAATACGTGTGTTGGTGGCTACCGACCTGTTGGCCAGAGGTATCGACATCGAATTTCTACCTCACGTGATCAATTACGAGTTGCCCCGTTCACCAAAAGATTATATTCACCGTATTGGCCGTACCGGTCGTGCAGAATCTGCAGGTGAAGCCATTTCATTCGTGTCCCCTGATGACCAGCACCATTTCAAAATCATTCAGAAAAAGATGGGCAAATGGGTCACCATGATCGACAGCGAAAACATTGATCTGAAAGGTTTTTAGAAGATAGTTATAATCATCATTTGAAAATGAGAATTGGACAACCATTGATTCGGCCAAATATTAAGACTTGCCTTTTCCTGCAAAGCACTATCCCATAGGATATTTGTGGCTTACTTTCAGTAAAAATAGAGTTGGAGGGCATACAACTAAAATGACACAAATGACACAAATGACACAATTGACAGTTGTCATTTGTGTCATTTGTGTCATTTCGGGATTTCTGGATTTTGGGATTTAAATTATGGTCTGCTGAAAAACTCAGTATCGACTTTTAAGGTTCGTTTAGTTTGAATTGAATATTGCTCATTCCCATTGACTTGTTAAAACTGTCATTAGAAGTGAAAGGGAAATAAAATTCTCCGAAAGATGTTGGTTATAGGTTATACTGCTGTAAGAAGCTGATTGTGAAGATTTAATATTGAAAATGGGTATAACCGCAGAGGTGACTCCGAGTACTCGAAGTAGTATGTGTGGTTGTTTTATTTTTGAATCTGCAAAAAATACCCAATGAATTGATTCTAAATTATAAAGCTGAAAATCACAAAAATAGCTGAGTAATTGCAACCCTTAAAAGTCCGGTTCTTCCTCAACCTTTTATAGCTAATCGATACGCTGTATTTTGCGGGTTAGCGGTCGTTCAACAGAGATTGGAACCTTTTCCTCAATCACACTGCTGGTATCCAGTCCAAGTGCTTTCACATCGTCGATGCTCAATATGCGAGTGAATCCATGCAGGCTCATGATCATTGATTCCCAAGGCGACAATTCATAGTCTTGCGTCATCACACGATCGAGGTTTATAAACAGAAAGTCGGCCGCAAAGTGATGTTTCTTAAGCGATTCGTAGGAACTTGTCAATCTTATTTCGCCATTGGCCACCATATCTTTCAGCACTTCTTTAAAGTAAAGATTTATGCGTGGTTCGACCTTAAATCCAAGATGGAAGTCGATACGTATCAGTGTTCCGGGAATGAATTGGGTTACTTCATAACTAAAGGTATCCGGTTCATCAACAACGTTCACATGCAACAGCCAATAAGTTTCGGCACGCTTGGGCTGTTTGTTGAAGATCGAATACATGACCTTGGATTCAATCTGGTACAATTCATTGGCTTTAATGATGTAAACCAGATTAGTTGCTATTTGAGGAATTGTTTTATCCTTGCTCAGATCGTCAAATAAATGCAGGTACTTGTTGACATTTACGAAACTAATATGTCGATTTTTAATGCGTCGGCCAAAGAACCAACCGATCATGACAAGTAAAAAAGCCATTGCCAGAGCTATTGAAAACCAGCCGCCATGTGAAAATTTATGCAGGTTAGCGATCAGGAATGATGTTTCTATGGTTCCAAACAACAGTGCAAGGAATATTAACAGCGACCAATGAACATTTTGCTGATGGAGATAACGAATCAGAAGCATGGATGTCATAATCATGGTGATGGTTATCGATAAGCCGTAAGCTGCTTCCATATTGGATGATTCCTGGAAGAAAACTACAACAAAACAGACAGAAACCCACAATAGCCAGTTCACAAATGGAATGTAAACCTGCCCCTTAATGGTGGTAGGATGCAATACCTTGATTTTGGGCCAGAAATTCAGGGATACCGCTTCACTAATTAAAGTATAAGAACCGGTAATCAATGCCTGGCTGGCAATAACAGCTGCAGCGGTCGAAATCAGAATGCCTGGAAAAAGGAACCAGGATGGCATGATCGAATAAAAAGGATTCAAATCGGGTGTGGGCTGAGGATGGTTCATCAGCCAGGCACCTTGTCCAAAGTAATTCAACAAAAGAGATATTTTTACAAAGATCCACGAAATGCGGATGTTACGGATACCACAATGCCCCATATCAGAATATAAGGCTTCAGCTCCTGTGGTACAGAGAAATACGGCTCCCAACAGAATGAATCCGCCGGGATATTGAGTCAGAAAATCATAAGCATAAACCGGGTTCAAGGCATTGAGGATTTCAGGATAAGTTGAGATTTGTACAAAACCCAGTATTGATAGCATGCCAAACCAGACGACCATGAGGGGGCCAAATGAATTTCCGAGGAACTTAGTGCCGAACTGCTGAACAAAGAAAAGAGCGGTTATAATAATCAGGACTACAGGCAGTACATGAATGTTAGGATTGATCAAACGTAAACCTTCAATAGATGAAGTGACAGTAATGGAAGGAGTAATCACACCATCAGCCAACAAGGCGCTTCCCCCAATCATGGTAAGAGCTGCAGCCCATAGTGACTTCTTTTTCATCAGGGCAAATAAGGCAAATATTCCTCCTTCACCATGGTTATCAGCCCTTAGGGTGATGATTACATATTTCAGTGTCGTCTGTAAAGTCAATGTCCAGAATACACAAGACAATGCGCCATATACCAACAACTGATCAAAACGATCGGCTCCTGAGATAATTGCTTTTACCACGTACAGCGGACTGGTTCCTATATCACCGAATACGATTCCGATGGTGACCAGAAGGCCAGCTAAAGTAACTTTATTGAGAGCTGAATGATTTTTCGTCTCCGACATTTTCAACTTATGCTTATTTATTGTCTCTGAAAGCAAGCCAAAGTTACTCAGATTTTGTAAACGAACTTCCAGTTGCCTTGACTTCATGACAGAATTTCTTAATTTCTTAAGAATTGACTGTCATTTTAAGCTTTGAAGCGTGAATATAAAATGCAACATATATTGTGCCAATTGGTTTGACCTTCAAAATTTATTTGCGTCATTTGTATTTGATTTTGATGGCGAGTTCAATTGATCTACTATCACAATCAATTACTCAATGGTCGCTGTTACTTTATACAAATTTACAATAAGAATCGATAAACTAATTATCTTATGAAACGTATTTTATTAATCGTCCTGGTACTTTCCTTTTTCAGTATCAACATGTATGGAAAGATCATACTTCCATCGGTATTTGCAGACAATATGGTGTTGCAGCAAAATTCGAATGTGGCCGTCTGGGGCTGGTCTGGCCCGGGTGAAACCATCAAAATTGTTACAAGCTGGAGTAAAGATACGGTTAAAGTAAAAGCAGACAATTCATCTAAATGGACCGCTTCAATTAAAACCATAGGAGCCGGTGGCCCCTACTCTATACAGATATTGGGAAACGAAAAAGTACAACTGAACAATGTAATGCTAGGTGAAGTATGGCTATGCAGCGGCCAGTCGAACATGGAAATGACTGCAAACTGGAAGATCATCAATGGCGATGAAGAGGTGGCCAATGCTACCAATCCGAACATCCGTATTTTTCATGTTGAAAGAATTGGGGCTGAATACCCTCAGCAAAACTGCATTGCCAGTTGGTCAGTTTGTTCTCCGGCATCTATGCGTTCGTCCAGTGCCCTAGGTTACTTTTTTGCCCGTGAACTGCAGCAAAAACTGAATGTACCAGTCGGAATTATCGTATCAGCCTGGGGAGGAACGCCTGCCGAGGTATGGATTGAAAAAAGCAAAATCGAAAATAACCCTATATTGAACAAAGCAAAATATACTGAACATTTTGACGGATGGCCCGGAGCAGCAGGAACAACTTACAATTCGATGATTGCCCCAATTATTCCTTATGGAATTGCCGGTGCTATATGGTATCAGGGTGAATCGAACTGCGGAAATTACCCCATTTATTCATTACTGATGAAAACATTGATTGAAAGTTGGAGAGCAGATTTCAAGAATGATTTCCCCTTCTATTTTGTACAAATTGCTCCTTTTGCTTATGGTGCCAACAGCAAAGCAGAATATCTGCGTGAACAACAGGAAATAGCATCAAAAACTATTCCAAAAACAGGTATGGTGGTGATTTCTGATTTAGTAGACAATATCAAAGATATCCATCCAAAAAATAAACTTGATGTTGGTAAACGCCTTGCAGCTTTTGCATTGACTGAAACATACAAACAAAATATGGGTGAATATAAAAGTCCAGCTTATGAGTCGATGAATATTGAGAAGGACAAAGTTCGCATCAGTTTCAGTCATGCAGCTGAAGGTTTACGATCCACCGGTAATATTCCTGCAAAGTTTATGATTGCAGGTGACGATCAAAAGTTCGTTCAGGGAACAGCCAAAATTGAAGGCAATACCGTTCTCGTTTCCTCCAAACTAGTCAAAACACCTGTGGCAGTGCGGTTTTGTTTCGATGACGCTACAATGCCCGATATTTTCAGTAATTACGGCTTGCCTGTGGCTCCTTTCAGAACTGATAAATGGTAGAAGAAAGTGCCTAAAGTGTCTAGAGTGTACTAAAGTGTCTAAAGTTAAGTGTCCATTTTTTAATCATTTTAAAATGAATTGTTTTCAACTGTTTATCTTGTTGACCTTTTTTTCAGGAGCCGTACAGGCTAATAACATCCATTCTGAGGAAAAACCTGATTTGTTTACCTCCCTTATAAACATCCCTGAGAGTTACAAACTTTCAGGGAAAAATCTAGTGGCGTTGGCTGAAAAAATCTTATATAAAAACACCCCGCAGGAGGACATGTATTTGTACCTTTTGCGTCCATTGGTGAAATCGAAAAAAGCGTTGCCGGCCATTGTATATTTTACAGGCGGCGACTGGGTAAATGGAAATGTGGAAGGTCAGATTCCCAATCCAGCATGGTTTCGTGACCATGGAATTATCGGAATTGAGGCAGATTATAGAGTGCAGTCGCGCCATGGAACGAGTCCTTTGGAATGTATTGAGGATGCCAAATCGGCCATCAGATATGTTCGTGCTCATGCTAAAGAATTGGGCATTGATCCCAATCGCATAATTGCAGCAGGGGGTTCAGCAGGTGGACATCTTGCTGCATGTACAATGATTGATGGAGGTGATGCATTAGGTGAAGATCTGACTATCAGCTCGAAACCCAATGCATTGGTGCTTCACAATCCGGTATTGGGTGAAGGATTCGGCAAAGAATTCTTTGATGCTCATCCTGAATTTTCGCCCATTCTACACATTCAAAAAGGCTGGCCGGCAACTATTATTTCTAATGGAACCAAAGATAATACTACTCCGTTTGAGGTTGCTGAAAAGTTTACTCGTTTGATGAAGGAGGCTGGGAACACCTGTGAACTTATTTCTGTGAAAGATGCAGATCATTCTTGTGATTGGCCTGTCAGCAATCCAAATTTTTTGCCTACATTGCAACGAATGACAGATTTTCTGAAAGAACAAAAAATAATTAAATAAGTATCATGCGATATCCATTATATTTGAATCGATTACTAATTGTATTTATCTTATTACTAGCAGGTTGCTCCTCACCTCAATCAAATTACTATGTTGATTCACAATCGGGAAACGATACGAATGCTGGAACTAAGAATAAACCTTTCAAGAGCATTGAGAAGATCAATTCACTTCAACTTAAAGCTGGCAATTCGGTATTTTTTGCTGGAAAGCAAACTTTTGCAGGAACCCTCAAACTATTTGCATTGGCAGGTACAAAGGAATTGCCTATAATAATTGGATCTTTTGGAAACGGACATGCAATTATCAATGGTGGAAATGCAAACTCTATTCATGCTGATAGCTGCACCTGGCTTAAGATTAAAAACCTGGTTGTAACTGGGAATGGTCGTCTAAAGGGAAATACAGGCAGCGGTGTTGAATTTCGTAAAGTTCAGAATTGCTCAATAGATAGTATTGAAGCCAGCGGATTTTTATGGTCAGGCGTAAAAGTTGTAGGTGGCAGGAACCTCCGGATTACCAATGTTTATGCACATGACAATGGGTTTTCAGGCATCAATGTTGAATCTGATGGACAAGATGCAGGTGGGTTAGAAGGTTCGGGACAAAAGACTTTCCGCAATTTATACATTGCCAACTGTCTGGCTGAAAATAACCCAGGCTGTCCTGCCGTTTTAAATAATCACTCCGGAAATGGGATACTTATTGGTGGTGTCACCAATGGAACAATTGAATATTGTGAGGCCAAGAGCAACGGCTGGGACATGCCCCGCGAGGGAAACGGTCCTGTTGGAATCTGGGCTTACCAATGTGACAGTGTGACCATTCAATATTGCTATTCACACGACAACCATACTTCTGAAAAAGGTGTGGACGGCGGAGGATTTGACTTCGATGGTGGAATGACTAATTCGGTGATGCAGAATAACTTCTCGGCCAACAATGAAGGCGCTGGATATGGTTTATTTCAGTATGGCGGTGCCTCAGAATGGAAAAATAACATCGTCCGAAACAACATCAGTTACAACGATGGACGTAAAAACTCGCAAGCAGGTTTTCTCCTGTGGATTGAAAACGGATTAACCAAATCAATATCTGAATGCCAGATTTATGAAAATACAGTAGTGAATTGTTACGGTTATGCTGTCAATATTTATGAAGGCAATTATCCGGGCTTCAACTTCAGGAACAATATATTTCTACTTACAGCACATTCATTGTCTTATGTAACAGGCAAATATACAGGAGCAGAATTTGACAAGAATCAGGTTTGGACTATCAATAGAAACGATCAACTTGCCTTTCCAGAGGACAAAGAAGTGACTTTTGCTGATCCTAAAATCAAGATTCCCGAAGATGAAACTGATTTACCTAAAAATGTTAATGAAGTAAAAGAGATGATTTATTTCAACACTAAATAATTAAAGATAAAAGGGACACAGAGTTAAAAGAAATAAGAAATAAGAAAATAAAAGGTACACAGAGTTTCATAGAGTTTACACAGAGTAACACAGAGTTTAAAAAAATAAGAAATAAGGAATTGAGTTGCATTGTATTTTTATCGTAGAGGCAATTCGTGTAATTCGTTTTAATTCGTGTAATTCGTACCTTCATGTAATTCGTTTTAATTCGTGTAATCCTTTTTAAATAAGAAAACAAACTGACCTAATTATGAAAAAACAAATTTGTTATCAACATTTACCAAAAAGAATGAATCACTTCGCGGCTTGCTTTTTGATTTTAATTGCTTCGATTTCAATGATCTCTTGTGGCAAAGTCCAAACTGATTTTGCCAATCGAGAAAGGAATTTTGATGCCGACTGGAAATTCCATTTGGGAGATATCAGGGGCGCTGATTCCGCAAAATTTGATGATTCAAAATGGAGAACGCTTGACCTGCCGCACGACTGGAGTATTGAAGATTTGCCGGCAATTGAAGGTAAAAAGCAGATCGGTCCTTTTTCAGAAGACAGTCCAGGCAAAGGATCCACAGGAAATGTAATGGGTGGAATCGGTTGGTACCGTAAGACATTCACTTTGGATAAATCGACAAAAAGTAAAAGAGTACAAATCTATTTCGATGGTGTTTACAGAGAATGTAATGTGTGGCTTAACGGACAGCATCTCGGATTTCACGCTTATGGTTACACGCCCTTCTTTTTGAATATGACTCCGTATTTAAAACCTGTTGGTGAAAAGAATGTTCTGTCTGTCTGGGTAAATAATCCCGGTAAAAACAGTCGATGGTACAGCGGATCAGGTATTTACCGTCATGTCACTTTACAAGTTACTGATTTGGTAAATATTCCTGTTTGGGGAACCTTTATTTCTACGCCAGAAGTTTCGGCTGAGAAGGCCAAAGTGAAAGTGGCAACAACGATTCATAACATAACTGATCGAGATGTTGATATAAAACTCTTCACCCAGATCTATTCACCTGACGGTAAAGTGGTTGGTCAATCAGAAACGCTCATTAAAACTATTTCAGGAAACGATAATCTAGCTGAGCAAATAATTGAAGTTACCTCTCCAGCCCGCTGGTCTATCAATTCACCCAACCTTTATAAAGCGGTCTCAGAAATCAAGTTTAATGGTAAAACTGTTGATCAGAAGACCACCACTTTTGGCATTCGCTCCATCGAATTCAGTGTTGAAAAAGGGTTTCTATTGAACGGTGAACGGGTGTTATTGAAAGGTGGATGTATGCACCACGACAATGGACCTTTGGGTTCTGCAACCATCGACAGAGCTGAAGAACGACGCGTTGAACTGATGAAAAAATTCGGCTTCAATGCCATACGCACCAGTCATAATCCCCCTTCTGTTCAATTTTTAGATGCATGCGACCGGTTAGGCGTTTTGGTGATCGACGAGGCATTTGACCAATGGCAACGTCCTAAAAATCCAGATGATTACAGTATTTATTTCGATGAACATCACAAATCGGATCTTGAATCCATGGTTTTACGTGACCGCAACCATCCTTCAGTAATTATATGGAGTATCGGCAATGAAATCAGTGAAAGAGCTGACTCATCAGGTTTGGTGATTACAAAAAACCTAAGTGATATTATCAAAAAGCTGGATACTACACGCCCTGTAACTGCCGCCTTGTGTGAATTCTGGGACAACAAGAAAAGAACATGGGATGATACAGCACCAGCTTATGATCTGTTGGACGTAGGAGGTTACAATTACCAATGGAAACGTTATGAAAGCGATCATGAGAAATCGCCTAAGCGTTTGATGGTTGGTACTGAATCGACTGCCAAAGAAGCTCTTGAGAGCTGGCAAATGGTTGAAAAACATCCTTATGTGCTGGGCGATTTTGTTTGGACTGCCATGGATTATCTGGGTGAATCGGGTATTGGACATGCATCCACATCCACATCCAATGTGACCAAAGATGAATTTTCACCAGGCTGGCCTTGGTACAATTCATATTGCGGCGATATTGATATATGCGGATTCAAGAAACCTCAATCCTATTTTCGCGATGTGATATGGAAAATCAGTAACCTTGAAATGGCTGTTCATCAACCCATTCCATCAGGTATGAAAGAAGTGGTCAGTTATTGGGGATGGCCCAATGAACTGCAAAGCTGGAACTGGAAGGGACAAGAAGGAACAAAAATGCAGGTCAATGTTTATTCCAATTATCCTGAAATAAGATTGGAATTGAACGGTAAAGTAATTGGTACAAAATCTGTTTCCACTGAGACCAAACTGACTGCCACTTTTGAGGTACCTTACGAAGCCGGAGAACTTAAAGCAATTGCATTAGTCAATGGTAAGGAAGTTGAGTCGAAAGTGCTGAAAACAACTGGTAATGCGGCCAAAATAAGATTAACAGCCGACCGTTCATCCATTAATGCCAACCGCAATGATCTTTCATATATTACCGTTGAAATAGTGGATGAAGCAGGAGTTTTGGTTCCCAATGCCCAACCATTAGTTCAGTTCAAAGTAGAAGGAGCAGGTGAACTGGCAGCAGTCGAAAACGGTAATCCAACAGATATGAAAAGCTTCCGTTCGCCCCAGGTAACCTGTTTCAATGGTCGTTCACTGGTGATTTTACGTCCCTCAGGAGCTTCAGGTGAAATTAAACTGAAAGCTGAATCAGCAGGCTTGACAGGAACTGAAATTACGGTTCAGACTAAATAAAAAGATACTTTTTCTATATTATCATTAAACAGGAAGATTTCATTGGTTGAATTCTTCCTGTTTTTAATTTCTAACCAAAAGAACCTAAATTCATTGTTGGCCTTCAAACTTAAATGACACCTTCAGTTTTGTTCTGTAACTTTCAATCTTTCCATCTTTAATGGTCACGTCCATAGATATTACTTCTGCAATCCGAAGTTCGCGTAAAGTTTCCGAAGCCTTGGAAACGGCAGTTGCAGCAGCCTTTTCCCACGATTCACTACTTGTACCTACCAATTCGATAATTTTATAAACACTCTCAGCCATAAAATACTCCTTTCTTATTAGTATAAACATACTTAACGAACAAATGATTGGATTAGTTTCACAAAATAGGCTGTTTAATAATAGTTTTTGATGATCATGCTAAAATACTATTCAACAGGAGTTCGATGTTCGATATTCAATTTAACACATAAAATAACTTAAAAATATTTTGTATATTTAAACTAAGTTCAACATCAAGTATTCATTAAAATAGTGTCCTCATTCTCCATTTAATTAATAGTCCTGCAATACTTTATACTATTATTTACAGAATTGGTTTGTTGAAAAATATCAATCATCTGAAGTGACCCCTTTCAATTGTATATTACCATTTATCGCTTTGCAAGGGATAACTTCAGCGCTTATTTTAACTAATTTCTATCATACCTTATTGATACCTCATTGATCCCTCATTGATAACCCATTTCACCGAACTATCTTTGTTGAGGTAAATCAGAAAATTATTGGAATTAAATTCAAAAAATAAACTTTCAAGTTTAGTGGTTTTTTAATTTATATCCCGCCAAATTTTACTATTTTTATGATCTCAAAAAGCATTCAAATAAAAGCATTTCATGGAACTTAAGGAATTGATCAAAACACAAAAGGAAAAATTACAGACTATCCTGGACAAGACAGAACTGGCATTGGGAGAAATAATTTTCATCAACAACGATTGTCAGGTGTTATCACAATCTGCCGTAAGATTTGAGATGGTGATTGATTATCCGGAAGCAAGGATTTCATTTGAATATTCGCTTGATATTGTAGATGAGGATGTTATACCTTCCAATAGCGGGGATCGCAGTGGCTGGGATCGGTATTCGTATGCATGTTTACTCGAAGTTGAAAATGAATTGAGCCTATTAGATCCCAAAGAACTGGTTGAGCATAAAAAATACACGCGCGAAGGAATGATCAAACGTGTATTAGAGGAACGTCGTCAAAAAGCAGATAAAGCAAAATATCATATAAGATGGGCGGCAAACATATATGGCGATCATATACTGACCAATGAAAACGGGGTAAAGTATAAACTATTTTTGCGTGACTTTAAAAACGAAACAGGTTACAGTGACAGTATGGATTCGCGACTCAATAAATTGGGTACTACCAAACACCTTATGTTTGCATTTCAGCAACTAAAAGTAAATAAATCACTTTATGATTCGTTAGAAAAAACATGCCCTTTTATCGAAGTATATTGTGATCCTCTCAATGACTATAATATAACATGGTTCTACCCTCATCCTTTGCCAATCGAAGAACAATTGCTGTTGTCGAGATATTTCAAAAAGGCTACATTTATTGAGAATGATGAACTGAAGGGCTTTCTAGGTTTTCTTGAAGAATCAGCTGATTTCCAGAGGATTCAAATACGGCCTGAGGTTCGTGAGAAAGTGGAATCTGCTTTTGAACAGGAAATGCTAGATGATTTAAGGTCAAACTGGAAGCCTGATTTTTCATTAATCAATGCCGAATTATACAATTATCAAAAAGAAGGAATTGAATTTTCATTATTTCGAAAAGCATCTATCAATGCCGATGAGATGGGCTTGGGAAAAACAATTCAAGCCATCGGGACGGCATTGCTGAAAAAGCAAATATTTGGCTTCAAAAAGGTATTGGTCGTTTGTCCCGCCTCAATAAAAGGACAATGGAAAAAAGAAATTGAGAAATTTTGCGGTGAAAAAGCCTTAATTGTTCAAGGATTTCCAGATGAGAGAGCAAAACAATACCTCGACACAGAGCATTTGTTTTTCATTGTTAACTACGAGACGATTCTTCGTGATCATTTGTCCATCAACAAAGCAGGAATCGACTTTTTGATTTTGGATGAAGCTCAACGTGCCAAAAATTACGAAACAAAAACAGCCTCGTCGATCAAACGACTTGACTTCAAACATGTTATGGTGATTACCGGTACGCCAATAGAAAACCGGCTGATCGATATCTTTTCGATTGTAAGCATTATTGATCCCTATTTTTTTGGCCCACTTTGGGAATTTTCGTATCAATATTGCCTGTTCGATCCAGAACGGCGCGACAAAATAAATGGGTATTACAACTTGCAAAAGCTCCACCAATACCTTGAACAAATTCTGATTAGACGTGAGAAACGAAAAGTAATCGAGCAATTGCCCAATGTTCAGCAGACCAATATCCCAGTAAACCTTTCGCCTTTGCAAGCAGAATACCATGCAGGTTACTCAAAAGGTATAGCAAGCATTATCAGGAAAAAGTTTCTCACTCCTTATGATTTACAAAGACTTCAGTTATTGCTTGCAAGTATGCGTATGGTGTGCGACTCGACTTACCTGATTGATGAAGAAACCAACGAGTCGCCCAAGTTGGAAGAACTGAAATATATACTGCTCGAAAAGTTGGATGTTCCGAATTCAGATCGAAAGATCATTATCTTTTCAGAGTGGGTGAAAGTCCATAAATTGATTGGGAAGATGTTGCGCGACAACAACATAGGGTTTACAGAGCTCAATGGCACTATCCCCGTTAAAATGCGCGGTGAACTCATTCGCAAATTTGAAACCAATCCACATTGCAAAATTTTCCTTTCCACCGAAGCCGGAGGTGTTGGACTTAACCTTCAGATGGCCGATACACTGATCAACTTTGAATTACCTTGGAATCCTGCAAAAAAGAACCAGCGCATAGGTCGTATTGACCGTTTGGGGCAGAAAAGCAACAAATTGACCATTTTCAATTTCATTACCCGCAATTCTATCGAACAACAAATTGCTTCTGGATTATTGGTTAAGCAAAACCTTTTTGATGGAGTGCTCGACAGTTCGAATACCACCAACTATGTCGATTTTTCAAGTAAAGGCCGGTCTCAGTTTATTCAGCAGTTGGAAGAATTTATTGCTGAATCAGAAAAAACAGGTTTGGAAGATGAGTTGGAAAAGGTAGAATCTTCGGCTAATACTGAAGTAAATTTATCTGAAGTATTGATTGAAGCGGATGTTGTTAACCCTACCGAAGAACTATTTGAAACTGCCTCTACGACAAGTCAAAATAATCAATCGACTTCACCACAAGCCATTGCCAATGAGAAGGCCCAGGAAGTTCAACAGGTAATGAACAATGGAATGCAATTTCTTGCCGGACTATTCAAAATGTCAACAGGTAAAGATCTAGGAATCAGTGGTCAATCCGTAGAAATCAACAAAGAAACCGGTGAGGTAGTGATGAAATTTAAACTACCATTTTAATAATATCCACCTTAATTACAGAGATTAACTTATATAATAATTATTGCCTGTAATAGGCGGTGGATTAGCCCTATTTATATATCCAGCGGAACCAATTTTACAATGATTCCGGAACCTAGATTGCAATATAAATAAAGCCATCAGTAGTGTTGATTACATTGCTCACCCGGCCTGTTAGGACTGGAATTTAATTTTTTTTAATCTCCATAATAATGAGTACACTCCAAAAAATCAATAAATAAGAAATGCCACAAAGACACCAAGCCCCAAAGGTACATAAAGCAATTATTATTAATTATATACACTTAGATAATCTTTAAGCCTTTGAGTCTTTACGGCAGAATTAGACCTTTCGGAGTGGACTCAAGAATATAATTTAAAGGAGCCTATTCCACCTTTTACCTGAGCCATAATATAGTCTTTATTAATGAGGTTAATATGGGTACCATTCTGGTATCTCATAGGTAAATATACGAATTATATTCCTATTATCAACCTATTTACTACCTATTATCTACCTATTTAGTTAGACGTTGGTAGGGCGTTGGTTGGGCGTTGGTAGGGGGCAGTATTCAGTAAAAAGTATTCAGTAAAAAGTATTCAGTAAAAAGTATTCAGTAGTCAGTAAAAAGTAAAAAGTATTCAGTAAAAAGTAAAAGGAATAAGAAATAAGAAATTAAGGACTATCAGAGTATTCCTTTCTTATTTCTTATTTCATATTATTGTTCTGTTCCTTATTTCATATTATTGTTTCATATTATTGTTCCTTATTTCTTTTTCTCAGAAATCTATGTTCTTGCGTAAGGTGAATTATTGTTATATCTTAGCGCCACCATTGATTATTCATAATTTTCATAAAATTGAAATTACCATGAGTCGAAGATTCATTATTTTGTTCACTTTGTTTTTTTGTATTTCAGCATACAATGTACGGTCTCAAACCTTGACACCGGTTGATTATGTGAATCCGCTGATGGGTTCCGATTCCAATCATGACCTGTCAAGTGGGAATACCTATCCTGCCATTGCCATGCCCTGGGGAATGAACTTTTGGACTCCGCAGACAGCCAAGATGGGCGACGGATGGGTGTATGCTTATAATGCTACCCATATTCAAGGCTTCAAGCAAACACATCAACCCAGTCCGTGGATCAATGATTACGGGCAGTTTTCACTTTTTCCATTGACAGGTGAATTGAAAATTGACGGGGAGGAACGTGCCAGCTGGTTTTCTCATAAGGCAGAAACCGTTAAGCCATACTACTACTCGGTTTACCTGGCTGATTATGATGTAACTACAGAAATTACACCTACCGAACGTGCAGCAATGTTCCGCTTTACTTTTCCTGAGAACGAAAAATCATGGGTGCTCATTGATGCTTTCGATAAAGGATCATATATTAAAATTATTCCTTCAGAAAATAAGATTATTGGATATACTACCCGCAACAGCGGAGGGGTGCCTGAGAATTTCAAGAACTATTTTGTTGTTCAGTTTGATAAACCCTTTGCTGAAAGCCAGGTCTGGAGTGGAAAAGAAATCGTCACTGGAAAGTCGGAACTGAAAGACGACCATGTTGGTGCAGCTATCCGGTTTATTACTAAAAAAGGTGAAAAGGTGCATGCACGGGTAGCCTCTTCGTTTATCAGTTTTGACCAGGCTGACCTGAACCTGAAAGAACTGGGCACTGATAATTTCGACCAGCTATGTCAGAAAGGTAAAGGCGTATGGAACAAACAGTTGTCGCGCATTGCAGTGGAAGGTGGAACGACCGACCAGACGCGTACATTTTATTCGTGTATGTACCGGACCATGTTGTTTCCCCGCAAGTTCTTCGAATTCGATAAGTATGGCAAGATGGTGCATTACAGTCCATACAATGGACAGGTTTTACCCGGGGCCATGTTCACAGACAATGGATTCTGGGATACATTCCGTGCAGTATTTCCCTTCTTTAATCTTACATTTCCAAGCTTGAATGCACAGATTCAGGAAGGATTGGTAAACACCTACAAGGAAAGCGGATTCCTTCCCGAATGGGCCAGTCCTGGTCACCGTGATTGTATGATAGGCTCCAACTCGGCCACTATCATTGCAGATGCTTATTTGAAAGGAGCACGTGGATATGACATCAACAAACTATATGAAGCTGTCCTGAAAAATACCACCACCGAAGGTCCTCTGACCTCTGTAGGCCGCAAGGGAGTGGATTATTATAACAAACTGGGATATGTTCCATACAATGTGAAGATCAATGAGAATGCAGCACGCACCCTCGAATATGCCTTTGCCGACTGGACCATTTATCAATTGGCCAAAGAGTTGAAACGTCCTCAGAGTGAAGTTGATCTATTCGCCAAACGGTGCCAGAACTACCGCAATGTGTTTGATCCTGAGACCAAGCTGATGAGGGGTAAAAACCTTGACGGAAGGTTCCAGAAACCCTTTAACCCTTTTAAATGGGGCGATGCTTTTACCGAAGGAAACAGCTGGCACTACACCTGGTCTGTTCTCCACGATGTTCAGGGATTGATTGATCTGATGGGCGGCAAAAAGGAATTTGTGGGTATGCTGGATTCCGTCTTTGTAGTTCCTCCCATTTTTGATGATTCATATTATGGAGGTGTGATTCATGAGATACGGGAAATGCAGATTATGAACATGGGAAATTATGCACACGGCAACCAACCTATACAGCATGCGATATACCTGTACAACTACGCCGGTCAGCCTTGGAAAGCTCAAAAGTGGGTACGCGAAGTAATGAACCGCCTCTATCTGCCTACTCCCGATGGTTATTGCGGTGATGAGGATAACGGGCAAACATCGGCCTGGTATGTATTCTCGGCCATGGGTTTTTATCCTGTTACTCCAGGTAGTGATCAGTATGTCTTGGGAGCGCCCCTGTTCAAGAAGATTACTTTAAAGCTTGAGAATGGCAAAGAAGTTGTGCTTAATGCCCCTGAAAACAGTGCTGATAACAAGTACATTCAATCTATAACTTTCAATGGTACAGCATACAGTAAAAACTGGCTGAGTCACAGTGAATTGATGAAAGGCGCCATCCTCAACTTTAAAATGGGAGATCAACCCAATATGAAAAGAGGAATAGAGGCAAAGGATTTTCCTTATTCTTTTTCATCTGAGGCTAAAATAAATATGAAGTAATATGACAACACGAAGAGATTTTATACGAACCAGCGGCTTGACCCTCACAGGAGTGGCCATTGCCGGAACAGGCAGCGTATTTGCCGCTTCAGCCAACGAAATCAGTTATGTGAGTAAACGTCCGGCTCCGGGTAAAAGGAATTTTACATCGGCAGCCGTTGAAAAGACAATTTTGGAAACCAAAGCCAAACTGAAAGATCCTAAGCTGGCCTGGATGTTCGAAAACTGTTTCCCCAATACATTGGATACTACTGTTGAATATAAAATAAAGGAAGGGAAGCCAGACACATTTGTCATTACCGGCGACATTCATGCCATGTGGCTGCGCGATTCGTCGGCACAAGTCTGGCCGTATTTGCCAATGGCAAATGATGATGAAAAATTAAAGTCATTACTGGCCGGTGTGATCAACCGTCAGACTCAGTGCATACTTATTGATCCTTATGCCAATGCCTTCAACGACGGGGCTACAGGAAGCGAATGGAAGACTGATCTAACAGATATGAAACCCGAACTGCATGAACGCAAATGGGAAATAGACTCATTGTGTTATACAGTTAGACTGGCATATCATTATTGGAAGACTACAGGCGATACAAAGGTTTTTGATGCCGACTGGCAGAAAGCAGCCAAACTGATCCATCAAACTTTTGTAGAACAGCAGCGCAAAGAGAGCCTTGGTCCCTACAAATTTCAGCGTAAGACTGAACGCCAGCTCGATACTGTTTCAAATGATGGCTATGGTCAGCCGCTCAAACCTGTCGGACTGATTAACTCTACTTTTCGTCCTTCGGATGATGCGACCACTTATGGCTTCCTGATCCCATCTAACTTATTTGCAGTGACTTCACTCCGCCAGTTGGCTGAAATCAGCAATAAGATAACCGGTGATAAGGCTTTTGCTGAAAAATGTATGACTCTTGCCAAAGAAGTTGAGGATGCTGTCCGCAAATACGGGATTGTAACTCATCCCAAATATGGCAAGGTGTATGCTTTTGAGGTCGATGGTTTTGGCAATGCCTCCCTTATGGACGATTCCAATGCTCCCAGCCTGCTGTCACTCCCATATCTGGAATGTGTGGAAATAAAAGATCCGGTTTATCAGAATACCCGTAAACTGGTATGGAGCCACGATAACCCCTATTTCTTCAGCGGAACAGCAGGTGAAGGTATTGGAGGCCCCCATGTGGGTTACGATATGGTTTGGCCCATGAGCATCATCATGTTGGCCATCACCAGTAACAACGACAAGGAAATTGCAGCTTGCATGAAAACTCTTGTGGCTACCGATGCTGAAACTGGTTTTATGCATGAAACATTTCACAAGAACGATCCTAAGAATTTCACACGCAAATGGTTTGCCTGGGCAAATACCCTCTTCGGTGAACTGGTCCTGAAATTGGTTAAATCCGGAAAATTATAATCGTTTAAAAGACAATTAAATAGACAGTTATAAAATATAGAAAGTTAGTGGTTAACACTATCTGAAATTTCCGACACAAATGACACAAATGACAAATGGCAATATTGTCATTTGTGTCATTTGTGTCATTTGGTATTAAAAATTCAGTCATTGTTAGAATCTCATTCAGAGCGTCATCCTTAAACAAGTTAACAATAACGATACCCTATCAGAGCTTCCAGGGAAAGCATCTCTATCCTCCTATAACGCTCAGAACATGATTCCGGAATACTTTGCATGATATTGTGACATTATTCAGTTGACAAGATACCCCAAAATGATTCGTTTGGAAACCTTCCATATCAACATGTCAAACACAAAAGCAATCTGTTTACGGAAGTTATTGGAAGTGTCATCACCAAATTCCACAAGATATTGCTATATTTGCAAACATATATAAATTTTAAAAACTCCAGGGTTGAATTGCTAAGTACGCTCAGCATAAATAACCAAATCCGTTGGGTTGAATGCAGAAATGCTTCAACTTCCCGATTCCCGCAGTTACGGGATGACTTTGGAATGGAGCATCAACTGTGTGGTCGTATATGGATCGTCAGCTAATGTTCTTTCCGTTAAAATATTAAAAGAATGTTTATGACTCAAATTTCGAGAAAAATTCTCCTTATATCCGGTTCAGGACGCAGTGTTGGAAAAACAAGTTTTATGCGCCGCGTAATTTCAAAGAATGCAAGCCAACATTTGGTTGCCATCAAAATTACACCTCATTTTCATGAACCCACTCAAGGATTGGTGTCCCTCTTTGAGACTAAAAATTACCGTATCTATCAGGAAACTGATATTACCGCGAGTAAAGATAGTTCCTTGTTTCTTCAAGCTGGTGCCGAAACGGTATATTACATTCAAAGCACTGATGCGTTTCTCGAAGAAGCCTTCAACCTTGCAACTGAACAGCTAGTACCCGAACAGCCTATAATTGTTGAGTCGGTTAGATTACGCAATATTCTAGCCCCTGAACTGTTTATTTTTATTCAAAAAGATTTCGAAGAGGTGAATCCATCAGCTCTGGAAATGCAAAAACTCGCTGAAGTAGTTGTTCTTTCTGACAGTGGACAATTCAGCGTAGATCCAGCTACAATTACTTTTGATGAAAACTGGAATTTTCAGACCAGCGACAAAGATTGAAGCTGTTTGACCATGGGTACTCTGATCATTCGAAATGCAGATTGTACTCATTTTACTAAAATAGTTGGTTGAATGGCACTGTAATTGATGTATAAAATTAATGAAAATATTATTAGAATATCTGATTTTATTGTTAATTTTAACATTGATTTACAAGGTCCATACAATATGAAACCAATCTTCATCATTCTGCTCTCTTTATTGAGTCTTACATCTATATCACAAAACCTATACACGCGTGAGTGGCAACAGGTTGACTCACTTGCCAATTTGGGACAGTCGCAGACAGCGCTCGAAATGGTTATCCGCATTTATGATCAAACCAAAGCGGCTAACCAGTCCGACCAGTTTGTAAAAGCTTCATTGTACCGCATGATGCTGGAGGGAGATTTCCAGGAGGATTATTATGAGAAAACCATCGAACGGACTGAGCTTGAAATTCAATCGGCAAAGGCTCCTGTAAAGCAAATTTTGCATTCAATTGTGGCAGAACTATACTGGCGGTATTATCAGAATAACCGATGGAAGATTCTAGAAAGAAGCCAGACAGCCAACTTTGAACAGAAGGACATCAAAACATGGGATCTGAAAAAGATCGTATCTGCTTGTATGGCAAACTATGAATCATCGCTGATTGATAAGGATTTACTTAAAAATACTGCATTAACTTCCTTCTCGGAAATATTAATCAAACAAAAAGATTCAGAGAAATACAGGCCCACTCTATTTGATTTACTGGCGCATAGGGCCATCGACTTCTATTCTTCTTCAGAAGCTGGACTTACAAAACCAGCCAATACGTTTTTGATGAATGATGTCAGTTATTTTGGCTTAGCTGACAAATTTACAGAACTCAAAATCACTTCTCCTGATATCTTCTCTTTTGATTATCAGGCTTTGAAACTAACTCAGGAAGTTATCAAACTTCATCTAAAAGATACTGATCCAACGGCATTGATTGATGTCGAGTTAGGTCGGCTTTCGTATGTTCACCAGAAAAGTATTCTTCCAGAAAAAGACAGTCTCTATCTTGCCGCATTGAATAAGTTAGAAAATCAATTTAAAAAGTACCCTTCATCAACTGAAGTGGCCTATCAGATTGCAGTTCAATTAAATAATGAGAATGAACAAGTTATTCCTTATATTGATGGATCGTCTGCCAATCAAGCTATTTCAGACTCAAAGAAGTGGGATAAGAAGAAAGCGCTCGAAATCTGTCAGGAAGCAATAACTCGTTTCCCGGATAGTTTTGGAGCTGCCAATTGCCGTTCACTGATTGAGACCATCAAACTACCCTACTTGTCTATCACATCGGGATATGCATCCATCATTGGGAAGCCCTCCCTGGCTTTGGTAGAATATAAAAACCTTTCTAAAATATATCTACGCTTACTGAAAATTGACCCTTATACCAATCGGGAGCTACTGGAAAAGGATCAGGACATTCGACTCGAAAAATACCGAAGTATTAAACCAGAAGCGCAATGGGAACAGGCTCTTCCCGATGATGGAGATTACAGAAATCATTCAGCCGAAATTAAAATCCCTTCCATGGACAATGGGTTTTATGTTCTTCTGGCAAGCAGTGACTCTACTCTTACGGATAAATCAAAAATGATGCCTGCCAGAAGTTTCTGGGTCAGTAACATCAGCTATATCAGCCGCATGAATAATAAGGGAGTCAACGAATTAGCAATATTAAACCGTGAATCAGGCCAAGCACTTGCGGGAGTGAAGGTACAGCCATTTTATCGTGACTATAATTCCATAGATCGTAAATTTAAGGAAATAGCAGGAAACATCTTTGTAAGCGACCAATCAGGAATGGTGACAATTCCACCAAAAAATGACAATATACATAACAATCAATTTTATCTGGCATTTCGTACTAAGGATGATCAGCTAATGACAGAAAGCAATTTTTCGTCCTACTCATACCATGAGAATGAGCCTCAAGCAGCTATCCAGACCCATTTCTTTACCGATCGTGCCATTTACCGCCCCGGACAAACGATTTATTACAAAGGAATTGTATTGGAGCGGAAAGCCGAAGAGGTAAAAATAAAGACAAAGTTCAAGACTGAAGTTACTTTTTATGACAACAACGGTCAGGTCATTTCAAAACAAAACCTTACCACCAACGATTTTGGTTCAGTAGCCGGAAGTTTCACAGCCCCACAGGGTACATTGACAGGTGAAATGTCCATTCGGAACGAGACAGGGAATATTTCTATAAGGGTAGAAGAATACAAACGACCCAAGTTTGAAGTGACTTTCGACCCTGTAAAAGGATCGTACAAACTGGGTGAAATGATTACTGCCAAAGGGAAAGCTACAGCTTATGCCGGAAGTACGGTTTCCGATGCCAAAGTTCATTACAGGGTAGTTCGTCAGGCCCGTTACCCCTACTACTGGGGAGACTGGCGTGGTATGCCAAGATCGCCGGAAATGGAAATTACCAATGGCGACACTCTAACCGCCAGTGATGGATCGTTTACAATCAAGTTTAAGGCCATTCCTGATCTATCTATTGACCGTAAGACCAACCCGGTGTTTGCTTATGCCCTATATGCCGATGTGGCCGATATCAATGGAGAAAGCCACAATAGTGAAACCAGTATATCAGTTGGATACATAGCACTTTTGATAAAAACTGATCTTGCAGAGGAGGTCAATCTTGAAAAAGGATTTCAGTTTTCTCTTACAACAACCAATCTGAATGACCAAAAAGAAGCCACATCAGGAAATATCACCATTTATAAACTCCGTCAACCAGATAAAGTTCTGTATTCCCGCAAATGGGAACGTCCTGATCGGTTTACTATGACCAAAAGAGAGTTCGAAAAAGAATTCCCAGGCGAAGTTTACAATAATGAAGATGAGGTGACTACATGGCCAAAGGAATCTGTTTATACTTCAAGTTTCAACACACCAGCAGATTCAGTGATCACTCCTAAAAAGGATTTGGAACCAGGAATGTATGTGGTTGAAATAAAAACTAAAGATGCTTTTGGCGAAGAAGTTATCTACCAAAAACAAGTTACTGCATTTCACCCAAAAGAAAATAAAACAGATGCTGTTTCTCCATTATTTTTTACCCTTTTAACTTCCACTGCTGAACCAGGTCAGGATGTTCAGTTTCTGATTGGAACACCGATTAAAAAAGCTACTATAATGGTTGAAATTATGCAGCAAGACAAGGTTCTTAGCCGTGTAATTGTCCATTTAGACAGGGAGCAAAAGCTTATCAGTATTCCTGTAAAAGAGGAATACCGGGGCAACTTCTCCATCAATGTTACTATGGTGAAAAATAATCGTTCTTTTATGATAAGCAAACTGGTCACAGTTCCGTACACCAATAAAAAACTGGATATTAAATTTGCTACTTTCCGCAATAAGTTGTTGCCCGGACAGGAAGAAGAATGGCAGATTACATTGAGCGACAGTAAAGGGGAAAAAGTTGTTGCTGAAATGCTTGCAGGAATGTACGATGCTTCGCTCGATGCCTTTGTTCCGCACAACTGGGCATTCAATATTTTCAATTCTTCTTATGGATCACGACCATGGAGCGATAATCAATGTTTCGAAGTCAGGACCGGCGATCAGTTTTACTATCCGGACTTGTCATTTCCAATAGTTATGCGGGAGTATGATCAATTGAACTGGTTTGGATTTGGTGATGGATTTAATGGAGGAAGAAAGAACATTAGAATTAGAGGAACTAGTATGATGAAGGAAGCAAACATTGAGACGATGTCTGCCACTACTATGAATAAAGTGGTTGCTGGTGATGAAGTCAGTGGTATGGATATTGCTGAGCTAGCATCAACCATATTACCATCCATCAAAACATCTATTCCAACTACACCAACTGCGATCCAGATCCGCAAAGACTTTAATGAAACTGCCTTTTTCTATCCTCAGCTAGCTACCAATGAAAAGGGTGATGTGGTTATCAAATTTAAATCTCCTGAAGCCCTTACCCGATGGAAAATGATGGGTCTGGCTTATACCAAAGATTTGAAATATGGACAAATAGAGAAAACGCTGGTTACTCAGAAAGACCTGATGATCTTCACCAATGCTCCCCGATTTATGCGTGAGGGCGACCAAATGGATTTCTCAGCCAAGATCTCCAATATCAGTGGTGGTGATCTTTCGGGTACTGCGGAACTGCATTTCTTCGATGCATTGACCATGAAATCAATTGATTCAATCATAGGTTTGAACCCGGCAAATATTTCATTTACAGTAAGTAAAGGAAACAGTTCACCGGTAAGCTGGAAAATCCATATTCCTGAAGGATTACAGGCAATTACTTATCGCATAACAGCCACAGCAGGCGATTTCAGTGATGGTGAGGAAGCAGGCATTCCGATATTGACCAATAGAATGCTGATTACAGAATCAATGCCGCTGCCGGTTAACGGGATGCAGCAAAAGAAATTCACCTTCGACAAATTGGTTAATTCAGGAGCTGAAGGTTCAACTTTACGTAATTACAGACTATCTCTTGAATATACTTCCAACCCAGCCTGGTATGCAGTGCAGGCACTACCCTACCTGATGGAATTTCCTTACGAGTGTGCCGAGCAGATTTTCAGCCGGTATTATGCCAATAGTCTGGCAACATATATTGCCAATAGTGATCCTAAGATCAAACGAGTATTTGAAAGTTGGAAAACCATTTCACCTGATGCTCTCAAATCGAATTTGGAAAAGAACCAGGAACTGAAATCAGTGCTCTTGCAGGAAAGTCCATGGGTGCGTCAGGCAACCAGCGAAAGTGAGCGCAAACAGCGTCTGGGCTTGCTTTTTGACCTAAACAAAATGTCGTCTGATCAAAGTATTGCATTGAAAAAACTAAAGGATATGCAGTATCCCAATGGTGGCTGGCCCTGGTTTGCCGGAATGCCTGAAAGCCGCTATATCACCCAACATATTGTCACAGGTCTTGGTCATTTAGCTTCACTGAAAGTGCTTAATCCAGTTCAAAATAGTGAAATCAATGGACTACTTAAAAGTGCAATCAAATATCTTGATGAAAGTCTTAAAATTGAGTTTGAGAAGATCAAAAAGGATGATAAGAACTATCTCAAGAGCAATCATTTAGGTTACGAAGATATTCAGTATTTATATGCCCGATCTTATTTCACCACTGAATTTCCAATTGGTAAAGAGTACAGCGAGACAATAAACTATTACAAAACGCAATCTGTTAAATACTGGAAGTCGGAGAACAATTATATGAAAGCCATGATGGCCTTGTATATGAGCCGTTTGGGCGATTCTACTACCGCTGCACTCATTATGAGATCTATTAAAGAAACAGCCTTGCACAACGAAGAAATGGGCATGTATTGGCGCAATGATCAACGGGGATGGTTTTGGTACCAGGCTCCCGTTGAAACACAGGCCTTGTTGATTGAGGCTTTCGATGAGGTCAGTCATGATACAAAATCAGTAGAGGAAATGAAAATCTGGCTGCTGAAACAAAAACAGACGCAGGATTGGAAAACCACCAAAGCCACTACTGAAGCGGTTTATGCTTTGCTAATGCGCGGCACTTCGCTACTTGCATCCGATCCCGAGCACTCGGGAGTTGAAATCAAGCTTGGTGATGAAATTGTTGATCCTTACAAACAGGATGGTACTAAACCAGAGGCCGGTACCGGCTATTTCAAAACCAGTTGGGAAGCTTCGGCTATCAAACCTACAATGGGAAATATTACGGTTAACAATCCTAATCCTACAGTTGCATGGGGAGCCGTGTACTGGCAGTATTTTGAACAATTGGATCACATTACCCCTGCGCAAACACCGCTTAGTTTGAATAAGAAGCTTTTCCGTGAGGTGAATACCCTGACCGGACCAGTCATTGAACCGATTACAGAAAATTCATCCATTAAAATTGGTGATAAAATAGTGGTGCGTGTTGAACTTCGTACCGACCGTGCAATGGAATATATTCATTTGAAAGATATGCGTGCCTCTGCCTTTGAGCCAGTCAATGTACTTTCAGGATACCGTTATCAGGATGGCCTTGGATATTATGAATCGACGCTGGATGCTTCGACCAATTTCTTTATATCCTATTTACCCAAAGGAACTTATGTATTCGAATACAAATTGATTGCTGCTCAGAAAGGTGTATTTTCCAATGGTATTACTTCTGTTCAATGTATGTATGCACCTGAATTTGCGGCACATTCAGAAGGCATAAAGGTTAAAGTGGAATAAAGAAAATAAATCTACATAAAACAATAACAATCTGGAGTTCAAATTGTTATTATATTCATTTCACTTAAAGGGTTCAGCAATAATGAATGAATTTTTGCAAATAGTACGGTTAATTCAAACCACTCGCTTCCGTGCGCTGAGTGCTGTAAACAGCGAGTTGGTGAACCTTTACTGGCAAGTGGGCCAAACTATTTCTATGCGGTTAGAGAAAGCTACCTGGGGAGACGGCATGGTAACCGAATTGGCTCAATATATTCAAAAGAACCATCCCGAGATCAAAGGATTCGACAAAGTCAACCTTTACCGAATGTGTCGTTTTTATGAAACATACAAGGATACTCTAATTGTAGCACCAGTGGTGCTACAATTACAAAATAATAAAAATGAACCAAATGTAATAGTCGCACCACTGGTGCGACAATTAGATAATAATAAAAATGAAACAAATGTAATAGTTGCACCACTGATGCAACTATTACAAGACAATGAAAATGAACCATATACAATTGTTGCACCAGTGGTGCAACAATTACAGGAAACACCATTCGACTTGAGTGAACTTAGTGATATTAGCAAAACTATTCTGGCTCAACTTAGCTGGTCGCATCATTTAATCTTGATGGGAAGATGTAAAATTCCAGAAGAAAGAGAATACTATATCCGGCTTTGTATCAGGGATCATTACAGCAAAAGGGAATTAGACCGTCAAATTAATAGCTCCAACTTTGAGAGGGTCATGATCGGCAATGCCAAACTGACCGAAACCATGAGGCATTTACCTCAGGATATGACCAACGCGCTGAAAGATAGCTATGTGTTTGCTGAAATACTGCCTGAAACCACGAAGTGGTTGAATGTAAATAACCACAGGTGCAACCTGTGGGATGAAATAACACCCCTGACCCGAACCATGAAAGAGTTAAATATTAACTAATATGCTGTAATTGAACCCTTTAATGGTTAGGAGCGATCCCGTATTCGCATACCACAGGTTGCACCTGTGGTTATTCACATTCAATCCCTTCGGGATTGCTTCACATAGGAGGTTGTGGAATACGCACTGAGCCGTAGTCTCAGTCCTACGTTGGTTGCCCAATATCTGACTCAGATGCCTGAAAAGAAATTATTACAGCAAAAGCTGCATGAACTGTTTCAAAACGAGAATTTAAAAGTAGAATGAGGAATAAACATCAGAATTGCTTATGCCCTATTATTTCCACAACTTCCTTACCATCTATCATTCAAAAATCATACCTTTACCCTCCTATTCAAAACCAATTCAGGAGGAAGAAATCATGATCAATGCCATTATACTCATCAATGCCGAGCGCACTAAAATCAATTTAGTAGCAGAGCAACTGGTTAATTTACAGGGAATTACCGAAGTATATTCTGTAAGTGGCCGGTTCGACCTGGTAGCCATTATACGCCTTCCACATGCTGATGACCTGGCCGAATTGATGACTGAAAAAGTAATCAAGGTTGAAGGAATTACCAAAACTGAATCGATGGTCGCCTTTAAAACATTGACCAAACAAGATGTTGCCAGCATGTTTGAACTGGGAAACTAATTGGTGTTTGGTTCAAAATTGATCATATATTTTCAGTACAATTTCCTGATAGTATAACGCTGAGTTCTCCTTCTACCCGCCTCGCTCCATTGCCTTGGCTAATAGGATTTAAATTGGTATTTAATAGATACCTAATAGGAATAATTACGAATAATAAACCTGTTTACAACCTATTATCTACCTATTATCTACCTATATACAAAGGCGTTGGTAGGGCGTTGGTAGGGCATTGGTATCACCTTCATTGTGAGACACAAAAAGGAATAGAAGAAATTGCCAAAAATGAAAATCATTAAAATTCATTCAGTATATTCAGTAAAAGTCGAAGAAATTGACTTTCATACCTTAAAGTTTTATTAAATGATTGAATTCCCATTTTGACAAATATAGTCAATTAAGTTATGCGAAATTATTCTTTAACATTTGAATTTCAAATTAAACAAAATAGCGAGCCAATTGTTTAATTTGAAAACTTACAAATATAGAGTACAGTTTTGACATATTAAATTCAGAAATCATGAAACGAAGAAATTTTCTTGCATTGGTTGGAACTTCATTGGTTGCCGCTCCTGTCTGGTCGAATGTTTACAATAGTAATATTCCCGAAAACAAAGCCATAGACAGTGTTTTCCCAGACTTGCCATTTGCCTTTGATGCCTTGGAACCGAATATTGATTCAAAGACAATGGAAATTCATTACACCAAGCACCACAAAGCATACTATACCAATTTTATGGCGGCAATCAAAGAAACACCTGGTGCAAACCTTGATATGAAAACTCTTTTTGCTGGAATAAGCAAACAACCAATGGCTGTAAGAAACAATGGCGGAGGTTATTACAATCATAAGTTGTTCTGGGAGAATCTAAGTGCAAAAAAAACAGAACCATCAGCTGAATTGAAAGCTGCCATTGAGAAAAGTTTTACTTCAATGGAAAAATTTAAGGAAGAATTCTCCACTATAGCCAAGAAACATTTCGGTAGCGGTTGGGCATGGCTGGTAGCTGGTGCAGATGGTAAATTATTTGTCAGTGAAACGCTCAATCAGGACAATCCATTGATGGATGTTGTTGAAAAGAAAGGAACTCCTTTATTAACTTTAGACGTTTGGGAACATGCCTATTACCTGAAGTATCAAAACCGCAGACCTGAATATGTCGATAATTTCTGGAACGTGGTCAACTGGGATACAGTGAACAAACGATTCCAAAACAGATAGATAGGCCACTCACGGGGTGACTTGAAGTCACCCCGTGAGTTTTGCTCTTTCATAGATTTTTTCTCCTATTTCACCTTTTCCACTGCCATCTGAGTGGCTTTCAAAATAGCTTCGTTTGAAAGCGGCGTACCTACAGCTTGTTTCATCCATTCGTTGGGAGTGAGCATACCAAGTGCAAAAATGCGTAACACTTCAGGAGCAAATTCGTGAGTCTTGAAGTGTTCTTCCAATTGGAAATGAATCAGGTGACCGAATGCATAATTGGGAAGATACATGGGTGAGTTGATCATGTGCGAATAGATCCCCAGGATAGTCTGATCTTTCATACCAAATACGGGAGCATAATAAGCATTCCAGGTGTCTTTACTGATTTGCAGAACAGCGTCTCTTAATTCACTGGCAGTGCTGTTTGGATGGGCATACAGCCATTGCCACATCTTCATATCGACTATCGAGACACCCATAATTTCATATAACGACCAGAAAATATCCAGCGTCTTCAGGGTTTCTTTCTCAGGATTTGAATCTTTCATGTTCAGCAAAAACAAGTCTCTTTCCTGAAATACAAAAGCCAACGCTTCGGTAAAAGCAGTATTCGGTACTCCGTTGATCATATAATTGGGTACATCATTGAGTGAAATGGTCTGCTCCACATTGTGACCAAACTCATGAACTGCAATATTGTAGCCTTTATAATTCATCCCTGTAGCTGGAATTCGCGTACGTAAATGAGCTTTTTCGGCTTTCATCTGAGCTCCCCAGGCATGACCTGAACCACGGGCAGGGTCAACTGAAATGCGGGATGCAATGAAAGCAGATTTTTCTTTGGTGAATCCCAATTTCAGCAACAGGTTTCCCAGATCAGCTTCAAGAGCCTTGGCATTGGGATATTTCTTTTCAGTAATAGAATTCAACAGGTCCTCGTTAATGGAACTGCGGGCCTTGAATCCGTCGTACCATATATCCCATGGAGCCAGGTCGCGACCCAGTCGTTTCTTAATTATTGAGGCTACTTCCTGAATTTGAGGTGACCCAAGGAATTCGGTAAACAGTTTTTCAACTTCAGGCTGCGGAACTTGCATGGCTACCGAAAATGCTCTGTCAATGGCCGTTGGCATAGTCGGTCCGATAGCTATCGGACTGAATTTATCGATGGCCTGATAGACATGAAAAGTATTTACTATTTGCTGGTAGCGGCCATCAGTTTCAGCAGGGCTTTCAGTTTTTGATCCTGCAATCAACACCTCATTGGTGACAGGGTTCCAGTCAACTTTTCCGGAGTTAATCACAGCTTTAGGAATGGACTGATCAACAATACGTTGCATCACCTGATATATCAACCCTTGTTTTTCGTACCCCACTTCTTTGTTGGCATAATTGGCCTTGATTTCATCACGTAAGTTCCAGTGGCTCAACAGCACCATGTTTTCAGGAAACAGTTTTTGATTGTCCTTGTTAAGCAGATGACCCATGTAAATGTTGTAATCTGCAATATAGGCATCGGTCTCGGCTGTAACTTTAGACGTTAGCTGCACCAGTTCAGAGGGAATACGTGAGCTAAACACATCACCCATACGAGCATAGCCCCATTGGAGCGATGACCAGGCAGCTCCCAATTGATTTTTTTCTTCGGTTGTATAATAAGGAAAGTTAAGTGCAATATTAAAGGCAATTTTGTTATCGTATAGATCATTCATCAGATGAGCACCCGGATTGTAGCCTGCAAACAGTGGGTCAATGGGTAACACTTCTCCCTTCTGAAGCTGCACATTCTCCTGCATATCGAGTGTCAGTTTGTTGAAATGCCCATAGAGCGATTCAAAATATTCAGAAAAGCGAATGAAATTGGCTTCCTTCTTTGCTGGATTGGCTATAAAGTCATTGATACACAACTGAATAAATTCATCGGCAGTTCCATCGGCAGAGCGCCATAGCGAGGCAGCATGTTTGACTCCCTTTTCTGCCAAGGCATCATCAGTACCCGGATTCTTTTCGTTGATGGCCCTTACTGTTGCAGAAACAGTAGCCTCAGTGATAATAGCCTGACTATTTTGTTTCTTTTCAGTTGGTTGGCAAGATGAAATCATAACAATACCAGATAAAATGAAGATGTAATTTCTAATCATATCGTGTCCATGGTTTTGGTTTTACAAATGGAAGCCTAAATTATGAAAAAATATGATATTAACAAAATTTCGATGAATGATAATTGATCCATGAATGTAAGAATAAGTTAGTGGAAAATTAAACGAATAAATTATGTCATTAATAATGAGATAGATACTGATATCGCAGCATGAATATCAACAGCTTAAATTAGCATAACAAGGATATTATAACCTCATGAGGTTATAATGTATGAATATAACCTTATAAGGTTATAATGTATTAATATAACCTTATAAGATTATAATGTATTAATATAACCTTATGAGGTTATAATGTATAAATATAATCTCATGAGGTTATATTCATAAAACAATTAATGCGATCCTGCACAAACAATTTTATATGATTAAGAAGTTGGAACAAATTTTAATGGCTTTATTTCATAATAAAAGTAGTAAAATAGTTGGTAATATAACTTTAAAAGGTTATATTGTGGCATTATAACTCATAGAGGTTATATTTTATCTTCACAAGTAATATTAAAAGATGACAGATATGACTACAATGAAGGCTGTTCTTACCGGTGATCTGATTCACTCACGAAGACACGACAACAAAGGAATGAAGAAAGTGCTAAATGCACTTCATGATACATTTAAAGAGATTCAGGAGAAGTTGCTGGTCAAAGAAGGTCATTTTGAGATATATAGAGGTGATAGTTTCCAGATCCTTATTCACGAACCACAATTGGCGCTGAAAGTAACGCTCATTATAAAATCCCGGCTGCTGAGTCTTTTCGATACTGCTAAATTAAAAAGCGATGCTCGTATAGCCATTGGAATTGGAACCATACGTATGCAAAACAGAAAGATCATTGAATCACAGGGAGAAGCATTCGAGAATTCAGGTTCAGAACTCGATAAAATGATCAAAGAATCATTGAACCTCAGCATTAAAACTCCCTGGGAAGATAAAAATCAGGAGTTAAAAGTAAATTGTCAGTTTGCCGATAGCGTAATAAGCAGTTGGAGTGCTAAAACAGCTGAAAGTGTTTTCAGATACCTTTTGTATGGTGAAACTCAGGAAAAGCAGGCACAGTATTTTAATGTTTCTCAACCTGCCATCAGTAAAAGGCTATTTACTCATGGAAATATGAAAGCGATGGATACCTTTCTGAAACGCTTTGAAAACATCATTGAAAACCATTCAAACTGAATCACAAGATGGATTATAGCATTCTCATTCGATTGATTCTGGCACATTTGCTATCCGATTTTGTATTTCAATCCCGCAAGTGGGCAGAAGAAAAAGACTCCAAAGGATTTACATCCGGCTATCTATACCTGCATATATTGGTTACGGGAATTACTGCCCTGCTTCTGGTTTGGGATATCAACTGGGTACTACCCATCGTGTTAATAACTGTCATTCATGGACTTATGGATGGCATAAAAAGTAATCTAAATAAACGGTTTTTCCAAAAATCGTCATCAGTATATCTGTTTGTAACCGATCAAATCGTCCATTTATTTGTCATCGCCATTGTCTGGATTTCCGTAAGCAACCAGTCTGACCTATTCAGCACTCAATTAACCCACTTGCTTCAAAATCAAAAGTTCTGGCTCTATATGCTTGCATACATTTGGGTTACCATTCCAATAGCTGTCATCATAGGTAAAATAACCGAAGGCTGGAGTAATGAATTAAATGAAACGCAACCCTCCACTGTTACTTCAACGATGTTGGTCAAAGCGGAAAAACTTGGACTTAAAAATGCAGGAAAATGGATTGGCATTATCGAACGCATTCTGATTGTTACATTTGTTATAAATTCGCAATATGCATCCATTGGATTTATGCTTGCTGCCAAATCGGTATTTCGTTTTGGCGATTTAAAAGATAGTAAGGACCATAAAAAAACAGAATACATCATTATAGGTTCTTTTTTAAGTTTTATGCTGTCTATAATAACTGGGATAGCCCTAAAAAATTAAACTATGCACGTGATGCCAGTACTATATGAACCATAATTTAAGAAAATCAAAAGAAAATGATGATAATTTCTTAAATAAACATCTATTTTGTCAAGTAATTGAGTTTATTCTATTATATTCAACGATTGTTTGCAAAGGATAGAAATACTTATTATTATTTTTCTTTATATCCTTAGAAACCATTAGTGGATTTGATTGTTCTATAGTTGTAGTTTTTGAAACGGATTTCTATATATTAAATACTAAACTTTTTGGAATGGGTAGACCTATACTTCTCCGGCACTTGCCTTTACGATTGAAATCAACAATTAATTTGGTTTTATTGTTATTACTTTTAATCTTCGGAATTCCGTCAAATGTTCATTCTTCTGAAGTTAAACCTGACACTTCAAAGGTTGCAACAGATACTTCAAAGGTTAAATCTGATACTTCAAAGGTTGCATCAGATACATCCAAGGTTTCCTCTGATATTTCTGTTTTAGTTACTGAAGAAGCCAGCAGTCATGCTATACATGAAGAATTAAGTCGGGGTGAACGTTATTTCAAGGGTTTGTTGCCTGTTAACCGTAAATTTGAATCGTGTGTGTCGTGCCATAACCTCAATCATTCAGATACTTTGAACTGGAATCCATCAGCGATGGACATTGCTGTAAAGTACAAGAACAAAGATTTTGCGGCCTTTCAAAGTGCTGTAATGAAGCCAAATGGAAACAAACTAGCTGAGGTTCACAAGAATTTTGAAATTGAAGATAAAGATCTGAAAACGGTTAAGTATTACCTTGACAATCTGGCAACAACCGGGCCTCCTGCAGTAGGGCCAACCGTCACACAAATTATATTGTTTACCGGACTCGTCGTTTTGTTATTACTAGCCTTGCTGGATCTTATGTTCTTCCATAAAATTAAATTCAAGACTGTTCCGGTATTGATTCTATTAATCTCGCTTGGGCTGCTGACAAAAATGGTTGCAACAGCTGCAATTGATTTAGGACGAACCAAAGATTACGCTCCGGATCAACCCATCAAGTTTTCGCATAAAGTACATGCTGGAGCTAATAGAATAGATTGTAAATATTGCCATCACACCGCTGAGTTCGGCAAATCGGCAGGTATCCCCTCCATGCAATTGTGTATGAATTGTCATGTATTGGTGCGTGAAGGAAGCCATTCAGGCAAATTCGAAATTAGTAAAGTAATTGAAGCCAATGAAACGCAAAAGCCAGTCCAGTGGATACGTATTCATAATCTTCCAGATCATGTGTTTTTCAGCCATGCACAACATGTGGGTATCGCTAAAGTTGACTGCAAACAATGCCATGGACCTGTTGCAGAAATGGATATCATGCGGCAGAACAGCGATTTATCGATGGGATGGTGTATTAATTGTCATAGACAAACCAAAGTGAATTTCAAGGACAATGCCTATTACGATAATTATAAAAACCTGCATGATTTGATCAAATCGGGAAAGATAGACACCATCCGGGCAGTGAATATTGGAGCCAATGATTGCATGAGATGCCATTATTGAGGTTGGATGGTTAAATGGGTTGATGGTTTGATGGTTGAATTCACCTTTAAATTGAACCGAGATTGCTTACGTTAGTTACATTGTATTGAGTGATTAAAGATTTATTTACAAGATAAAAAAAGCGTTGATGAAGACATACTGGAGAAGTATAGAGGAACTTGCCAATCCAAAAGAGATACGCCGCGTAGAAGTTCGAGAGGAAGCTAAGCAAAAGAGCATGTTGATGAAAGGTGATGATGATCTTTCAGGTTCATCGCGACGTGATTTTTTGAAAACCTTTGGGTTCAGTATAGCTGCTGCATCTATTATTGCCAGTTGTAAAAGACCTATCAATAAAGCCATTCCTTATTTGGTGAAACCTATTGAAATAGATCCGGGAACTGCTGATTACTATGCCTCCTCCTACTTTGATGGCAATGAATATGGAAGCATCATAGTAAAGGTGAGGGATGGCAGACCGATTAAAATTGAGGGAAACCCTTTAAGTTCAGTAACTCAAGGAGGAACAAGTGCCCGCATTCAGGCTTCAGTGCTAAATTTATATGACGATGCACGTTTCAAAGGCCCCGCTAAAGTAGACTTCGGAATCAGTTGGGACAAGGCAGACGAAGAAATAATGTCTCAACTGGCCAGATTGAAAAGGGAAAATGGCAAGGTTGTTTTGTTGAGTTCGACCATTATTTCACCGTCAACATGTGAAATTATCAAAAGATTTATCGAAAATCAACCCAATACGGAATGGATTCAATATGATCCTTGTTCTGTATCTGGAATGTTGATGGCCAATGAGAAAAGTTTTGGAGAACAATTAATTCCTGATTACCGTTTTAACAAAGCAAAAGTGGTGGTTAGTTTTGGTGCCGATTTTCTGGGAACATGGCTTTCGACCGTTGAATATACCAAAGGATACACCGCTGCACGTCAGCTACAGAAAGGACAAAAGGAAATGTTGCGGCACTATCAGTTTGAATCCGGAATGACATTGAGCGGATCAAATGCTGATGTTCGCTTTCCAATCAAACCATCGGAGGAAGGCGCCATAGTATTGGCTTTATACAATGCCATTGCAAGGGCCAAAGGAGTTACAATTGAATCAGGAGTTCAATCGTCAGTTGAGGTAGCCGATCTTGCAAAAGACCTGTTGGAAAATGAAAAGCAAAGCATCGTTATTTCAGGAAGCAATGATGTAAATATTCAATTGCTGGTAAATGGAATCAACCAATTACTAGGCAATTACGGATCAACCATAGGGCTGGAAAATAGCCTTCAGACGAAGCAGGGAATTGACCAGAACATTGACCGTTTGCTGGGAGAATTGAAAGCAGGTTCAGTAAAAGCCTTGCTGGTTTGGGGCGCCAATCCTGTTTATGATCATCCCCAGGGAATAGATTTTGCAGCTGCCATTAAAAAAGCAGAATTGAGCATTTCATTTTCAGAAAGACCTGACGAAACAACTGCTTCATGTCAGTATATTTTGCCGGAAACCAACTTTCTGGAGAGCTGGAATGATCTGGAACCAAAAAAAGGAATTTACAGCCTTGCGCAACCAACTATTGCGCCCATCTTTAATGCCCGTGCACCACAGGAATCATTGTTAAAATGGTCAGGTAATAATTTGACTTACCATGGTTTTATTCAAAACTTCTGGAAAGAAACACACTTTTCCAATCAAAAAGAAATAACTGATTACGTTCAGTTTTGGAATACTACCCTGCAAAAGGGAGTCTATGAAACAGTTCAGGAATCAAAACTGAATTACTCGAATGAAGGAATTGGACAGGCTGGAGGCCTTATCAAAAGTGCAAGTCCGGGAATTGAAGTTGCATTGTATGAAAGCATTGCACTTGGAAATGGAAAGTACGCCAACAATCCATGGCTGCAAGAACTGCCTGATCCGGTTGCCAAAATCAGTTGGGACAATTTTGCTGCTATACCAGTGGCCTATGCAGAAGAAAATGGTCTGAAAAACGAAGATGTGATCAGTATAAACGGTATTGAATTACCTGTTTTTGTTCAGCCAGGGCAAGCCAAAGACACAATTTCGGTAGCTTTAGGCTATGGTCGTGAGATTGCAGGAAAAGTAGGTACTAAAATTGGCACCAACCTTTATCCCTCAGTAGGAAACGGGATTGGTACACGACAATATTACATAACTGCAGCAAAGGTTGATAAAGTTCCTGGGAAGACCTTTGAGTTGGCTATTTCTCAAACCCATTACCTTATGGAAGGCAGGCCAATCGTAAGGGAAACAACATTACAGGATTATATTAAAGATCCTTCAGCAGGAAATGAACTGCATGCGATTAACGAATCAAAATCAGTCACCTTATATAAGGAGCCTAAATACAACGGGCATCACTGGGGTATGGCTGTAGATCTGAATTCATGCACAGGTTGCGGAGCTTGCGCCATTGCCTGTCAGGCTGAAAACAATATTCAGGTAATTGGGAAAGACCAGGTTCGCAATCGTCGGATTATGCATTGGATCAGGATAGACCGTTATTATTCTGAAAATCCCGAGAATCCTAAAGTATCCTTTCAACCTGTGATGTGTCAGCATTGTGGAAATGCGCCATGCGAAAATGTTTGTCCGGTTGCTGCAACACCACACAGCGAGGAAGGGCTGAATCAAATGGCTTATAACCGTTGCGTTGGAACCAAGTACTGTTTAAACAACTGTCCATATAAAGTTAGGCGTTTTAACTGGTTTCAATATGTAAAAAACGACAAATTTGATTTTGCCTCTAACAGTGATTTGGGTCGGATGGTATTAAATCCTGATGTAACAGTTCGTTCACGAGGTGTAGTTGAAAAATGCTCCATGTGCGTACAACGAATTCAGGAGAAAAAACAATTGGCTAAACTTGAAGGACGCCCCATAGCTGACGGTGAATTTCAAACCGCCTGTGCACAATCATGTCCTGGAAATGCCATTATTTTTGGCGACCTTGCAAATCCTGAAAGCCGCCTTTCAAAGCTGTTTTTGGATAAGCGCAATTACCATTTACTGGAAGAATTACACACTTTGCCATCGGTAGGTTACCTGACTAAAGTGAGAAATACAAACGCATGATTATCAAACGAAGAAAATAGTTCAGACTATGTATAAAACGGCTGTACGAGGAAAACTAATTGACGGAGACAAGTCGCTCAGTCAGATTTCAACCGACATTCTTTCACCTATCGACGCCAAAACGCCGTTATGGTGGTATGGGGCATTTACGATAAGCTTGCTACTGTTCGCATGGGGTGCAATCAGTATATTTATTACCGTATCACAAGGAATTGGAACATGGGGCGTGCACAATTCAGTGGGCTGGGGATGGGAAATTGTCAACTTTGTTTGGTGGATCGGTATCGGTCATGCAGGCACTGCCTTTTCCATTTTCCTATTGATTTTACGTCAGAAGTGGAGAACGGCCATCAACCGTGCAGCTGAAGCAATGACTGTATTTGCTGTTCTATGTGCAGCCCTTTTTCCGCTCATACACATGGGTCGGTCATGGTTGTTTTTCTGGGTTTTTCCCTATCCCAATACGCGTGGTCCATTGTGGGTGAACTTTAACTCACCGCTGTTTTGGGACTTTGTAGCTATCTCGGCTTACTTGCTTATCTCGGCCAGTTTCTGGTATTTTGGGATGGTTCCTGATTTTGCAACCATACGTGACACCACCAAATCAAAAATCAAAAAAGCAGTGTACGGTTTTTTTGCTTTCGGATGGACAGGCTCATCGAAAGAATGGTTACGGTTTGAAGGTTTGGCTTTTGTGCTTGGAGGAATTGCAGCGGTACTGGTAGTTTCTGTTCACTCGATCGTATCCACCGACTTTGCCGCTTCAGTAGTACCTGGATGGCACACCACCCTTTTCCCACCCTACTTTGTAGTCGGAGCAATCTTTTCAGGATTTGCGATGGTTTTAACTTTGGTTACCCTGATGAAAAAGCTCTATAAGATGGATGATTTTATTACTGAAAACCACGTGGATGCTGTATGCCGGATATTGGTTTTTATTTCCTTAATGATGGGTACAGCCTATATCACGGAAATATTTATTGCATGGTATTCGGGTTCAGAATATGAAATGTACATGTTCTTTAAAAACCGTATTACGGGAGATTACGCCTTTCAATTCTGGGCTATGTTTATCTGCAATGCATTGATTCCTCAATTATTCTGGTCGCGTAAAATTCGTAGAAACCTGTTAATAGTATTTATCATTTCAATAATCATCAACATTGGAATGTGGTTCGAAAGGTTCAATATTGTGGTAACATCCTTATCAAAGGATTACCTTCCTTCCAATTGGGCCCCTTATCACCCAACGATCATAGAAATAGGATTCTTTGCCGGAACCATGGGATTATTTGGTGCCGGAGTGCTGTTATTCTTCCGCTTCTTACCGCAAATCGCAATCAGCGAAGTGAAGATGGTTTCAAAATACAATAAACAACAAACCGATCACCTTAAACCCGGGCATCATGATTACGAATAAGAATTATTTGGTAGGTGTTTTCAATGATGAACATACACTGATTGAGGCATTTGAAAAGGCCTTGCAAAAAGGCGTTGTGATTGAAGAGGTTTTTACTCCCTACCCTATTCATGAAATATTACTAGGAATGAAAACCAAAACCCGCATCACTTATGCCGCCTTCTTTTTTGGCGTATTTGGCGTTATTTCTCTGATTGGAGGGATGTATTATGCAGCCGTCATAGACTGGCCTTTACATTTTGGCGGTAAGCCATTCAATTCATTTCCTTCTTTTATTGTGGTAACTATTGTTGCAACCATTTTGATTATTACACTTTTGACCTTATTTACCTTTTCGGTCCGATCTAAAATATATCCCGGTAAAAAGGCAGATATCATTGATATACGGGCAACCAATGATAAGTTCATCATTGTACTTGATCAGGATAATATGGGAATTGAAATGCCCGAAGTTACCCTATTGTTCGAGAGCAATGGGGCTATCGAAGTATATCAGAAACAAGCCAACTCAAATTGAAAAATATTCAACGAATGAACATGAAGATTATTTATAAATCCATAGTTGCTGCTGCACTAATGTTATTTTTAGGATCATGTGACCGTGACCGCAATACAACAGGATGGGAATATTTTGATGATATGGCCCATTCGTCTGCTTACGAAACCTATTCACCCAATCCCAATTTTGCGGATGGAAAAACACTGCGCAATCCGGTAGCAGGTACCGTTCCGATTGGATACCAGCCTTATTTGTATGAAAAAACTGATGAAGACAGGGTAAAAGCAGGTGTGGCATTGAAAAACCCTTACGAACATACTGAGCAAAATCTTGCCCGAGGGAAGCAGGTCTTTACCACATTTTGTTCCAATTGCCATGGCGAGAAAGGTGATGGTCAGGGCTACCTTTTCACTAGTAAAAAATATCCCTATCCGCCTGGAAACCTATTATCTCCAAAAGTGAGGAATAATCCGGAAGGTGAAATATTCCATGTCATCACCGTTGGATTTGGAGTGATGGCTCCCCATGGTTATATGATTCGACCAGAAGATCGATGGAAAGCAGCCATGTACATCAAGGATGTTCTGCATAAACAGTAATGCTTAGGGCATGTGTCTTGTAAATATCCTTAATGGTTATTAAAGAAAATCGTTCAGTAATGAATACACATAAAAAATTAGAATTAAATATTGAAAGCATGGAAGATCAATTAATAGTTCAAAAGAACTTTAAATACTTATTGTTTGGGTTGATATGCATCGGCATCATTTCAATGACATTAGGGTTTATTTTGAATCCTGACCGTGCCTGGGCAAACTATTTGCTGAACAACTACTATTTTGTTTCATTGGCCATTGGAGCTGCTTTTTTCGGTGCCATACAATATATTTCACAATCGGGCTGGTCTTCAGCGTTTAAAAGGATTCCAGAAGCGATGGCTTCTTATATTCCAGTGGCCGCGGTATTTTTTCTGCTGATGTATTTTGGAATGCATTCCTTGTTTCACTGGTCGCATGAAGGGGTTACCGCCAGTGATGAATTGCTTGCACATAAAGCTCCTTATCTTAATATACCGTTTTTCTTTCTTAGGGTTATATTGTTTTTTGGATTATGGATTATCATGGTACGACTTCTGAGAAAAATATCATTAAAAGAAGACGCAGAAGGAGGTATGACCTATTTTTATCAATCAGAGAAATACTCTAAAGTCATCATTTTCATTATAGCCATCAGCTTCACACTCTTCGCTATTGATATGCTCATGTCACTTGAGCCACATTGGTTCAGTGCACTTTTCGCCGCCAAAAGTTTTATTGCTGCCTTTCTACATGCTGCAACTGTCATTACATTCATTGTAATTATATTGAATAAAATTGGCCATCTTAAGATGTTAAACCATAGCCACCTGCACGATTTTTCAAGATATATATTTATGCTTTCTATTCTTTGGGGCTACTTTAATTTCGCCGAGTTTATGCTGATTTGGTATGCCAACATTCCTGAAGAAACTATCTTCTTTGTAAAGCGTTCAGAGGGCGTATTTCAAGTACTTTTTTATGCCAACATCATTATCAACTGGTTTATACCATTCCTTTTCCTAATGCCCAGAATGACCTCCAGAAGCAAGGTATATATACTACCTGTCATTGTTATATTAATGATTGGCCAGTATACTGAACTCTATTATTACATCTGGCCTGCAGTGGTTCATGAAGCCAAATTCGGGCTGCTTGAAATCGGGACATTTCTTGGATTCCTTGGTCTATTTACATTGGTAGTGACTAATACACTGTCGAAAGCCAACCTGATACCGAAGAATCATCCCTATTTGGAAGAAAGCATTTACCATCAGTTCTAATAACAGGAGTTCAAATTAAGACTTGATTACGTATAATACTTGAATTATGTAATTCAAGTAATCTACGTAATCTGTAGTTCAATTGCTCCCATTGGAAACATCTTTGTAGAAAAACTGTCATTGGTTGATTGAACGCATTGCACGGAGTGCATATTTAGTATTTTATTCTATTCTTTGTGTTTATTTAGGGTCTGCTGAAAAACTCAATTTCGACTTTTTAGGTTCATTTGGTTAGAATTGAATATTGCTCATTCCCATTGACTTGTTAAAACTGTCATTAGAAGTGAAAGGGAAATAAAATTCTCCAAATGATGTTGGTTATAGGTTATACCCCGAGTACTCGGGGTAAATGTCTGAATGTGATCATTTAATATTAAAAAAGGGTATAACCGCAGAGGTGACCCCTGCCTGTCCCTCCCGAGTACTCGGGATCTGGAAGTACTCGGGGTAAAAACATATAACACCGAGTACTCGGGGTGGTTATACCATAAAATGATTCAAGTGACAGCTGCTTAGAATATTACAAGGGTATAACCTATAACCAGAGTATGTGTGGTTGTTTTATTTTTGAATCTGCAAAAAATACCCAATTAATTGATTCTAAAAACAAACAAGTGCTCGGGATGAATTTTTCAGCAGAACCTACTTAACATTCAATCAAAGTTGACAAAGGGAATAAAGGTTATAAAAATAAAAAAAAGCGGAACATGCAATCCGTGCAATGTCTGCAATCAACCAATGACTATTTTCCTAAGTTGTTTAATTTGAAGCAAATATATTGAGGCATTTAACACCTCAAGTATTGACATATTTACGGTTAACACGACATCAATGCCAAATTTCATCCATCATAAAATAAGTTCTATTGTCAATTATCTGAATACTAGACATGGTCTGGATAAAAGCGGAATTATTGAATGTCCAGACAACCTTTTTATCGCGGGTGACTTCTATTGCATGAGGTGCCTTTCCAAAATTATTATGACCTAACCAATTTGTCATCACTGTATTTCCGTTCGACAAACGCTGCAAGCCAGTCATAAACTTCAATTCAATACCAGGCAGATCATTTTTAAGTACCTGCCAAACTATAGTTCCTTTTGGATCAAATTCAATCACTTTCGGGTCACCATTGTGGTCTGAACAAGCCACGAGTGTATTTCCATCGGGCAGTCTGACAACCGAATGAGGCCCACCATTAACTGGAAATTCCATCACCATCTTTCCAAGTTTATCGTATTCGCGAACTACATCAAGGCCATAATGAGCCACCAGAAAATGCCCATTTGCAAGTCTTCGGGCATTGCGCATATAAGCAGATCCTGCATCAACACTGTCAGGAACCAAGTTTATTTGACTTATAATCAGGCCATCTGAGGCCACATCTAGCAGCTTTCCGGAATTGCTCTCACCAATAAAGGTATTTCCATTGGGTAAACGCTGACAAGCATAAATATCGCTTTTCGATTCGTAATTAAATACAATTTGCTTATCTCTGGTTACCTCTTTTACACCCGTCCCCGTATTGAAAAGAATATTTCCACTGGGCAGCAGCCATACATCGTTGCAATGCATAGCAGGATATTCCCAGATGGCTTTACCTTCCTCTGAAATTATAAATACTTTTCCTTGAGTATAATCGGTACAAACAAACGAATGTTTTACCGACTGAGCCTTCAGAGAATATTGAAGTAAACCTAATAAAATAAATAAAAGTGTTATTTTCATCATTTATTTGTTTTTCAAAGCTCCTAAATTACAATCCAAGCCAGTCCAACTTTTTACTAGTTGAGTGAATTCATGCTGCATAGGGACTGGAAGATTCTTAATTCTGGCAGTTCCGTGATTGGCGCCCGGTATAAGAAATGATTTGGAGTTTACCTTGTCAGAGACCAATACACGGGCAGCCGACCACGTATCAATTCCACCATATATGTATAGGATATTATTTCCTTTTTCCATGAGCCAAGCTTCCACTTTCTTGTTCAGTTCACCTGTTGAAGGTTGAATCGTTGCAGACTTTGGAGGAAAGAGAGCTGAGGGATTCGAACTAAAATGTTTTAGGTATTTCCTAAATGGAACAATGTTATATCCATAATATCCAGTCTGAGAAGCGGCCTGATAATAATGAGGCCCATAGTTTTGCATATCTTTGTCAGAGAAAAACGAAATATTGGTGACCTTCAGCAATTCATCCAGGCATTTGTCAACCGACTCAGTAGCAGGAATGCTATCGCAAGATCGACCCCATTGCCAAAATGAAAATGAATATTCAAGTACAGTATATTCAAACGCTTTGCCAATACTTCCGGTATAGTTGAATTTTAATCCAGCTCCTTTTGAATACCATTTCAATTTTTCTACCGCTTCATTTTCATGTAAGAGTAAAAACTTCTGAAAATCTACTATCTTCTTACGGCACTCAGGTGTCCCTATTGTATCTAAAAACGTATAAATACGGGTATCCTCCAGACTGTCATCCATCGGAGCCACATAGGGCACAGCAAGTTCTACGTCATCTGGATAAAAATATTTATAGTAGATAGTGGTCTGACCTCCTTTACTGATGCCGGTACTGATCCATTTTCCTTTGTAAAGTTCCTTGAAAAGTTCATGAATGGCATGAAGGTCATTGGTGGCCTGCTCAATAGTAAGATATTCCCATTGCAGCGAATCAGGAACTGATTTTCCGAAAAAACGATACTCAACACCGAAATTGTTGGCATCCAGAATTTGTTCAACTTCATTTCGTCCTTTTGACATTTGATAACCATGAGTTTCAATGACCATTGGATTTTTGAATCCTTTGTGGCGAAGTTGTACCCATTGATCAAAAGATCCCTTTTCAGGATGTTGATGGTCAAGCGGTTGTCTTATCAACAAATCATATGTCAGAAAATGATCACCCGGTTTGCTAACATCTGTAAAGGAAACATTCGGTAAATTGAATAATGAACGTTCCAGCATTTGTTTATCGGTTTGTCCAAATACATTTAGGATACACAGGCACAGAGTTATAAAGAGAAAATATTTCATAAAAGGTGATCAGGTTTTATTTTAGCTTGACAAAATACGAAAATGCATTGATATTTATTAAACAAAGTTCGAACTTTGCCAAACTTTATTAAATTGAGTTCGATTTAATCATCATTTGAAAATGAGAATTAGCCAAACATTGGTTCAGCCAAACATTTAGACATGCATTTTCCCTGCAAAGTACTCTGCGATAGGATATAATTGGCTCGCATTCTGTAAAATATGAATGGAGGACATACAAATTCAAATGACACAAATGACACAAATGACAATTGTCATTTGTGTCATTTGTGTCATTTCGGGATTTAAATTAAAGACAGAAAATTATAGTGCCACGAGATTAAATTCTATTCTTTTTCTAAGCGAACCATATTCCTTTAAACATATTTGGAATTTCAAATTCATTTTGGAATTCATGAAATAATAATGCCAAAATATCAATTGGCATTATGGCATTATCTATTGATTTAAATAACATCGCGTGTCAATACTGTTCTTAATATTAAGTACTGTAATACAATGTTTTATATACTTGGAACATATATTGAGTTTACTTTATTTATTTCTACTTAACGCATATATAATGTAGTTGAACCAACCCTTTTTCAAAGGAGTCTGCACTTAAAAGACGAAGCTTTTTCTCATTTAGACCACCCTTAAATAATGGAATTCCATCGCCCAGTAAAACGGGGATGACCGATATAATCATCTCATCGATTAAATCTTCCAACAACAATTGATTAACCGTTTCACCTCCCCCATCACAATAGATATGCTTTCCTTCCTGCCTTTTGAGATTCGAAATCAAATCAGATAAATTTCCCGAATAGAAATGGAGAGTCTCTGAGTCTGGTTTTGGGGATCGGCTTAAAACATATACCTCCCTCGATCCATAAGGCCATTCGATGTCCATTGAAAGTATTTTGTCGTACGTTTTACGGCCCACGATAATTGTATCCACCGTTTCCATAAAAGTTGAGTAACCATAATCCTCCCCATCCTTTTCAACCTCAAATAGAAAGCTGATATCGCCATCCTGTTTGGCTATATAGCCATCAAGGCTCATAGCAATGTATAGAAGGAGTTTCCTATTGTTTTGCATATATTGAATAGATTAAAGTTCAACCTTCTTAAAATCAGACAGTTGACCGATTAATTCAATAGCCTCCTCTAGTGTTTCAACCGGAAGCTGACAAGTGTTGTTCTGGCAAATATAGATCATGGTCTTCCCTGGAACAAATCGATTAGCCAATAGGGGCAGGTTATCTTCATCCGATCCGGCACAAAATACTACCTGGGGTAAATATCTTTTCTGAAGTTCATTCAACAAACCAATTGCATTGGGGCCAGCAATAGCCACCTCTATAAGACTTTCAGTTAAGTCCATCACCAGTTGCGACCAATTGCTGTAACCGGAGGGGTAGGCAGTCATATTTCCAACAACAGATCCCAGCATTGACTTTGATATATCCAAATAATCGGGTCGCTCCAACAATAAGCAAAGCTTAAACAGGTTTCGAGCCATCACCGAATTTGAAGCCGGAATCACATTGTCGTGAATTTCATAAGTGCTGGTAATTAGGTTTGCCTGATCCTTAGAAGTAAAACTGAAGATTGATTTTCCTTCATCATAAAATCTGACTAAAGCAATTTCAGTCAATCGGTTAGCTTCATTGATCCAGCTTATTTCTCCAGTGCTTTCAAAAAGTATGGTAAAAGCTTCAATTACTAAAGCATAATCATCCAAAAATCCATTTATCTTAGCCTGAAAGTTTTTGTAAGAATGATAAAGTAGGCCATCGCCATCCATTAGATTTTCCTTCAGAAATTGAGCATTTTTCAATGCAAATTCCAAATACTTCTTCTCTCCCAATGCATTAAAGCAATTGATTAAACCAGTGATAGCCAGCGCGTTCCATGAAGTCAGAATCTTATCGTCCAGTGCTGGTCTGATTCGATTGTTACGCTCCGCCAGTAACAACGATTTCCAAGTTCTAATTTTGGCGTTCAAATTATCTTCTGAAAGTTCATGAAGGGCTGCAAACGTTGAATTTTCTTCGTTACGCAATAGAATATATTGGTTGTGTTCCCAAAATCCATTCGTATTGACATTGAAGTATTGGCTGAAAAGATTGAATTCAGTACTTAAAATTTGTTCCAATTCTGCTTTAGTCCACACATAGAATTTCCCTTCTTCGCCTTCACTGTCAGCATCGAGTGCCGAATAGAATCCATTTTCCGGAGATAAAAGTTCGCGTTTTAAAAATTCAACAGTTTCCTCTAGCACAAGTTTATAAATCGGATTAGGATCAATTTTATACGCATTGGCATATAAACCAAGCAGTTGTGCATTGTCGTACAGCATCTTTTCGAAGTGCGGGACTTTCCATGTTTCATCAGTCGAATAGCGTGCAAAGCCACCTCCAACGTGGTCATAAATACCGCCAAAAGCTATTTTCTGCAAAGTCAACTTGACCTGATCGACGATCGTTTTATTCTGCAACTGAATTCCGGCACGTAATAAAAATTGCCAGTTATTGGGAAGCATAAACTTTGGAGCGCCTTGAGTTCCTCCATTTTGAGTATCGAACAGATTCTCCCATTTCGTAAGCAATGTAGTAAGTAATAAGGGATCAGTATTTGTTGGAACGGGTGCTATCGCTGTCAATGCATTTTCCACAATTCCTTCATGCAGTTTTGTTGCAAATTCTTCTGTTTGGCCTCTATTCTCAACATAAAAAGCTGCAATCGACTCTAAAGCTTCCAGCCAGTCTTCCGGGCGAAAATACGTTCCACCCCATATAGGACGGCCATCTGACAAAGCGATGCAGTTGAGCGGCCAACCTCCACGGCCTGTTAACAGCTGTACCGCACTCATATAAATGTGATCCACATCAGGACGCTCTTCCCGATCGACTTTGATACATACAAAGTGCTTGTTCATCATTTTAGCAACTTCCGGTTCTTCAAACGATTCATGTTCCATCACGTGACACCAATGGCAAGCTGAATATCCTATACTGATAAGTACAAGCTTGTTTTCTGCTTTTGCCTTGCTCAATGCATTCTCTCCCCATGCCTCCCAATTCACCGGATTGTGTGCATGTTGCAGCAAATAAGGTGAAGTTTCATGAATAAGTTCGTTGGTATATTTATGATTTTGCATGTTTCCTTTTCTAAAGTTGTTAAATTTAACAAATAGATAGGAAGAAAGTTTTTGGGGATATTATAGTTAGTTTTATTCTTTTGCCCATTTTGCAACTTCCTCGTCAAGTTCTGATTGAGAAATAAAATTACCATTTCGAAGATCTCTTTTTGAAGCATTAATTTCCTTGCGCTGTTCCGGAGATATTTCCTTTATAAAGACTTGAAGCAAAAGCATCTGCCTGAAAGATGGAAAGTTTCATTTTCTAGAATTTAACTGTCAGTTTAAAATTCAATTTCCGTTTGGTTAAATAGTTAGGCACTCCGAACATGTCTCCCGAATTGTTGGCTACCCATAAATAAGAAATTGTATTGTTGATACCCAATAAGTTGAAAACTTCGAAATCCAGCCACATCTCTTTTATTGAATTAAATGCTTTGTATCGGTAAGTCTTATGATCAAAATTGATCAGTACTTTAGACATGCCGAGGTCTATACGTCGGTATGGCGGTATCCGAAATACATCCATATAACGCTCCGAATTAGGTGGACCAGTCGGAAGACGTGATCCATAAAAAGCAGTCAGATGCATTTTTAAAGTAGGATTACCGGGGAAATAATCCTGAAAGAATACACTGAAACTAAATCGCTGATCGGTTGGTCGGGCAAGGTACCCATGATTGTCATTCAGAATATCTTCTTCTGTTTTCATAATCGAAAGACTTGCCCATGACTCAATCCCACTAACAAATTCACCATTTACTTTCATATCAAGCCCTGTGGCATAGCCATTTGCAGTTTGATTGGGCAAATATCTAATGCGTACATTGTCAATCTTGTATGGAATCAGATTGGTCATCAATTTAAAATACATTTCAGAAGTAAATTTAAAAGGCCTGTCCCATGCACGAAAAATATAGTCGGTTCCAAAAAGTACCTGTGTTGATTTCTGTGCCTTTGTATTGGGATAAATATTTCCTTCACGGTCTTTTAATTCTTTGTAAAATGCAGGCTGATAGTATATTCCTCCAGAAAGGTGGAACACAAAGTTGGCATCCCAATCAGGATAATAGCGAACCGTTCCACGGGGACTAATCAAAAGCTCTTTTGAAAAAGACCAATAATTGGCACGAACTCCACCGGTAACATAAAGCGAACCCTTATTGACGGGTATTTGATAAGTATCCTGAATGAATCCTGTAAAACGAGTGGAATAGATAGTTGTATCAGTATTGGTCGTGCTATATAAATTGAGTTCTCTTATTGCATTTGGATCATAAGGTATGTCCATATTGGTTGAATCGTGAGGCAAAGAATATCCGGTTGAATCGCGCATTATCCATTCATTCATCTGGTCACTAATACGTTCAGTCTGAGCCTTGACGCCCCAATTTAACAAGTGACTATCAGAATTGTAGGCTCCTTTGTGTTCAAGACTGTACACATTGGCATCGAGATAATTACGCGCATGGTTCAGAAAAGACCCTAAACCGATATTCAGTACACTGTCGCCCAGGTTTTCAGATCCCAGATTACGCTCCAATTCATTCAGATAATAATCACCCTGAATATCATAAGTTTCTTCTTCTTTGGATTGAAAAGCCGATGCAATAAATTTAAGATTTAACCTTTCTCCCCTATGATAATTTGCAACTAGAGCACCTGTGCTTGTTACGAACTTATCAACTTCCTGACCTTCGAAATAAACAGTTGCATTGTAAGCATTGTTGAAAGTGCCAAAACTGGTTTTACGTGTTTGAGGGATAAAATCATATTGATTTTGGGCCACATTTCCCAGAAAAGAAACATCAAATGTATTGCTGAATCTGTAAGTCATATATGTTTGAGCATCAATGAATCGAGGATTGTATTCTCCTTTTTCATCAAGTGTACCCAATAAATACCTGTTAGTTTTGTATCGGATTCCAGTGATATGTGAAAATTTACCATTTTTGCTGATGTCTTCCAATTGCAATGATCCACCTAAAAGACTAACAGATGCCGATCCCGCAAATTCCGTAGGTTTACGGTATTTGATATCAAGAACTGATGACATCTTATCTCCATATTTGGCATCGAAACCGCCAGCCGAAAATTCGATCGACGAAACCATGTCTGAATTGATAAAACTCATTCCCTCCTGTTGCCCTGCACGGATTAAAAACGGGCGATAAACCTCTATATCGTTGACATACACCAGGTTTTCATCAAAATTTCCACCCCTAACTGAATATTGAGAACTCAGCTCATTATTGGTCGAAACTCCGGGAAGTGTTTTAATCAGAGCTTCTACTCCACCGGTTCCTGCATCTACAATGTTGGTAATATATTTAGGATCAATCCGATCCATATTTGTTTTATTACGCCGTTGATCTGTTACCTGAACTTCGTCAATTTGGTGGTCCTTTTTCAATAACGAAATATTCAGTTCAAACCTTTGCTCTTCTGGAGCTGTTATAATTTTCTCAATAGCTTGATAACCAATGATTGAGAATACTATCACAACTGGTTTTTTTGCAGGGATGCGTAAAAGGAATTCTCCATTTCGATTTGAAACAGTTCCAATAGAAGAGTTTTTTATTGAAATATTGGCCGACTCAATAGGCTTACCCGCTTCATCGGTAATTTTTCCAAATAAAGTGGCGTTATTGCTTTGTGCTATTGCACTTGAAGCACCCAGAACCAGAATGAGTTGAAATAAAAGTAATTTGATTGACCTCATACCTGCAAAAATAATACATCCGCATTAATAAACAGAATTTAACCTTAATAATTGTAGCGAAAATGCTATTTTTGTTAAGTATTTGTTGAAAATAGCCTCACCTCTTTCTGCCGAGTCTATTATTTATAAAGAAACAAACACAAATACTCCTATTTTTTAATTTTTGGATATAATTGAAAAAAAAGTAAAAAAGAAATGACTGTAATTTTGAAGAAAGTTTATTTTGCTGATTCTTTACTTTAACAGCCGTTATTTTTAAATAGGAATCAATTATTGAAGCAATTCCACTCATGGTCAGATTTCATTGTCCAACCTTTCAAACAGACTTCCTACCAATAATTCTGAAAGCATTCAACCGGTTGCGGGTTATATCGGTGCTATATTAAGGCCTAGGATAATTGGTATATAATTGGTTGATAATAAGTAGCTAATACGTTAAAATACCTATGATATACCTATTTACTACCTATTATCTACCTATTATCTACCTATTTACAAAGGCGTTGGTAGGGCGTTGGTAGGGCGTTGGTATAGGAGTATCCAGAGATAATCAATGCTCGCGAATGGAAGAAAGTGAACGTTCTTGAATTGTTTTATATTGATTGAAAACCTAAAGTAAGATCGAATAAAGATTCATTTCAATTTGGTATTCCAATATGTTATTGATATGTTTAAAGAGTTGTAATATTACAAAATATTACTTAGTATAACAAATTAACAGAACGGAAATTTCCAAAATATATTAACCAAATATTTATTTCTAAAATTGGGAGATCAATTGAAAAATCAATTGTGGATATACACCTAACCAAAAGATACATACGACTATAAGTCCAAGGGTAAACTGACCCATGAATGATATGGCAGGAAATTTCTGGTCATTGGCAATTGAAAACATGACCGAGACCACTCGAAGATAATAGTAAATACTTATGACGCTATTGATTATTAAACAGCCTACCAGCAGCCAAAGATTTGAATTGATACCTGCAAAAACTATGTAGAATTTTGACATGAACCCTGCTGTGATTGGAATTCCGGCCAGTGACAGCATCGTTAGAGTAAATACAAATGCAATCCAGGGTCGTTTCCAGAACAGTCCTTTAAAATCTACTAATCTATCAGCATCATGTTCACGATCAGAAAGAAGGGCGATAACTCCAAATGCACCAAGGGTAGTGATAATATAAGATAAGATGTAGAATATGGCGGCAGGGATTCCATTTGCACCACCTACAAGTAGAGTTACCAATAGATAGCCCATATTTGAAATCGATGAATAGGCCAATATCCGTTTAATATTTTGCTGACGAATAGCCAGAAGATTTCCCACGAACATGGAAAGTATGGCCAATACAGTGATAATCTGGATGAAATTATAATTTTCATAACCCTTTATTGAATAGAAAAACCTCAGAAAAACAGCCATTACAGCACCTTTTGAAACTGTTGCGATAAATGTAGCAACAGGTACAGGGGCACCTTGATAGACATCGGGAGTCCATAAATGAAAAGGTACAAGTGCCAATTTGAAACCCAAACCAACGATCATCATGCCGAATCCGATCATAAATAGAGGTTGTGAAGAATCTACTGTTGATATAACACTCGCAATTTTTGAAAACTCCAATGAACCGGAAACCGTATAAATCAATCCCATTCCAAACAATAAAAACGCCGAGGCTACCGAAGCCATAACCAGGTATTTCACCGCAGCCTCAATGGAAAAATCACGCACACGTCTGTATGCAATGAGGATAAAAAGGGAAATACTCAGAGTCTCCAGACCGAGGAATAAAGTTACAAAATTATTTGCTGCAACCAAAATTAGAGACCCTAATGTTGCAATAAACAGGGTGATATAAAATTCTTCCTTTTCACTTTCCTGATATAGAATATAGTTTTTCGAAAAGACTGTTACCACAATACTTGCAAGAATAATGATAGCCGACATGATCAAAGTAAATCCATCAATCATCAATATTGAGGAGATTGGATGTGGGATTACAGGAATCAAAAAATAGATCGATAGGAAAGCCAGGATGAAAGCCAACAATGAAAATCCGAAGATCACCATGAAAGATCGTCTGAAAGCTACTGTCAGCATGATTATTATGGGTGCTCCTGCAATGATCATCAGGGGCGTTAAACACAAGAAATCAGTTCCATTCATCGGTGGCAATTTTAGTGGATGCTTTTAATATCTTCAAAATATAAATATCTATCATGTTGATATATAATTCTTTATAATTTCAATTTATCCTCCAATCACACTGTTTTCTATTTAAAAGTATGACCATTGGGAGAATATTCATAAGTTTGAGCAGCTGTAATCTCTTCCTCTTTATTATCCTTCAATCCTAAATTATCAGTTTTAAGCGTTGCATTTAAAATGTCCGTCAATGCAGGTTCAGCAATATCGATCACCTTTTGTGGGGTAAGACCAATATAGAATATAGCCAACACAAGGGATGCAAATACAAATTTTTCACGGATAGATAAATCCGGTATTTTCCATTTCCTAACTTCTTTTCCAAAGAAGACCTTTTGAACGATCCTTAACGAATAGATCATTGAAGCAACCAATCCCAAGCTTGCCACACAAGCCATTAATACGTTGGCTTTAAAAGTTCCGACGAGAATAAAAAATTCAGCAATAAAATTCCCTAAACCGGGTAAGCCAAGAGACGCCATGGTAAAAATCATCGCCATTGAACCCATCACCGGAACCTGAGTCCACAAGCCTCCCATTTGGTTTAAATCCCTGGTATGGATACGTTCCTGTAGTTGTCCGACGAAAATAAATAAAGCTCCGGTACTGATGGCATGAGCAATAATCTGGATCACAACACCCTGAAGGGCAATCACATTAAAGGAATATACTCCCAGCATGACAAATCCCATGTGGCTTACACTTGTATAGGCCACCAGGCGTTTCAGATCAGTTTGAGCGAAAGCCAGCTTGGCTCCATATAAAATGCCGATCACCCCCAATATCATTCCATAAGGGGCAAAATTCATGGATGCTTGGGGAAAAAGTGGAATTACGAATCGAATCAAACCATAGGCACCAGTCTTTAAAAGCAGTCCTGCGAGGATAACACTTCCAGCTGTAGGCGCTTCAGTATGCGCATCAGGTAGCCAATTGTGAAAGGGAACCACCGGTAATTTGATCAGGAAGGCCGCCAGAAATCCGAGCATCAGGAGGAAACTAACCTGTGCCGACATGGAAGTCCCCAACAAATCCATATAATCAAAAGAGTAAAGACCTGTATTATTTCCATGAATAAAATAAAGCGCAAGAATGGATATAAACATCAGCAAGCCACCAGCCTGGGTATAAATAAAAAACTTAAATGAAGCGTAAATTCTATTTTCATGACCGTAAATACCAATCAGGAAATACATGGGGACAAGCATCAATTCCCAGAAAAAATAGAACAGGAAGAGGTCAAGTGAAAGAAAAACTCCTGTAATTCCTGCAAGTATCCATAAAATATTGAAATGGAAAAAGCCAATCCTTTCTTGTATTTCTTTCCATGAAATAATAACAGCTATCAAACCAATTAACAGAGTCAGCACTACCATTATCATGCTCAAACCATCGAGTGCAAGATGAAAGTTGATGCCAAATTGAGGTATCCAACTGGCCTTGTAATCAATCAGCCAATAGTTTACCCCATTCGGTACCGTATTTAAATAAGCTCCGAATATTTGAATCAAGTTAATTGAAATGGCTATCAATGAAATAACGCGTGGAAGCCATGCGTTCCATTTCCCTGCAACCCAGGCTAGAAGCCCGGCTATCAATAAAACAACTATCTGGTCGAGGAGTATCATAAGTATATCATGATTGTAAAAATAAATACAATTCCAAAAGCCAGGCCCATTACATACCATCTTAACTTCCCATTTTGAGTCAGGCTGAGTACATTATTAAGAGAAAGAGTGGTCCAGCCAATTCCACGGCTGATGTAATCAACAAAGTCGTTCTTGTCAATTTCTGAAAGCCATACTATTGGTTTTACAAAGAGTATATCATAGAGTCGGTCAAATTTCCAACCCCGATAGAAGAAATCATTCAGCCTGCTCTTGTTGAATGAGTTGGCCATTGCAGGTTTCTTTAAATAGAGCAGGTAAGCAATATAAATGCCCGACAGTGAAATAATAGAAGCCAAAAGTTGGAACAATAATTCTGTACCATGTTCATGGAGCGCCAGCGTTTGAGGTAGTATAGGTTCCAACAGGTCTGAAAATAAATGCACATTTCCCATTATTTCAGGAAGTTCAATAAATCCAACAACCAAAGAGAGAACAGCAAGAACGATCAGGGGTACGCCAATCATTTTACCCAAATAACGGGATGGCTCAGTTTTTACTTCACCAAAAAAGGTCAAAAATATCAATCTAAAAGTATAGATAGAGGTAATAAAAGCCCCGATGGTACCGGCGAGCCAAAACCAGACATTCCCATTTTCGGCAGACCATGCGAACCACAAGATTGCATCTTTGCTGTAAAAACCTGAGGTGATGAGTGGAAGAGCGCACAGAGATGCAGATCCGATAAGAAATGTCCAATAAATCAATGGGATTTTCTTTCTAAGACCTCCCATTTTAAAAATATCATGTTCATCATTTAAAGCCAATATTACCGCTCCGCCTGCAAGAAATAAAAGTGCCTTGAAGAATGCATGGACCATAAAGTGAAAGATAGCGGCAGACCAGGCTCCAACTCCCAGAGCAAGAAACATATAGCCGATCTGACTGATTGTTGAATAAGCCAATATACGTTTCAGATCATGCTGGGCCAAGGCGCTGAATCCGGCTACCAGCAAGGTGACTGCTCCTATTATTGCAATAGCAGTCTGCACATCGGGAGCAAGGGCGAAAAGTACATGTGTCCGGGCAATCAGATAAACCCCAGCTGTTACCATTGTTGCCGCATGAATCAATGCGCTCACTGGTGACGGACCAGCCATTGCATCCGGAAGCCACGTCTGTAAAGGCAACTGAGCCGATTTACCCAACGCACCGCCTAACAACAGCGCGGCAGCCCAAACGGCAAGAGGTGAACCAACACTCCAATTTTGTTTAGCCAAGTCCATCAGACTGTCAATTTTGAGCGTTCCCAAATTGACAAAGAGGAGAAAAAGTCCTATAATCATAGCTACATCCCCAATACGGGTAACGATGAATGCTTTTCGTGCCGCATAGCCATTCTCAGGTTCTTTATACCAGAATCCAATCAGCAGGTAACTGCACAAGCCGACACCCTCCCATCCGAGGTAAAGAAGCAAAAGATTATCCGCCAGCACCAGTATCAGCATCGAACTTACAAATAGATTCATAAAAGCGAAGAAGCGCGCGTAACCCTCGTCCTCCCTCATAAATTCAACAGAATAAATATGGATAAGGAATCCAACGAACGTAATGACAAAAATAAAAATGAGTGAAAGAGCATCTAAACGAAAAGCAATATCAACCGATAAGCCACCTGTATTTAGCCATTCCCAAAGTTTCACAACTGCAGCCCCACCTTCAGGAACTGACGTTAAAAACAAGGAACCCAATATGATAGTAAATACGGCAGGTATCCCCACAGAACTTGTACCAATAAAGGCAATCGAGTTTCGTGATAGTTTATGTCCAAAAAGGGCAAGCACCAGGAAACCAAATAATGGCAGGATCGGTATTAAAGCAAGCAACATTTCCATATAGTAATTTATATAAAAAGTAATCAGTAAAACAGTGAACAGTAATCAGTAAAACAGTGAACAGTATTCAGTAAAACAGTGAGCAGAAATCAGTAAACAGTTATCATTCAGGCTTATCCATCAACTTTTTTAATTCATCAACATCCACTGTTTTATAATGATGGTACATCTGTAAAATAATGGCCAGACCAACCGAGACTTCCGCTGCAGCTACAGTGAGGATAAAGATGAACATGACCTGTCCGTCGGCCTGAACCCAATGAGAACCAGCAATAATAAAGACCAGTCCGGCACTGTTAAACATGATTTCAATAGACATCAGCATGAATATTATATTCCTGCGTACCAGAACGCCAATCAGCCCCAAGATAAAAAGTGAGGCTGCAAATAATAGCTGTATTTCAACCGGAACAGTCAACATAGTTATTTCTTTTATAATGATTCTTCAAATATTTGTTCTTTAGTCTGTGGAATTTCATCTTGTTATAAAAAGCGATGCAGCACCTTTTTCTTTTGTCTGCCCAGATGGTAAGCCCCTACAATCCCTGCCAGTAAAAGCATTGCAGAAATTTCAACTCCAATCAGATATGTTGTAAAAAGGGATATTCCGACCTGTTTTGGCTGGATAATCTGACTACTATACTCCTCCATATTATTGATAGTTACTACATAAATAAAATCGGCCATCAAGATTAATGCAAGTATTGAAGGCAATATCCACATTCGTGGACGGAGCCAATTTTTTTCTATTTCTTTTTCCAAACCTACATTTAGCATCATGATCACAAAAATGAACAAGACCATGATTGCCCCTGCATATACAATTACTTCGAGCGCTGCAATAAAGGGTGCTCCAAGGATGTAGAATATGACCGAAATTGCGAGCAGTGACATTATCAGGAACAACAGAGCATGAATGGCATTTCTGCCTGTGATGGCCATTATTGTAGAGATTAATGCGACTGCCGCAGCTATATAGAAAATGATATTCATGGCTTTTTACCTATTATATATTCCATTAATTGAGATAGTTAAAGATATTATGGCATTAAATTATTTACATCTACCGGGCTTTCTTCATTCTCTCCGGCGCCTTTCTTTTTCACTCCCATGGCTACACCTGCCACCTTATAGTAATTATATCCATGATACTTACCTTCACCCTGAATGAGCAGATGTTCCTTTTCGTAGACCATGTTCTGTCTGTTATATTCACCCATCTCAAAATCGGGTGTCAGTTGAATAGCGTAAGTTGGACAGGCCTCTTCACAGAAACCGCAATAGATACATCGGGAGAAGTTGATCCTGAAAAATTCAGGATACCGTCTACCAGATTCATCTTCAGTGGCCTGTAAGGAAATACAATCCACGGGACAGGCAGCTGCGCATAGATTACATGCCACACATCTCTCCTTGCCGTCAGGATCGCGCGTCAAGACTATCCTGCCTCGATACCTTGCTGGCAAATAGGGTTTCTCTTCGGGATACAATACCGTTTCACGCTTATGAAAAGCATGTAAGAATGTGTACCAAATACTTCGTAAAATACTGAACATGTGCTCTCCTTTCCTTATTTTAAAATGATTAAAATTGCACCGGTTACCAATATATTAAGCAATGTCAACGGCAGCAATATTTTCCAACCGACATTCATCAATTGGTCATAACGCGGCCTTGGCAGAGATGCTCTGAGCAAAATGAAAAAACATATAAATACGGCAGTCTTTAAAAAGAACCAGACCACTGGCGGTAGAAAAGCTGGTCCCAGCCATCCACCGAAAAACAGTATTGTTATCAGTGACGAAATCAAAGTGACACCCAGGTATTCACCTACGAAAAACATTCCGAATTTCATTCCTGAATATTCTGAATGAAACCCAGCAACAAGCTCACCTTCAGCCTCCGGAATATCGAATGGAAGCCGGTGCGTTTCAGCGATCCCTGCAATCATAAAGACCACAAAGCCAATGAACTGCGGAAAAATAAACCATACATGATGTTGTGCTTCCACTATTTCACGAAGGTTAAAACTGTCGGACATCATCACAACGCCCATTAGGGATAAACCCATAAACACCTCATAAGTAAGCATTTGCGCCGAAGCTCTCATGGCACCTAATAATGAGTACTTATTGTTTGAAGCCCATCCTCCGAGCACTACGCTGTAAACTCCAAGAGATGAATTACCCAGGAAAAAGAGCAATGCAATATTTGAATCGAACACATTGAACCCAGGGGCAAAAGGAACTACCCCAAACGTAAGCAAGATGGTGAATATCAATATTCCAGGGGCAAGGACAAATACAGCCTTGTCAGCAAATGGGGGAATCCAATCTTCCTTCATGAAAATCTTTATCATATCTGCCAATACTTGTCCAAGGCCCAACGGACCTACCCTATTGGGACCATAGCGATCTTGCCACAAAGCTAGAAGCCTGCGTTCAACGTAGATCAATCCGGCAGCGATTGTCAGCACGATCAGTAATACTCCAGCGATGATGAAAATATACTTCATGTGTATTTAATTTACTGTGACAATTTCCCAATTCCCGGCAATTCAATATACTCCATACCGGGTAAATTAACAGACAGGCCAATAATTCCCGTTGGGAGGCTATCATCAAATCTGAGAGACACTTCAATTGTCTTCTGACCAATTTCCAAGGTTACCAATCCGCCTTCGTTGAGAACAATTCCTTCACCATTATTCCTGTTTATAATGATAAAAGGATTAGAAATTCTTTCTGCGATGGCGGGAGCTTTGGAACTTAATTCCTCCGATCCAAAGATCATAAATACAGGCACGATCAAAAAAGTCCCCTTCTTCAATGCGACTGATGGACCAATAGCCTCAAAATAAGGTATTGTTTGTTTATTATTGCTGTCAATCAGACGGATACCCGGATCGCCACCTTTCATTGAACCATTGGGTTGGTCAAGGTAGAAATTCATCGACTGCTCAGAATTCCAGCCAGGTTTCCAATAATAAGAAACCAATGAAGATGGCGGCGTTTCTTCTGCCCCTTCCATACTGAATACCAATGGTGAATCCTGATCTTCAGGTGGTTTTGGCTCACTGACGTCAACATCTGCATTCATAGAAGTCCTTCCGCTGAATCGGTTGGTCTGCCTTTTAATTTTTGCATTGAGCATCCTGAAATCCGCATCTGGCAAATGGCCATTTATCTTTGAAAATATTGGAAGAGCATCGGTCATTGCAAAGACCACCTGATCGAAAGTGAGCCATGAAAAACCTTCCTTTTTACCTGTCAGCCTCATCATATCTCTGATTTGACGCCAACTTTCTGAAACTAATCCGCCATTGGCCAATACTTTGTAAAAACGTTGAGCACGCCCTTCATTATTTACCAGGGTACCTTCTGATTCAGCATAATTACCCACAGGAAGTGAAATGGTTGCTTTTAAAGTTGTTGCATTGACCAGATGGTCAAGTACGATTACATTTTTGCTTTTCTTCAGAAAAAGGTCAATCGTTTCTTTATCAGCCCTACGGTACAAATCATTTTCCAATATGACAAGCGTATCAGCCTCTCCGCTGTTGACCAAATCGATTGCCTCCATAAGAGGTTTACCTTCCATCATTTCCAATCCCAGTGAGTTACATTCTGGAAACATGATACTTAGATTGGCCTTTTTACCAAAAGTAGAAAGTGCAGATGCAATATTACTTGCAGCTTTTATTATGTCAGAAGAGCCACTGTGAATGCCTGTAATGATCACAGGATTGATTGAATTCTTTAGAGCATCTGCAATTTTCTTTGCCAGTATTTCTTGTTCTTCGTCAAGATCTTTAACCTCATCTGCAGGATTCTTTATAAGCGATGCAACGGCAAATCCAAGACGAGCTATATCGTCAGGAGAAGCTTTGTAATTAATTTCAGCCAACTCATCCAGCTTCGTTTGAAAAGGAATTGCAGAGAAGACCATACTCTTTTGATCCTGAATTAAAATCCGAAGGGCAGAGTCGTTCCATTTCGGAATTCCCGCTTTCACAGCCATCTGAATTGGGACGGTCTTTGAAGCCTGCCTGACTGCAAGTGCAACCATTGGAGCAGTATTGGTTACATCTTCTCCCAAAATAAAAACAGCATCTGCCTTTTCAATTTCCTTTAAGGAAGGCGAATGGGCTGGTCCATCCTTTAAAATATGAATGGACAATTGAATGAGGGCATGTTCGGTATTCGATAAGCCAAGGTGAAAATTATCTTTCCCAACCATAGTTAACAATGCGAAATTGGCTTCCAGAGATGCTCTCGGCGAACCAATGCCTAAAATCTTTTTTGTTCCGCTAAGCGCTTCTGTTAGAGCAATAGCCAGTAGGTCTTCAGACACTGTTTCAACTTTATTGTTTTCATCAACCCTGATAGTTGGTTGATGAACGCGTTTACCATCATTCACAAATTCATATCCAAACCTACCGCGGTCACAGAGAAAATAACCATTCACTGAACCATTGTAACGGCTCATTACCCTTCGCAGCATACCATACCGCTCACCGGCGATGATATTGCAACCCACGCTACAATGAACGCAAACAGAAGGGCCATTGGTCAGATCCCATTTGCGTGTATAATGTTTTTTCAATGTCTTATCGGTGAAAACACCTGTAGGACAGACTTCTACTAAATTACCGCTGAATTCATTTTCGAGTACTCCTTCATTATGCCTGCCAAAATATACATGGTCGTGTGCTGAAAATACATCCAAATCTGTGCCACCGGCATAATCCCTGTAAAACCGCGTGCACCTGTAACATTGAATGCAACGGTTCATTTCATGGTTAATGAATGGTCCGAGGTATTGGTTTTTATGGGTCCGTTTTTTAAATACATTGCGTCTGTAATCATGGCCTGTCATAACAGTCATATCCTGAAGGTGACATTCTCCTCCTTCATCACATACAGGGCAGTCGTGTGGATGGTTCAGCATCAGGCTTTCTATGATGGAAGTTCTGAAGGCCTTTGCCTGAGGATCATTGATAGAGATAATCATTCCATCGGCAACAGGTTCCATGCAGGACATAATGATACGCCCTTGTTTATCATTTACATCCTTATATTTTTTAACAGCACACTGACGGCAAGCTCCCACAGATCCAAGGGCTGGATGGAAACAGAAATAAGGCAGGTCCAATCCAAGGGACAGACAAGCCTCCAGAAGATTTTTCCCGGGACTAACTTCATAATTGATCCCGTCGATCTGTATTTTAATTCCTAGTTCTTCCATGGACAATGTTTTTCATTGATATGCCTCATAAAATCTTCATGAAAATATTTAAGTCCACTTTGCAAAGGCTCCATTGCACCGGGAGCATGTGCGCAAAATGTGTTGCCTGGTCCTAAATAATGGGTGTGATGTGTCAATATATCAAGGTCTTCTACTTTACCTTTACCGTCCTCAATAGCCAAGAGTATTTTCTGAACCCATGGAAGTCCTTCACGGCATGGAGTGCACCAGCCACAGCTTTCAATGGCAAAAAAACGTTCTATATTGTGCAGGAATGCCACAGGACAGGTTTTATCATCCAAAATAATCATTGTGGCTGTACCTAAACGACTTCCAATGGCCGGCAGAGATTTATAATCCATTTTTACATCAATTTGATCTACTGGAACAAAGTCGGTCGATGCACCACCTGGAATGACTGCCCTCAAGCGATAACCGTCGGACATTCCACCTGCATAATTTTCAATAACCTCTCGCATGGGTATACCAAGGGGCAATTCCCAAAGACCAGGTAGTTTTACTCGACCACTTACCCCCATAAGTTTGGTACCCCCTTCGCCGGTAAGGCTTAGCGCTTTAAACCAATCTATACCCTTTTCAACAATATGTGATATCCATGAGAGTGTCTCCACATTGTTTACTACCGTTGGTTTTCCAAAGAGTCCGCTCACAGCGGGGAATGGTGGTTTAGCCCTAGGGATACCCCTTTTACCTTCGAGTGAATTGATCAATGCTGTTTCTTCTCCGCAAATATATCGTCCTGCACTCGTATGTATATAAATGTCAAGATTAAAGCCCGTACCAAGAATATTCTTCCCAAGGTAACCGGCGGCATAAGCTTCTGCAAGGGCATTTCGAAGTACTGCTTCTGATTTCTTATATGCCCATCGCAGAAATATATATGCTTTCTCAGCCTGAATAGCATAAGCAGTAATGATCATGCCTGCAATTAACTGATGCGGATTATTTTCCATCAAATAGCGGTCCTTGAAGGTACCAGGTTCCATCTCATCGGCATTGCATATCAGATACTTCGTCTTTGGAGCATCTGGACCCATGGGAACAAAACTCCACTTAAGACCAGTAGGAAAGCCAGCGCCGCCTCTACCCAAAAGGTTAGAAGTTTTGACTAGATTGACAATTTCCGCAGGAGCCATTTCTTTCAATGCCTTCCGAACGCCATCGTATCCTCCAACCTTTAAAGAATCCTTTAAGGTGAGCGTTGTGCCGGGTGTAATATGTTCTGTTAAAGGCCTTTCCATTTATTCATATTTAATAAGCAATTCGTCAATCAACTCTTTAGTCAGCAAGCTGAAAAGTTCATTATTGATCATCATTGAGGGTGCTTTATGACAGTCGCCAAGACATGAAATTGGGAGCAGCGTAAATCGTCCATCAGTTGTTGTGCCTCCGAAACGAATACCCAGCTTTTCAGAAATGTAATCATACAGTTTCTCATATCCCATGATCATGCAACTCATACTATCACAGATCAGAATCATATTTCGGCCAACAGGTTGCCGATAGATACGACTGTAAAAAGTAGCCACACTATCTACCTCATGAACCGACATTTGAAGAAACCCTGCAATATCAATAATGGAATCATCAGATACCCAGCCACGATGATGCTGAACAATTTTCAACGCATCAACGCATACAGCCTTCAGATAAGGGTATGCTTTTGATTCTTCCAATATCTCTTCTTTTTCATGATCAGTCAACATAGTTTCATTTTTTAATTTATCTGTCAAGATCAGCCAGCACAAAATCCGTTGCACCCAGTATCGCCAGCAAATCGGGTATGGTATATCCTTTACTTATCATTGGTATCATTTGAACATGAGGGAATGAAGGGGTACGGATTCTGGTTCTGTATGACGATGTTCCGCCATCACTCACCATATAGTATCCATTGGCTCCTTTAGCTCCTTCTATGGGCACCATTGCCTCTCCTGCGGGGATTACAGGTCCCCAGGTAACACTCAAGAAATGGGTGATGAGTGTTTCAATATCCTGCATGGTTTTTTCCTTACGGGGCGGCGTTGTCAGTGGATGATCTGATTTATAATGTCCCGCAGGCATATTATCAACACATTGCTGTAGGATATGAAGGCTTTGGCGCATCTCCTCCATTCGAACCAGGGATCGGTCGTAACAATCGCCATTTTTACCAAGCGGAATCTCGAAATCAAATTGATCGATTCCCGAGTAAGGTCGTTTCTTCCGATAGTCAAAATCACATCCTGTGGCCCTCAGCCCGGCACCTGTAATGCCCCATTCAATGGCCTCTTCGGTGGTATAGGCACCAATTCCAATTGTACGCGCCTTAAAAATGCTGTTTTTTATAATTACTTTATCATATTCCTTAAGGCGCTTTGGAAGATAATTAACAAATTCCTGCAAATGCTTCTCCCATCCATCAGGCAGATCATCAGCGACCCCGCCAATTCTGAACCAGTTAGGGTGCATTCGTCCACCTGTAATGGCCGATACGATGTCAAAAGCATGCTCCCTATCATTAAAGGCAAAGAACACGGGAGAAAGCTGTCCTAAGTCCTGGGCATAAGTACCTAACCATACCAGATGACTTATGATCCGAAACAATTCAGTCAGCATTATGCGTATCATTTTTGCCCGATCAGGGATTTCAATACCTGCCAGCTTCTCTACCGACAATAAGTAGGGCAGGTTGTTCATCACCCCTGAAAGGTAGTCGATACGGTCGGTATAGGGGATAAATTTGTGCCATGTTTGACGTTCACCCATCTTTTCAGCTCCCCGATGGTGAAACCCAATATCTGGAACCACGTTAACAATATCTTCACCATCAAGCTGCAACACCAATCTTAACAAGCCATGCGTACCTGGATGTTGAGGACCTATATTCAGAAACATGAAGTCAGTATTTTCGCTATGTGTTTCTAAACCCCAATCTTCAGGTTTAAATTGAAGATCAGCATCTTCAAGTTCACGCATCTGATCACTAAGAACGAAGGGTCCCATTTCTGTTGCTCTTGCCGGATATTCCTTCCGCAGGGGATGCCCTTTCCATGAAATGGGCATAAGGATTCGCCGCAAATTAGGATGACCAGTAAAAGTGATGCCGAACATATCATAGGCCTCCCGTTCATACCAATTGGCTGATGGCCAGATGTCTGTAATACTCACTACAGCAGGAAATTCTCCTTTTGCAGAAGTTTTAATCCGTATATCTTCATTGCGTTCGAAAGAAGTAAGATGATAAACAATTGTAAAATCTCCGGTTGGCTGACCATCACGTTTTGTCCTTTTACGCTCGTCGATGGCACATAAGTCAAAAAGCATAAGATAAGGCTGCGGAAGTGTATATTTTAAATATTTCAGTATCTCCCTCAGGAATTCCTGGCCGACCCATAAAGTTAGGGTAGCATCAGCCGTAAGCTGTTCAGAAATGATAGCATTCTCTCCGAATTGGCTTTTCAAAAGGGTAACTATAGACTGTGTTCCATTCATTTTAAATCATTTTCAATGATTAAGAGTTTCACATTTCATTCATTGGACGTATTTTTCCCATCTTCATACGCTCTTCTGTCTTTAGATCTCGTTGACTTGGTTGTTCCTGCCGTGTCATAATCCCCTGTGGACCAAGTGCCCAACTCAATGGCCGTTTTTCTTTACCGATCGAATCACGTAACATGAGCAGTCCCTGAAGAAAGGCATCAGGACGTGGAGGACAACCAGAAACATATACATCCACTGGAAGAAATTTATCGACACCCTGAACGACACTATAAATATCGTACATACCTCCCGAATTGGCACATGAACCCATGGAGATGACCCATCTTGGCGCCATCATCTGTTCATGAAGTCTTTTGATAATTGGGGCCATCTTGATAAAGACAGTTCCTGCAATGACCATCATATCAGCCTCTCTAGGCGTTCCACGAATTACTTCACCCCCAAAACGTGCAATATCAAACCGACTGGTAATTGAGGTAGCCATCTCCACAAAGCAACAAGAAAGCCCGAATGCAAATGGCCAGATAGAATTTTGTCTGCCCCAGGCAATCAAATCATCCAGGCGCGTTAGTACCACCGACTCCTTCAAGGCATCGTCCAATGATCCTGTATGTAAATTGACAGGACTGGAATCAGGTCTTTGCAAGTTATATTTCATTTTCTTTTATTTTTAAACTTTAATATCTTTTTGCCATTGGGGCCAAAATCTAATGCACCGATTCCTAATTCGTAAACCAGTACGACCATTAAAATAAGGATAAAGACTGTAACACCAAGGTAACCCGGAAGTCCAAGTTCACGAAATGAGACTGCCCAAACCATAATAAAGGCAGCATCAAGGTCAAATATGACGAAGAACATTGCTATCAAATAAAAATGGGAGGAGAACCTCAACCGGGCACCTCCTGTAGGTGGAATACCAGATTCAAAAGGCTCGTCAGTGGTTTTTTCCTTATGACGTTCACCTAAAAAATGAGACAGTCCAATCATGATTGCAACTATTCCAAAGGCCGCAATAGTGTATACCAAGAACGGCCAGAAATAGATTGGTTCTTCCAGAAGGATTACAGATAGGGTGTTTGGCTCCATTTAAAAGTCCTTTTTAGTTGATTGTATTAAAAATACAACAAAAAAAGATACCAATGTTAACTTTGGAATATTAATTCACAAATAATTATTGCTGATTAATTCATTTGCCCAATTTATTCCTAAATAAGAAAAATTCAAGATTTATTTTACAGTATCCATAAGAAAAAAGTTCTCTGATTGCCAAAATGGAATTCCAGTTAACTTAATCTAATGTAGCTATGGTTAGAAGTAAAATCACAAATTAGGAATGCCATTCCAGTATGGTTTGACAACTATTTAAGTCATTCTAACTCTATACTAACTCAATATGAACTCAATACTAATTCAATATGAACTCAAGTGTGAATGGGTACATTATGGGTATATTATGGGTACATTACGGGTACATTACGGGTACATAAACCCATAATGTTCCCATATTAAACCCATTTTATACCCATTCACACTTGAATTAGTATTGAGTTAGTATTGAGTTCATATTGAGTTAGTATTGAATTGGTATTGAATTGGTATGACTTAAGCATAAGGAAATACCCTTGAAAAGCATACTGATCAAGTATAATTACTAAAATAAAGGAACTGTTTATTATAAATGGGGGAAGATAAAAAAAACTCCAATTCGCAGAGGAAAGAAAATTCCCTTTTTAAGAATACATTATTTTCTTAAAAAGGGAATTTTCTTTCCTCCGCGAATTGGAGTTAAGCCTGGAGCGGAGGAAGCTATACTATAGATTTCAAATCAGGAATTAGTTTGTTCCTTTTACACATTCATTTAAAGGTTAATTCAGGCTATCGGCACGAATAGAATCGAGGGGTTGAATAAAATTGGTTGTATCTGCTAACAATACCCTCTGAGTAAATAAACTATCGCTGCCGCTGATTGATCCAGGGCCTATTGACAGTTGGTTATTCATTATAGATAAAAACAAAACCATCGAAACCAGGCCAGCCTTCAATCCAATATTTTGAAATGAAAATAACCATCCAAAGTAACTTGAGAAGGAGTTTTGCCTGAGCTTAGAAACCCTTGATTTCAGCAAATAAGAATACATCAGCCTATCTTCAATGCCACTGTCGGGTTTTCCAACCTGATCGTTCTGAAGAAGTTGGCTAAACAATTGATCTTGATTTCTCTTATTCATGTTTCAAGTATTAAAATTCAATTTCGTCTTTTAAATAATTCAGTTTTTCAGCCAGTATTTTCCTGGCATTGAACAGTCTCGACTTAACCGTTCCTTCGGGAAGTCCAAGTATTTCAGCCACTTCACGTATGGAAAACTCCTCACGATATCGAAGTAGGAAGGCTGAACGATGTTCTTCACCAAGTTGATCAAGAGTCTGGAAGATCTTTTCAATGACTTGCTCAGGTTCAATGGTTTTTTCATTAAAAAAATCAATAGCAGGTTTCGAGGCTACCTGTTCCTGGTATTCCAGTCTGATATTACGGCGCCGGTATTCATTTTTGCACATATTATTGGCAACTGAATACAACCAGGTATGAAAGGCATAGGTAGGATTGTAACTAGTTGGTTTCTCGACGATTTTCATAAATAACTCCTGCAGAAAATCGTTCGCATGTTCGGGTGAATTGTTCAGCATACGGTAGAAATAATAATACATACGGTCTTTGTACCGGTTGTATAATTCGCTGAATGCTGCGTGATCACCAGAAACGATTTGCTGCATCAACTCACTATCAGTGAATGTCTTATTTTTTCTACGGAAGATCAATTCGACGGTTTTTTAAGAATAAGCCAGATTAAACCAATATATGAACCCAAAATGATTATAGGTGCAAGTGTTATCCGACGGAAACTGAACATTTCGTTGTTGAATGTATTAGGGTCGGATGAACTTCCACCACTCATCAGAATGAAACCCAAAGTTAGTAAACTGATGATCAGTATCAATACCATATATTCCTTTTTCTGAAAAATCATACTTTTTATTTGCTGTACACGCCAAAATTGAAAGGTTCAGCTTATTCAGAAAAAAACCATTAAAAGAATTGTTGACTCAATTCTTTTAATGGTTTTTTAAAGTTTTTTATTCGGAATACACATTCTTAAAAGCCATTTGAATTTGTTGATTACCCACGGCTCCATGGAATCGCGGCAACAATCAATATAAAAGCGATCAGGAAGTAAATTGAAGCGATTTTGAATTTTGAACCATCGCGGAATGCTTTCTTGGATTTGGCTCTACCGATGTGGACCAGTACAACGGCAATGAGCATCAATGAAAAATGTTCGACTGCATAAAAACGCAAATCAGAATTTTTCATGGCAGCACCCATATCAAAAAATGCAATTTTGGTTAGGGGACTGAGGAAAAAATAAAGCACAAGACCAGTTAAAAACTGTAAATCCATCAGCGAGACAAATACAATTCCAAGGATATTGTCAACTTTTTTCCATGATTGATTATTGACCCATCCGGAAAGATATTTGAAAAGTGTAGTTACTAGACTGAGCAGAACCAACCAACGAAGGGTATCGTGTAAGTGTAAAAATCCGGTATACATATTCTTTGAAATTTTAATTGTTTAGTTCAATAACCAATGAAACCCATTTAAGTTTAAAAAAAAAGATTACACGGATTAATCCCGATCCCGATAGCTATCGGGACTATCGGGAGGATTACACGGATTGGTTCCCAGTTTTTTAAATAAGCGTTTATGTTGAGATTGCTTCGTGCCTCGCATTGACGCCCTGAGGGTATATCAAAACTATTCAACTGAAGTGATTACCCGAACTCCAAGTGATTGATCAAGTGAGGCAACTATCATTTTTGCAGCCAGTAAATCGACACGAGTGGGCTTGTATTTTTTCAGCATAAATTGAGTTATGAAATAATTGATAGCCAACATTATCTTTTCACCCGAACGCTTTACCATTCGGTTTCCATCAAGGAAAGAAGGCTGGAAAATAATTAATTTTCTGAATGACAATTGGGTAACAGCATCTTCAAGTTCACCTTTCATTCGGGTATAAAAAATTGCGGATTTTGGGTCTGCTCCCAAAGAAGAAACGAGCACGTAATCAGGCACTTTATTTTCAAAAGCGGCCCAGGCAAATTCATACTGATAGGAAAAGTCAACTTTATACTGGTTCTCCTTAGTTTTGGCAGTTTTGATTGTAGTTCCGAGGGTGGAGAATAACACATCGCCCTGAACCATAGGTAACCATGACTGATAATTATTAAAGTCAATTTTTATTTCCTCCAATTTGGGATGTGTCATTCCTGAAGAACGGCGGACAAACGATCTAACTTTATCATATTCAGGATGATCAAGTAATTGCAGGATCAATTCGTGACCCACCAATCCAGTTCCCCCTATTACATTTGCGGCTCGTTTCATTTCAGTTTTTTTTTTAAGATTCGGTTGAGATTTAAAAGATGAGGCCGATCCGAAAAGTCTATAAAATAAGCATTGCCACAAAGACACTAAGTCACAAAGGTACACTAAGTATTGGTTATGTGCCACATACATTTAGTGAATCTTTGAGCCTTTGAGTCTTAATGGCAGAAATAAACTTTCGAAATAGACTCAATAATACAACCTAAATATCAACAAATTGTTCATAAAATATTTACATTGAACTTCGTAAAATAAAATTGAAAGGATTCACTTCTTGTTGAAAAACTTCACCGTTGATAAATGAAGCGACCCTAAAACCCATCTGATTGAAATCGGTACTTAAAACTGAGATGCCACCTTTCAGGATTTCTTTCATGGGCGTTTCATCAAAGGAAATAATTCCCACATCAGTTCCGGGTTTCCAATTTCGCAATTCAAGTTCTTTGATCAATCCAATGAGTTCCATATCACTGTATACCAGATAGATTGTTCCAGTCTGAATAGTATTCAAGTTTAACTTGGGGACAATTTCGAACGGCATTATTATTTCAGAACAAAACTTACGAAATCCTTTTAAACATCCATCCGGGATAAATTGGAACGGACTGTCGGAACAGCTGAATACAAATCGTTTATAACGTTTGATACTATTAATTTGTGAAATTAACCCTGTATAAATATCATTTTCAAAATCCTGATAAACGGCTGCATATTTTCCTTTTAACTTAGGAACAGATTTATCCAGAATGATTAGTTTCCTTTCAGGTATTTTGGCCAGTATCTTGGACACATCCTGATTAAAATGGGGCATTACAGCATAGAAACTATACTTCCCAAGGTTCTCGCGAATCAGCTTTTCGAACCTCCTGATGTCATAATGATGAAAGAAAACCTCCAATTCAATTCCGGGATTCAGATGACTATGGATGGCGTCGTATAAAATCTCCTTATAAGCATTCATCCGATCGAAGAGCAAAAATACTTTGATCTTTTCATGAACCTCAATATTCGAAATGTAATATCCTTTACCATGTTGAGAAGTTACAATTCCCATTTGGCGCAATTCATTGTATGCACGAATTACAGTTCCAGGTGCAAAACCAAATTCACTTCCTATTTTATGAATAGAAGGCATTTTCATGCCTATTGTAATATCCTTTGATTCAATTCCATCCAGAATATTCTGTATAATCTGTTTATAAACAGGAACCATCGACCTCTGATCAATTTTCAAGTACCACTTCATTCATAAATATATTTTATAACATATCCAATAGAACAGTGTAAAGATAATGAAAAAGTCTACTTTTGACTGAATAAGTATGGTAAAGCTTAAAAACACTCGGTAAGTCTATATAAGTCGGGAGCTTTTGACCTATTATTTGGACCTATACTTAATTGCAATATTTGCCTTAACTAAACATTTAAATCAAAATAAAGAATGAAAACCTTAATCAGCGTACTCCTCTTTTTCTTTCTATTCTTCATTTCATCGGCTCTAGAAGCTCAAACAACTTTAAATGTGACCGAGTTCAAAACTCCGCCAACCTCTACAAAAGTAAATACCTGGTGGCATTGGATCAGTGGAAACATCACCAAAGACGGTATTACCAAAGATTTGGAATCGATGAAGCAACAGGGTATCGTTCAGGCAACTATACTGAATGTAGGTGGATTAAATTCCATCAATGCGGATGTTCCCAATATCAAATTTAATTCACCTGAATGGCATGAAATGTTCAAATGGGCCTTGAAAGAAGCAAACCGTTTGGATATTAAAATAGGCATTCATAATTGTGACGGATGGAGTACAAGCGGAGGTCCATGGATTACTCCTGAATTGTCGATGAAACAATATGTATGGAGCAAAACGTCCATTGAAGGTGGTCAGGAAATTAACACAAAGCTTTCTGAACCTTCAAGTTTAAAGAACTTTTACCGCGATGTGGCTGTAGTGGCGTATCCAATGGACGAAAAGCCAAACTCATTTAATCAAGCCCAACCTAAAATTGAGATCAATAATGTTTCCGCAGAAACAATTCTGACAGATGGGAATCCAAATAGTGAAATAAATATCAAGAAGGGAGAAGTGATCAACATAACATTTACTTCTGCTTTTACTGCCAATAAGCTGGTCCTGTTTCCTCATTTGAAATTTATGTGGGGTGATTTGACACAAGTCAAAAATCAATTTAAGCTTTCCTCTTCAAATGATGGGAAGGTGTTCAACAAAATAGCAGATTTTGATTTTACAGGCGTTAACCGCTCAATTTCGGCATCGTTTCCTCTTACAACATCTAAATATTTTCAGCTTGAATGTATCACTAGCAATAATGCCTTTGCTGAAATGGAATTTTTGAAAGACGATGAAATCCCGGCTTATGCACCACAGGTAAGCTATTTACTTGAAAAAGCATCTTCCGTATGTGCTGTCAATCAAAATGTCTTTGATTTCACCCCTAAAAATAATGATAAAGGAATTTCTGAAAAATCGATAATTGATTTATCAGGCCAAATGTCAAAAGAAGGAATCCTGAAGTGGAAAGCACCAAAAGGACATTGGCAGATCATTCGTTTTGGATACACTACAACAGGGGTGACCAATGGTCCGGCGACTCCTGAAGGAACAGGATTGGAAACCGACAAACTGGATACATCGGCCTTAAATTTTCATTTCAATAAATTTGCCGGTCAGTTAATAAAGTCGGCAGGCCAATATAATGGCAATACGTTTAAGTTTTTACTGATAGATAGTTGGGAATGTCAATATCAGAACTGGACAAAAGCATTTCCAGAAGAGTTTAAAAATCGCAGAGGCTACTCTATTGTTAACTGGATCCCTGTTTTATGTGGCGAAAAGGTAGAGAACACGCAACTTTCAGAGGCATTTTTATTCGATTTCCGCAAAACTATTTCAGATTTAATTGATCAAAACTATTACAAGCATTTTGGTGAATTGTGCCATAAGAATAAGCTTGAAATGCATGCGGAAATTATTTATGGAAATACAGGAGACTACCCTCCTTTGGATATATTGAAATCTAACAAGTACGTTGATCTGCCTATGACGGAATTTTGGTCCAATACCAATTCAGATCAATTTCCACAATACACGCCATCAGACAGGCCAACAGCAGCATTTCCTACTTATGCAGCCCTTGCCTGTAACAAACCAATCATTGGTTCTGAAGCCTATACGGGCTATGCACATTACAGCGAATCGCCTGTTGATTTAAAATCTTTTGGCGATGCGGCCTATTGTTCAGGCATCAACCAAATGATTTTACATAGCTATGTACTTCAGCCTACAGATAAAAAACCAGGCATAACATTGGGTCAGTTTGCCGCACATTTTAACCGTAATAATCCATGGTGGGAATATGCACAGGATTGGATGACTTACCAGTCGCGCATACAATATATACTTCAAAAAGGAGAGCCTGTTGTTGACGTGATATTTTACATTGGAGATCAACTGCCACAGTATTTTGGCAAAAGTATACTCAATGATCTGCCTTATGGTTATCAGGCCAATGCCTGTAACTTCGATATGCTGGAAAATGAGGCCAAAGTTATTGATGGTAAAATCTCTTTTGGCGGTAAACAAAGCTTTCCAATTCTGACATTACCCAACAGCACAATTATGGAATACGCTACCTTACAACGAATTGCAGAATTGGCAAATGATGGGGCGGTTATTTATGGACCCAAACCAACAGAAATGATGTCGGTCACTGATATCAAAACCAATACCGTTGCTTTTAATAAATTAGCAAATACCCTATGGGGTCAATCAGGTGAAAATCAATATGGTAAAGGAAAGGTAATTTCAGGAAAACCGATTGGAGAAGTTTTAAAACAACTCAATGTAATTCCAGATTTGAGCACCAACAGCAATGCGCCCAAAGAAATTATGTATATTCATAAAAAAATGGAAGACACGGACGTTTATTACGTATTTAATCAACAAAATAAAAAGCTGAACCGCGAAATTGTATTCAGGGTTACTGGTAAAACACCTGAAATCTGGAATCCCGAAAATGGTTCAGTTTCAAAGCTTTCCATATACTCGGTGGAGAAAAATCAGATTCGAATTCCGGTTACCTTCAAGCCTTATGAATCCAGGATAATTGTATTTAAAAAGGGTATTCCCACTCCTTTCATACAAAATGTTTCATTTGCAGGTAAGGAAATATTTCCACAGAAAGATTTGACTGATACTACATTTGCGATTCCTCAGGCAGTATTTAAAGAAGGGAAATTCAGATTTACAACCTCTGTAACTGGCAATTATTCATTCACCACTAATGACAATAAGATCGTAAAAGTCAATTTATCTGAACCTAAAACCCTTGAAATAAAGGATTTTAAAGCAAGGATTGAATTTTTCCCAATAACCAATGAAGTGATTCAGCCATTGGAGATTACGACATTTAAATCCCTAACTGAATTTGATGATCCGGCCATTAAATACTTTGCTGGAAAGGTTAAATATACCATCGGCTTTAATGTTCCAGACAAATTTATTTCAGCAAGCGATTCGATTGTTCTCAATCTTGGTAGGATGGATGCAACTGCAGAGGTACTATTAAATGGCAAAACACTCGCTTATGTCTGGATGCCAAATACTTGTCTGGTAATTTCAGGACTATTGAAATCAGAAAATAAACTGGAAATAACGGTAGCAACGGTATGCCGTAACCGGTTTATAGGAGATCTAAACCAATTCGGAAGTATCAAGAGCCTTTGGACCACTTCGCCCATCACTACCATCCTGAAAAAGGATATGCCTTTAAAACCTTCAGGATTAATGGGTCCGTTGAAACTAATTAAATATGCAAAACAATTTGAATAACAGGATATTACATCATATTAACTTTTAAGTATTGAAAACTTATAATATCTATTTTACGCATTGAATTCATACAAACCTAAAAATTAAACAAATGATTGTTCTAACTAATTATTGGCTTGCAATTTTGTTTTGCGTCTTCGCAATGATCTGCTGGGGTTCGTGGTCGAATACTCAGAAACTGGTTCAAAGTAACTGGCGTTTCGAATTGTTTTACTGGGACTTGATCATCGGGATTTTACTCATGTCGATCCTTTCAGCCTTTACCGTAGGAAGCATGGGAGATACAGGACGATCGTTCATGGACGATCTGAAGCAGGCAGATTTAAGCTCAATTGTATTTGCCATGTTTGGTGGCTTGTTATGGAATATGGGTAATCTTTTACTCGTTGCGGCTATTGCCATTGCCGGAATGTCGGTTGCATTCCCTATTGGAGGCGGACTGGCATGGGTCCTGGGTATTATCTTAAATTACATTAATGTAGTAGCTAAAGGAGGTATACCGAGCAACAATCCAACTGAACTATGGATTGGAGTTTTGATTATTGTAGCTGCCATTTTCCTGAGCGGCAAGTCCTATCAGAAATTAACACAGGAGAAAAAACAAACCTCGATGAAAGGTATTGTAATCTCGGTAATTGCCGGTTTGTTCATTGCATTCTTCTATCCGGTGGTGGTGAATTCACTTGATGCTCAATTTGTTTCAGGAGGTAAAGGAACCTTAACACCTTATACGGGAGTATTTTTCTTTGCAGTCGGAGTTTTCATCAGCACATTCATTATCAACCCTATATTTATGCGTTGGCCAATAGCAGGCACACCTGTTAAGATAAAAGAATATTTCACAGGAAGCATGAAAACCCATTTAACAGGAGTTTTGGGTGGTGCCATCTGGATGCTTGGAATGGTATTCAGTTATATGGCTGTAAGTAAGGCCAATCCTGCAATCGCTTATGCTCTTTCGAATGCAGCTCCTGTAGTTGCTATTTTATGGGGAGTATTTGTATGGAAAGAATTCAAGGAAGCACCCAAAGGTACAGGAACGATTCTCACCATCATGTTTGTATGCTATATCATTGGATTGGTGCTGATTACGCTGTCTAATGCTTAAGAAGGTGAGAAGGTGAGAAAAAAAATAAGAAAAACGATTAACGATTAACGATTAACGATTAACGATTAACGATTAACGATTAACGATTAACGATTAACGATTGCGTGCCGATCATTTGACATACAGTATTGAGGATTAACGAAATAAGGAATTAGAAAAAGGGACACAGAGTTTCACAGAGTTAAAAAAAAGAAATAAAAAAAAGAAAAGTATACAAGGTATTAATAAGGGTAAAACAGTGTGTTGCAATTGATCGTGAAGCAATCCGCGTAATCCGTTTAAATCCGTGCAATCCTATAATATAATTCGCTTTAAACCATGCAATCTTACTGAAAAATCAGATACCATTTAAACTTTAAACAATTAAAATATACAATATGAAGCACTTATTAATCATTCTTATACTCTTTGGATTTTGTACGTTGCAGGCCCAGGAGAGTAAATGGCAAGGACCATCTGTTGATTTTAAAAACGGCAAGCTAAAGGTATCGGATAACCATCATTTCCTGGTTTTTGAAAACGGTAAACCATTTTTCTACTTAGGCGATACAGCCTGGGAATTGTTTCACCGGTTATCAAAAGCGGATGCTGAAAAGTATCTCGAAAATCGCCGTCAGAAAGGATTTACTGTCATCCAAGCTGTTGCATTGGCTGAAGTCGATGGAGTGAATACGCCAAACTTGGAAGGTGAAAAACCTTTAATTGATAACGACCCCAACAGGCCCAACGAAAAGTATTTTGCACATGTTGATTGGGTGATCAAAAAGGCAGAAGAAAAGGGCATTTTTATTGGGCTGTTGCCTACCTGGGGCGACAAATGGAATAAAAAATGGGGCGGTGGTCCTGAAATTTTCACACCTGAAAATGCAAGAACCTACGGAAAGACCATTGGCAGCCGATATAAAAACAGTCCGAACATTATCTGGATACTGGGTGGTGATCGTCCGGTAGATTCTTTAATTCACCGACAGATCATTAACGAAATGGCTAGAGGAATAAAGGAGGGCGATGGCGGCACACATCTGATATCTTTTCATCCGTCAGGTGGCAGTGGATCAGCACAATACTTTCACAAGGATGAATGGCTCGATTTCAATATGCGCCAGAATGGCCACAGCTTGAGCTATACAGAAAGCTACCATAAGACAGCCGACGATTACAACCTCACTCCTGCTAAACCGGTCATCGATGCAGAGCCCATTTATGAAGATCATCCCATCAATTTCGATCCCGACAAGAATGGACACTCTACCAGTGCTGATGTACGCAGGCCGCTATACTGGGATCTTTTTAGCGGTGCTTGTGGTCATACTTATGGACACCATTCTGTTTGGCAAATGTGGACACCTGAGCGCGAACCAATCAATCGGCCACTGATGCCCTGGTATGAAGCCATTGATCAGCCAGGTGCTTCGCAAATGATGTATGGGCGTTTACTGATGGAATCAAGGCCATTTCTGACACGCATTCCAGACAATAAGATCATTGTAACTGATCGGGTGTCCACTTCTGTACCCGGAGCAGGATCTTACCAGTTTGTTGCAACCCGTGATCAGGATGGCACCTACGCGATGGTTTATGCACCCATTGGTCGGAAGTTCAGTGTTCGCATGGACGTGATCAAAGGTAAAGAAGTCGTGGCATGGTGGTATAATCCACGAAACGGCAAGGCTGAAATTATTGGCAAATATGCGAATACAGGCATACAATCATTCATTTCGCCAGCTCCGGGAGAAAACTTAGACTGGATTCTTGTACTCGATGATGCATCGAAGAAATATGGAGCACCGGGAGAAAAGAAGTGATCAGTGGTCAGTTGGCAGTTGGCATTGATCAGTTGGCAGTCCTTGAAACTTTGAACTTGAAACTTTTTAAGCATGGAAGCAGGAATAAGTAGCTACGCATTTACATGGGCCGTTGGAGTGCCAGGTAAGGAACCTGATAAGCCAATGAGTATTTTTGATTTGATCGAAATGGCCGTTGAACTGGATGTAAAAGTTGTTCAGGTGGCAGATAATCTTCCCCTTGAGAAGTTTTCAATTCAGGAATTGAAGGAGATAAGGAAATTTGCTGATCAAAGAGGAATAAGAATTGAAGTAGGCGCCAGAGGTATGACTGCTGAACGACTTAAGCAGTATATTGATATAGCAGGTCTAATGGAATCTTCAATTGTACGTTTTGTGATCGATCAGGCTGGATTTATTCCTGCAATGCATGAAATTCACTCAATCATTAAGGATGCCATGCCTGCTTTGCAAGCGCAAAACATCCTTCTGGCAATCGAAAACCACGACCGACTTCTGACGACCGACTTTGTTGAAATGGTTGAAAAAGCTTCGTGTAATCATTTAGGGATTTGCTTGGATACGGTCAATTCGATGGGAGCTGGCGAAGGATTAGAAACTGTGATCAAAAGGCTAGCTCCATTGACCGTTAATCTTCATGTGAAAGAGTTTTCAGTTGAAAGGGTTTATCATCAGATGGGCTTTATTATTGAAGGGAAACCACTGGGTAAAGGTATGTTGCCACTTTCTGAATTGATAACCAAAGTTTCGATACGCTGCCAAACAGCCATTCTGGAACAATGGACTCCTCCTGAAAAGACGATAATAGAAACTATTATAAAAGAAAAAAAGTGGGCAGTGGAAAGTATTCATTACTTAAAATCAATCATTTAAAATATAAAAACATGAAAAAAATTGCAATCATTGGTGCAGGAGGTAAAATGGGAATGCGTTTGACACGCAACCTGAAGAATTCATCCTTTGATATGAGTTATGTTGAAATTAGTCAGGCAGGAATTGAAAAACTGAGTGAAATGGACATTCAGGTAAGTGATGCCTCACAGGTTGTTCCTGAAGCTGATGTGGTGATTCTGGCTGTACCTGATGTGGCCTTGGCCAAAGTATCGGCAAGTATAATTCCACAAATGAAGCCCGGCGCTTTACTGATGACTCTTGATCCAGCTGTTGCCCGTGCCGGACGCTTATTCTTACGCAACGACGTCTCCTATTTTATCGCACATCCTTCTCATCCTTCCGTCTTTAATTGGGAACCAACACCAGAAGCACAGGCTGATTTCTTCGGTGGATATTTGGCCAAGCAAACAGTAGTGTGTGCATTGATGCAAGGACCGGATACCGCGTACAATTTGGGTGAAGAAGTTGCAAAAACAATGTATGCACCTGTCTCCAAAGCATTTAAAATTACTATGGAACAGATGGCGCTGTTGGAACCTGCATTGGTTGAAACCCTCTCCTCTTCATGTCTCGATTTGGTTCGCGAAGGAATGGAAGAAATTATCAAAAGGGGCGTTCCGGCTGAGGCTGCACGTGCCTTTCTCATGGGACATATCAATATTCAGTTGGCCGTTCTGTTTAAGGAATTACCCAATGCAGTATTTTCTGATGCTGCCAACAAAGCACTTCAACGTGGACGAAGTATCCTTTTCAAAGACGACTGGAAACAGATTTTCGAACCGGAAAACGTTCTTCAACAAGTGATTGATATTACTTAAAGAAAGTTCGAAGTTTTAAGTTTTAAGTTACGTGCCGATCGACTGCAAACTGTGACTGTGACTGCAATATTTAAAGCTTAATGAAGTAAACAAATAAAAAAAAAAATGAAAAATAAACACATAGAAACATAGTTCACATAGAACCATTTAAACTATGTTTTCTATGTGCCTATGTGTTTAAATACTTGAATGAGATGAAAAAATTAAAATTCGCTATATTAGGATGCGGCTTCTGGTCGCAATTCCAGCTGGGAGCATGGACTGAACTCGAAGGAGTTGAGTGTGTTGCCTTGTTTAACCGTACCAAATCGAAAGCCGATGTATTGGCTACACGATTCAATGTACCTCGCACATACGACGATGCAGAAGAGCTGTTTAAAAACGAAGAATTGGATTTTGTAGATATCATCACCGATGTCGATACTCATTACTCCTTCGTAAAAATGGCAGTTGACCATGGTGTAAAGTATATTATCAGTCAAAAGCCAATGGCCCCTGATTACGAGACGGCCAAGCAAATGGTGAAGGTTTGTAAGGATGCAGGAGCGAAGCTGTACATCCACGAAAACTATCGCTGGCAGGCGCCAGTGCGCCGCTTTAAGGAAATCCTTGATTCAGGTGTTATCGGTAAAGTTTTCAAAGCTCGGGTTTCATTTCTCTCAGGCTTTCCTGTCTTCGATAACCAACCCTTCCTGGCTGAACTCGATCATTTTATTTTAACCGATATGGGTTCACATGTTTTTGACAGCATCCGATTCCTTTTTGGTGAAGTCGATCAACTGTGGTGTCAGGCAGGAGCAGTGAATCCCAAAATTAAAGGAGAAGATATGGCTGCGGCATTCCTGAAAATGGAAAGCGGTATCCCACTATATACAGAATTGACATACGCAACCAAGATGGAAGACGATTCATTTTCAACTATATGGGTGCTGGCTGAAGGTGAAATGGGTTCTATAAGTTTAGGGCCGCATTTTACCATTAAAACGACAGTAGGTTCAGTAACGACAACCGAAGTGGTTAAGTTCCCATCTTACGATTGGGCTGATCCTGATTACATTGTCAATCATGAAAGCGGCATTCCTCTGAACCGTAATATTATGAACGATATTCTTGGAATCGAACAGGCAGAAAATACTGGGGAAGATAATTTCAAAACCGTACAATTGGTTTGGGCTGCTTATGAGTCGGCTGCTTCAGGAAAAATTATCAAGATGAAAGAATTCTAATTGATTGATGAGGTGCGTATTTACAAAAGAGCATTAGCTTTACCTGAAATTTATAATTTATCAATTATAACCTGCAATAAATCCGACCAATGAATACTTTTCTAAAATACAAATATTCAATTTGCATTTCTATCTTACTCTGCTTTAATATACAATCAGCCAAATCACAGGAAGACAATTGGACTCATTTCCGGGGAAGCAATCTTAATGGCATTTCAGCCAAAACTCAAGCACCTGTCCAATGGAACGATTCATTAAATGTAGTCTGGAAAACTGATATTGCCGACAAAGGTTGGTCCTCTCCTATTGTATATGGAGATCAGGTCTGGATCACAACGGCCACGGACGATGGGAAATATTTAAAGGCGCTCTGTCTGGATTTCAATTCAGGTAAGAAAATTTACGACCTGACAATATTCCAGCCGGATTCTGTCATTCCCAAACATTCCATTAACTCTTATGCCACGCCTACTCCCTGCATCGAAGAAGGGTTCGTTTACCTCGACTATGGAAGTTTGGGTACTGCTTGTGTAAAAACAACCAACGGAACAGTTCTGTGGAAACGTAACGATCTGACATGTAATCATGTACAAGGCCCAGCCTCATCACCTATTCTTTATAAAAACCTGTTGATTCTACACTACGAAGGAACAGATGTTCAATTCATTGTGGCGCTTAATAAACAAACTGGTGAAACAGTATGGAAAACTGAACGGCCTGCCAGTCTTTACGAACCTCTGCTGCCGATTGGCAAAAAGGCTTATACAACGCCTCTTATAGTGAATGTGAAGGGTAAAGACTTGCTGATTTCCAATGGAGCAGCGGTCTGCATTGCATACAATCCTGAAACCGGCAAAGAAGTCTGGAGGGTTGTTCAGGGTGAAGATTCAACCATTGCCATGCCAATTTCAGAAAACGGAATTGTGTATTTCTACACCAGTTTTGTATCACCTGCTGAGGGTGAAAAATATGCAGAATTGCTGGCCGTCAATCCAGAAGGACAAGGCGACATAACGAGCACCAACATTTTATGGAGGTTCAAATCACCTATTTTGCAGTTGCTTACTCCCGTGATAAAAGACGGATTGATTTATACCATCGACTCCCGCAATGTACTTTACTGCCTTCATGCCAAAACCGGAGCTGAAATGTATTCTAAAAAGCTAAAATCAAAGTACAATTCATCCCCCGTTTGTGATGCTGAAAATGTTTATTTCACATCGGTCAAAGGCGAAACGATGGTCATCAAACAGGGAAATAAATTGAATATTATTGCTGAAAATAAATTGACAGGTGAAATAAATGCCACAGCGGTCCTACTTCGAAGGTCTATCTTATTTAGAACAGACAATCAGTTATACCGTATTGGAACAAAATAATCAATCAGGCAAATGACTCTTGAAAAACATCATGAAAACCAAAAATCAATGCCTAAGCAAACCATTTTAAAGGCTGGACTACTAGACCTTGTGTTTGAAAATGGAAGTATACGCTGGATCAAGTTAGGAGACATTGAGATTATACGAATGATTTATTCTGCAGTTCGCGACCGCAATTGGGGAACCATTGGACCCGTAGTTTTAAATCACGAGATCCATGTTTTGGAAACTTCATTCGAGATCAGCCTTGAGATAGAATATAAAGCTGATCCCATTCATTTTATAGCTCAATATAATATTACTGGTAGCGAAAAAGGAATTCGGTTTGAAATGAACGGTACGGCTCAATCTGATTTTCTGAAAAACAGGATTGGCTTTTGCATTTTGCATCCCATAAGTGAATGCTACGGTAAATCTGCTACGGTAATTCATCCCGATGGTAGCGAGTCTGAATTTATTTTTCCTGAACAGATTTCAGCCGTTCAACCGATAAAAAATCTAAAGTCCATGACTTGGGAACCAACTTCGGGAGTAACAGCCAGGCTTAATCTTTCGGGTGATGTGTTCGAGATGGAAGACCAGCGCAACTGGACCGATGCATCCTATAAAACTTACTGTACCCCTTTGGAGATGCCGTTCCCGGCAATGATTACAAAGGGTGAAACAGTTTCCCAGGCGGTGGAACTTTCGATTGATGTCCTTGAATATTTTCAGGATGAACAACACGCTGAGTTTGTTTTCAAATGGAATCGCACTGTTTTGTCTCCCCTTCCTGAAATCGGAACTTGCAACAGTTCACGCATTCAAAACTTAAGTTCTAAAGAGATCGACCTGCTTAAAGCGCTTCCGTTAAAACATTTGCGGGCTGAAATTAAAATGTTTCAACCCGACTGGATCATTCAACTGAAAAAAGCTTCACATGAAAGCCAGTTGCTTGGGTGGCCTTTATTTATTATGCTTTATCTTTCTGAAAACCATTTGGAAGAATATAATACATTCCGTTCACAGTTGCAGGAATTGAATTTGAAAGTCAAGTACCTGCTTTTGGTGGGAGAAAACCATCTTCCACATCGAGCGTTCGATGAACTGGTAACCCTCATTAAGATTGATTTCCCGGATACTTTAATCGGGACAGGTGTGAATGCCTATTTTGCTGAGTTGAATCGTTCACAGCCCACTATTGAACAAGCTGATTTCGTAAGTTTCACCGTTTGTCCTCAGGTACATGCTTTTGATGATATGTCACTTGTTGAAAATCTGGAGGCGCAAGCACAGGTAGTTCAATCTGCTAAAATACTGTTCCCTGAAAAGCCTATATTCATTTCACCTGTCACATTAAAGCAACGATTCAATGTTGTGGCCACATCAGCTGAACCCGAGACGGCGTTGGGGCGGCTGCCCTCCTCTGTTGATGTTCGCCAACGATCAGTTTTTGCAGCCGCCTGGACATTGGGAAGTATTAAATTCCTTGCTCAGGCTGGGGCTCAGCTGATCACCTATTATGAAACAGTGAGCTGGAAAGGATGGATGCAAGGCGAACAGAAACCTGCAAACCAAGATCTCTTTGCAGCTGAAGCAAATGAAATATTTCCCATTTATAAAGTTCTAAAAAAATTATCAGGCTATTCACAAGTGGCGCAATCGGTCTCATCGCATCCCCTCACCGTCGATGGATTGGTGGTTTGTTCCGAAGAAAAAATAAAGCTATTCCTCTTTAATTTCACTGCTAAAGACATTGAAATACGCTTAGAGGAATTGGTTGGTTCCACTTTGCCAGATGCTTCAAAAGGAAAAGTGAGGATAAAAGCCAACGATTGGGTGGAGATTGAATGTTAAAATAAATTGCTTTAAAACTCGGATCTTTAGCAAAAGGCATCCACAAAAAATCAGGATCAAAGATGCTCGGTTAAACAATCCGGATTAGCTGATAGTTTTTATTTAATCAACTACTTTGAAATTCACTTTTGTGCCATTAGGTAAATTCTTAATTTGTTTATGAATTTGTCCAGCTAGTGAAAAATGAACTTCCAAATCAGTCAATTCAAAATTATTTGGGATATAATCACCTCCAATTATTGGTAATTTTTTATACCCATAAAGTTTACTATCAACTAATTCCAATCCAGATTCCTTTATTTGCTGAACTAATCCTATCATAAACCATTCGTCAACCTGAGAATCATCCTTTAATTTTATTTTGAAATCGGCTATATTGTCGGATACTAAATCAAGTAATCCTTCTCCAACATTTAACCAATATATTTTACCGTTTCTATCGTGAAGAAACATGTCACCAATACTAGAAATGATTATCGGTTCTTTATCATTTCCTAATAACCATATCCAGTCAGCTATCAATTTATTCTTATCAATGTTTGAAAAATCAATTGAAAAATCTTTCCATGTAATCTTCATTGTTGCTGGTTTTAAAATGCGGCATAACGTCTATCCATACGTCATTGGACGGTTTTTTTCTTTATTTACCCAAACTTTAGTAAGGACCAATCAATCCCTTTTGCAAACCTAAAGTGAATAAACTTTCCATGTCATCTATTTTTATCCATACTATCTTACATACTTCGGTCAAATGTAAACAAAGGCTCTCAAACGGCAAGCGCATCTGAAGCTTTATTTTTAAACCATTGCGTGTGAAATGTTTGGATAATACCAATCCATGCCCCCGGATTAAAATCCGGGGCTACAACATGAATCATCCCTACGGGATTTACAGGTAAGAGCCGTAGGCTCGATTCATATTGTAGGGAGGGAATTTATTCCCTCCTTAAAAGATTTTGAGAGAAAAAGCAAAATTGAAATGAATCGGAACTGAATTGAATAGTTTCAGAACAAAAGTTGAACACTTTCCTACCCAATAGTTGAAGTGATGGTATGTTTACTTTGTGAATATTAATCTTAAAAATATTCACGAATGCAAAAGGTACAACATTGTACCCAAAAGGTACAATGTTGTACCTAAAAAGTTACAACACTGTACCCTCCGGGTACAATCCATTGTTGAATTTTGCATTCATATCTATTAACAATTTTAAATATTAAAGTTATGAATGAATTTGAATCTTTATTTTCAGACACCAAGGGTGAACTGGATGAGTTAACAACCAAAAACATAGGTGAAAAACAACCTTCACCGAGACATGATCCAGAGTCAGTTGAGTTACCTATTTTCCCTGATTCGGTTTACCTGAACTTACCTGCTTTCCTTCAAAAGGTGGTGGCCAGGTGTGGTTCCAGGGAAGAAAAGGACATGATGCTCATGGGAGCACTGGCAACTATGGGCTCCGGACTTCCCAAGGTCTATGGCTTTTATGGTGAGAAGCGGGTTTACCCTTACTTCTTTTTATTTATCACCGCCCAGGCCTCGGCAGGCAAAGGCAAGCTGGAGCTTTGCCGTCAACTGGTCAATCCCATTCACGAGGGGTTGCGGGAGCAGTCAGAATTAGACAAAGAGGAATACAAAACTGGTATGAAACAGTATAACATGCTCAAATGGAAAGAGGCTGCCATGCCAAAACCAGGCAGGCCACCTGAGCGGATGCTCTTTATCCCTGCCAACAGTTCGGCATCAGGATTTTTCGAGTTGCTTTCCGAGAACGATGGCCGTGGGCTAATCTTTGAAACCGAGGGAGATACCCTCGTCCATGCCTTTAAATCAGAATTCAGCGATTACTCCGATGGCATCCGCAAGGGATTCCAGCATGAGATGATCTCCCAGTTCCGTAAAACCAACCATGAACATTTTGAGATTAAGCATCCCTGCATTGCCGGAGTGTTTTCAGGCACCCCCCGCCAGATTTTATCCCTCATCCCTGATGCAGAGGACGGTCTGCTCAGCCGGTTTGCCTTTTACCACATGAACACCCGGACACAGTGGAAAAATCCGCTTGCCACCGGGGACAACAGACTGGAAGACTATTTCGATGCCCTGGGACAGGAGTTCTTTTCCCTCTACAAGTCCCTTGACGAACATCCTGCCATCAATTTTTCATTGACCCCTGAACAGGACGACCTATTCAATGACTTCTTTGACAAGCTCCAGGATAAATACCTTGCACTGCAGGGGATCGAATTTCTTGCCACCGTTCGCCGCTTGGGCCTTATTGCCTTCCGCATAGCCATGATCCTTACGACATTGCGCATCATGGAATCGGGTAATTTTTCACAAACGATGGAATGCCAGGACAGTGATTTCCAAAGGGTCCTGTCAATGATCAGGGTACTCGTCCAGCATTCGAGCCATGTATTTTCTCAACTGCCATTGGTGGTAAATCCAACAACGCATAAAAATAAGAAGGAGCAATTTTCGGATATGTTACCTGAAAGGTTTAAAAGACAGGAATTTATTAAGTTGGCTAAGAAAATAGGCATTTCAGAAAGGTCTGCCCAGGCATATATTCTCACCTTTTGCGAAAAGGGGTTGATCCTTCATGAACAGCATGATACCTATATCAAACCTAATGCTTTAGACACTAAAGATGAGGGCAATAGGAAAACTTAAACAAAGTGAGGTGAGCCGTTATTCGTTTTCTTAACCTCACTTACAAGCTTTATTTTCACTTTCATATTACCGATATTACGCATATTACGCATATTACATCTGATACTATTTATCCCTTTCAATTCAATTAGAGGATTGATTTTAATAAATAAATAACAAGGTTGCAGAACCAAACTAATGCACTCAGATGCAAAATAACATGCCATGTAATATGCGTAATATGCGTAATATCGGTAATATGATTCATTTGGATGGAGGGCAAATTCCACCCTAGTGTAGATTTGCAATCCACAATCTTTAACCACATATCTCTGATCCTTAGCAAAAGGCATCCACAAAAACTCAGGATCAAAGGTCTTCGGTTAAACAATCCGGATTAGCTCGGTTAGCTGGGTAGCTGATTTTAAGCGGTTCGAAGTTATTTTATTCATCATCGCATAAGCAATAAATATCCATATCTACCTCTGCGCTAATTTCAGCCAATATTTTTATATGTTGCTTTTCAAAATAATATCCAGGATTGTGTCCAGTGTAATAATATTGAACGATTATTAATCTTGTCGTTGTGCAATTTAAACTAATCTCTTTAATCAAATCTATCCTAGGGATTATTATCTCTTTAAAAAACTTGTCAATCAAGTCGCCGATAAAATCATTTGAGAATAATTTCCACTCATAATCCCAATGATGGCATTCTCTAAACTTAGAAGTTTGCTTTTGTGGACCAACGAAATATTCATCTCCCTTTTTCCCAGTCGATAGTGGCTCTAATCCGAGTTTTTTAGTTATCAAATCAGGGTCAAAATCAAAATCGAGGAAACGAAGTCTCAAATGATTCTGGTTTATCTCAGTTCTATTTGACGTACCCATTAATTTTTTATAATCCTTCTTATCCAATCTTTTAAAAGTCATATCTTATCAATGTTGCTGTGTCCTTTTACGATGACCGCTAACGTTTGTGCATACGCTATAGGACTGTTATATTCATTTTATACGGACTCTTTAATAAGGGATCTCTGGTTCTTAGCCTTTGCACCTCCAAAGTTAACCATTTATTCCGCCCTGGTATTCAATCCATGTTGACGATTCTTTTCATAGAAAAGCAAAAACCTTTCGGTACTTGTTAATTTTCTCCGTTTCTTAAAGGTTGCCAATGAAATCGAGGAAAGCAGCTTTTCTTTTAAACTATTGTCGAAGACAAATGCCAATCCTGAAGTCATATTTATATCGCGGATGGGAATTAAACGGGTATAAAAAATAAAGCCAACCGATGTCGTTCTCGACAGGCCGACATCCATCAAAAGAAACTCTTTTTTATCTTCATCCAGTAGATCAACAAAAATTATTGTATGACTAGTTGAGTCGATTTGTTTTACTTCAAAAAGTGAGGAATGAAAATTGAGTATCCCGTTCAAGTTTTCCTGCTGCAAATCGGTCATTTTAGGATTACTGTCGTAAAATCGCTGGTAGGCAGGCGCATGATTTGTTGGCTTTTCAAAAACCATGAAATCCATCAGTGCTTCCGTATCGTTATCGTCCGCAAAAACCATCAGTTTGCCATTCCAAAGACCCAATAATTTGGCCGCGATGATTAAATCATCCTTGAAAACACTGGTTGAAAGCTTAAATATTTCTTGTCCCAATTCCATCCCTGCTTCCCTAATAGCTTTGTATTCAGTTAATTTCATCGTTTAAAAAATTAGTTATTAAGCCAGGTAAATTATTTTTTAATCTGCCTGTATTTGTCAACCAGGTAAAATATTAAAGTAGATTTTTAAAATCTTGCATTCCAATAATTGCCATTATCTCAACCACAGTATGGTTAATTCTGTAATATATTGTATCAGAGCCACAAGGACATCTTCTATAGCCTTCATTTATATAATCAACTGATTCATACAAAAATGGTCTTGAAGCAATTAGGTCAAAATAATCAAATAATGAATCAAAGTATTTGTCTGCTTGTACAATTCCAAACTTTTCGACTCTAAAATGATGAATGCAAATCAAGTCCTCTTTGGCTGCATTACTTAATCGATATTCAGCCATTAAGTAATGACTTTGACTGTTTTAAAATTTGCTCTTTGGTGTCATCAGTAAATCCGCTTCTTTCAGATTTTTCTAATTTTGCCCTAATCCAATCAATATGAGCATCCTGTTTTCGAGCCTGTCTAATCAAATCGTTGACAAGTTCACTTTTGCTGGAATATTCCTCGTTGTCAATTTGAGCTTTTAACCATTCATCATTTGGTTTCGATAAAGATATACTTTGTCTTGGCATAGTTTTTTACTTCTGATGTAAAATTACACCAAATCTGAATCATTTACAAGTTTCTTAGTATTCTTGGTAACTTCTTTGCAAACGCCTTATGACGGTTATTTTTTAATATACTTACTCTTTAGTAAGTAATCACTGATTATTAGCAAAAGGCATTCACAAAAACTCAGGATTAAAGTCCTCGGTTAAACAATCCGGATTGCATATCCAGATTAGCTTGGTATTTGCGATTTGCCTTAGCTTTTAATTTATCGGTTAAATAACGTCGTATCGGGAAGTCTAAAAATCTGGATACCAAATAACCTAAGCTTATGAGTAAAATTATTGAAATAAGAATTACCCAATTCAATTGAGCAATGCCTGGCTTTTCTACTCTTACATAATTTGCAAATATCCACATAAATGGGTAATGAGTCATATAAAGTGGATAAGAAATATCACCAGAAAACTGATTGATTTTATAATGTATACTAGCTAACTTTGCTCCAGCGCCTAATGAAACAACTAGCGGAAAGTATAAAACAACCAAAAGAGGATCGACTAACCAGTTCCATTGCGCATTATAAGGAGTTAAAAATGCCAATAATAATAAAACACTCATACCCAGCAAACCTAATTTGTTTTTAATTATCCAGTTTGAGCGAAAAATTGACATCCCCATTAAAAAAGAAAAGGAAATACGAGCTAAACCATGGAAGAAAGTTCCACCACTCCACCCACCGAGTAAACTACCGGAATTCCAACTTATATAAAAAAGAATTACAGCTGCCAATAAAACCAGTGGTGCAAGTACTTTTTTGGTAGCTTTAAATAATATAGTTGCATATACTAAGTTGGCAACGTATTCCCAAAACAACGACCAACTAGGTGCGTTAAAATTAAACAGATTAAAAAATCGTTCAGATACTACAGGATAAGGGATTAAAAAAGCCGACGTTATGAAAATCAATGCAGTCTCTTTAAAACCATATATAGCAAATAAGTTGCTGTAAGGGTCAAACAAAAAAGTAAGCAAACCTAAAATTGAACCTATAACAACTAAGGGCTGCAAACGAATTAATCTTAGTTTAATAAAAGTTTTTAAATCCATACCAGCTATACGGTTATCGTAAGCATAAGTGATTACAAAACCAGATAAACAAAAAAAGAAATCTACTGCTAAATATCCATGCGAAATGAAATTTTCACTCGGATTGGTAATGACAATTTCCATAAAGTGAAAAATGACCACCACCACAGCGGCTAAACCTCTTAAGCCATCCAGTATTTCAAAATGTGGCTTGCTTTTTAGAAACTTGGAATCTACAGTAATGTCTGGCATTGGTTTTTTTTAATTGTGTTTGCAAAAATACCGTTTTGGTTTTAATAATCCAGACTACTTGTAACGTTTCACAACATCTATAGATTATAAAAAAATGGACGCATTTTGCATTATTTCGGTAAACTTATTTTGTATTTCATTCTTCCGTATTGCAGATAACATCCAGATAAAGTTTTTTCTTTTTTTGTTCACTGACGCCTAACGTCTGTATATAAGCCGTAGGTCGGTAATTTTCTTTATATACCCACTCTTTAGTAATGAATCTCTGATCCTTAGTAAAAGGCATCCACAAAAACTTAGGATCAAAGATTTCTGGTTAAATCCTAATTGCTAATACAAATTAGCTGAGTATTTGGGGTTGTCTATTCATTGTTTATTTTGATTTAAAACACTTATTACCAATCGTTTTACAACATCAATTTCTTCTGTTCTGCTGGTTGCAATGAACAAGGTAAGCGACGCCAAGGCCTCGTTGCTGATAATGGGGTTTCCAACAGCATTGAAGAGGGCGTTGTTTTTTTGGAGAAAATAGATAAAACATGCAGCCGCAATGCGTTTATTCCCGTCTACAAAAGAGTGGTTTTTGGTGATAAAATAGAGCAGGTTGGCCGCCTTTTCCTCAATGCTCGGGTATAGCTCAGCGCCACCAAAGCTTTGGCCTATCTGGTTGATAGAACTGTTGAAGCTTTCATCTTTTGGCTTTGCAAACACACCTGATTCAAATTCAGAATACATTGAATGAATCACCTGCATGTACTCTTCTATCGAGGGCAAATAGGCTTCTCTCACGCTTGTTCCCTTGATGTCCAATGTTTCATGGTCATAAGCATCGAGCAATGCCAAGCCCCTGGCAAAGATGTGGAGCATTTGGCTTTCCTCAGGGGTAGCTTGCTGCCCAATGGCATGGTTCAGGATGCGGATACCGGTTTTAAGATATTCTACCTCCTGCTGTTTTTGTGCCAGTCGTTTTTCATTGACAACGTAACCTTGCACCAGGTATTCCTTTAGGCGTTGGCTGGCCCACAGGCGGAATTGGGTGCCACGTTGCGATTTAACCCGATAACCGACAGAAATAATCACATCGAGGTTGAAATACTCAGTTTCTTTTAATTGTGTTTTTCCTTTTATGGCGCCATGTTGAGTGGTATGTGCAAATTTTGCACACACCACTTGCTTTTCTAATTCTCCTTCTTCAAATATGTTAGTGATATGACGCGAAATAACAGTTCTGTCCCGATCAAATAATTCAGATAATTGTTGCTGGTTGAGCCAAACGGTATCTTCATCAAAATGAACAGTTATTTCCGTTTGGTTATCGGTATTTCTATATATTTCAATTTTATTTTCCATTGTTCTTTTCGTTTAATAACCTATCAACTTTCAACCTGATAAAATAACTTTCTTTATTCTCCATCCCAATGACGCTTTGCCTCCGATTGATCTGGCCATGAGATCTCTGATCCTTAGCAAATGGAATCCGAAAAAAACTCAGGATCAAAGATTCCAGGTTAAACAATCCGAATTGCAAATTCGGATTAGCTGATTTTTATCTAGTGTCACATTTATATTTTCAAACATTACTTTCAAGTCTATCATTTCGAGATGTAATGAATTATAATTCCAAATGATGAACTTATACCAACAGTCGCATTCCTCTTGGCTTTTATTATAAGTTTCCTTACAGGTTTTTTCAAATTTTACTTTCCCTCGTTTCTTCCAATATGCTGATGCTATTGGTTCTTCAAAAGGTGTCCTGCCGTCGAGTCTAAATTTGAATGGTAATGTATAACGCATTCTTAAGGGCTTTCCATTCAGACTCGCAGGTATCCATTTTGGCATGTTATTGATTATATTTAAACTTACACTGTCAAGATCATATCTTATACCACGAAGAATTTTCGCATTTGAAATCCTTCCATCAGATTCTATCCAAAAAGAAACATAAACTGTCCCTTCAACCTTATCATTTATCGCTTGTTTAGTAATTAATGCATTTGTGTTTATATACTTTCTTAAATATTCCTCTCCGCCAATAAATCCAGGCATCGAATCAACGAAAGGATCAAAGCCTAAATTATCAGATTCATCTCTTTTCGTTGTGTCAGTCTGACAGTAGAGAAAGTGTGAGGTCATTAGCATTATCAATAACAATCCGAATTTCTTCATAAAATAAGGTATAACGTCTATTTATAAGCCATCTGGCAGTTATTTTGTATATTTACGCATGCTTTAGTAAGAAATCTCTGATCCTTATCAAAATGGCATCCACGAAAACTCAAGATCAAAGATCACCGGTTAAATATTCAGGATTGCAAATCCGCATCTGCCGGCAGTGCTGCCATTTCAGGTGTCTTTTTATTAAATTCCTTTTCCATTAAATAAATACAAAATACAAGAATAAATACTGAGCCCACAACCGCAATTTTCAAATTCGTTATTCCTCCGTACATCCCTAATAAAATATTATCCTTCAATGAATCAGGATTTATAAAATAATGCATTAATATACTACCTATGTTAGCTACTGCATGTATTATAATAGAAAACGTTAAACTTCTTGTTCTACAATAAACCCAACCGATAAAAATCCCCATTAATAATGCAGTTACAAACTCATAACGGTCTAAGTGTATCAAACCAAAGATTAAACTGGAAATTAAAATGGATTTTGTTGGAGAATATTTTTTTAACAATCCATCCAAGATTATTCCTCTAAATATTAATTCCTCCAGAATTGGAGCAGCAATTACCGATTGAAGGAGATGAAAAATCCCAGGTAGCTGCCCATAATCCATATCCGTTACATTAGTACTCCCAATCATTGATATTAAAGCACTTATTGGTGATATTATTCCACAATACAAAAATATCATCGCAATAATTACGAATGGAATTAACCATTTATTTTCAACTGCAAAATTAAACGAATTATTACCCGTCTTTTTCTTTTTAATTAACCCTATAATATAGAAAGATAACCCAACTGCCAAAAGGTAATAGATGAGAAACATTGCTTCATATCCAATCAATTTTTTCAACATGTAAACCGGCAAAAACAGGATCATGCCTAATATTAAAATTCCTGCAATTCCAAAGCTTTGAGCTATATTTGGATAAGTTTTCATGTTTGGTTCTGACATTTGCATCTTCTTTTTTATGGTTGCACTCAACGTATGTGTATACACCACTCATGGCGGTTATTTTATTTATTTACGCACTCTTTAATAAAGGGTCATTGATAATTTGCTATAGGCATCTACAAATACTTGGGATTAAAGTTCCCCAGTCATCAAACCAGATTGCAAATTCGGATTAGCTTGGTGATGTTGGCAACAGTGCGTTTTTTATCACACATAAATATAATTTTCTTTTATCTTATTTTTTATTTTATCTATTTGATTTGCATCAATGCTGAGAACTTTAAATTCATAGTTCAATTCTATTGTCTCAAATGCAATCTTATGATCCTTATAATCGAAACTTAGCAAATCAATATATTTTATCTCTCTCCCGGATAATTCATATAGGATAATTGAATCTTTACCAAACTTTAAAAACTGAGGAAATCCAATAAGACCTGTAAGCAAAAGCACAATGCCCAAAACTACATTAGCAGGTATATTAATCCAAAGCAAATCCAAATGCCTCGAAGCGAACGTAAAGAAAATACCAATACTGCAATATGTAAGTAAATTTAGCCAATTATATGACTTTCGAAGAACCAATATCCTCAAATAAAAATATTGAATTAACCTTTTTACAATCATAAATAATACTGCAAAAACGCCTATCAACGCACATATATTAAGAATATAATTAAAAATAGAATTATATTTATTCCCAATGAGAACAATTATACCTCCAAAAACAACAATGGCAGATACAATAGCAACTGTTGAAAAATAATAATTAAAAATCTTTTTCATATTATCATTTTGTTTATTAATAGAAACTGCTTAATCATATTCCCTTACTATCTTACATACTACGGTCAAATGTAAACAAAGACACTCAAATAGCAAGCGCTCTTGAAGTTATATTTTTAACTATTGCAAGAGGAATGTCGATTTTTGTGGAGAAGTGTTTTTTTAAACAAACCTAAGATAGATAAGATTGGGCTCTGGGGGGTATTGCCGGGTTACTACCATTGAAATAGAAAAGTAAGATTTTTAATCCCACCTACTCGGGATGCTTTCCCCTCAGCTATGTTATATGATCTTGTTATATGTATGATATGAGTCTACTCGGAAAATTCAACATATAAAAAATGCCACTAAGACCCTAAGGTACAAAGGTACATCCCGAGTACTCGGGAATTATATGCTATTTACTAATAGTGAAACTTCGATTCTTAGAGTCTTCGTGGCAGGAAAAGAATTATGGGAGTGGACTCAAGATAAATAAATTTGTAGTAAAGTACAATAACAAAAAAAGGCCACTTCTTTCGAAGCAACCTTTTGATGGCGGTGCGGATCCCGAGTACTCGGGAAACCCGCGACCCACGGCGTGACAGGCCATCTGGATTTTCATTGATCCATTTGGTGAATAATATTTGATTCACTTAAAATCAACCGTTCATAAAAAGTATGGTTGCGTTGCTTCTTTAAAAATAATTCGCGTTTACTGGCTTCCCCTTTAGTTTGAAAAGTCTCAATATATACAAGTATCCATGGGATTTTCTTTGAAGTATATCTGGATAGTCCCTGATTGTGATGTTCTAACCTAATTTTCATATCAGATGAATGTCCGATATAATAGCTATTATCATATTGACTTTGAATGATATAGGTAAAATACATGATTAAAGGTATAAAGAAATTAAATAAAAAAAGCCTCAATTTCTTGAAGCTTTTTTTATGGCGGTGCGGATCCCGAGGTCTCGGGAAACCCGCAACACACAGTGTGACAGGCCTCAGGAATATGAAGTATAAAAAAAAGGCCACTTCTTTCGAAGCAACCTTTTGATGGCGGTGCGGATCCCGAGTACTCGGGAAACCCGCGACCCACGGCGTGACAGGCCATCTGGAATATGAAGTATAAAAAAAAGGCCAATTCTTTCGAAGCAACCTTTTGTTGGCGGTGCGGACGGGACTCGAACCCGCGACCCACGGCGTGACAGGCCGTTATTCTAACCAACTGAACTACCGCACCTTTCAGTACTTTTAATCTTTTTTTCAGACGAAATATGTCTCTTTATGTTGTAATTGGCGGTGCGGACGGGACTCGAACCCGCGACCCACGGCGTGACAGGCCGTTATTCTAACCAACTGAACTACCGCACCAATTATATGATTGTGAATCTAAAATTCTTTCAAATTCAGATCCATTTATTCAATACTTTCAACACTTTTTAAAGAACAATCCTTCTGTAATCCCTTTCTGAAAAGGCTTTGCAAATATAGCCTTTCTTTCTTTCCTTGCAATAGGGTAAAGCAAATAATACAGTTTTTATTATCACCTTCAAAATAGTCTATTAATCCGCTCATTATGAATAAGTTTAACCTAAATCGTCAGACTTAACGAAGTTTGATTTTTTAAGTTGCTTGTCACCATCCCATCTATAGGCCATCAATTTGCCGGTTCGGGTAACGCAAGAATCGATACAGCAAAGATTATCTGCCAATAATCCACAGGTATCTTTTAAACAGTAATGACCAAAAAAAACGATGGGATCATCTTTCGGATAAGGCTTCCTGATTTGAATTATTTCATTGGGGATGGTATAAGCTGGAAGTTCAAATCTGCTTTCCAGCGAAATATCTTTAAAAGTTTTTCCCTGTGGGGTATCCCACCACTTCATACGAAACGTACGGTGCGGCCTTCCATCAGTATCAAAAACCAAAAGATCTTTGGGAATCTGAAATTCTACCCCTTTACAGGTTTCCCAAAAGCTTGCAGAAAATTTGGTTTCATTTAGTGCAATTTCCCGAAGTACAGTTTTGGTCAGTTTGGGGCCAATCACACTGTTTCTGATGTTTTGAATATTTTCATCATCCCAACAGGCATGTATAATTCGTAGTTCACCAAAATCGAGAAACATGGGCAAGGTTCTCATCCATTTCAAATGGCTTTTCAATTCCTCTTTAAAGGGAGCAAATTCGTCAAGCGTTTGATTGATCTGCAATTGGTACTTTGGTATACGCTTCTTATAATATTTGCCTGCTGTATCGCGCAGGTAATAAAGTATGGCATACATTTCATGATTACCTAAAATGGCATAAGCAGAACCCTTCTCAACCATTTTGCGAACTATATTAATGGTTTCCCGGATCTTAGGACCACGATTGATAAAATCGCCAACGAATACTGCCTTCCGTGTAGGATGTTTAAAGTATCCATCTGGTTGAATGTAGCCCATTTTCTTCAGCAAACTCTTTAGCTGATCGGCATGTCCATGAACATCTCCTATAATATCGTACATAACAAAATTGCCCGAATGATTTATTCGGGCAATATAAAGAATTTTTTTACACAATATGTTGTAAGCCTGTAATAACTTTTATCTCTTTTCTACCAGAAATACATGTAGAACAAAGAACAAGCTAAAACTACACCTAACGAGGCAATTACATCCCACTTATTCCAACTATTCCTTATAAGGGCTTTATAGTCGCCTGTGAAAGTGATAAACTCTATCTGTTGCGCTGTAGGTTTTGGAGTGAAAAACGATACTACAACCATCATCAACATGATGAAAACAAGCAGCCATATCTCAAAGATAAGCCAGTTGGTATGCCAAAACCAAGTGGTATTTTCCCAGTACCAGCCTGTCATTGCGTCTTTACCTGTATTTGTAAAGATATTGGTCAGCAAGCGTGCCATACCTAAAAGAAAGCCTACTATCATACCTGCTTCACCTGCCTTTGGCGTAATTCTTTTGGAAAATATCCCCATTACAAATACCGCTACCATCGCGGGAGCTAGTAAAGATTGAATACCTTGCAGATAGCTGTAAAGGCTGCCGAGACTCATCATGACGGGTATCCAAATAATACCAAGTATCACAACAACAACAGTTGCAAGACGACCTGTCAGAACATAAGTAGCTTCGCTCTTATTTTTGAACATTGGCTTATAAAAGTCTTCTGTAAACAACGTAGCGCAAGAGTTAAAGAATGCTGCCAAAGAAGCAACCAATGCGGATATAAAGCCGATGGTAACAATACCCTTCACACCGGCGGGCAATACAAACTTAACCATTGAACCAAAGGCGGTATCAGGGTTATCTAACGTAAAGCCGCTGCCGGGACGTGCAGCCAATGCAGCTGCTACCATACCGGGGATAAGGAACATAAATACAGGCAACAATTTGAAATAACCTGCTGCAATAGTACCTCTGCGCGCACGCATCATCACTGCCTCGCTAGACTCGCCTTTTCGTTGGCCTAATACACGTTGAACGATATGTTGGTCGGTACACCAATACCAAAAGCCTATAATTGAAGCTCCGATAAATACCCAAAATCCAGGATAATCGTCATACAATGGGTCACCCGTCTCAAGGTGAAACATGTGGTTTGTACCGTGTGCAACACCGTCAGCTCCAACGTTTAGAGTTTTAGAGTAATCGATCATTGCAGTCCAGCCATCAGCAATACTGCCGCCTCCGAGCGCTGATAATCCAAGGAAAAGCACAAGGAATGAGCCAATGATAAGTATAGGTGTTTGAATTGCCGACAGTGTCATCACACCCTTCATGCCGCCCAAAACGGTAAAGATACCCGTTAACACGATCAATCCGATAGCCCCGTACCAGAAAGGCAAACCCAGAAGACTCTCCATAAAGATACCGCCGGTAAAAGCTGTTACACTCACTTTGGTCAGCACATAAGCTATCAATGTGATGATTGACAACCACGAACCCGTAGCAGGGGTGTAGCGGTTTTTGAGGAAGTCGGGCATGGTGATAATTTTGCCCAACTTAATGTTCATCAGTTGATAGAACGGAACAAATAACCAGCCCAGGATAAGTATCATCCAGCCTTGCATCTCCCAGTGCGCCATACCTACACCCGCTTTTGCGCCTGTGCCGGCAAGTCCAACAAGGTGTTCCGAGCCGATATTTGCAGCAAAAATAGCCGCCCCAATAATGTACCACGGCTCGCCTTTGCCAAATAGATAGTCTTCGCTATTGGCACCTTTCTGCAAACGTTTATCTTTTTGTACCGAACGCCATACAGCCCACGCTACAGCCATAATCCCGACCACCATAATTGACCAGTCGAGCCAAATAAATTCTTGTGAGTTCCAATTCATAGTTTATACAGTTTAGAATATATTAGTTTAAAATTTCACAATCCGGTCAATATCTATCTCTTCTATATTGCTTTTGGCCTTGTAATAAAATGCTCCTTTTTTTGATTCCGAAACATCTTTGACATTCAATTTTTCAAGCACTCCCAACGAAAGTATTTTCTTTCTGAAATTTCCAGGATCATATTCATGCTGAAAAATAGCCTCATACAATTTTCTCAATTGAATAAGGGTAAACATTTCAGGCAATAATTCCAGACCAACCAAACTATAACCAGCTTTTTGCTGAAGTTTAACCAATGCCTTTTCGAACATAGCCTGATGGTCGAAAATCAAGTTGGGAAGTTTCCTGATTGGTATCCAGTAAGCCCCATTATCCCTTACACAATCTTCATTATGGAGGTCAATTCGAATCAATGCATAATAGGCCAAACTGATAACCCTGGCCTCAGTATCACGGTTTGGATCAGAAAATGCAGCCACCTGCTCCAGATATATCTCCTCCAGCCCTGTAGTTTGTTTCAAAATACGGGCAGCTGCTTCATCTGCCGATTCATTATCCTGAACAAAACCTCCAAGCAATGACCATTTCCCTTTGGAAGGTTCAAAACCTCGGGGATAAAGCAAAAGCTTAATTTCATCATCCTGGTAACCTAATATTACACAATCAACGGCAACGTAATAACGGGGATGTAGTAGGTACAATTCCATAGGCCTCAATTGGAAAATATTTTTGGCTAAAGTATAAAAGTATTTTGTACTTTAATAACCAATTCTGATAAAATATGTATTCCTGTTGAATAACATTTTTTATCAAAGTTGAAATACAAATTAGGGGAACGCAATAACTCGATTTGAGCTAATTGAAAAACTTTTATTGTTCTGAATAATAGCTTTTTATGGGAATATCCATTGTAATAAGTGCAGGAAAAAATTAGAAAGTTTCCAAAATGCCTGCACTTTGGAAGGGGTTTGACCTTGGTTACTAAGTGCCCCACGGATTTGGAACAGGAGATCAAAATAAATAACCGAAGGGGTATATCTATGCAATTATGCCAGTGATAACTCCCTATCTTCTGATACTTTTCTGATACCTTACTGATACCTTTCTGTAATATAAGGTTACAGAAAGGTATCAGAAAGGTATCAGAAAGGTATCAGAAGATAGCACTCAAACATCTACCCAGTCCATAGGAACAGAGGGAGAAATTAAGGATCGATTGATTATTTTGAAAATTAGATAGGAAGATGAAAAATATATTCCCCCGACTGCTCGGGATGCCTAAAGGTCAAATTGATCCCGAGTGCTCGGGATGAGTTTTTCAGCAGAACCTATTTTATACAATAAAAAATGGCAGAAGAGTAACCCCTCCTGCCATTCATATTTTAAATCAGCAATTGATAGACTGCAATGTAATAGTCGTCTAGATTACATTTACAGGAATATCTTTGTTGACATTCTTGCTACCGATTAAAGCATAGAATAACATATATGCGATTCCGAAGAAAATGACCCAATAACTTGTGATATAAGAAGTACTATCGGCAATACCACCCTGAATTAGAGGTAGAATACCACCACCAGCGACCATCATCATAAAGATTCCTGAGGCAGCTTCAGTATATTTACCAAGACCTTCAACAGCCAGGTTAAAGATACCACCCCACATAACAGAAGTACAGAGACCACAGAATATTAAGAACATAATTCCAATTGGTACATGTGCGAATCCGAATGAAATATTGGATTGGAATACAGGCATACTTACTGTGGTTGTAACTGGCAGTAAAATAGCCAGCAATACGAATATCAGTCCTAGAGATGCAACAACAATCAACATTGATTTGCTTGAATATTTTGCTCCCAGAGAAGCACCGGTCAAACGACCGATCATCATCAAGAACCAATAAGTACCCACTACTGAACCTGCAATGGTTGGATCAATTGCCAAACCACCTTTAGCTAGATCTGATGTCATAAATAAGTTGGCAAAATGGGGGATACCGATTTCAACGCCTACATAAACAAAAATGGCAAGAGCACCCAATTTAAAATGACGGAAAGCCATTGGACTATGAGCATGTTTGATTTTCACTTTACCAATTAAACGAGGTTCAGGAATTTCCATAATGTAAAGAACAATAAATACCATGGCAAAGATTCCCATTGCAATAAACAGAGCAGGATTTGCCTTGTCGATTGTACGTTCTGCAGCAGTGGCACCCATCAGGTAACCCACCAGAACCGGAACAATAGTCGCAGCAACGGAGTTTAAAGATCCACCAGTCTGAATGAGCTGGTTTCCTTTTTTACCACCGCCGCCTAATGTATTCAACATGGGGTTGACAACAGTATTCAACATACACATTGAGAAACCTGAAATAAATGCTCCAGCAATGTAAACGTTAAAACTTCCAACAACTCCTGACAGGTACTGAACACCTACTCCAGAGAACCCAACAATGACAGCCAGTAGGGCTGTTTTCTTATAACCAACACGTTCGAGTAACATTCCCGCTGGAATACCCATGAAAGCATAAGCAATAAAATTGGCAAAAAAGCCAAGAGTGGACATGAAATTGGATGCACCAAACTGATTTTTCACAATCACTCCAAACGGAGCAGGAAGCCCGGTCACAAAAGCAACCATAAAGAAAAGGGCGAACATCATTGCAATGGGCAATGCATAGCTTTTTTTGTTTTGTTCCATAATTTTAGGTAATTTGAATATTAATTTATGAGTTTAATGTTTGTGTTAACCATTTAAATTTCAGCGTTCGAAATTGCACAAAATAACTTACTTTATGCGCATGAACTTGTAAAAATTACAAATCAAGTTTTATTGATCCTTTAGCACGAATGAACAATTTGTGGCAACTACCTTCACCATAGACATGTTCGAGTGTTTTGACATATTTATCCAGCAAATTTTGAGGGACAAATGCCTGGATGGTTCCACCGAATCCACCACCATGAACACGCCAAGCACCTTTTCCTTTCAATATCATTTCACTCAAAGCCAAAGCCAGTGATACCACTTGCTCGTCTTTATGAACGACATCGAATATATTTTGATTGTACATATAGGAACTGTATCCTGATTCAACGACCATATTCAGGAATGACTGGAAGTCGTTTTTCTCAAGTGCGGCAACCTGATCAACAACACGTTGGTTGTCGCCCTGAAAATGATAAGCGCGTAGTATCGCCCTGTCACCAGTTACTTTACGGATTTCAGGAATCTTCTCAACTATTTGCTCTAAAGTCACTTCTCTCAAAACTTTAGCGCCCAGAACTGCCGCAACTGCCTTCATTTCAGTTGGCAAAGAGGCATATTCAGCCTGTGATGCAGCATCGTCATGTCCACCGCCTACATCAGTAATGACCAATGCAAATCCAGTTTTAACGAAATCAAAGTCCACCTCTTTAACGATAGGTTTCGAAGGATCTTTAAAGTCGATGGTAATTAATCCACCAACAGAGCAGGCAGTCTGATCCATCAAGCCACATGGTTTTCCAAAGTAATTGTTTTCAGACCACTGTCCAATGATTGCATTTTCGACACCACTCATTTTACCATCATTGAATAAATGATTTACGATGGCACCGATCAGCACTTCGAATGATGCTGAAGAGCTCAAACCTGAACCTTTTGGTACGCGACCATCGATGCATGCATCAAAGCCACCAATCTCATAACCCAACTGTTTCATACGGGCACAGATACCTTTTACCAAAGAGGAGGAGGTATAGAATTGAGATTCATCAATTTCCAGATTTGAAAGATCGACAGTAAATTCAGGATATCCCACTGATTTAATACGGATGCTATTGGTTCCGTTTTTAGCCGCAACAGCAATATTGTCAAGGTTTACGGCTCCAGCCAATACCCTTCCGAAGTTATGATCGGTGTGATTACCGCCAATTTCAGTACGTCCAGGTGAACTAAACAAATCAACATCATCGTTTGAATAAACCTCATTGAATTCATTCATTAAACTGATATAACGATCAGCCTGTACTTTTAATACCGATGAATCCTCCCCATACAATTCATGAAATAATGGATTATTTCCTTCAGCAATCTTTGCTGTTAATGAATTAATTTTAGCCATTGTTTTTTGTGATTTAAATTAATTATTGGTTTGTTTCTTATAATGTATATCCGATAGGTCACGCAATCTCTGTGCAGCTTGTTCGGCTGTGATATCGCGCTGAGGACTTGCCAGCATTTCATATCCTACCATGAACTTTTTAACAGATGCAGAACGCAAAAGAGGGGGGTAAAAATGCATGTGCAAATGCCATTCCGGGTAATCTGAACCATCTGTTGGAGCTTGATGAATGCCGGCAGAATAGGCAAATGAAACTTCGAAAAGGTTATCATATTTTATTGTCAGCTTCTGATAGACATCTGCAAGAGAAGTTCTTTCATCATCGGTTAATAAAGCGATATTTTGTACCGGACGTTTACTGATGATCATGGTTTCAAAGGGCCAAACAGCCCAATAGGGTACTAGAGCAACAAAATGCTCATTTTCAATCAATATGCGGTCCTTTTTCTCCAATTCAGATGCAAGGTAATCGCCTAACAGGGTGGTTCCATGCTGATCGAAATACGCCTTTTGAGTAATGGATTCTTTGGCAGGTTCAGTGGGCACAGAAGATGATGACCATATTTGTCCATGTGGATGCGGGTTTGAACATCCCATGATGGCACCTTTATTTTCAAAGATCTGGACATAATTAATCATCTCATTCTTAGCTAACTCTGCAAATTCATCGCACCATACATCTACCACTTTGCGAATGTCGGACATTTCCATTTGGGGTATTGTCAAACTATGATTTTCGCTGAAGCAAATAACTTTGCAAATACCGGTTTCGCTTTTGGCTTGAAAAAGATCACCTTCATCAACCTTTCCCTGAGGTGAATCGGTTAATAATGCACTAAAATCGTTGGTAAATGTAAAAGTTCCTTTATAGGATGGATTAAATTTCCCTCCTATCCTTTCATTTCCAGGACATAAATAGCATGTCGGATCGTAGGTGGGACGTTCATCAGAAATATACTTTTCAACTTGCCCTTGCCAAGGTCTTTTAGCCCTGTGGGGCGATACTAAAATCCAGTCACCTGTTAATGGATTTAATCTTCGATGCGGGTAATCTTCTATATTAAACTTGCTCATAATTTACAATAATTCTAACTGGTAGGTACCAGTGGGTGAAATTAGGTTTTTTTATTCAATCTTTATTAAGTTCGACCATTATCATTGTTAAATTTTTTATTTTGTCTTTCATCTATTACGATAAATTACATTTTACACAATAAAATTTGCCTGGTACCGAAACTATTTTTTCTTTGGAGAATTGTTTTTTACCATTACTATTTTCCAATAACCACGGGTGCCTCCTATTCTTATAATTATTCTTTTTTCCCTCTAGTATTGCAATATGTGCCTGTGCTGCTGAAACATTGATATTTAATAATTCTGCTAATTGTCTTATAGTCAATTTAGTGTCTTTTTCTATAAGACTCAAAACTTCCTTTTGTCTATCAGTTAAATCATCCATTGGACCACCCATTGTACCACCTATTGTACCACCCATTGTACCACCTATTGTACCACCTAAAGATTCATCTGATTTTTTGGGAAAAGCCATTTTTAAAAAGTTCTGTGAAAAATTAAAACAGTCTTTAGTATTCTACAGTGATCCTCTTCGAATTAATGCAGAATGGTTTCTAATTTTCTCAGTACTTCTCTCCTTTATCATTCGGGCAAGTGTTTGTCCCATTAACTTAAAATCTGTTGATATGGTAGTAATTCCACCTGCAACTACTTCTTTCAGAACAGTATCGTTAAAGGAAACAATTCCGATATCTTTCCCCAATTTAAGTTTTTTGTCAGCAGCCATCTTTACAAGGTGCACCAAATTGCGGTCTGATGGAACAAAGTACGCCTCTCCCCTTTTCATTTCTTTATTCAGCACACTCCTAATAATTTCGCATTGAAATCCTTTTTCATCACAAAAATGTTGAAATCCCAGCATCCGTCCTTCCGGTTCTTTACCACCGGGAAACACCATTATCAACCTGGTGTACTTCCGAAGTAAATCCATCCCCTCATTTAAGGCATCGTAAACATCCTTTTCAAAATCCTGATATACAACAGGATAATCAATCAGATCATTCTTCATTCGATCCAGAATATAAACTTTATCTTTGGGAAGTTTTGCAATACTATCGGCAGAGTTATCAAAAGTTGCCGGCATGATTATATAGGAAGTATATTTGCCTGCACTTTCCGAAATTAGATCTTTAAATACCTGGAAATTAAAATGGTGAAAATAAATGTTTACAATTGATTTAGTATCCAGACTATTCACAAATGAAGTATACAAATCTTCTTTAAAAGCATTGAGTTCATCAAAGAGCACAAATATCTTCTGATCCAAATTGATTTCGACACTTATTATATAATAGCCCTTTCCAGGAATGGCATTGATTATTCCTTTTGCTTTTAACTCATTGAAGGCCACCATCACCGTATCGCGAGACAATTCAAATTCCTCGCAAATCTGATTCAATGATGGCATTTTATCTCAAAGTTTCAGTTCGCCAACAGAAATGGCGGTGTAAATTGAATTGATAATTTGCCTGTATTTGGGAACACCTAAGGAATCATCAATCTGAATATACTTCACTGGTTTTATTTTAGCAGGGTTAAGAGGTTTCAAAAATAACAAATAAACTTCACAAATAACACTACCTGTACCCACCAGTTTGTGAGAAAATTCATTAAATTTGTATGCTGATTTATGATAAAAGTGGTCAGTGACCAATATTCAGTATTAAGTAATAAGTATTCAGTGATTAGTTTTCAGTGATCAGTATTCAGTATGTAGAATTGAAACTTAAAATTAACTAAAATATACCAATTATGAAAGTTACAAAGTCCCTTTTTGGGAAAACAAATGAAGGAATTGAAGTTGAATTGTTTACCTTGTCGAACGACAATGAGGTTACAGTAAAGATTACCAATTATGGAGCTACCATCACCTCGATTGTGACACCTGATAAAAAAGGTGAACTGACCAATATTGCTTGTGGTTTCGACAAGCTTGAAAACTATCTCAGTCCTGAATACCTGGGAAGTTATCCCTATTTCGGAGTAGTTTGCGGACGTTGCTGCAACCGTATTGACAAAGGTAAATTTGTACTTGAAGGTAAAAACTATTCATTGGCCGTCAACAACGGACCCAACCATTTACATGGAGGATTGATTGGTTACGACCGCCGTTTATGGATTGGCGAAATCATTGCAGATGACGCAAAAGTGGGTGTAAAATTAAGCCTGCTGAGTCCTGATATGGAAGAAGGCTACCCCGGTAATATGAAAATTACCTGCACTTATACCTTGAATAACAACAATGAACTGACCATTGAATATACAGCAGAAACTGATCAGACAACGATTGTGAACCTTACTAACCACACTTATTTCAACCTGACTGGCGGAAAGGAATCGATTCTGAATCATGAACTTGAATTGACAGCCAAATCATTTACCGATTCATTGGACGCAATTCCAACGGGCGAAATCGTGTCGGTTGAAGGTACTTCCAACAACTTTCTGGTAAAAAAGAAACTGGGTCACGATCTGGCTAAAATTCCAGAAGGCTATGATCTTAACTTTGTTCTCGATAATGAAGATGATGAACTTGTTCATGCAGCCACCCTGAGCGAAGCCACTTCAAGAAGAAGGGTTGAAGTTTTCACTACTCAGCCAGGCATCCAGCTTTATACCGGATATTGGATTCCGGAGTTGACCATAGATGGCATGAAAAAATTTGGTAGTTTTTCAGGAGTTGCATTAGAGACACAGCATTACCCCGACTCAATTAATAAACCTCAATTTCCTTCGGTAACACTTTATCCCGGACAGGTATTCAACCAAAAAACAATTTATATTTTCGGAAACAAATAAAAAAAGTGTCTAAAGTATTTAAAGTGCCTATAGTGCCTAAAGTACTTTAGGCACTATAGCTCACTTTAAATACTTTAGACACTTTTTATTGCATAAGACACTTTTCATTGCTTTACAATCTTTATGGATTGTGAATTATTATCTTTGATTAAGCTTAAGAAATATACTCCTCCCGGAAGGTCAGAAAGATCCAGAGTATTCAAACTATTAGAACTCAGGTTCATTTCATTTTTATAAACCTCTTTGCCAGAGAGATCTGTTATACTTATCTGAGCCAATGCATTTTCCGAAGTTTCAAGATTAAATATCCCTGAACCCGGATTTGGAAATACCTTTATTTCAGAAGAACTATTTTTCTGCAAACTATTATTAGAAGATGTTGTAGCGGCCGGAATGGTAATGGTTGAAAAAACTCCTTTGTGGTCGGAAGGCCAAGGCAATGTATCGGCAATAAAATGATCCTTTTCTGTATTGGATGTGCTTAATAAACCTTTGGCATAAGAACCTTTGGGTCCAATAATTGCCGCATTGACAGCCTCAACTCCAGCGCCTTTATAAAAAATGTAATCTATCCTGTCTCTGTCATCGCTCTTGGGAGTCCAGCTTGTCGACCCAACACCAGTTGCTGAATTTAATAAGTGGCCCGGTAATGTAATTGGATATTTACTCATTATAGAAGCATCAGAACCGTTAATATGTCCGAGTAGTAATAATGTCCTATTGCGGCAAGCTCATTTACAATTTTAGTGGTCCAGTCGCCTTTATAATTATAGATACAACATTAGAAATATGCATGAAATTGTAATTTTCCTTAACATTGGTCTACTTGTTAGATATAAATATAAAGGTACTCTTTTCCAATGAGAAACATACAAAGATGAAGCTTTAAATTTATAATATTTCCGTCGGCTAAAGCCAGACGGCAAAGGATAATGGGTTGAATAACATCCTCTCGCAATGACACAATTATGGATTATTTTTATTTCATAGTATTTTTATTCGCAATCTTATCCATTTAACCGGATATTCATTTATATTATTTGTACTTTTGGATTTGTTGAGCAATACCATAATTTAAAATGAGAACGATCATCGAACTATTTGAAACCAGTGTAGCCAAGTTTCCTGATAATGTTTACCTATGGGAAAAACAAAATGGAAAATACGAAGGTACTACCTATCGGCAAACCCATGATTTGGTCTTCCGATTTGGTGCAGGACTGGTGGCTCTCGGCCTTCAAAAAGGCGATCGTGTAGGTTTGATCTCTGAAGGCCGCAATGCATGGATCATTTCCGAATTAGGTATATTGTATGCAGGTGGGACCAATGTTCCATTATCCGTTAAACTTGATTCATTCAGTGAACTCAAATTCAGGCTTGCCCATTCAGGAAGCAAAATGATTGTAGTTTCCAAAGGACATGCCGCCAAAGTGGAAGAAATCAGGAATGAACTTCCGGGACTAGAAAAAGTGATTTACCTCGATGGGAAAGAAAATCCCGGAGCCAATGATGTATCATACAATGAAGTACTTGCCTTGGGTGATGCATGGTTAGATACACACAGAATTGATTTTGAAGTTATTTATCAATCCATTCAACCCAACGATATTGCCAATATATCATATACTTCAGGCACGACAGCCGATCCGAAAGGCATCATGCTTTCGCAACTGAATTATGCAGCCAATGTGATACAGGCCAATACCTTGATGGAAATCACCGAAGACTGGAAAACCCTTGCTTTGCTTCCCTGGGATCATGCATTTGCACACACCGCTTGTCTCTATTGTTTTATGTATAACGGAGCAAGCATTGCAGCTCTCGAAACGGGTAAAACACCCATGGATACGCTGAAGAATATTCCTAAAAATATTAAAGAGGTGCAACCTAGCGTGATGATGAGTGTACCAGCACTTGCAAAAAACTTCAGAAAAGGAATTGAAGCGAGTATCAGACAAAAAGGCCCCGTGGCCGAAATGCTTTTTAACCATGCGCTGAAAATTGCTTATAAATACAATGGTGAAGGATGGAACCGCGGAAAAGGAACCCGTGCAATCTATAAACCCTTACTTGATTTCTATGACAAAATTCTATTCAAAAAAATAAGGGAAGGCTTTGGCGGAAACCTACGGATCTTTATTGGCGGCGGTGCATTGCTGGATATTGAACTTCAACGGTTCTTTTTTGCCATTGGAATGCCGATGTGCCAGGGATATGGACTTTCAGAAGCGTCACCGGTCATTTCATCAAATGCCCTTCATGCTATTAAATTCGGCTCATCGGGTCGTCTGGTTAAATACATGGAACTTAAAATCTGCGATATGGATGGCCATGAACTTCCAAAGGGAGAAAAAGGCGAGATCGTGGTAAAAGGCGACAATGTGATGGTGGGCTATTGGAACAATCCCAAAGCAACTGATGAGACCATCAAAGACGGCTGGTTGTATACCGGCGATATGGGAACCATGGACAAAGACGGTTTCATTTATGTTTTGGGACGCTTTAAAAGTCTGCTCATTGGTAGCGATGGTGAAAAATTCAGTCCCGAAGGCATTGAAGAAGCTTTGGTAGACCAGTCACCTTATATCGATCAGTGCATGTTGTACAATAACCAAAATGCATGGACCTCAGGAATGATCGTGCCCAATATGCAGGCCATCAAACGTGAATTGGACAAACGCGGCATCCAGCCTGGGACTGAGCAGTCACGATCTGAAACACTGAAGATTCTTCAAAGCGAAGTTGATGCTTACAAGGCAGGCGGCAAATATGATAAATTATTCCCTGAACGCTGGATACCCGCCACCATAGCCATTTTGCCGGAAGGATTTACAGAGCAAAACCAATTACTGAATTCGACTATGAAGATGGTTAGAGGAAAAATAACTGAATACTTTAAAGATGAACTTGAATTTCTATACACACCGGATGCTAAAAACATTCAGAATAAAATGAATATTGAGGCGGTGAGAAGATGGGAAAATGAGAATATGAGAAGATGAGAAATGAAAAGGTGAGAAGATGGGAAATTAGGAAGCAGAGAATATGGATTGACCAATTCGTGTAATTCGTTTTAAATTCGTGTAATTCGTATTTTAGAATAACAAAAACAAACATTGTATGCGATTATTATTACTTATATTGTTGATTTCCTTCGGAATAAATTCTTACAGCCAAAAGCTGACAGGAATTGGAGCCGAACTTTCAGTGTTGAGCCTTAAACCAAATGTCCAATGGTGGATATCAAAGACCACTGGGTTCGAGGTTTTTGGAGGAGTATCATCTGAATTAGGTGATTTTAATCCCAACGATTTTGAAGGCGGTTTCAAATACCTAAAATCTTTTCTATACAATCGTACTGACCGTTCTTATGTTGGATTGATGGGTAAATGGAAATTCATGAACCTAAATTTAGAAGGGACCAGTACAAAAATCAATCTCCCTGTCATCGGCATATTGATTGGAAAAGAATGGTTGAGCCAAAGCATCCCCCGTAAAGGATTTGCTATTGAATTGGGATACCAGTATGGTGTAAAAAATTATGAAGTCAAGGTCGATCAATTGCAATTCGACAAAAAAACCTATGATGAATTCCCTCTGATCCTCAATTTACGATATACTTTTTACTAACATTTCGGAGGAGTTTTTTTCTTGATCCACGCAGGTTTCAAGAGTGTCAAAATTCGATTATTTGCCTCCAAAGTTGACTTATATTATTGTATTACAATTATTTACAATCATTTTT
>Ga0123338_10000050_pt1 | contig 122273 bp, 105 predicted proteins | sample grotaG_FD_89793 | JGI IMG/M metagenome (GOLD analysis project Ga0123338, IMG submission 89793) | Glacier valley bacterial and archeal communities from Borup Fiord, Nunavut, Canada, to study Microbial Dark Matter (Phase II) -... | ecosystem: Environmental > Aquatic > Freshwater > Ice > Glacier... | reverse complement strand
GCGGTAACGCATGTAGCTGACTGTTACTAATAGGTCGAGGGCTTGACCTAAAAAGGTTTGATAATAGAACTAAAGTTCCTTAGAACTAAAGTTCCTTAGAACAAAAGTTCTCTTAAGAAATAAAGATTCAAAGAGCAAAAGCTCTTAAAAAGTGAAAGCTTTTTGAATAATAATTCATGGATGTATCATTTTCTAGTGTAGTTAAAAGTCAATTAATTGAAGATATTTCAATTTAAAGCTCAAAGCAATATTTGCTTTGGGTTTTTTGTTGTCTTAAAAGCATTTGACTTCCTTATTTATATTAAATATAATAAATTTAAATGATATTAGATTTGGTTTTTTTATTTGTAATATTTCTGCTTATATACTATAATAGAAATAGAAGTTTCTGTAAGTATTAGGGTCAGAAGCATAATTAGAGTAATATACAAAAAAGTAGGAATATGTAGAAATATAATAGATACTGAAATTGGAGGAACTGATATGGAGAATGGTATATTAGAAGGGCAAACAATGGGGCTTGAATTGTTGGAGTTTATAGCTGGGGGAAATTCTTACGGAATTAACGTAAAAGACATAAGAGAAATATTGCCATATAATAAGCAGCCTACCACTGTACCAAATTCACATCCGTTAATTGAAGGTATTATTATGCCAAGAGATATTCTGATACCAATTGTTGATTTGGTTAAAAGTTTAAATCTTGTGGATATCGATAATCTAAAACGGGAAATGTTAATTGTAACCTGTTTTTATGATTTGAATATTGCATTTCATGTTGACAGTGTTGTTGGAATGCATAAAATTACAAATTCCAATATTATAAAGCCTGGTAAGAAACAAAGCACTTCAGTAAAAGATGTAGTTTCCGGCATTTTTAAAAGTGGAGATAAAAGGATAGAACTTCTAGATTTAAAAGTTATTATTCATGAGATAAATCCAAATATCTGATAATTGAATATTTACTAGTTATTACTAGTCGAGTTGTAGGATAAAATTCATATTTAATGGACGGTGTACGAATGGCAAAATGTAAGAAATGCACTACCAGCATTCCTGAGGGGACAGAGTATTGTAAAGATTGTTTAGATAAGGATTCTGCTAAAAACAATGAATCTTATCTGGATAGTTTATTAAATTCGGTAATAAATAAAGAACCGTCTATCGAAAATACATATAAAAAAAATAATTTAAATACAAATAGTAATAAAGGTACTAAGAATACTGAGAAAATTGAAACTTTTTCTCAAGAATCAAATGAATTAGAGCAGGATGAAGAAGAAACTTATTTATATAACATTGATACAAATGATATTAATGATTTCAGTCAATTTGATATGATTGAAGACTTGGAAGATGATATTATAATAGGTGATGAAGAATTATTCGGTACGAATTTGGAAGATATTTTCACAGAGCAGCCGACAGTACCCGAGAACCTTATAATAAAAGAAGAAGTACCTCTTGAGGGACCGAGGGAGCAAATATTACAGCAGGAATCACGTAAGGAAGAACCAGTACAAATTTTAAAAGCTACAACGACAATAGAAGAAAATAATGCCAATCTAACACATAGTTATATAAATCCCGATGAAATTGCTATTAATGATGAGGATGATCATTTGGATTCCTACCTAAATGACGTTTTGAAGGAAAACGATTTATCGATAACTGACAGCGATGACAAAGCTAATTCTGATTCGGAGTATTTAACGCTGCATGAAGGTCTCGAAAAGGTAAACCTAGATGAAATAGATGATTTGGTACAAGAGGAATCCGAAGAGGATGAAATTTTACAATTATTGAATCAAATCAGTGCTGATGATCCTGTAGCAGAAGACGTACAAGCCATCACTAAATTATTGAGCAAATCATCTAGTCAAAATGAGGATAATAAAAATATACCAAGTAGTGTAGGAGAAGTATTCTCCGATGCTTTAAAAGTGGTATCGTCGTTGGAAGACCCGGACATAGATGAAATAAAATTACTCGAGAATATATCAGATAAAAATCAGAATAAGGTTAAAAAGAAAACAAAGAAAAAGAAGATAATAAAAGAAAAGAAAAAACGGAATAAGGATAAAGATATAAGTGAAGAGAATACTATTTCTAAAAAAGGTGTCTTAAATCGTCTCTTCGGGAATGTTGAAGAAGAGGGTTTAAAAAAGACTAAAACGAAGAAAAGAAAGCCTCAAAATGGTGAGATAGTTGCTACAAAAGAAACTGGGAAAAAAAGAAAGAAAAAGACTGATAAAAATAAAGCAGTCGCTACAGACAATCCAGAAGATTCTTTAGAGAATGAAAAGCCTGATAAAAAAAATAAATCTGTTGCTATCCAAGATAAGAAAGAGAAAAAGGAAAAGAAGAAAAAGAACAAAGAGATTATGCAGGTAATGGATGAAATTGAAGAGGACGAGGGCAGGATAAATCGCGTCGGTGCTTCTATCGTATTTCTTTTCTTTGGATTATTAGTTATGCTGTTACTCATTGGCACAAATATTTTTTCATATTCCTTAAGTATAAATAATGCCACTAATTATTTTGATAAGCAAAAATATACGCAGGCATATAATGAAGTGTATGGCATCGATATTAAGGATGAAGATATTCAAGTTTATGATAAAATCATGACAGTAATGTTTGTTAACAAGCAGCTTAATTCTTACAATAATTATTACTCGATTGGGAAATATCCGGAGGCTTTAGATTCTCTATTAATGGGACTTAGCCGATATGATAAATACTTAGAATTAGCAACGATACTTGGGATAAAACAAGATTTGGATTATGTTAGAGATCAAATTATAGCTGAACTTAACAATGTCTTTCATATTGCTGAGGCGGATGCTTTACAAATTATTAACAGTGACAGCCAGACGCAATACAGTCTGCAGGTATATGATGTTGTATTAGAGAAGATGAATGACTGACAATTAGCTTACTGTAAAGGAAGATAGAAAATGATTGCTATTATTGATTATGATGCAGGAAATTTAAAAAGTGTAGAGAAGGCATTAGAGCATTTAGGCGAAGAAGCAGTTATTACTAGGGATAAACAACAGATCCTTAAAGCCGATAAGGTTATACTTCCGGGTGTTGGTGCCTTTGGTGATGCGATGGAAAAGCTGCAATATTATCAGCTCATAGATATAATCAAGGAAGTGGCAGCAAGTAAGACACCTTTTTTGGGAATTTGTCTGGGTCTTCAACTTCTATTTGAACGTAGCGATGAAAGTGAAGGAGTGGAAGGGTTATCAATTTTAAAAGGTGAAATATTGAAAATTCCTGATTGTATAGGCCTTAAAATACCACATATGGGATGGAATTCTCTATCAATTAAACCGGAAACCAAATTATTTAGGGGAATTGAAGAAGATTCCTATGTTTATTTTGTGCATTCCTATTACCTTAAAGCAAAGGATGATAATATTGTAACTTCGACTACCAATTATAGTACGTTAATTCATGCTTCCATCCAGAAAGATAATGTATATGCATGTCAATTTCACCCTGAAAAAAGTGGAGACGTCGGACTTAAAATATTGAAAAATTTTGCCTCAATATAAGGGAACAACAGGAGTGCTACTATAAATTGAGAGAATGTTGCGATGGGAGAGATAACATGTTTACAAAAAGAATCATTCCCTGTCTGGATGTACTGGGTGGACGGGTTGTAAAAGGTATAAACTTTGTAAATTTAAGAGATGCAGGAGATCCGGTTGAGGTTGGCGCAGCGTACGATAAGGCTGGTGCTGATGAGCTCGTGTTTTTAGATATCACAGCTTCTTCGGATGCTAGATCAATTAAAATTGACATGGTCCGTAGAGTAGCTGAGACCGTATTTATTCCATTTACAGTCGGCGGTGGTATTAGGACTGTAGATGACTTTAAAATGATACTTAGAGAAGGCGCCGATAAAATAGCAGTTAACACTGCTGCTATTTTAAATCCGACTTTAATCAGTGAAGCTGCTATCAAATTTGGGAGCCAGTGTGTTGTACTAGCAATCGATGCAAAACGCAGGGCAGACGGTTCAGGATGGAATATTTATAAGAATGGTGGCCGCATTGATATGGGTATTGATGCCGTAGAATGGTCAATTATGGCATGTGAACTGGGTGCAGGTGAAATACTTCTTACCAGTATGGATTGTGACGGTACGAAGGATGGATATGACTTGGAACTGACAAGAACCATTTCAGAGAATGTGTCTATTCCTGTAATTGCTTCCGGTGGGGCGGGAACGTTGGATCATTTTTATGATGTGTTAACTGCCGGGAAAGCAGATGCTGCCTTAGCAGCGACCCTATTCCATTATAAAGAAATGGAGATTATGGACCTTAAACATTATTTAGGTGACAAAGGTGTAAGCGTTAGATTGTAAGATAAAAAAATTATTAATCGTTAAATTTAAGAGCATGGGTACCTTTATAGGTGGTGTGCTCTTTGTTCTATAAAATAGAGAGTGTAAACTAAAATTTAGAAAGAGGGATTTGTTTGGGAGCAATTAATAATGATTGGTTAGAAGCAGTAGGCAGAGAATTTAATCAGTCCTACTACACTGAACTATACCAATATGTGAAGACTGAATATAATAAATATATCATATATCCAAAAGCAAATGATATCTTTAATGCCTTTCATTTTACCCCGCTTCACGAGGTAAAGGTGGTTATCCTAGGGCAAGATCCGTATCACAATGAAGGACAAGCCCATGGATTATGTTTTTCTGTACAGCCGGAGGTTGAGATACCACCTTCCCTCAGTAATATTTATAAAGAAATCAGGGATGACCTGGGTTGTTTCGTGCCAAATAACGGTTATCTTGAAAAATGGGCGAGACAGGGAGTCTTATTACTAAATACCGTTCTAACTGTTAGGGCTCATCAGGCCAATTCCCATCAGGGAAAGGGCTGGGAGAGGTTTACGGATGCAGTAATACAGGCTGTGAATGCGCAGGACCGGCCAATTGTATTCCTATTATGGGGCAGGCCGGCACAGATGAAGCGTGGCATGCTAGATAACCCAAAGCATCTGATTTTGGAGGCTCCACATCCAAGTCCGTTGTCAGCATATAGGGGCTTTTTTGGCAGTAAACCGTTTTCTAAGATTAATGAATTTTTAATAAATAATGAAATTGAGCCAATTGACTGGCAAATAGATAATAAATAGAGAGCTTTTTTAAAGTGGAAAAAATGTGGAAAAGCGGAGCAACTGCAATTTTAATATGTGATAAATTAGAAGAAATAAATCAATCGGTTATTTATACAGGCGTACTAATCAATTCTTTTTTTAGCTAAAGAATTGATTAGTACGCCTCTTTTTCTTGGAATCTTATCATACTGAAAAAAGCGAATAAAAACAAACGAAAGGAAGAGTTCAAACCAATGATGTCAGTAGGTTTAGATTTATCGAAAAAGAATGTATTTCATATTTTGTGGGATAATACTTAGCATTATTATTAAAAGAATATTTTTGGGAAAAGACTTGATAATAACAAAACAATAGATACTATTTATAATCTTGAGTGCGGAGGACATTTTATGGAGAAAAAACAGAAAGGACTGTCTGCATGGCAGCTAACCATGATGGCGCTCGGAACAGTAATCGGAGGGTCGTTTTTTCTTGGGTCAGCGGTAGCTATTCGTGCGGCTGGACCAGCAGTTATCCTATCTTATATATTTGGAGGATTGTTGATTTACTTTATCCTATTTGCTTTATCAGAAATGACAGTTGCAAATCCTGATTCGGGGTCATTTCGAACCTTTACAGCCCAAACATTTGGTCCGGGAGTCGGATTTGTAGTTGGATGGGTTTACTGGACAGGAATGATTCTTGCCATGTCGAGTGAAGCAACTGCGGTATCGATTCTAGTTCGTGAATGGTATCCCAATTTATCCATACCTGTACTTGGCTGTGTAATTATTATTGGAGTTACGCTTTTAAATCTATTGGGAGCAGATAAATTAAGTAAACTAGAGAGCGGTTTAGCGGCAGTAAAATTACTTGCAATTGTATCCTTCATAATTTTGGGTATTTTATTAATTATAGGATTGATACCTGGCAACCAACCGACCGGAGTAGGTGAGCTAGCGCGCGAACCTTTGATGCCAGGAGGGATTACGGGCATAGCAGGTAGTATGCTAATTGTTATATTTAGCTATGCGGGCTTTGAAATTATTGGACTAGCAGCTTCAGAAGCAGACAACCCAAGGGTAACTGTTCCAAAGGCAATCAAATATACCGTTCTATGCCTAGTTGGCTTTTATATTGTATCCATTCTTATACTGCTACTGCTCATTCCTACGGGGGATCTCACTACTGAAATAAGCCCAATGGTAGCAGCACTGAATCGTTGGGGAATCGGATGGGCAGGAACCGTTATCAATATTGTATTAATCACGGCAATCCTTTCTACCATGCTTGCAGCTATGTTTGGACTTGGCAGAATGATGCGTTCGATTGCGGAGGAAGGTCAAGCACCAAAATGGTTGAAGGATGAAAGAGATGTCCCTTACCGTGGAATATTATTTTCAGGTTTTGGTATGCTTGTTGGATTGGGAATAGGTCTCTTGCTTCCTAGTATCTATCTGTTTTTGATTAGTTCCGGTGGTTTTGCAATGCTTTTTACTTATGCGGCAATCCTGGCCACCCATATCCGATTTCGTAAAAGAAGCGGATGCCCTCCCGAGGGAAAATGTCAGATGCCCGGATATCCATATACCTCCTGGTTCGCTCTTATCAGCATGATTGTTATTATTTTTAGTATGCCCCTCATTTCTGGACAGGCATCGGGATTAATCGCAGGCATCATCATGATTGTTCTTTATTCGGCAATCTATTTGCTAATGAAACTTATTACTAGCACGAAGAGATAGATATATCATTCCATACCTTGCACAGGAAATTCAACCTTTACTTCATCTTCAGTTGAAAAGAAATCAAACGATTTGTCCTTATAGAATCTATTTACAAATAGAAATCCCAGTAATAGGATGGCAGTTACGAACAAGCCACCCTCAGGGCCAAAAGCACCTCCATTTAAAATAGTATTGCTTTCGTATGTAGTAGTTAGAATTCCTTCTGTAGCCAAACCACTTACCTTAAATCCGAATACATTTCCCTGAAAGTAGTTCCACGTAATGTGGTAGCCAATACTCATCCATATGTTGCCGGATTTGAGGTACATATAGGCGAACAAAGCACCAACTAAAGTAAGATTAATATAGGGGAGCGCACCGATACCTGAGTTTGAGGAATGTAAAAAAGCAAATATACAAGAGGATACAATAACTACAACTGGTACATTCTTTGTCTGGCGAAGAGCCGACATAATAAATCCGCGACCATAGATTTCTTCCGCAAGACCAACCATAATAAATAAGAGTAAGTATAGGATAGTGTCAAGTGAAAAATGTGGGGTCCAAGATTCTATAACAGCATTTCCTGAAAGTACGATAGCAGCAAACACTACGGAAATGGATACAATCCCAAACAGTAAACCTACAAGTAATTCTTTTGAGTGATCTTTAAGCGAGCTTAAACCCATATTGGACAGTGTCCGTTTCTTGATATATTTCCAAGCGAGGATTGGAATAATAATCAATACGATTTCCTGGAGAAACATACCGATTAAATTTATATTGCTCATAACTTTATTTCCGCTTTCTGAAAATTCAAGTGTACTAGGATCTAGCTCTCCATTTTGTAATAAAATGGCTCCAACGATGATACCAATCACTGCAGAGAGTATTCCGATAACTACAAAAAATGCAACTGTCACTCCAACAATCAGCCAACCAGGACTAATTTTCCCATTTTTGCTTTTAAACATTTAGCTACCCACTTTCTAAATTTATATTCCAATATTATATCATAAATGGAAACCAAAGGAAAATACATTATTTTATTTTTATAATATAATCCATTAACCATTAAGTATAGAAAGCCAGTTATCACAAACCATCTCTGCATCAAAATAAGGTCCTGCATAAGCAGGACCTTAAAATATCAATGATTAATTTTTTCCATATTCTTCACCGCAGTGGAGAGCATTAGCTTAATCCTGTTCAGCTGATTTACCTCGCTTGCGCCGGGATCGTAATCCACAGCAACGATGTTTGCCTCAGGGTGCTGCCTACGTAGTTCTTTGATTACTCCCTTGCCTACGATATGATTCGGCAGGCAGGCAAAGGGTTGTGTACATACAATGTTTTTTACTCCTGAATGGATTAATTCCAACATCTCTCCGGTCAAAAACCAACCCTCTCCGGTTTGATTACCGGTAGATACGACAGGTTCGGCATACTCGGCAAGTTTGCTGATATGAACTGGTGGAGTAAATCGTTTGCTTTTTGCCAAGGATTTTTTGGCTTGTTTACGCAGACTTTCTAAAGCCCAGATAACTAAATTGCCGATTCTTGCGCCGGACTTTTTCTTCCCCAGGTATCGTACCTTAAAATTATTGTTATAGGCACTGTACATAAAGAAATCTAGGAGATCCGGTACGACAGCCTCAGCACCTTCCGCTTCTAATAATTCAACTAAATAATTATTGGCAGAGGGTAGAAATTTTACTAGAATTTCGCCTACCACACCAACCTTAGGTTTCATAACAGCTTCATTAATAGGCAAACTATCAAAATCCTGTATGATTCCACGGATATTTTTTTTGTATTCTCTCCATTTTCCTTTTTCCAAACTTTTAATACAAATATTACGCCATTTGTCATGAAGAGCATTGGCAGAGCCAGCAACTTTTTCATAGGGTCTTACATGATAGAGTACCCTCATAAATACATCGCCGTAAACTAAGGCTTCCATTGCTGAAATTAGAAGTCTTGGTGTAATTTTAAGTCCGGGATTTTTTTCGAGCCCGGAAGCACTTAAGGAAATGACAGGGACTTGTGTCATTCCTGCCTTTTCTAAAGCCCTGCGGATAAATCCGATATAATTGGTCGCACGGCAACCGCCACCGGTCTGTGTAATCATTACAGCTACCTTATTCAAGTCGTATTTACCGGATAGTAAAGCATCCATAATCTGACCAACAACCATTAAGGAAGGGAAACAAGCATCATTATTGACGTATTGCAAACCGACATCTACCGATTTGCGGTTATCATTGGGTAATACAACTACCTTGTAGCCGCCACTTCTTAAGGCGGGCTCTAAAAGATCAAAATGAATTGGCGACATCTGCGGTGCAAGAATGGTATAATCCTTTTTCATTTCCTCCGTGAATATCGCTCTATGATGAGCCGAGGAAGTTAAATGTGGCTGAATATGCTTTTTCTCTCTTTCACGAACCGCTGAGAGTAAGGAACGGACGCGGATTCTAGCTGCACCAAGGTTATTCACTTCATCAATTTTAAGCACAGTATAGATCTTTCCGGATTTTGTAAGAATATCATTTACTTCATCTGTTGTAACAGCATCAAGACCGCAGCCAAAGGAATTCAGCTGTATCATCTCCAGGTTTGGTTGTGTACGGACAAAGGAAGCAGCAGCATATAATCTGGAATGATACATCCATTGATCTATTACGATGGTAGGGCGGTCTATCACTCCAAGATGCGAGATAGAGTCTTCCGTTAATACAGCCACACCATAGGAGTTTATTAATTCAGGAATTCCGTGATGGATTTCGGGATCTATATGGTAAGGGCGACCTGCTAGTACAATTCCTTTTCTTCCGGAAACTTTTAGATAAGCTAAGGTTTCCTCACCCTTCTTTCTAAGGTCATCTCTGGCGGTGGCTAATTCACTCCAGGCAGCATGAAATGCGTCCGATACCTCTTCCTTAGTAACCCCTTGTTTCCCTGTGAAAATTTCTGTAAGACGATTACTTAATATATCAGCGCTTTCAAAGGACATAAAAGGATTTTCAAATATAATTGAAGGATCCTTTAGTTCCTCAACGTTATTTTTAATATTTTCAGGATAGGAGGTAACGATGGGACAGTTATAGTTGTTATTTGCGCCTGCAACTTCCTTTCTTTCATAGGGAATGCTTGGATAAAATATGTAATTAACACCCTGACCAAGTAACCATTTAATGTGTCCGTGAACAAGTTTTGCAGGATAACACTCCGATTCGCTGGGAATGGATTCAATACCAAGCTCGTATATCTTATGGCTGGAGGTGGGAGATAGAACAATTCGATACCCCAGTCTAGTAAAGAAGGTGTGCCAGAAGGGGTAATTCTCGTACATATTTAAAACTCTGGGTATTCCTACCGTACCGCGCTTTGCTTGTTCCTCGGTCAAAGATTGGTAGTTGAAATAACGATCTAATTTGTAATCATATAAATTTGGGATATTTTCTACATTTTTTTCTTTGCCGACGCCACGTTCACAACGATTACCGGAGATAAACTGCCTTCCACCGGTAAATTTATTGACAGTTAAAAGACAACTGTTGGTACATCTCTTGCAGCGAGCCATAGACGCTTCGAATTTAAGTTCATTAATTTGATCAATGGAAAGCATCGTGCTTTCCTCCCCATCGAAATGATCCCTAGCAATTAATGCGGCACCAAATGCACCCATAATACCTGCTATATCTGGTCTTACTGCAGTACATCCAGAGATTTTTTCGAAGCTTCTTAGAACGGCATCGTTATAAAAGGTACCACCCTGTACGACCATTTTTTCGCCAAGGTCTTTGGGGTTTGTAATTTTAATAACCTTATATAAAGCATTTTTAATAACGGAATAAGCAAGACCGGCCGAGATATCTGAAACGGTTGCACCTTCCTTTTGCGCTTGTTTTACTTTAGAATTCATAAATACGGTACATCTGGTACCCAGATCAATTGGGTTTGTTGCAAACAGTGCAACCTTAGCGAAGTCCTCAATTTCATAATTAAGTGATTTTGCAAAGGTTTCAATAAAGGAACCGCATCCGGAGGAGCAGGCTTCATTAAGAAGTACATTATCTACTGTTTCGTTCTTGATTTTAATACATTTCATATCCTGTCCACCGATATCCAGGATACAATCTACCTTCGGCTCAAAGAAGGCAGCAGCACGATAATGAGCCACAGTTTCTACTTCACCTTCGTCTAAAAGCAAAGCAGATTTTATTAAAGCTTCTCCATAACCGGTGGAACAGGAACGTACAATTTTTACGTTCGCAGGAAGAAGCTCATAGATTTCTTTGATAGATTTAAGTGTTGTTTTTAAAGGACTTCCATTATTATTACTATAAAAAGAATATAATAGGGAACCATCCTCACTAACTAGTGCAGCCTTTGTGGTTGTCGAGCCTGCATCAATTCCAAGGAAGCAATTTCCTTCGTAGGTACTTAAGTTACCTTTTTTTACAGTATGTAATGCATGTCGCTTTTGAAAATCCTCATAATCCTTTTCATCCGTAAATAAAGGCTCCATACGATTGACTTCAAAATCCATTTGAATGCCTGCGGATAGAATGTTGAAAAGCGCTGTAAGGGTAGTATTTACATCAGGTTTGGCGTTCATCGCTGCACCGATTGCTGCGAATAAATGAGAATGCTCCGGAGCAATAATTTGATCCTCTGATAAGTTTAAGGTACGAATGAAGGCAATCTTTAATTCTGATAGGAAATGTAATGGTCCGCCTAAAAAGGCTACATTACCACGAATCGGTTTACCACAGGCAAGTCCGCTGATCGTTTGATTTACTACCGCTTGAAAGATGGAAGCTGACAAATCAGGCTTTGTCGCACCTTCGTTAATTAGTGGCTGAATATCTGATTTGGCAAATACTCCACACCTTGCAGCAATTGGATAAATTGCCTGATAATTTTTTGCATATTCATTTAATCCGGCAGCGTCGGTTCGGAGTAGGCTTGCCATTTGGTCAATAAAGGAGCCTGTACCTCCGGCGCAGATGCCGTTCATACGTTGTTCTATTCCATTGGTGAAATAGATGATTTTTGCATCTTCACCACCAAGCTCAATTGCAACATCTGCCAAAGGTGCAAAATCCTGTAGAGAAGTAGACACAGCTACAACCTCCTGCACAAAAGGGATTTCTAAATGCTTTGAGATAGTCAAGCCGCCGGAACCCGTAATCATGGGTGAAACCGTAAGGTTTCCCAGGGCTTCCCGTGCTTTCATCATTAAACCGGCTAAAGTTTCTTGTATATTTGCAAAATGGCGCTCGTAATCAGAAAACAGGATTTCATTTTCATCTCCTAAAACGACAATTTTTACTGTTGTTGATCCAATATCAATACCTAAAGTTCTATTATTCATCTTAAATCTCCTCAATATAATCCGCAAAGAATTGCAACCGTAAAAATAGGCTTTCTATATTATACGATACAAAATACGTAAGTTCAACCAAATAATTGTTAGTATACTATTAACAAAAATTAAATATTTGTTAAGATAAGTAAAATGTTTTATAAAAATACAAAAAATTATAATAGAAGGCATAAAGTTTTTAATAGAGATAAGTGCGTTTACGAATTGTCCGGTCCCAATTTCTTGTCGTTGAATATATTATATAGGAAAGATATTGGCAATTCATTTCATAGGGGAAGGAGAAAAGGTATGTATTGTATCAATTACGTAATTAAACAAGGAGACTCGCTTTATAGCATAAGCAGACAGTATCATGTATCGATAGATTCAATTATAAACGCAAACCCATTGATTAATGTTTATAATCTTCAGGTCGATGAAGTAATCTGCATACCTGTTAGTGTGCCACAAAATAATTACATGAACTATACCACATATTTAGTAGAAGAGGGTGACACTCTAGGAAGTGTACTTGCTAAGTACGAAATAAATCTGGCGGATATGATGAAATTCAACGATTTGACTGACATACGCTTAGAACCGGGTACAACGTTACAAGTACCGATTGTCGGAGTAGGGGAAAGTGGTGTAACCCTATAATAGGAAGGGATGATACCACCCCCCTCTTTTTAACGAGTTGGCTGCTATGCAGACAATCTTTTAATGAGTTGGCTGCTATGCAGACAATCTTTTAATGAGTTGGCTGCTATGCAGACAATCTTTTAATGAGTTGGCTGCTATGCAGACAATCTTTTAATGAGATTGGCTGCTATGCAGACAATCTCATTACATAGCCTAGCTAAATAAATGCAATTTGCTAGAAAATAAATACAATTTAAATGACAAAATGAAACGAATTGAGCATTTGCGAGTAGGAAATTGTATAAATTGAACAGCAAATTCAAAGAACGTTACTTATGAAACAATTATCCATAGAAGAAATTCAACAAATCATTTTTGTTTGACAAAGGTATTAGAAAAACATATAATAAGCTTAAATTATTATGATAAGGAAGTGGTAAGAGATGGAAGCCGGCCCTAGTAGTAGGCAAAGTAGTGAATACAACTTAAAAAAAAACAAATACTGCTACATGCAGCAGGTTGTAATATGAGTCCACTTTTATGGAGGATCTTCCACCTTAACTAGTTGAAATGCGTATTAACTTGCTGCTGCCTGTAACGCAGTAGAAAGGAGCATTTATGATTGATATTTTTAAGACAACTGACGGTTTATTACAGAGATTGACAGAGATTACGGAGGGTTGCTGGATTGCGATGACGAACCCTTCTGCTACAGAATTACTTGAAATCGCAGAGAAAACAGGAATTGATATCAGCAATTTAAGAGCCCCTTTAGATGAGGAAGAGCGGTCAAGAATTGAAGTGGAAGAAACTTATACTTTAATCTTGGTAGATATCCCAACATTAGAAAAAAGGAATGATAAGGATCGTTATGTAACGATTCCTCTTGGCATTCTTATTGCAAAGGATTATCTAATAACAATTTGTCTGGAGGAGACTCCGATATTAAAATGTTTTATAGACGGGCGGGTAAGAGATTTCTATACCTTTAAGAAAACTAGATTTATCCTGCAAGTGCTTTATAGGAATGCTTCCACTTTCCTACAGCACCTAAGGACGATTGACAGAAAGAGTGAAGAAGTTGAACGTAAGCTTCATATTTCAACTCAAAATCGGGAATTAATAGAACTTCTAGAGTTGGAAAAGAGCTTAGTTTATTTTACGACCTCCCTTCGCTCTAACGAAGTGGTTTTTGAAAAGATGTTAAAATTAGAAACGATTAAACATTATCCGGAAGATCAGGATCTTTTGGAAGACTTAATTATAGAAAACAAACAAGCGATTGAAATGGCGAATATTTATAGCGGCATTTTAAGCGGAACCATGGATGCCTTTGCTTCGATTATTTCCAATAACCAGAATATTGTTATGAAGTTTTTAGCAGCGATTACGATTGTTCTGGCAATTCCAACCATGGTTGCCAGCTTTTACGGTATGAACTTTGTGCATATACCTGGAGGAGAGAATCCGTGGGGATTTTATATTGTTATATTAGGGGCACTTTTACTCACTGCTATTATTGTATTAATATTTCGTAAAAAGAAACTATTTTAGATAAAGTATTGTTTGACTTTATAGATATTCAAATGTTTTGATTATTGCTATTTATAGGTAAATTATTCCTTGGGATGGCTTTAGTTTTTATATTATTGTTTAGATTTACTATTGTTTGGTATACTGATGTTAAGATAGTATTTTACTGTATTAGTATTAGTTTAGGCGTGAAAGGTACAGGTGTTTTACATGAAATTACTCAATAGATTGGAAAAAAAATTAGGAAGGTACGCAATCCCCAATCTGATGAAATATATTATTGTGTTATATGCAGTCGGATTAATCATGGGAACGTTATCTCCACTTATTTATTACACATATTTTAGTCTGGATTTTTCCATGGTTATGAAGGGACAAGTCTGGAGATTATTAACGTTTATTATACCAAATGTCGCGATCAGTGATATTTTATTTGTTGCCATTAAAGTATATCTTTATTATATGATTGGAAATGCACTGGAAAGAGCATGGGGAGCTTTTCGATTTAACTTGTACTTCTTTTCGGGAATTTTATTTAATATCCTTGCAGCCTTTATTACGTATTTAATTAATCCTAGCTACATTTTATCGCCATCGTTAGAATATATTTATGGCGCTATGTTCTTTGCTTTCGCCGCATTGTATCCGGAAACACAGTTTTTAATTTACTTTTTGATACCGGTAAAAGTAAAGTATCTGGCATGGATTAGTGGTGCATATTATATTTACATTGTTATAAGTAATCTGTATAAAGGGAATGTCCTTGGCGTTATCCCGATTATCGTATCAATGGCAAACTTTTTGATTTTCTTTTTTGCAACAAGAAAATACAGTAAATATTCTCCGAAGGAATTTCAAAGGAGAGCCAAATACCATAGACAGATGAATGAGGCAAAAAACCAAGGAAATGTTACACAACATAACGGGCGAAGTGCCATTACGAGGCATAAGTGTGCCGTATGTGGCAGAACGGAACTAGATAACGACCAGTTGGAATTTCGTTTCTGTTCCAAGTGCGAGGGAAATTATGAGTATTGCATGGATCATTTATTTAGCCATGAACATGTGAAAAAGTAGACATCCTATGTATTTTTCCGGAGGGGAAATGTTAAATACTATTAGCAAAGAATTAAAAGAGTTGGTAGCAAACAAAAAAATATGGATAGGGATTATCACAGTGCTTATTATAATTATAATAGGCACTTCTTATAATAAAAAAAACAACGAGGAAATAACCTCAAAACCCCTAAAGCTCGGTGTCATTAACAATGATGACAGTTCCTATTCGGAACTTTTACTTTCCTATTTTAATAGTAGTGAGACCTTTTCCAGTCTCATTACGGTTATCAGCGGGGAGAGCGAAGCAATGAAAGATTCATTTCAAAATGGAGAACTAGATATCTATTTAGAAATTCCGGAGAATTTTGCCATGAATATGATTGAGCTTAAGCATTCACCGATTAAGGTGACGTTTAACATAGAGGATACCACAAAGGCAGTATTATTTCGAAACGTCTTAAAAAGTTATGAGAAGTATATCGCCGCTGTGGAAGTAAATGCAGTCGGCTTGTATGAAATAATGGAAGCGGATGGTATGAACAGTGAACTAATCTCAGAAACAAACATTAATATTTCTATGGATATGATTTTTACTGCGTTGGGGAAAGAAGCCCTCTTTACCTTTGAGCCTGTCGAAAAGTTTCCGGTAACAACAATATCGGATTACTATATTATCTCTATTTTGGCAATGACATTACTGTATGCCGGTCTTTATGTAGGCTTTCGTATATTAAAGGAAATGAAACAGGGTACCTTTACAAGGTTAAGGACCACACAGCTACCGATGTATCAATTTCTGATTGCTAAAATGCTGCTTTTAATTGGTGTATTAACGGTGGTGGTAGCTATTGCAGTGAATACAATAGGAGATAACAAGGTAACTACGGATAAAATTTTATTTAGCCTGTCTGTTTCTTTGTTTAGCGTCACCGCAGCAACTTTTTTATGTGCTTTTTTTCATACAACTCAAAGATTTATACTGATAGGAAATCTTCTTGTGTTTTACTGCACTGTGGTCGGTGGCGGAATTATTCCAATCCAATTTCTACCTGAGAATATTGTCCGATTATCAAAATTAACGCCGTATTATTATATTATCAAAGGAATCATTTATCTGAAGCAGGAGCAAAGCATTTTGGCAAACAAAATTATGATAGGATTTATAGTGGTTTCGGCATTTCTTTTTGGGGCGTCGATAATTCTCTTTTATCGAAGGAGCGTGACCTATGAAGAAGCATAAGATCAGGGAGGAGTTCTACGATATCGTTACCATTTTCCTTCTAAGGATGAAGTTGATTGGGAAGGACACGACAACCCGTGTCATCTTATTTTCTTCCCTCCTTTTATTTTCTGTCATGGTTTTTTCCCTCTCAATATCCGCCAGAGATCAAAGCGCACTACCAATCGGGGTAGTAGATTACGATATGAGCAGCACCTCCATAGAGCTTATAGCAAATCTAAAGGAAGTACCATCGCTTAAGGTATATGAAAATAGCGAGAAGGAACTTCTTAAGCTTTTATCAGATGAGATGATTATATCAGTCTTTGTTATAAAAAAGGGATATGATCAAAAACTTCGGATAGGAGATTTGAAGGGCATCATAACAACCAATTTCATGAAAAATAATAGAGCCGCCTCCATTATATCTGATATCGTTGCAGGTGAAATGATGTACTCTATCTGTTATTATAAGGGGTTGCGATTATATGAACAAATATCCTTTGAAGGGAAAAAGCTTACAGCACCCAAGTATGAGGAATATATGAATCATTTACTGGAAAATAGTAAGGACTTTGACTTCGCATTTGATATGAATTATGTAAACCCGGGAAAGAGTGAGGTACAGGAGGAGGCGGTAGCTAATACAGTTTTATATCGTCAATTGATTATCGGAATTCTTGGTATACTGATGGCTTTTATTGCAATGTTTATCTTATCGGGACCAGTTGGAGAAAAGGAACTGGGAGTGGCAGGACGACTTAAATTATCCAGATTACATTCCCTGACACAAGATAGCGGTAATTTTCTTGCTCTAATGCTGGTGGAAGGTTTGATTTCTCTAATTTTTTCGATTTTAGTTTTCACCCAAATGCAATCAAAAGATTTTTTCCTATGGGCAAGCATTTATCATTTGCTTTTATTAAATGCGTTAGTACTTGGTGGCATTTTTATATTAGTTTCTAAAATAATTAAAAGTATGATCCTATATCAGTTACTATGCTCTGCGTTAATCCTTTTTAGTGGAGGGGTCGGATTTTACCACTTATTAACAGGTTTTTATCAAAGTGCAGCAAACGATATGATAAATTTTATACCAAATAGCTGGTTTATTCAGGGCTTTACTGATATAATAGTATATGGTAGCGTAGGCGGTTACATGAAAGAAGGACATAGGATACTGCTACTTATGTCAGGAGTGGTGATTGCCCTTATTGTGATACTAAATTTGCTAAAATGGCTAACCACCAACCGGTTTAGAATAAATGATAAAAACAGGATGGTAAATTGAATGGATAAAAAGATAACACATGTCAGCAGGGATATAAGAAATGGGAAACTTTTGGAAGAGAATATTCCCCTACTGTTAAACTATTTGGCAAATCAATATCATGCTTATGCAGGCGTCAAGCTAGTAATGCACTATTTTAGCTTTTACGAAGCCTATTTAGATGACGGTGAAATATGGAGTGCAGAAGCTAAGGATATCCTGTCACAGTTAAACCACGTAATTAAAAACGATATCTTATCAAAGCAAAAAGGATATGAGTTTGAAAAATCAATCCGTTTTGTGGACAATCTCCGTAATAGCATTATAAAACGGATGAAATTGTTGACAGCTTATACGGATATCTTCCAAGTTTATGAATATATCCTTAATCGTGTTGAATATCGGTTCAAAGAAGAAACCCCGACAATCAAAGATGAAGAATTTGAGGGGGAAATACTGAGCTTTATTTTTGACACTCAAGATAATATGATTATTAATGAAAAAATAAAGGAAATAATTGGACAGCTTCCCGTTCGCATGACCAAGCAGAAATATTTTGATATACTAAAAAACAGCTTATGCCTTTACTTAGGCGCTGACCAAGCTTCGTTAGATTCATATTTATATATGCTTCGAACTTCCTCAATGCTTTACATAGAAGAGGGAATGGATACTTATTACCCGAAGTTATGGGAAAAGAAGACATTTCTTGCTTACTTAAAGTATAAGGAAATTACAACGTTGGAATTTGAGGAAGCAGAAAATGTATTAAAGCAGGCAACAATATTTCTGGGACGGGAGACTGACATTTACGTAAGCCTACAGGAAATCGTAAATGAAGTTTATGCGATTCTACTCTGTGAACCCTATGTGGGAATGGCTGAAACGGGGCAGGTCAAAAACGAAGAAACTATTTTCTCCATCCTTTTGGATATTAATAAAGCAATCATGAATCCTTCCCAAGAGGAACTTTTTATAGATTTGATGGAGAAGTTTTCGGAAATTGAGGGAGTGCAGGAGGAGTTATCAGAGGATTTGACTATTTTTGAGGATACACTTTACGAAATAGATAAGAACCACAGAGCTTTGACCGAGAGTACGATGACTGAAAAATTATTGAATGTAATGCTAAGAACGAAGGATTTGTTATCAAACAGTTTATTTATCGAATGGAATGAGATAAGAGCAGACAAATCAGTTGATGAGAAAGTAGTGGCAGAAGTAGCAAATCACCTCGAAGGCGAGCTGTCAGCATTATTTGCAGAACATGACAGGGTGGTAAGCCGTGCCGTGATGGCAAATACATTAAATAAGATGCCGGTATTCTTTAAAGATCATAATGAAGTTATGAAATATATCCATTACTGCCTAGAACGTTGCAACGACTCCTATGAGAAAGCAGCATGCGTGGAAATAATAAGTGACATAATGTCTGAATAGAACTGTATTACGAATGGAAATTTGTGGTATACTTACGGTAAAGGAAAAAAGAAGGTAAGGTTTTTATTATGGTTCAATGGACAACAAAACTATATATTGGCGATAATATGAAAAAAAAGAGGGATAAAGCAATTGCCTCCATTAATAAAGGAGAGGCTACCTTTGGTGTATACTGCATCGCATTTGCTTCCCAGCCAAGCAACCTATTTGATATTATAGAGGCAAATGAGCTTTTGTTTCCTCATTATAAAAAATCTGATATTTGTATTCTAGGCTTGGCAAGGGGTAAAGAGGAAGCTGTTAATTTAGTTTCGGACATGCTGATGGAGGTATATAATGAAACTGGTGACTTTGACGTTAGGACATATTTTACATAAGAAAACGGAAAGGTTGCCAATGTTTGTAAAAATTATGAAGGTGGTTGATGTAGAAAGATGATTCCTATACTCTTACTGATTTTAAAAATAATTGGTATTGTTTTACTAGTGCTTATCAGTTTGCTACTGTTACTGATATTTACGGTACTTCTAGTACCCGTCCGCTATCGTATATCGGCCGCACAGGGCAAGGATCAATTTAGCATGGAAGGCACGGTCAGCTGGCTGCTGCATCTTATCCATGCTAGGATTTCTATGATAGGAACAAAACCACATATTCGTGTTCGCATTTTTGGAAAAGTTGTATTTGACAATTTAAAAGTCAAAAAGACCAGAACGAAAGTTGCGAAAAAGAGGAAATCCGTAAAGAAGAATATACGAAATCGAACAAATATGGAAACCAAAAATCCAGTAGTAAGCAAAACACCACAAATTGATGAAGCTAGTAAAAAGGATGATATTCTAAAGAACGACACCACGGATCCATTAGACATAGTAAAAGATTTTGCAGATGTAAAAACAGAGGACATACCCAAAATTATCGAAGGTATGGAGAAATCTGAATCAACAAAGCATCGACAATCCCTATTACAGAAAATCCGAGACATCGTCAAAAAAATTAAAGAAATAATAAGCACATTTTTTCAGGGAATGAAGGACAAAATAAGAAAGTGGATAGAATCCTCCGTTAACATAAAAAGAAAAATCGCATTACTATTAGAATTTGTCAAGGATGAGATTAATCAGGAAGCATTTAAGTTAACATATTTCAGCTTGATTAAACTATTAAAGCATATTTTACCGACGAAGTTAAAATCAAGTATTATTTTCGGCACAGGAGACCCATGTTCCACTGGACAAGCATTGGGAGCATTGTCCATTTTGTACAGCTTCTATGGGGATAAGATTCAAATAACACCGGATTTTGAAAATAAAAGATTTGAGGGTAGGCTAGCTGCAAGGGGAAGAATAAGATTAGTTACAATACTCATAATAGTAATTAAACTTATATTAGATAAACGTTTTAAGTATTTAAAGAGTAATATGAAAACATTAAAGGAGGCGTTATAATGTCAGATAACAATTTCAATTCAACAGTAGAATCATTATTTAAAGGTATGGATAGCTTTTTAACCACAAAAACTGTGGTAGGTGATGCAGTAAAATTTGAGGATGGTACTATTATTTTACCTTTGGTGGAAGTGAGTTTTGGTGTAGGTGCCGGTGCTTTTACAGGTGAAAATAAAAATAATGCAGGCGGTGGAATGGGTGGTAAGATTACGCCCAGTTCGGTTCTTGTTATTCAAAATGGGTCCTCTAAGTTAGTTAATATTAAAGATCAGGATGGAGTAACGAAAATTTTAGATATGATACCAGATATCATTAATAAGTTCTCCAAAGGTGGAAAAAAGAAGGATGATATTGATGAGAAAGTGGAAGAAATTCTAAAAGCAAAAAAAGAAACTACTCCTTTCGAGCAATAAAAGAGGATAAGGCAAAAAACTGCTTGCAATATAATTCATATTCTGGTAGAATAAATTTGTTTGTAGGGCCAATTGGGTCTATATTTCTTATTAAGTGAATAGCAATGACAATTCACTAATATACCTAAGGAGGTGCTTTTGATGGCTAAATGTTCAATATGTGATAAAGGTGCTCACTTCGGGATCGCTGTGAGTCATTCTCATAGAAGATCAAATAAGATGTGGAAATCTAATGTGAAATCTGTTAAGGTAAGTGTTAACGGAGCAGCAAGAAAAATGTATGTTTGTACTTCCTGTCTTAGATCCGGAAAAGTAGAACGCGCATAAGGAAAACGATGGGTGTCAGGGGATCTTGACACCCGCTTTTTTTTCTTAAGTCAAGAGTAAGTTGCGGGTAATATTAGCTGCAGAATAAATTATATCCAAGAAGCAAACATAAAATAATAATACATATCGCTAAGATTCCGTTCGTAATGAAAAGCATGATTGTCATACCAATGGCAATCCAAAACAGAATAAATCCTATCATTCTCTTCATATTTGTCACTTCCATTCAATATTCGTAGTAATATATATTATGCAGGTGAACTTACGGTTATCTCAAATAAGAAGAAAACAGCAGGGTAATCTGTCAAATAATTTGGTTATACTAAGATAGACGAAGTATTTAAAAAATACAAACTGGAAAATACACAAATAGTAATTAATAAAATAGAGTCTATATTTGAAATAAAACAAAGAATAGATAGGAGGGTTAATATGAAAGGACATATGAGTACGCAAATTGGTGAGATAATGATTGATAATGACGTGTTGGCAAAATATGCCGGAGCGTCAGCAGTCGAATGTTTTGGCGTAGTCGGAATGGCTTCTGTGAATATGAAGGATGGTATCGTTAAACTCTTAAGAGGTGATAATTTAAGCCACGGTGTGAATGTTACTCTCGAAGATAATAAAATTACGATTGACTTGCATATTATCGTATCCTATGGTGTAAGTATTTCTGCTGTTGCTGATAATTTGATCAGCAACGTTAAATATAATGTTGAAGAATTCTCGGGAATTGAAGTAAAAAAGATTAACATTTTTGTCGAAGGGGTCAGAGTCATCGACTAATCCTGAGAGTAGCAACATTTAAGGAGGAAAAACCAGTGGTTATTAGAACAATAGATGCAAAAACTCTGAAAAAGATGTTTCTTGCAGGAGCCGCAAGCATAGAAGCGAAAAAAGAATATATTAATGAATTAAATGTGTTTCCGGTACCGGACGGAGACACAGGCACTAATATGACACTTACAATAATGTCTGCTGTTAAGGAAGTAAATACACTTACGAATCCTTCTATTGAGGAACTGGCTAAAGCTATCTCAAGCGGATCACTTCGAGGAGCCAGAGGAAACTCAGGTGTAATTTTATCCCAGCTATTTAGAGGCTTTACAAAGGAAATTAAGGATTTTAATGAGATTAATGTTACTATCATGACCAATGCCTTTCAAAAAGCAGTAGAAACAGCTTATCGTGCTGTCATGAAGCCAAAGGAAGGAACTATTTTAACGGTTGCCAGGGGCGGAGCAGAAAGAGCTGCGCAGTTGGTTTCGGAAACAGATGATTTAGTATACTTTGGACGAGAGATAATTGCACATATGGAGATTGTACTTGAGCAGACACCGGAACTTCTTCCAGTCTTAAAGGAAGCTGGAGTAGTAGATTCCGGCGGACAGGGGCTACTTGAAATTATTAAAGGGGCTTATGATGCATTACTTGGTAAAGAGGTATCCTTAGCAAACACTACTGTTAAGGAATCGCAAAGCACGGGCATAAACATTGAGCGTGTTGCAATGGAGAATATTAAATTCGGATATTGTACTGAGTTTATTATTATGGTTGAAAAAGAATATAATATGGATAAAGAGCGATTATTCAAGGCATATCTTGATTCAATCGGGGATTCCATCGTAGTTGTATCAGATGATGACATTGTCAAAGTACATGTACATACGAACGATCCTGGTTTAGCAATTCAAAGAGCGTTAACGTACGGTTCATTGACTTCGATGAAGATTGACAATATGCGTGAAGAGCATAATGAAAAGGTAATAAAAGATGCACAAAAAGTTGCCTTAGAGCAAAAGCAGGATGCAAAGAAGGCCACTAAACATAAACCCAGGAAAAAAGCAGGATTCATAGCAGTATCGTTGGGAGAAGGATTAGGTGAGATATTAACCGGGCTTGGAGTTGACTACCTAATCGAAGGTGGACAGACCATGAATCCAAGTACGGAAGACATGTTGAACGCAATCAATGAGGTAAATGCAGATACAATATTTATTCTGCCAAATAACAGCAATATTATTTTGGCGGCAGAACAAGCAAAACAATTAACTGAGGACAAGAAAATCATTGTTATTCCATCGAAAACTGTACCGCAGGGTATTACAGCAGTAATTAATTATGTTTATGATAAGTCTCCGGAGGAAAATGCTTCTCGAATGATAGAGGAAATGCAAAAGGTAAAATCAGGGCAAGTAACCTATGCAATTCGAGATACAAATCTTGATGGAAAAGAAATAAAACAAGGAAATATTTTGGGAATCGGTGATAAATCAATACTTGCTGTTGGTACCGATATTCATGATACCACGCTTGAACTTATACAGTGTTTATCTGAGGAAGACTCAGAATTAATCAGTTTGTATTATGGTGAAGAAGTGAAGGAAGAAGAAGCTCTGGAACTTGCTGATGTTGTAATGGCAGCTTACCCCAATCTGGATGTGGAAGTGCATTACGGTGGTCAACCGCTTTATTACTACGTCTTGTCAGTGGAATAATTTATACTCTTGCATACTTAAGAAAAATACTTCAATAAGTGGTTCGGTAAGATTAAGACGAACCACTATTTTAATACATGATTATTGAACTATATTGCTTTGTGTGAAGAGCTGCATTAATAAGGAGGAGTAATATTGGAAGGGGAAAGAATACCAAGGCCAGGGGAAATATACAATCATTTCAAGGACAAGCCATATCAAATTATATCTGTGGCAACTCACTCCGAAACAGGAGAACGCATGGTGGTTTATCAGGCACTGTATGGGGATTTTGGGACCTATGTAAGACCGCTGGATATGTTTGTTAGTGAAGTGGACCACGGAAAATATCCGGAAGCGATACAAAAGAATCGATTTGAGCTTTACAAGCCAACTAACAAACCAACAACAGATGGGTTAACAGTACAGGTAAACGACGAGGTTGCGGAAGAAATAGCAGAAGAGGGCAGTGTAAATTCAATTCTTTTGGAATTCTTGGAGGCTACGTCCTACACTAGAAAATTAAATGTAATTACGAGTAATGCGAAACATCTCAGTGATAGGCTGATTAACGATATGGCAGTTTCACTAGATTGTGCTGTAGATGAGGGACCTATCGAAAAACGAAGTCAGGAATTGATTGCCTGCCTGCAGGCTATGTGCAGATTTGAAGACAGAAGGTTACGATAAAGCGGTATATAAATTCAGTATGAAAAATAATGAAAACAAAACAGAAAACAAAAATGGAAATGCCAATAGATATAATGATTGGCGTTTCCATTTTCTGTTACACATAACAAGGTGAATATAGCATGCGTCTATGCTGAGTTCATTACCAATTCATCTTGTTTATATCTACATTATAGCAGGTATTTACATTATTCCAGATTAAGTTTCTTTTTAAAGATATAGTCTGTTACCCAATAGAAGGCTACATTTAGGCCGATTAGAATGAAGATAGTTATTGGGAAAACTAAATTAGGTATTGAACTAAACGTTGTCAGAGTTTCTTCGAAAATAGGGCTGGCAATAAATATGAATATGCTCATCACAATCTGTAATACTGTAGTAATTCCGATGTAAGCTGCAAAAGCACCAATTAACTTATGCCCATTGAATAATTGACCTACCGCAATGGATACATAAATCATAAGCATGCTATTAATCAAAACAAGGATTACTATAATTATAAATTCAATAATCAGTAGAAGGACTTTACCACCAAATTCTTTATTAAGTTCTTCCCAAAAATATTTAAGACCCTGCGTTATTTCTCTGATATCTTCCGGTGCGGCCGCTACAACAAAAATGGAGGCAATAACGGCAAGGACACTTGCTACAGTCCACATTATGGAGACCAGAAGTTTTGAATTAATCAATTGATGTGATTTGACGGGAAGGGTAAACATTAGGTATCCCTCATCCGTCATAAGATTCTTATAAAAGCGCATGATCATTAAAATAAAGGTAACCATTATGACAGCAATAATGGATATCACATAACCAAAAGTAATAAGTCCCGGGATGATTGACAGAACACCTTTGAAGATATTAAGATTCAGTACAATCCGGTCCATTATTGTAAATGCTAACAGAATTAGATATAGGGGAATTAATAATCTCGCTGTTGCTTTGAATTCATGCTTTAATAATTTATTTAACATCTAAATACCTCCCTAAATAGTGTATCTACAGATTTTCCATCCTTGGAACGAATATCATCTACAGAAGACTGCATTGTTACAAAGCCCTCCTTGAGAAAAACAACATCATCCAAAACCTTTTCAATATCTGAGATGAGGTGAGTGGAAATCAAAACAGTTGCGTTTTCATTATAGTTCGAAATGATAGTGTTAAGGATATAATCTCTGGCAGCAGGATCAACGCCTCCTATCGGTTCATCCAGGCAGTAGAGGTCAGCTTTGCGACTCATGACTAAGATTAGCTGTACCTTTTCCTTGGTACCCTTAGATAGGGTTTTTAAGCGTTTCTTTGAATCCAGGTGAAGACGCTCCATCATTTCATAAGCCTTCTTCCGATCAAAGTCCGCATAGAAATCCTCAAAGAATTCTATTGTCTCAGATACACGCATCCACTCCGGTAAATAGGTTTTCTCGGGTAGGTAGGATACAATTTTTTTGGTTTCTGTACCGGGTAGCTTGCCGTTAATCAAAAGCGAACCCGAATTGGGTACCAATAACCCGTTGATTAGTTTTATTAATGTGGTTTTACCACTTCCGTTCGGTCCTAATAGCCCAATAATGCGGCCTCTCTCTAAGGTTAAATTCACATTGGAAAGGGCAGTGAAATTTGAAAATTTCTTAGTAAGTGATTTGCATTCTAATATAGCACTCATTATATTAAACTCCTATCTGCGTACATACGCTTAATCTTTGTTTTTAACTATTTCGATAAATAATGTCAAGGTTTCCTCAGGCTCAAATCCTAGTTGATGCATCTTATCGATAAATTCTAAAATTTGATTCTTTGCTGATTCTTCTTTTAACTTTTTAATCATCTTATCGTCTGAAGTGATAAATCTTCCACTGGTTCGGTTGGTAAGGAGTAAACCGGTACGTTCTAACTCTACTAGTGCCCTTTGCATTGTGTTTGGATTCACTGTTGCATCCGCTGCTAAATCTCTGACGGAAGGAAGCTTATCGCCTGGTTTATAGTTCCCAGAGATGATTTCTGTCTGTATTTGTTCAATTAGTTGAATATATACAGGTCGTTCTGTATTCAATTCCCATTTCATTACTTACACTCCTTTCCTGCGTGTATATTGTATTATTGTATTAAGTGATTAATACAATAATACAATAAGAATCTTATGTTGTCAATACCTTTTTCTAACCTTATTAAGATTATTTTCCTTTTCCATTCCCTTATAATCGGCTATAATATAATTGAGGAAGCAAAGGACCAAAGATAGTCAACCTCACATTTATTAAAAGAAAAAGCAGGCAGAGGTGTAATGATTGGAGTACAGCGATAGAATTAATGTAATCAAAGGAATTGGCGAAAAGACGGAAAAAGTTTTTCAAAGGCTGGGGATTGTAATCGTACAGGATTTGATAGAACATTATCCCAGAGGATACGAGGAATTTGAAAAGCCGGTACCAATAGCTCTGATTCAAGAAGGCACTACGTTTGCAGTAGAGGCTTCCCTTTGCATGACGCCCAAGGTTAAAAAGGTAAAAAATCTGCAGATAATCAATGTCCAGGTAAAGGACTCCTCAGGACAACTGGTACTTACTTGGTTTAATATGCCTTTTTTACTGAAAACCCTGCGCCCAGTTTACCATTATATATTTCGGGGAAAAGTAACTAGAAAGAACGGTATTCTGGTTATGGAACAGCCGGGAATTTATCAAAAAGAAAATTACTATAAACTTTGGAAGGTTTTACAACCAATCTATCCTCTTACTGAGGGGCTAACCAATGCAGCTGTATCAAAGGCAATCAAACAGGCTTTGGTAGAACTGGATTTTGCAAAGGATTATATTCCGAGAAAGGTAGCAAAGACATATGCATTGATGGACCGTACCAAAGCGATGAAGGAAATTCATTTTCCGAAGGACAGGGATAGCATACTGAAGGCTAGGGCAAGGCTGGTATTTGATGAATTCTTCCTATATGCGTTGACGTTAAGAAAATTAAAGGAATATAAAACGATAATAAAAACAGAATACACTATGATAGAACAGTCGGAGTGCACAAGGCTGATTGAAAGCTTTCCTTACAAATTAACGAAGGCGCAACTTAGAGTGTGGGAAGAGATTAAGAAGGACTTATGCAGTGATTATTCGATGAATCGATTAATACAAGGAGACGTTGGATCTGGTAAGACTGTGCTTGCAATATTAGCTATTTTGATGGCGGTAAAGAATGGATACCAGGCAAGCCTCATGGTACCCACAGAAGTATTGGCAAAACAGCATTACCGTTCACTGGTAGGTTCTTTATCAGACTTTGGAGTTACGATATGTTTATTGGTGGGGTCCATGACTGCCAAGGAAAAAAGAGAAGCTTATGATAAGATTAAAAATCACGAGGTTGATATTATCATAGGCACGCATGCACTGATTCAGGAAAAGGTGGAATATGACCGGCTTGCATTAGTAATTACGGATGAGCAACACCGCTTCGGTGTAAAACAGAGGGAAGCATTTCTGAGTAAGGGAGGGCAGCCCCATGTCCTGGTTATGAGTGCAACACCTATTCCAAGGACACTTGCCATCATTTTATACGGGGACCTGGATATCTCCATTGTGGACGAGCTCCCGGCAAAACGTCTTCCGATTAAAAACTGCGTAGTGGATACGAATTACCGTCCAAGTGCGTACCGTTTTATCGATAAGCAGGTGGCGTCAGGCAGGCAAGCTTATGTCATCTGCCCAATGGTAGAAGAAAGTGATGAAATTGAAGCTGAGAATGTCATGGATTATACGGAGCGTCTGCAAGAGGCATTAACGCAAGATGCTTCGGTAGAATACCTGCATGGTAAAATGAAGCCAAAGGATAAGAATGATGTCATGGAACGCTTCTCAAACGGGGAAATTAACGTATTGGTATCCACAACTGTGGTGGAAGTAGGTGTTGATGTACCCAATGCAACAGTGATGATAGTAGAAAATTCAGAACGGTTCGGATTGGCACAGCTGCACCAGCTACGAGGTCGTGTCGGTCGTGGAGAGCATCAGTCCTATTGTATTTTTGTTTGTGGCAGCAGTAACAAAGAAGCATGGGAGCGTTTGGAAATCCTAAATAAATCTAATGACGGCTTTTTTATAGCCGGGGAAGATCTGCGCTTAAGAGGTCCAGGAGATATCTTTGGGATTCGACAGAGTGGTGACATGGACTTTCAGTTGGCAGATATTTTTACCGACGCCAGAATATTAAAGGAGGCAGCAGAGGCAGTTAAGAGCCTAGAGGACAGCGAGGTTCAAGATATCTTTGAAGCAAATCCGTATTTAGAGGAAAAAGTCCTATATCATAATTCAAATACGTTGTAAAATAATATAAAAGACAGAACCTTACATGATAGACTACATGACTTAGTGAGAACTTATCCAAAATGAATTGAAACTACAAAAGGTAAGCCCTTACTAGCTTTAAACAATAAAAATTAGATTAAGAGGTATCCTATGGAAACTATCGAAAACATCTTAAACCATAACCGAACCACGCAGTCGAGATTATCAGTGGTGCTTCCCATCTTTCAAGAGGGAAGCCATATAAAAAATTCGGTCGGTGTTATTGAAGCAATTTTAATTGAAAATAACATTCCTTATGAATTTGTCCTTATCGATGACGGCTCAAGGGATAATTCCTGGAAAGAATTAAAGAGCTTAGCCAATGAAAATAAGAATGTAACAGCCCTACGTCTTAGCCGTAATTTTGGAAAGGAAGCGGCTATTTGTGCGGGACTTGAGTATGCCAAAGGGGATATGGTACTGGTGATGGATGCGGATTTACAACACCCCCCATCGCTGATACCACAGATGGTACAGGCCTGGCGTGATGAGGGAGTTGATGTCGTAGAAGGAGTTAAGAATTCGAGAGGGAAGGAAAATTTTATTTACCGAACTTGCGCGAGATTCTTCTACTATATTATTTATAAAACTTCAGATATTCATTTAGGAAAAACTTCAGACTTTAAATTAATGGATAGAAAAGTTGTAGAAGCATGGAAGGATATGCCGGAAAGGGCAACCTTCTTTCGAGGTATGTCAGCATGGTTAGGATATGATAGAAAACAAATTGGTTTCGATGTGGCAGAACGGGTGAGTGGCAAAACAAAATGGTCAATATTCAGGCTTACAAGGTTGGCTGCCAATGCGATTACCTCCTATACTTCAATACCTCTTCACTTTGTTACCATTCTTGGTATTATTATGTTTATTGGAACCATAATACTCGGTATTCAAACCCTCTATATGAAGTTCACAGGAAAATCTTTAGATGGTTTTACAACAGTAATTTTATTACAGCTTTTAATCGGAAGTTCTATCATGATAAGCCTTGGTATCATTGGAATTTATCTAACAAAAATATATAAAGAAGTGAAAGCAAGACCGAGATACCTGATCTCAAAATGTATTAAAGGTGGTGAGAAAAAATGCTAGGATTATTCTATCTGTTTCTCTGCTTTACCACCGGATGGACTATTTGTACCTATGCATTTCCGAGACTTGAAAAGGTAACCTGGACTGCATATGATAAAAGAACGATATCCGTCAGCCCTTACCTCCTGTTGTTTCCTTCTTGGTTTGTGATTGGAACGTTAGCAATAACCTGGGTTACTTATCTGATAGCTTTACTGTTTGCTCAGAAAGCCAATCCGTTGGTTATAGCCAATGGAGTTTCCATGACACTTGCACTGCTTGGATCTGTGGCAACGTTTTACTGGAAGGTAGTAAATTTGCAAAAGAATCAGATGACACAAAAGGGTCAGAACTCACAAAAATCCTCCCTCCTTTGTAATGATAGAAAGGCAAGATACCTAGAAGTTTTCCTTTTAGTTGCCATTACGATTCTTGCCTGTGTTCTGATGTGGACTACATTTTTTGTTCGGGGTAGCCAGTTGTATGTTGGAGCAACGGTGTTTAGTGATTTCTCACCTCATATTGGGATGATAAGATCGTTTTCCTACGGCAACAACTTCCCGACGGCATATTCCCACTTTGCAGGAGAGGATATCAAGTACCATTTTATGTTTCAATTTCTGGTGGGTAATCTGGAGTTTTTGGGATTACGCTTAGATTATGCATTTAATATACCAAGCATTCTGAGCTTTATCAGTGCGTTCCTGCTGCTATACCTTTTAGCTGTTAAAATTACAGGGAAAATTAGTGCAGGGATGTTATCTTGTTTATTTTTTGCATTTCGAAGCTCGAAATCTTTATTTACCTATTTGACAGAACTGCCGGTAGGTACCAGCATTCGTCAAGCATTAGCTGAGAATTCAAATTTTATTGGTGATACACCGAATGAGGAATGGGGATTGTGGAATTTAAATGTTTACTGTAACCAACGGCATTTGGCCTTTGGATTAGCAGGAATCCTCTTTCTATTGATTTTATTTCTACCTCACCTATATGAGATGTTTGAAGCATTAAAGCAGCAAAGCTTTCATAAAAATGTCCGGAATAAGAAAGAATACCATAATGGATTAGCAAATATGTTTATACAAAAGGTAAAAGTTATCTTTTTTACGAAGGAAGGATGGAAGATACGGGATTTGAGGTTATCAATTGCTTCCGGCCTATTGCTTGGTAGTCTGGCCTTTTTTAATGGCGCTGCGGTAATAGGCTGTTTATTGGTGCTATTTGTCATAGCGGCTTTATCCAGAAGACGGTTGGAATTCTTAATTGTTGCCGGCATAGCCATAACTATGACCTTACTTCAAACAAAACTATTTATTAAAGATTTTATGGTATCCCCAGAGCTCTTTTTTGGATTTATTGCGGAAAACAAGACCATTTTTGGTGTAGCTTCCTACCTGGATAGATTACTTGGAATTCTTCCCTTCGTTTTATTGGCCGCCTTCTGTCTTGAAAACGGTATTGGCAGGTATCTGATGTTGGCTTTTACATTACCTTTGATATTTGCGCTTACGGTATCCTTAACAACTGATGTAACAGTGAATCATAAGTATATCATGATGAGTTGCATATTTCTCTCCATTTTTGCCGCCTCCCTGTTGACAAAACTAATGGAACGCAGGGATTTTTTCTTGCGTTTTGCGAGTGTTATCCTTATAATTATTCTTACTGCAACAGGTATCTATGATTTTGCCACGATACTTAAGAAAAATAATCCCCAAAATGCAATTGTTCTGGATTTGAATGATCCCTTGACGCAGTGGATTGATCAAAGTAGCGACTCCAAGGATATTTTCTTAACCTCCAACTATTCTCTTAATCAGGTTGTACTTGGAGGTGCCATGTTATATCAGGGGTGGCAGTATTATGCCTGGTCCGTTGGATATGATACGGTCTATCGGGAAGAGATGGTGAAGAGGATGTATGAAGCCCAAACGCCGTTGGAACTTAATAATTTAGTAAAGGAAAACAATATTAGGTTTATTATAGTGGACAGGGATAACAGGATAAGCGATAATTATTATGTAGATGAAGATAATATTAGGTCAACTTATTCTTGTGTCAAGGAATATGGGGAAGGGGAATGGAAAACTTCCATTTATGATACAAGGCTCCCCTTGTCAGAATAATTATTGTTGATAAGGTATAATAAGTTCTCCTAAAATAATCAGTGTACATTTAAAGATAAATCTGGGAAAACTATAATTAATAGATGAACAACAGAAGGAAGAGAGGATAAGAAAAATGAATTTTAAATACATCATAGTCGGTGCAGGGCTTGCTGGTCTTACTATGGCTGAGAGGATAGCGAATGTTTGCGATGAAAAGGTTTTGGTGATAGAAAAACGGAACCATATTGGCGGTAACATTTATGATTCCTACAATGAGGACGGAATTTTAGTCCATAACTACGGTCCGCATATTTTCCATACCAACGACCAAGGGGTTTACCGATACCTTTCAGACTTCACAAAATGGAATGATTTTTGGCATAGGGTTCTAACCTATGTGGATGGGAATCTTATTCCGATGCCAATTACTGTTGAGACGATAAATAAGTTATACAATTTAAATCTGGACTGCTCGGAGGTTGAGGAATTTTTAAAAAAACAGGCGGTACAGATTGAAGATATTAAAACCAGTAAAGACGTAGCTCTGAGTAAAGTGGGACAGGATATATATGAGAAGATATTTGAGTCCTATACGAAGAAGCAATGGGGAGTTGATCCGGGGGAACTCGATACCTCAGTCATCTCCAGAATTCCAATTCGTTTAAACCGGGACACCAGATATTTCAACGATAAATATCAAGGCATGCCAAGCCAAGGTTATACCAAGATGTGTGAGAAAATGGTAGCAAACAAGAATATCAAAATAATGCTAAACACGGATTATAAGGAAGTAATCAATGGAATTACTTATGATACCTTAATCTACACCGGAGCTACCGATGAATATTATCAGAATAAATATGGTAAATTATCCTACCGTAGTATTAATTTTGTGTTTGAAACCTATGATAAAGAAGAGTTTCAGGAAGCACCGGTAGTCAACTATCCAAATGATTATGATTATACCAGAATTACGGAATTTAAGAAGTTGTCCTGGCAGGAGCACAAAAAAACTACAATCTGCAAGGAATTTCCCTGTGCACAGGGTGAACCCTATTACCCCTTCCCCACAAAGGAATGCAAGGCTTTGTTTGCTCGCTATGAAGAGGATATGAAGAACGAGTCAAAGGTTATCTTTATCGGCCGTCTGGCAGAATACCGATACTATAATATGGATGCGGTAGTAAGAAGAGCATTGGATGCATTTGAGCAACTTGTTATGCCCGCTAAGGACGCTTTAAAATTGCGCGGGCAGATGGAGGTATAGATGGATAAATTATATATTGTTATTCCAGCATATAATGAAGAGGAAAATATTAATGCTGTTATCAAGGATTGGTACCCGATTGTAGAAAAAATTGGAAACGGAAGCAAACTAGTTATTATTGACGATGGAAGTAAGGATTCTACTTATCAAATCATGAAGCAGTATGCCGAGACCATGGAGGCTTTTGAACCTATTACGAAACCCAATGGGGGACATGGTGCAACGGTTCTATACGGATATCAATATGCAGCACAGGCAAAAGCAGATTATATCTTCCAGACGGATTCCGATGGACAAACCTTGCCGGAAGAATTCTGGCCGTTTTGGGAGCAAAGGGAAGCTTTTGACATGATTATTGGACATAGAAAAGGTCGACAAGACGGCTTTTCCCGTATTATTGTGACCAAGACACTGAAATTTGTCTTATGGCTCTGTTTTCAGGTCAGTGTTACAGATGCGAATACACCATTTCGGTTAATGAAGACGACTACTTTAAAGAAAAATATTACATTAATCCCCAATGATTTTAACTTGTCAAATGTAATTATTTCTGTTATCTATGCAAAGAAAAAACTGGCGGTAAAATACCTTCCTGTAACGTTTCGCCCAAGACAGGGTGGTGTCAACTCCATTAATATGAGAAAAATCATTAAAATTGGGAAGCAAGCCTTTAAGGATTTTCGAAAGATGAATCAATATATCAAATAACGTATGATTATAACAAATAACAAATGATTATAGTAAATAACAAATTAAGATATCAAATAAAGAGAAAAAGATTACTGAGCTGCTGCATAAGAATAGGAACGTATTATACAAAATACAGTGATCAAGCTTGTGGTGGAAAGTTAGAATAGGAGTATATGATGTGGAAAAAAATATTATATTCCAATATCGCAATTGGATTATTAATCATTGGTTATTTACTGCTTAAGGGAGATTTTGCGCCCTTCCTACAGTGGTGGCTAACCGTTTTGAGTCTTGGAATAATTTTTATGCCTGTTACATCTTTGCTATTTTCAACCTTTCAAGATAAGGGTTATCTTTTTTCTAAAGTAATTGGAATTGCACTGACCGGATATTTCATGTGGCTTCTGTCTTCCTTGCATATTCTTAAATTTAATCAGGTTTCCTGTAATATCGTTGTAGTAATCGGTTTAATACTGAGTAGTATCATTCTATTGCTTCATAGTAGAAATAGAGAAAAGGGTGCCCAAGGTCTAGGTATTCTTTCGTGTTTTAAGGAATTAAAGGGCAGCGTCCTCAACTCTATGATAACAGAGGAACTGCTATTCTTTGGGGTGTTTATACTTCTAGTCTATATAAGAGGCTTTAAACCAGAGGTCTATGGTACTGAGAAGTTCATGGATTATGGCTTTATGACCAGTATGATGAGAAGCGAGTATATGCCACCGCAGGATTTTTGGTTTTCAGGAACCAATCTCAACTATTACTATGTAGGACAGTATATGGCAACCTTTCTAACGAAGTTATCTTTTGTAAAGGTATCGTATGGATACAATCTTATGCTGATGATGGTGGGTGCCTTTGCTGTGGTACTTCCCTATTCCCTGTGTTTTAATCTGACCGCACATTTTATAGCAGACAGCGGGAAAAAAAGCCGGATATTACCGGGACTCAGTGGTGTGATTGCTGGAATAGGTGTATGTATTGCAGGAAATATGCATTATCCGATATACAAATGGCTGGTGCCTGCTTTAAGCAAAATTCTTGGAAAAGAGAGAAATGATGTCGGCTATTGGTTCCCTGATGCGACCAGATATATAGGTTACAATCCGGAAACTACAGATAAGACAATCCATGAATTCCCATCCTACTCGTTTATACTTGGAGACTTGCATGCGCATGTGATTAATATCCTTTTTGTTCTTACATTACTCGGAATTTTGTTTGCATGGCTAAGCAAAAGAAAAGGCCAGACAACACATCCACCGGTTTGGAAAGAAATGTTGAATCCTTCCATCATTATGATAGGATTTTTTATCGGACTCTTCCATACAACAAATTACTGGGATTTTCCAATTTATTATGTTGTTTCAGGTGCAGTTATTCTATTTTCGAATATGATTGTATATAATTTTAAAGGAAAAGCGCTTTGGCTTACGCTGCTACAGGGAATTTTTATTCTTGTGCTTGGAGAGGCTGTGTGCCTGCCTTTTACTTTAGGTTTTGATCAAATATCAACAACAATCAGTCTTGTTGAAGCACATACACCATTTTATCAGTTGGTTGTTCTATGGGGATTACCAATTTCTATGGTAGTGGCATTCCTCTGCTTCCTTATCGGAAATATCATTTGGAGAAGTAAGAAACCAAAGAAATCGGAGGCAGGCAATAATAAGATAGCATTATTTCATTTCATGGAATTACTGAATTGTTCAGATTTATTTATCCTTACCTTAGGGCTTTGCGCTATTGGGTTAATTGTCATTCCTGAATTGATTTATGTGCAGGACATCTATACCGGCGATTATAAACGGGCTAACACCATGTTTAAGCTTACTTATCAAGCATATATTATGTTCGGTATCTGCTTTGGCTATTTATTTATCAGGTTACTTCGTTATGGCGAGACAATATGGCAGAAAATAGTTACTGCAGTGGGATTACTGTTGTTTACGTTTACACTGTTTTATGCGGGGAATGCGGTGGAAGCCTGGTTTGGTAATATTTTTGACCGGACAGGATATGAAGGACTTAATTCGGAGGCATTTATGGAAACGGAAATGCCGGATGATTATCTTGCAATTGTTTGGTTGAATGAGCATGTTACCGGGATGCCGGTTATACTAGAGGCGAATGGGGATAGTTATACCGATTATCAAAGAGTATCCGTAATGACTGGCCTTCCAACACTACTCGGATGGCATACCCATGAGTGGCTATGGAAATCTGACCCAGCAATACTAGATTATAGGGCAACGGAAATACAGACGATTTACACTTCAGCTGATGAAGCAGAGATTAGAAAATTAATAGACAAATATAAGATACAATATATATATGTTGGAAAACTGGAGCGAGAAAAGTTTGAAACGAATAGTGATGACTTAACGATTAATGATGGATTAATTAAGAAACTAGGAAATATAGTTTTTGATAGTCCGGTTACGAGTGAAAAAGTTTACGAGACTTATATTGTGCAAATAAAGAACTAATAGATAACAGAAAATAAACAGCTTTAGGACAGATGGATTAAGGAGTGTAAGCATGGAAAAGTATGTTAAAAAAAGGTTGGATTTACTACATTTAGCAGTAATTATTGGGTTAATTGTATTTGCTTTTTTGGTTAATGCCCAAAAGGTTTCAGCGGGAGTACAAAAGGATATTCCTTATCTATTAAAGGTTAACCGACTTTATAATACGATTACTGTTTATGAAAAAGGGGAGGAAGGTAATTACAGTAAACCGATTAAAGCCATTGTCTGCTCAGTGGGTGGAAAGGGAACAGAAACGGTTCTGGGCACCTTTCAGACCAAAGCAAAATATCGTTGGAAAGAATTGATGGGCAAAGTATGGGGGCAGTATTCTACAAGAATTGTGGGAGGTATATTATTTCATTCCGTTTATTATTATGAAAACGGTAATCCGGCTACGCTTGCAACAAGAGAATATAATAAATTGGGTTCACCTGCCTCGCATGGATGTATAAGGCTTATGGTAAAGGATGCCAAGTGGATTTATGATAATTGTCCCGTAGGAACAACAGTGGTTGTCTATGATGATAAGAAAAGTCCGGGTCCCTTAGGAAAACCAGAAGCAGTCAAACTACCTAGTGCAGTAAGATGGGACCCTACTGATCCTAGTGGGAATAATCCGTTTACCGGAAAGAAACCAAACATTAGCGGAATTAAAAATATCACTTTACCCTGGGGGGATAAAGTTGATTTGTTAAAAGGAGTAAAGGCGAAATCTACAGTAGGGGAGGACATTACCTCCGAAGTTATAGTGCAGGGCAATGTAAATTCTTATTTATCAGGGAAATATGATGTAATATATTCTGTGGCGGATGATTTAGGCAGAACAAGCAAGAAAGCAATCACAGTAACCGTGAAAAAGAGCAAAAAAATGCCTGTATTTGAGGGAATTGAAGACCGAATAATTGGAGAAAATATTGAAATTGATGAAGCCTTTGCCTTATTAGGAGTTAAGGTATATTGTTCCGATATCGAGCTTAATCAGGAAGATATTGAGGTAACGATAGAAAATATAAGTGACAACGAATACAGGATTACATATTATTTAAATTTAGGGATGGAGGTATCACTTACCGAATATGCCAACATCTATATCGATACAGAACCTCCTATATTCACCGGAGTAGAGGATCGAATTCTAGACCCCGATCAGGTAGTAGATAAGACTGTGGCTTTATCCGGTGTAGGTGCTACCGACAATTTTACAGAATTAGATTTAGAGGATATTATAGTAACAATTCAGGATAATCTTGACGGAAGCTTTCTTGTTACTTATGAAGTAGCAGATGAAATCGGAAATGAAGCAAAGGGGAGTGCCTTATTTCAGTATTCACTTGTTGACAATTGGAAATAATTAGACTATTATAAGAATGTGTATAAATATGTAATATTATGGGGGCAAGGAGATAGATACATATGATTATAGCAAAAGAACGACAAATAACTCAAGATTTGCCGATCTATTTTAGTTGGTTTATTATTTACAGTTATATCGGATGGGTTTATGAGACAACCTATTGTTCCATAAATGCAGGGAGATTTGTTAATAGGGGCTTTTTATATGGACCAATCTGCCCGATTTACGGAGCAAGTATCCTATTAATGATACTGCTAACCGGTAGATGTAGGAGTTTAATATCATTGTTCCTTTCCTGCGCTTTGATTTCATCCGTATTGGAATATGTGGTTTCCATGGGTATGGAAAATATATATGGTAGGCGCTGGTGGAATTATTCGGATAAGCTTCTTAACATTAATGGTCGGATATGTTTGGAGGCAGCTGTTCTGTTTGGTGTTAGCGGAGTATTAATTATCCGTTTCTTGCATCCGGCAATAGTTCGTTACACCAATGAAAATTTTACACAAAGGTTGATTAAAAAATTAAATATTATTTTATTTGCTTTTTTCCTATTTGATAATATCGTATCCATAAAAACAAACTTACCTTAAATACATAATCAAGATTCCTAATTGATACTTATGAAACAATTATCATGAATTGAAAACTCTAAATGGCAGGCAGAACTTTTTCGTATCTGCCTGCCATAAATTTACTTTTTATAATATTGGGTTTTAAATACAGCTTATTTATGTTATACTATTCCAATACGCAGATAATTCATAAAATCTAAACATTAACTGCGTATATAAAAGATATATAAGGTTATTTGAATAGTATAACTGTTAGTACTTAATCCCGCTACAATGATGTAACTATGATATAGTTTTGAAAGGAGCATGATTTATGAACAAATTTACTGAAATTACTCCGGAGTTGATAGAATTGGCTAATCTATGCAAGAAAAACACGACGATTGACCCCCAACTATATGCTAAATATGATGTAAAACGTGGCTTAAGAGATATCAGTGGTAAAGGTGTATTGACCGGATTGACGGAAATATGTGAAATACTTTCCTATACAATCGTTGATAATGACTATATTCCATGTGAGGGCAAACTATACTACCGTGGAATAGATGTTGAAGAAATCATTAATGGATTTATGAAGAATGATCGATTTGGTTTTGAAGAAGTAACTTATTTACTATTATTTGGTAAATTGCCAACGGTAGAAAACCTGGATGCTTTCACAAAGCTGTTGGAGCAATATCGGGAATTACCACCAAGCTTTGTGCGGGATATTATAATGAAAGCTCCGAGCAAAGATATGATGAATACATTGGCACGAAGTGTACTTACCCTATATTCCTATGACGAGAAAGCAGATGACGTATCTATTGATAATGTACTTCGTCAAAGTCTGCTGTTAATCGCTGTATTTCCGCTATTATCGGTTTATGGTTACCAAGCATATGGACATTACTATTTTGGACAGAGCTTAGTAATTCATCCACCGAAGGAAGGCCTTTCTACAGCGGAGAATATATTGTATATGTTAAGACCTAATAAGAAATATACAGTATTAGAAGCAAAAATTCTGGATATTGCTTTAGTTCTTCATGCAGAGCACGGAGGAGGTAATAATTCTACCTTTACGACCCATGTGGTAACTTCTTCGGGAACTGATACCTATTCTGCGGTTGCCGCCTCTTTGGGCTCATTAAAGGGGCCAAAACACGGTGGTGCAAACATCAAAGTAATGCAAATGTTTGATGATATGAAGAAGAACATAAAAGATTGGGAAGATGAAGAAGAGATTGGCAGATATCTTTCTGACCTGCTAAATAAAAAAGCATTCGACCAAGCAGGATTGATCTATGGAATGGGACATGCGGTATATTCCATTTCCGATCCAAGGGCTAATGTATTAAAGCAATATGTCAAGAGCTTATCTCTAGAAAAAGGACTTGATAAAGAATTTGGTTTATATGAAATGGTGGAACGCCTAGCGCCAGAAATCATTGCGAGGGAAAGAAAAATATATAAGGGTGTAAGTGCTAATGTCGATTTTTACAGCGGATTTGTATATCATATGCTGGACCTTCCAATGGAATTATATACGCCGATTTTTGCAATGGCAAGGATATCCGGTTGGTGTGCACACCGCCTGGAAGAGCTTAATAATGCCGGAAAGATCATTCGACCTGCTTATAAAAGTGTATCAAAGCATCGGGAATATGTAGACCTAACCGATAGAAAAGAGATATTAGAATAAATATTAACTACGTTAAAACAAATTATGGATATAAAACAAATTTGTATACATGATAAATTAAATTGCTTCTACAATTTCCTTTTGTTTATACGTTCCAGACTTTTCAAAAAAAATACAATAAATTCTAGAGTATTTCGATTTTTGTTGCGCATACTATTATCGTAACATCTTAATGAAATAATTATTAAAATAGTTATTTTATTAAGCAGTAAACAACAACAAAAATTATTTTGAATTAAGTGTAAAAGCTTGTATTATTCAAAATATGAAATGGAGGAGTTTATATGGCAAGAAACAGATCAGAAGTACCTGAGGCAAAAGAAGCATTAAACAAATTTAAGTATGAGGTAGCCAACGAACTTGGTGTTCCATTAAAACAGGGCTACAATGGTGACTTAACATCCAAACAGAATGGTTCCGTAGGCGGTTATATGGTGAAAAAGATGATTCAAGCACAAGAAAGAAGCATGTCAGGAAAATAAATTATTTATAAGATAAAATCAAAAAAAGAGGCTGTTGCAAAAAGCAACAGCTTCTTTTTTGGGATAATAATTGAGTTTCATATTTGCTTTTAAACTTCTAATAAAATGTTTTCTTCCCACAAAGTATAAGTTATAAGAAAAAATCTATTGAAATCTTTAACAGGATAGGATAAACTAACTATAGACAAGTTGGCAATTGTTAATGATACTATAAAATATATATTATATTCATCTTGTTTGATTAAAATGGAGAAAAAGTATGAGAGTCATAGCGGGTAAAGCAAGAAGATTACAGCTAAAAACACCAGAAGGCTTTGAAACCAGACCAACAACTGATAAAATAAAAGAGACTTTATTTAATATACTAAATCCATATTTAGCCGATGCAGATTTCTTGGATATTTTTTCCGGAAGTGGGGCAATTGGAATTGAAGCACTTTCAAGAGGTGCAAAATATGCTGCCTTCATCGAAAACAGTAAACTTGCATTAGATTGTATTAAAGCAAACCTTAAGTCAACTAAATTAGAGGACCTGGGCGAAGCCTTTGCCTTAAATGCCATTGAAGGTATCAGAGCTTTGGAAATTCAGGGAAAGGTTTTTGATATTGTTTTTATGGATCCACCCTATAACGATTTACTTGAGAAGGAAGTATTATTAACTTTGCAACATTCCAATATCATTTATTGTGATACCATAATTGTAGTTGAAGCATCGTTAAAAACAAATTTTGATTATCTGGCTGATACTAAATTTCGTATATTTAAGAAAAAAGAATATAAAACAAATCAACATGTATTTATTGAAATGAAATAATTTTATTAATATTAGACTATTAGGACTAAGGGAGAGATTTACATGAAAATAGGTATGTATCCTGGCAGCTTTGACCCGATAACCCTTGGACATTTGGATATTATTACACGTGCAGCAGGCTTAGTTGATAATTTGATTATTGGTGTTTTGCGAAATAATACGAAGAAGCCACTTTTTACAGTAGAAGAAAGAGTCGGCTTAATTGAACAGGTTATTAATGGGAAACCGAATTTATCCCATGTTAAGATAATGGCATTTGATGGTTTACTGGTTGATTTTGCCAAACAACAAAATGCAAAGATTATTGTAAGAGGACTTCGGGCTATCACAGATTTTGAATATGAACTGCAATTAGCGCAAACTAATCATAAATTAAATCCATTGGTAGATACTGTTTTTTTTACTACCAGTGTGGAGTATTCTTATTTAAGCTCCAGCATAGTGAAAGAAATTGCAGCGTTTGGTGGGGATATTCGCCAATTCGTGCCAGACTGTATTGCACAATTTGTATACGATAAACTAAATTTGATAAGGAGTGTTTGAAATGGGAGCAAGCAGAATTGAACAATTAATTGAAGATATTTACGAATTCGTCGAAAGTTGTAGGATGCAACCGTTATCAAGCACCAAGGTAATCGTTCCCAAGGACGAGCTATATGATTTGCTAGATGAATTAAGACTTCGGACACCGGATGAAATTAAAAGATATCAAAAGATTATTTCTAATAGGGATGCAATCATTGCTGATGCTGAGGAAAAAGCAGAGACGATATTAGCGCAGACAAGGGAAAAAGCAAAGGAACTTATTAATGAACATGAAATAATGCAGCAGGCATACTACCAGGCGAATGCAATGATTGCGCAGTCATCAGAAGAAGCTGACAGGATGCGTAAAGATGCCCATGAGGAAGCTGATCAAATTAGAACAGGTTCACTAATTTATTCGAATGATGTATTATCTGAGGTAGAAAAAGTATTAGCCAATGCATTTGATTCAGCAAGTTCTAAATATGACGGCTTTATCGGTACACTAAAAGCTAATTTAGAAATTATTAATCATAATAAAAGAGAACTCACCGATCAACTTTATCCGCATGACAATACACAGAAGACGCAGGACGAACCTTATAGTGATGGAGATTTTAATTTTGACGAAAATACCTTTTATGAGGACGTTAAGTAACGCTAGAATAATGTTACATATAGTAAAGCAAGAACAAAGGTAACGACCGCATTGATAAGCTTTACGTAAAAATAAAATTTCATGGATAGTCTTGTATTGCCTATTACACTTTTGGTTTGAGCCATACCTGATAAACCACCAAAAGAGGTAAGTACGGCAATCAAGACTATTTTCGTTTTTATATCAATACCAGTATTGCAGATTTGATTAATTCCGGTTGTGATTTCCAAAATGCCCATAAGGAATGCTTTCAGGTAACTGATATCTGGGCCAATTTCTTTCACAATTTGAGCAAGAATTGAAAACAATATGATATATCCACCGATTTTTGTAATCACTTCAAAGCCATTCATAATTGAATTATCAAGGAGATCAAAAGAAAAATGTGTTGGATGCGACACTTTCTGCAAGGAAGCTTGGTCCGTTTTTCTATTATCTACGATAATCTGCTGTAGATTAATTTTCTTCTTTTGAAATTTATAATAAAAAGACCGACCTAGGAAAGCGCTGATAATGGCCGAACCATATACAATTACTAATAAAATATATTTGACCCGGGGAAGCTCTAACTGAGTTATAGCAATATATCCAATGAGAAACATGGGACTGGCATTATTGCACATGGTAAGAAGAAATTGCCCTTCTTCCTTGCTAATCTTCTGCTCAGACACTAAATCTGCAGTGGATTTAGCCCCTAAGGGGATGCCTGATAAAAAACCAAGTATAATCGGATAACAACCATTACGGCTTACTCCAAATAATCTCCCCAACAAGGGATAAAAGATTTTACTTATTTGCTTTGTTAAACTTAAACTAATCATAAGATTTGACACAATAATGAATGGAAGCAGGTTGGGTAGAACATTATGAAACCATAAAAGAAGACCAGAACTGGCACCTTGATAAGTTGCATGAGGGGATAGAGTCATAGAAATAAGGAATAAGATAACCAACCCTTTAATAATCCTGCTTTTTTGAATTTTCAAGTATATCATAGAAACCTCCTCTGCCTGCTTTTGCAGGTTTGATATAATATGAGGATCGTTTACTATAATTTATTGAAAAGGGGTAAGGATTATACTAAAATAATCTTACACAATGATAAGATTACCATTACAAAAGGAACTGCCCTTCGGTATTGATTATCCCAAGGGCCTTTTTGTTAGGTTTATGTTGTTATGAAAATACATAGCATGTCATTGAAAGACTGCCTGCCATACAGGCTTTGTTTAATAGCAAAGTCTTGTCAGTAGGACTAGACGCACCAAGAATATAGAAAAGTGGGTAAAAGTGTTCGGTGGAGGGAACACTTTTCCTGGAGATATCGCCCAAAGATCTGTATTGGAAGATACTTTCAAAGTCCCTTAATTCGATTTTTTTCGTAATATAGTCATCGAAGGTGTATGCCCAGTCAAAACCGTCTTTTTTAGAGAAATCTAAAATTCCCAGATTGTGGACAATATTACCGCTTCCCATGATCAACACATTGCTTTCACGTAAGGGTTTCAGCCTTTGGCCTAAACTGAAGAGCTCTTGCGGGGTGGCATCTTTGTCAATGCTCATTTGATATACCGGAATATCAGCGTTTGGATACATCACATTTAGAACACTCCAGGTACCATGATCTATGCCCCAGCTTTTATCTGCTTTAGCAACATCATTTAGTAAATCTATCGTTTTTAAAGCAAGCTCTGGGTTTCCTGTGGCTTTATACTCCACATCATACAGCGCTTTGGGAAATCCATAAAAATCATGAATCGTTTTCGGATTTTCCAAGGTTGACACCAGGGTTTCTTTCGTCAACCAATGGGCGGATATGGACAAAATTGCGTCAGGTTTTGGAATAGAAGCTGCAATCTTGATCCAACCCTCGGTGTATTCATTTTTTTCTATTGCATTCATAGGTGATCCATGTCCGATAAATATGACTGGCATCATTTCGTTCACTCTCCTTTTTTGCTTCTATCGAAAAGACATCTTAATAAATGCCTTTACGGATAAAATTAGCCAAAATAGTAATAATGCTTATTATAATCATTACAAACTATTAATATTAGTTTATAGGAAAGAATTGAAACCGTCAATTAATTAAATTAATTGAAAAGAAGAAAGAATTATTCTATAATTATATATTATACAATAAATAAGCCTTAATTTATTAGTGGGGAAAAGATGATTAGCAAATTTGAGTAGATGTCCATAGAGGATATGGCTAAAGGAGATATGGAGATGGCAGAGATGAAAAACTTACCGAAGAGAAGTGAGGTAGACCAAAAATTTACTTGGGCAATTGAGGATTTATATGTCTCAGACGATTTATGGCAGAAGGATTATGATAAAGTAAAAGAAATGATTCCAAAGGCAGCTGAGTATCAGGGAAGGCTTTCAAAATCAGGGGATTTGCTTTTAAGTTTTCTACAATTGGAAGAAAAAATCAGTATGCTTCTGGAGCAAGTGTATGTTTATGCTAATCAAAAGTATCACGAGGACACTTCGAATGCATCGTACCAGGACTTATCAAATAAGGCAAATGCACTTTCTGTCCAGGTGACTAGCGCACTTTCCTTTGCCACACCGGAGATACTTTCTATCCCCGAGGAGATGATTACACAGTTTTGGGTGGAAAATGAAGAGCTAAAGCTTTATGATTTCCATATTAAGGACATCTTGCGTCTGAAACCACATATTTTATCTGCTGAAATGGAGGAGCTGCTTGCTGACGCAGGAGAAATGGCAGAAGCTCCGGGTAATATTTTTTCTATGTTTAATAATGCGGACATCAGATTTCCAGAAATAAAAGATGAAGAGGGTAAAGACTTACGGATTACTCATGGACGTTACGGACAGCTTTTAGAAAGCAATGACCGCAGAGTAAGGAAGGAAGCCTTTGAAGGGGTATATGCGACTTATCAAAGTTTTCGCAACACTTTAGCAGCAGCCTTCAGCTCAAATGTGAAGCAAGAAGCTTACTTTGCAAAAGTAAGAAAATATCCCTCCTCGTTGGAAAGGACTCTGGATGCAGGTAATATACCGATAGAGGTATATACGAACCTAATTGCTGCAGTCCATGAAAATTTTGGATTGATGCATCGCTATGTGACACTGCGTAAAAAATTACTTGGGTTAGATGAACTGCACATGTATGATTTATATGCACCTTTGATACCGAATATTAAGATGGAAATTCCCTTTGATGAGGCGAAAAAGATTGTCGCTAAGGGGATGGAACCCTTGGGGGATTCTTATCAAAAAATACTAAATGAAGGTTATAGTCATCGTTGGATCGATATTTATGAGAATGAGAACAAACGTAGTGGAGCATATTCCTGGGGTGCATACGGGACACATCCCTATGTTTTGCTGAACTATAATGATACCTTAAATAATGTATTCACTCTTGCCCATGAGATGGGGCATGCAATCCACAGTTATCATTCAGACAAAGAACAACCTTACATTTATGCCGGTTATAAAATATTTGTTGCTGAAGTGGCTTCCACCTGCAATGAATCACTCCTGATTGATTATATGCTCAAAAATACAGAGGATAAGAAGGAAAAGGCCTACCTTATCAATCATTTCCTTGAAAAATTTAAGGGCACACTTTATCGCCAGTGCATGTTTGCGGAATTCGAGATGATTACCCATAAAATGGTGGAAGAAGGAGAAAGCCTTACAGCAGATGCATTATGTAAGATTTATCATGATTTGAATGTTGCTTATTTCGGAGATGATATCGTAATTGACTCCGAGATTGATATGGAGTGGGCAAGAATACCTCATTTTTATAATGCTTTTTACGTTTATCAGTATGCAACCGGTTATTCTGCTGCTATCGCATTATCCAAGCGGATTTTAGACGAAGGGGAACCTGCGGTAAAGGATTATATCCGTTTCCTAAGCAGTGGCAGTTCCAACTATCCAATCGAACTTTTAAAGGCTGCTGGTGTCGATATGAGCACCAAGGAGCCGGTAAATCAAGCACTGACACTATTTGAAGAGCTCCTTAATAAGATGGAGGAGCTTGTGAAGTAAAAATAGTAATTTAAGCGAAATTTAATGTATTATTTTCTGCATAGTTACTTCTTTAAGAAGATAGTTATCTTTTATTTCATGACAAGTGAGATTGTCTAACCTATTCGTAGTGAATAGGTTAGAAATTCATTTTGTCTAGATATAGAAGGATAACTATCTTTTAATGAGAGTGGATAGGAGTGTAACATGTATTTAAAAGCAGATAATCTTGTAATAAGAAATGCTACCGTAGAGGATGCACCCACACTATGTAAATGGTGGAATGATGGTAAGGTAATGGCTCATGCAGGTTTTCCGAATGGACTTGGTACTACCACTCAGATAATAGCTGAGAAATTAAGTAATGATAATGACTACAACCGCCGATTGATTTTAGAAATAAGTGCAAAATCGATAGGGGAAATGAGTTATCATTCAAAAGATGAAAATTCAGCAAACCGCTGTTGATTATGAACTTGTGAAAGAAGACTTTATTAGATAAAGTCTTGCTGTACAAAAAGTGAGGAATGTATAGATGATTGAGAAGCTTAATTTAAAAGATATAGAAACTACGAAAAGTATATTGGAATTACAAATAGCCTCGTATAAAATTGAAGCCGATATGATAGGATTTTATGAAATACCACCCTTAAAAGATACGATAGTAAGTTTAAAGGAATGTGAAGAAATTTTTTACGGTTACTATAGGAATAACGTTTTGATAGGTATTATTTCCTTTAAGATTATTGAAAGTGTTTTAGATATACATCGAGTGGCAATACATCCTCTCTATTTTAGGATGGGTATTGCAGGCAAACTAATTAATTTTATAGAAGGACTCGAGAGTCATATAAAGAAAGTAATTGTATGTACTGGAAAAGACAATTTACCTGCTGTCAATTTATATTTAAAAAATGGTTATAAAAAGAAAAATGATTTTGAAATTAGCAAAGGTATATTTATGACGAAGTTTGAGAAAATATTTTGATCCACAACACCAGAGTAGATGTTGTGCAATTATTAAAAGAGCCTCATAATCTTAAGAGAGACTCCACCGGATAAACTATCTTATACAATACATATTCCATGCTTAAATTCATTCGTTATGGAGGCTTGATACTTTTCATAAATAGCCTGGTTATATAAATGAGTAGCGAAAAGATCCTCGGATAACATTTTCATTCCGAGGGCATCCAGCTGCTCACTAGCCTTCGAAACTTTCGTAATTACAGGAATTTTTCCATTTTTTATTATTTTTCTTAAAAGGTGTGAGGATTCTTTTTTGATTCCCAAAACTCGGGCATAAGGAGAATAACCATTACGGTTATATTCCCTGAAATTATCACTTTGGATATTTAAAAGCAGATGAATCAAGGCGCGATTTATTCTGGTTAATGTCATGTTCTTCGTCTTTATATTCTTGGTTAGTTCTGTAATGCTAACATTATAATCTATAATATTCATCATCCGGTCCGCTAAATCACGCGTGATATCGACATAATGGGTAAGGGATTGATTATCTTCGGACAGCAGTTTGTATTTTATGATTTGAGAAAAATCCTCGATAGTTATGGGAAAAGTCTTTTGGTAATTTGCGTTAAAAAATTCGTAGACATCACTAGGAACACTATGTTTTGCTCTTGATAGATTTGAGGTATTCCCAATCCCTTGTATCACATTACGGATTGCTGTAGCCGAACTAATCGTGATGTCACCAAATGCCATGTCATCATCCGGTACCGTCATCTGAAAATCTGCTGTTGGCTCTTTTTGCTCTGACAAGCCTTTTTCGTGATAATGAGCAGCTTTACGCGTAATTGTAATAGGAATCATGGAAGAAGATAGATTGGAAATGGCTTTTACATATTCAATTCCCAGGATATTGTTTGGCTCAGCAAGAAGTTTTAATATATCTTGACTGCGTTTAGAATTATCGCTTTGAGAAAGAGAATGCTCTAAGGCTTTTAATCTGGCAGCAGGGTAGGTTAAACCTTTTTTAAGGGAAGACGACAATATATTTTCGAAGGAATCCGGAGTATTATTTAAAAACTCAGCCGCCGTCTGTATTAATTCAATGTCTCCACACTCACTGCCAAAGCAGAGGTAATCGACGATTCCTAATTTATCAAGTAAGGAGATTGCTCCGTGAGCAAAGAATTCAGCACTACCGGTTGCATAACAGACCGGCAGCTCTAATACGAGATCTACACCATTCTTTAAAGCCATCTCTGCACGACTGTATTTGTCAATGACAGCAGGAGTACCCCGTTGCACAAAATTGCCGCTCATTACAGCAACAGTATAGTCTGCACCGGCAACTCTTTTAGCTTCTTCAATATGATATTTGTGCCCGTTATGGAACGGATTATATTCTGTGACTAAGCCTACGACCTTCATCAGTTATTTCCTTGCTTTCTCCGGTTCAGATTAATTAGGATAATAGAAGCATTTTACGATAGTTACATATTATTATAATCGTTCAGATAATATCATTAATTTACAAAATTGTCAAATATAACAAAATCGAGGTTAATATTGTGAAAATTAGACAATTAAGTTGTGAAAGAACTGGGATTTTCAACAAAGAATTGTTCTATTTACGTAAAATGTACTTGTATCAATTATTATTTTGTTTTATAATAAAATTTATGGGTTTTGTATATTAAGTACATACTATAAAGTAGAATATTAGACGTTAGGAAGGAGAACATCATGGGATTTATTGATGTAATTAAAGAACGAGCAAAGAAGAATAAGAAGACGATTGTACTACCGGAGACGGGAGACAGAAGAACTTTAGAAGCAGCAAATCAAGTATTAGCAGAAGAGATAGCAAATATCATTCTTGTTGGTAATAAGGATGCAATTGCAAAAGGTGCAGTAGGCTTGGATTTATCCAAAGCTACGGTGATTGATCCAGAACAGACGGACAAACTTCAATCCTATATAGATTTACTTGTTGAGGTAAGAAAAAGTAAAGGAATGACTCCTGAACAAGCGAAGGAATTATTAACAAAAGATTATCTGTACTTTGGTGTAACCATGGTAAAAGCAGGAGATGCAGATGGAATGGTAGCAGGAGCATGTCATGCAACAGCCGATGTACTCCGCCCATCCTTACAGATTTTAAAAACAGCACCGGGTACAAAACTGGTATCTGCATTCTTTCTTATGGTTGTTCCTGATTGTGAATATGGTTCAAATGGAACCTTCGTATTTGGGGATTGCGGGTTAAACCAGAATCCGACTGCAGAAGAGCTAGCAGCAATTGCCGGAAGCTCAGCAAAGAGTTATAAGAGCCTTGTTGGTGAAGAACCTGTCGTAGCGATGCTTTCCCATTCTTCCATGGGAAGCGCAAAGCATGCTGATGTAGATAAGGTGGTTGAAGCCACAAGGATTGCGAAAGCAAATTATCCTGATCTTAAGGTGGATGGAGAATTACAACTGGATGCAGCTATCGTTCCAAGTATAGGCGCATCAAAAGCTCCAAACAGTGATGTTGCAGGCAAGGCAAATGTATTAATATTTCCTGACTTAGATGCCGGTAATATTGGATATAAACTAGTACAAAGACTTGCAAAAGCAGAAGCATACGGTCCAATGACCCAGGGAATTGCAAAACCCGTGAACGATTTATCCAGAGGATGTTCCTTTGAAGATATCGTTGGTGTTATCTCGATTACAGCAGTACAGTGCCAGGCAAATTAAGCTCCTCACAATTGTATATCAAATGCGTATCATAGATTTTGATTGTGAAATAATGTTAACTAGAAAGTAAGGAGAACTACAAGATGAAAATATTAGTAATTAACTGTGGAAGCTCTTCATTAAAATATCAATTATTCAGCATGGAGAGTAAAAGCGTATTAGCAAAAGGACTTTGCGAAAGAATTGGTATTGAAGGCTCTAAACTGACGCATGAACCAGTGGGAAAAGAAAAGCTTATTGTTGAAAAGCCTATGAAAGATCATCAGATAGCTGCTGATATGGTAATCAATGCCTTATCGGATCCAAAATATGGTGTGATTAATGACATTAGTGAAATCTCAGCAGTAGGTCATCGTGTATTACATGGTGGTAAATACTATAGCGATCCGGTTATCGTAAATGATGATGTTAAGAAAGTTATTAAAGATTGTTATGATTTAGGACCTCTTCATAATCCTGCAAACTTAACCGGTATTAATGCATGCGAAGCAGCCATGCCCAAAATACCGCAGGTTGCAATATTTGATACAGCTTTCCATCAGACAATGCCGGAGAAAGCCTATCTATATGCAATTCCATATGAATATTATGAAAAATACAATATCAGAAGATATGGCTTTCACGGAACAAGCCATAGCTATGTATCCAAGAGAACCTTAGAGGTGTCCGGTTTTGACCCAAGTAATTCAAAAATCATTGTTGCTCATTTAGGTAATGGCGGAAGCATCTCCGCTGTACAAAATGGTAAATGTGTAGATACCAGTATGGGTCTTACACCTCTTGAAGGTCTAATCATGGGGACAAGAAGTGGTGACATCGATCCGGCTATTCTTCAGTATATTTCTCATAAAGAAGATAAGACGATTGACGAATTACTTGAAATGCTAAATAAACAATCCGGTATGCTTGGTATTTCCGGTGTCTCAAGTGATTTCCGCGATATTAAAAAGGCTGAAGCCGAAGGAAACCACAGAGCGAAGGTTGCAAATGAAGCATTTGTATATCGTGTAGCAAAATACATTGGTTCCTATACCGCAGCTATGAATGGTGTGGATGCTATTACATTTACAGCCGGTGTTGGTGAAAATGACGGACTTATAAGGTCTCAGGTTTGCGAATATTTAGGATATCTCGGAGTGAAATTAGATGAACCGATGAATAAAGTACTTCGTGGTAAAGAGGCATTAATTTCTACTCCGGATTCTAAGGTTAAGGTATATGTAATACCTACAAATGAAGAATTAGCTATAGCACAGCAGACACTGGCATTAGTTAGGAAATAATTGTAGATTGTATCTGAAACCTAAACTTCCAAGAACTACTAGAAGGAACTAAGATACGCAAATACTTAGAATATTTAGAATTTAATATAGATGAAGAGAGGAAATATTATTTTTCTCGTTGACAAATTATAACACAGTAGGTATAATACAAGTTGTGCGTAAAGTGTTAAAATAAAACACTTCAGTGTTCACAGAACCGAACACGTCAGAGTTTTAAAAACTAAACACTTAAGAGTTGAATAACATACTCTATAGAATTCATTAAACTGAATTTTAAAGAATAATAAAGTGAACTCATAATGCATGGAGTATTCGGGAGATTATTATGCTAATATCTTTATCAGAGATAATGACCACAAAAGATAAAGTGGAACAAATCCAGGCTCCTATTGAGATGGAGAAGTTTGAGTTCCAAGGAGATTCATACGAATTTGTTAGGAAGGATCCGCTGGATCTAGTCATTACGAATCTTGGTAACAAGATGGTTATGATAGAAGGTAGTACGAATATTTCACTGACCTTATTCTGTAGCAGATGTCTAAAGGATATCATTTTCCCGATGAACATACAGATTTCCAAAGATTTGGATTTCAAGCTTACAGGAGAAGAACGTGCAAATAATTTAGACGAAACAAATTATATTATTGGATACAATCTGGATCTAGACATATTAGTTTATGATGAAATTTTAATCGGTTTTCCAATGAAACTGTTATGCAGCGAGGATTGTAAAGGAATTTGCAAGAATTGTGGAGCGAATTTGAACGAGAAGACCTGTGACTGTGATAATACTGAATATGATCCCAGAATGTCAGTAATCCGAGATATCTTTAATAATTATAAGGAGGTGTGACAATGTCTATTTGTCCGAAGAACAAATCATCAAGAGGTAGAAGAGATAGCCGTAGAGCAAACTGGAAAATGACTGCTCCTAATTTAGTGAAATGTAGCAAATGTGGAGAACTTATGGTTCCTCATAGAGTATGTAAGGCTTGCGGTTCTTACAATAAGAAGGAAATCCTTCCTACAGAGTAAGTCATAAGACTTTATTACGAAGTTAATTAAAGTTGTTATAAAAGAAACGGAAAATTTCTTTTATGACAACTTTTTTATTCGATCTTTATCAATAATTGTACTGTTCTTTACCAGGTACTGGAGGATATGATTAACATATTGTTCCAGGTTTTCCTCTTGCAATAGGAAGTCCGTGTGTATTTCAAGAAAGGATATCTTGTCCTGGTAGCTTTCTTTAAAACAAGGGGTGATTACAGTTTCATATTGAGGAACAAAAATACCTTGTTTTTTAGTGTAACAATTGGAGGGTTTGGCTTTCCTACGATAATCCTTATCTACAAAATTAGCCAAGCTTTTATGAACTGCGGTATCCTCCGCAGGAAGATAATAATAATCCTTATAATTTTCATAGAAGTATTTCAGCTGCCCTTCATAGGTATGAATGCTTAAGGAGGCATTTGTATTATGGGCTGTAACATAAACGAAATTATTACCGAAACTGATACGTTTGGGTAAGGAAGAGGTCGTCTCGAAGCGAATAGTAAATTGGTCCCCCTCAACACCTGCCTGTATAATGTGAATTGGCTTTTCAAACATATCTATATAAAAAAGAATGGAACAGATGCTGACCAAACCCTTAATATCATCCATATTGTGAAGCAGCAGCTGTTGGAGCAATTCCTCCGCTTGGGAAGGAAGTACTCTGCTTTCTTCGGGATTTCGAGTAATTCTAAGCATTTCATAATGCTTTTTACCCAGATAATTTTGATACACCTGGATTAAGTCACCACCATCGCAGATATCCTCACGTTTTATATTTAAAAAGGCCTCAATTGTCTTTTGTTTGTAATTAGTTAACTTAAATATCTTCTTATAAGGAGATATTTTTTTATAAAGGTCGATACTTAAGATTTTATCAAAAGAATAATCAAGCTTTAAGGTAATACATTTGCGAAGAAGATAGGGAATATCAAAGCCGGTGCCATTATAATGGATTAATACTTCAAAATTCTTAAGAAATTCGAAAAACGAAGTGATTAAAAGGGACTCTTCGTGTATACCCTCAGAAAACCATTGAATCAAATGGAAGGAGGAAGCCCTATAATAAACACATCCGATTAGGTAGAGATAAGTGGTATCGGCAGAAAAACCGGTCGTTTCAATATCAAAAAAAGCTATTTTATCAAGCTCATTTTCAAATGGATATTGTAAGGAAAGATCAACTGGAAATTGTCTGGTAATCATTAGCTGGCCCCTTTCATTTCATATATTGATATTTTATCACAAAAAAATAAAATGACAAAGTATTTCAGATAATCTTAAGGATGAAACTTAATTAACTCATTACTTGTTTTTAAAATGTGAATTTGACTTAACTTTTGAGTGTGATAATATAATAAGGGGAAGAGTAATATAAGAAAGGATTTACGGGCATATGTGGGCATTAACTTTATTTGGACAAGAGTTTTATTACATATTCTATATATTCCTACTTTACAGTTTTTTTGGCTGGATCTATGAAAGCAGCTTAGTTTCTATTAAAAAAAAATCATTTGTTAACAGAGGATTTTTAAATGGTCCGATTATACCAATCTATGGCCAGGGAGCTGTGCTGGTTTATCTGGTGTTTTGGGATTATCGATATAATTATCTACTGGTTTCTTTGGGGGGAGCCTGTCTTGCTACGATTTTGGAATATGTGACATCCCTGTTAATGGAACTGCTATTTCATACAAGATGGTGGGATTACAGCAATTACCGTTTTAATTTACACGGCAGAGTATGCCTGATGGTATCCTCGTTTTGGGGTATCCTTACGCTTTTAATGCTACATGTATTTCAACCTAGTATTGATTTTCTTATACTAAATATTCCTAGAAGATCAGGAGAAACAGCAGGCTACGTGATAATTTTGCTTATCATTGCAGATATTATTGTTACGTCGGCTACCACAATAAAATTCAAACGACTTTTAGTTACACTCCACAATCTGCGTCAGGATATGATTTCCTATATTGCTTCAACAAAAATATATGAAACCGGAGAAGAATTAGTAGAGAAATTATCCAATGTAAGATTTATGGGTATGGTAGTAGAAGTTAAGACTCTGGTTGATGCGAAGCTTCATAATTTGAGAGAAAACAAACAAAACAGCAAATCAGATAGTAAGGAAGTAAGACTAGATATTGAAGCAAAGATGAGTGAGTTTCTTGGGAGATATCAGGACTTAAGAACAAGAAAGGCACATATTCGTCTCTTAAAGGCTTTCCCTACCATGAAAGTGAGTAAACGTGAAGAGGCATTAAGTGATTTAAGGGAGAAGGTTGCAAAGATGGGAGTACGCAAATTGAGTGTAGATATAAAGGAAGAAGTAACTGGTAGTATAAAAAACTCTATAAGCGGGATTTTAAAGGCAACAATCGTCGGACTTCTGGTTCTGGTTCAATTTGGAATGGTTATTTCATTATCCATATTCCTAAGGGGATATACTGTTTACATTTATTCCTTTATCCAGGTACTCAGTATCATTATTATTATTGCACTAGTAAATGATCACCGAAATTCCTCCTATAAGATAAGCTGGATATGCATTATAGCCGCATTTCCGATTACAGGACATATTATGTTCATGTTATGGGGAAATCGAAGAGGAAGAAAAATTGAGTTAAAAGCACTTGCGAAGCTTAATCATGGATCAGAATCTTTGGAATATAACGCGGAGGTTTTGAATGAATTTGCCAAAACGTACCCGACGAAAAGCAGAATGACACGATATCTGGAGTCGAACAGCTTTCCCCTTTATAAAAATAATACAGTGGAGTATTATCCTATGGGTGAGGATGCATTTGAAGCAATTTTTGAAGAGATAAACAAAGCAGAAAAGTTTGTTCTTCTTAATTTCTTTATCGTTGGAGAGGGAGTCCTTTGGGATAGAATGCATGCTTTGCTGATTAAAAAGATAAAAGACGGAGTAAGGGTTCTCTTTATGTATGATGATTTCGGAGCAGTACTGCGCACACCAAAAAATTTCAGGAAAAATCTAGAAAGTGAAGGCATTGAGGTTCAAGTATTTAACCCCATTCAAAAGTATACCGATAAATTATATATGAATTATCGTTCCCACCAAAAGATTATCGTAATTGATGGGAATATAGGCTTTACCGGTGGCATGAACTTGGCCGATGAATATGTAAATCTTGTTCCGCGGTTCGGTGTTTGGAAGGATAATGCAGTCAAGTTAGTGGGAGATGCTGTCTGGGGACTTACCGTTACCTTCCTTCAGATGTGGGAGGTTTGCTCGTCATGCGAACCGCTGAATTACGATCTTTACCGGCCTACGAAGAGTTTTGGACAAAATAAAGTATACTGTCAGGTTATATCGGATGGGCCTGCCAATAACCCACGAAATCCGGTGGAAAATACCTATAAACAGATGATTTATTATGCAAAGAAATTCTTGTACATTACCACTCCGTACCTTATAATTGAAGATGATATGATGGAGGCTTTAGTTGTAGCAGCAATTAGTGGAATCGATGTCCGGATTATTACTCCATTTATTCCTGATAAGAAGAATGTAAAGCTTCTTACGAATTATAATTACGGAAGATTATTAGAATCGGGAGTACGTATTTTTGAATATACACCGGGATTTATCCATGCAAAGACGATTATCAGCGAGGATTGTGGTATCGTAGGTACGATTAATATGGATTACCGCAGCTTCCATCTACATTATGAATGTGGTGTCTGCATTTTTGATTCTGAAGTAATTGGAACGATTCAGAAGGACCTTTTATATACGATGGAACAAAGCAAGGAGATAACTTTCGAAGAATGGAAAAACAGGCCGTTATATATTAAGATATATCAAATGATTTTAAATTTATTTTCAACGCTGATGTAAGAACTCTTTAACCGAATTCTTAGAAAATATGAGAAATGAATTCCAGCGGAAATTTATACTCATATTTTCGGATGTTTGCAATAATTTACAGAATAAGAAAGGAGTTCCCTATGTATACCAATGTATGTAAGCACTGCCATAAAGTTTTTATGTCAAGACTTAAGGCATACTCCTGTGACGATTGTAAAATTACGGATTCTAATCATTTTGATGATATTGAATCATATCTGAAAGAGTATCCAAATAGCAACGCACTGCAGATATCAGAAGCATTGGGAATTACCGCTTATGAAGTGTTAAACTACCTGAAGGAAGGCCGATTGAATATATCCAGAGGGCATTTCGAGCAAATAGAGGATTAAGATCAATTATATATTCTATACTTTAAGAAAATGAGGTGTCACAATGATCGGTTATCTAAAAGGGGAATTGGCTGAAATTAAGGAAAACCATATAGTTCTAGAGGTAGGGAATATCGGGTATGAGGTTTTTCTGCCTTCCTCAGCTATTTTGGAGCTACCAGCAAAAGGAAGTATCATTAAGCTATATACATATTTACATGTGCGGGAAGATGCAATCAGTCTCTTTGGCTTCTTAACCAAAGATGATTTAGGAATGTTTAAGCTCTTGATTACCGTGAATGGTATCGGACCCAAAGGAGCCCTCAGTATTCTGTCAGCAATCTCGGCAGATGAAATACGTTTTGCCGTGTTAGCGGAGGATGCGAAGGCGATTGCCAAAGCACCAGGCATTGGAGGCAAAACTGCAAGTAAAATGATACTGGAATTAAAGGATAAATTCAAATTAGAGACAGCCTTTGAACAAAGATTATTAAATCAATCGGAAAGGAAAGACCCTTCCGGAATTTTTGGTAAGAGAGAGGAAGCAATCCAGGCACTTACGGTGCTAGGCTATTCCGGCTCAGAAGCATTAAAAATTGTTAACCTCATTGATATAACCGAAGATATGAGCTCGGAAGATATCTTGAAATTATGCCTAAAGAAGATGTAAAATATTTAGCATAAAGTAATTACCGAATTAGATAATGGAGAATACAATGACGAAGCGAATGATATCAACAGATTTAATCGAAGAAGATAAAAAACTGGAGAGCACGTTGCGGCCACAGATGCTTGCTGACTATATCGGGCAAGTAAAGGTAAAGGATAATCTCAAAGTATACATTGAGGCGGCAAAGCAAAGAAACGAATCCTTAGATCATGTATTATTCTTTGGACCGCCAGGACTGGGAAAGACGACTCTTGCAGGGATTATTGCCAATGAAATGGGTGTTAATATCAAGATTACCTCCGGGCCGGCGATTGAAAAGCCGGGCGAAATGGCCGCAATTCTTAACAATTTGCAGGAAGGAGACATCCTCTTCGTGGATGAAATCCATCGCCTTAATCGACAGGTGGAGGAACTTCTGTATCCTGCGATGGAGGACTATGCCATTGATATCGTGATAGGAAAAGGAGCAACTGCAAAATCCATTCGTTTGGATCTTCCTAAATTCACATTGGTTGGAGCAACCACCAGAGCCGGAATGTTGACACCACCCCTAAGGGATCGGTTTGGAGTTGTTAACCGCTTAGAATTTTATACCATGGAAGAATTAAAAACGATTATTCTTCGGTCTGCAGGAGTTTTCAAGGTGGAAATTGATGAGGAGGGAGCGATAGAACTTGCCCGAAGATCCAGAGGAACCCCACGTTTAGCCAATCGGCTGCTAAAGCGGGTACGAGATTTTGCACAGGTAAAGTATGACGGTAAGATTACAAAGGAAGTAGCGGGCTTTGCTTTGGATTTACTTGAAGTAGACAAGCTTGGGTTAGACCACATTGATAGGGAAATACTTGTCACTATGATAGAAAAGTTTAATGGAGGACCGGTAGGTATCGAGGCAATCGCAACAACGATAGGAGAGGATGTAGGTACCATCGAGGAGGTTTATGAACCTTACCTGGTGCAAAACGGTTTTATTCTTCGAACACCAAGGGGTAGAACAGCTTCCGAGCTTGCCTATCGTCATATCGGACTATAATCATCTTGTTTTTTTACAATGACTGCTTGTATAACATAGGAACTTACGTTATAATATGTGTGTCAGAGTAGTGCATCTTACTGGTTTCCAAAGAATAATAGGGGGCAAGGGAAATGAATAAGTATCACGATATTGAGGTTATTATAAATAATAAAAGATATACAATAAGCGGATACGAAGGCGAAGAATATTTACAAAAAATCGCTTCCTATATCAACAGTAAGCATAATGAATTTCGTAACAGGGATGCCTACAAATTTTTGGACACCGATTTAAAAAACATATTAATCCAAATTAATATTGCAGATGATTATCATAAAACCAGGGAAAAAATCAAGGAAATAGAGACAGATAACGATTCAAAGAGTAACGAGATATTTGATTTGAAGCATGAAGTTATCTCGGCTCAATCAAAATTTAATTCAGCCCAGAAGGAAATCGAGGAGTTAAGAAGGGAATTATATGAAACCCAGAAGAAGATTGTCCGATTGGAAACAGAGTTAAATGATGCAGAGAAGAAAAAATAAATGGAATTGATGACATAGGCTGTCCAAAATGAGCTTGTATGTATAACCGAAGGTTATTCGGCAAATGCATCCACTGATTTTTGGGCAGCTTTATTTATGACAAGTGAATTTGTTTACAAATTCATCTTGTATTAATATAAGTGTCAATATTATGCTAATAACAATAACCAGCGGTTAGAAAGGTATGGCGGTAAATGAAAAGACAAATTGAAATATTAGCACCTGCCGGTTCCTATGATGGAATGAAGGCAGCAATGAATGCCGGTTGTGATGCGGTGTATATTGGCGGCAGTAGCTTTGGTGCACGTGCTTATGCCAATAATTTAGATGAGGATACTCTGCTTCATGCAATCGATGAAGCTCATATAAGAAGTAAAAAATTATATTTAACCGTGAATACCTTAGTAAAAGAAAACGAGCTGGAAGAGGAATTATACCGGTATCTCGAGAAGTTTTATCTGCAGGGGTTGGATGCTGTCATTGTTCAGGATGTTGGTGTGATGCATTTTATCCATCGGTTTTTTCCGATGCTGCCTATTCACGCTAGCACACAGATGACTCTAACTATGGCGCAGGGTGCAAATCTGTTACACGATTATGGCGTTACGAGACTGGTTACTGCGAGAGAATTATCCTTGAAGGAAATTAAGACGATACGCGAAAATACTAATATGGAGATTGAAACCTTCGTACACGGTGCCCTATGTTACTGTTATTCGGGACAATGTCTGTTGAGCAGCATAATTGGAGGAAGAAGTGGTAACCGTGGGCGGTGTGCGCAACCCTGCCGCATGCCATACCAATTTTTCTCGGAGGACAAGAAAATTTCATCGAATCAGGAAAAATATCTTCTCAGCCCGAAGGACATGAATACCATATCCATAATACCGGAGTTGGTGGAAGCAGGAATTGATTCCTTTAAGATTGAAGGAAGAATGAAACGTCCGGAATATGCTGCAGCAGTCTCATATAGTTATCGAAAATATGTAGATCTATATTTTGCGCTTGGAAAAGAAGATTACAGTAATTATATTAAGGGTCATGATTTTACAAATGACATGAGGAAACTCCAGGATGTTTTCAATCGGGGCGGTTTTTTTGAAGGCTATGGGAAGACTTATAACGGTAAAAGTATGATGTCATTAAATAGACCAAATCATAGCGGTGTATATGTTGGTGATGTTACGTTAGTAAAAGGAAGTCAAGTACAGATTTTTCTAAAGGAAAATGTAAATGCACAGGACGTTCTAGAAATTAGGGCAAAGGAAGAAGAAGGTTATGAATTTACAGTTAAGGATTTTCACGAGCAGGGTAAGATTCTTACAACCAACGTAGGAAGTAGGCCAGTTCTAGAGGGGAAAGATACAATAAAGCGAGAAATTGCTAAGCAGAATACGGGCGCACAGGAGAGGAAGGGCAGAGACACGTTGACACATTGGTCTGCTAAGCCTGTAATAAACATTGGGGGCAGGGTGTATCGAACTAAGAATAACACACTTCTTGAACAGCTTGCTTCTGAATATATGAACAAGAATCTAAAACAGGGGATAAGCGGTGTCTTGAAGGCAAGACTTGGTGAAAAGCTCTCCCTTACCATAAATTTTATGGATTACCTCGTTACTGCTTATCATGATTTTGTACAGGAAGCATTAAAACAACCGATGACGAAGGAAAAGTTATCCGCCCCGGTTACTAAGACCGGCGATACGCTTTATTTCTTTGAAGATTTGGAAGTAGATGCGGATGATAACATTTTTGTGCCGGTTGCTTGGCTTAACGAAATCCGCCGGGATGCAATCCGGATGTTGGAAGAGGCTATAACTGGAAGGTTTCGTAGGAACAGAGAAGCCAACCAGGAGAAAATAGAGAATAAGGAAGACAACAGAGAAGACAACAGAGAAGATATTGGGGAAGACAACAAAGTATGTGTCTCTGTTCAGACAAAAGATCAGTTTGACATAGCAGTAGCCTTCCCGGAGATAACTACTATTTATGCAGAATATGATACTCTCGACCGAGACCAAATTGTAGCGATGGCAAATATCGCAAAAAAGGCAGAGAAGGACTTCTGCCTTTCCTTACCCCATATTTGCAGACTTTCGGTATATACAAAATTAGAACAGGATATATCCTTAATAAATGATGAGGAAGGTATCACCGGCTTCGTAGTAAAGAATTTTGAAGAGATTGCACTACTAAGATCGTTATGGAAGATGGGGAAAGTACAAAAAGAGATTGTATTAAACCATAATATGTATGTTTATAATAGAGAAGCGAAGATGTTCTGGAAGGAGATTGGCATAACTCATTTTACCTCCCCGGTGGAACTTTCTAATCAGGAATTAAGAACCTTGGGGGTTTTGGACTGCGATCTTATCGTTTATGGATATTTACCACTCATGGTATCCGCACAGTGCTTATATAAGAGCACTGAGGGCTGTAGGAAGGGTAGAACAGAGAAACTAAATAATACCAGTTATCTCGTTGACAGACTTGGAAAGAAGTTTTTTGTACAAACCAATTGTAATGGGTGTTATAATATAATTTATAACGGACAATGTTTATCCTTATTAAAACAAGCTTTCGAAGTACAAAGACTCCATCCAAGAAATATAAGATTAGATTTTACACTAGAGACCAAAGAGGAAATGAAAGAAGCCTTAACTGCATTCTTAGGCACCTTCTTACATGGTAGTGAGAAGGGACTGGAGCTGCAAAATTATACGACAGGATATTTTAAACGCAAAGTGGAATAGACTGCATTTTCATAACTGCAAGATTTACAATACAAATTGATAGGTAGGTGATAGAAGTGCGTTTGATAATTGAAATAACTAAATATATGATGCTAATTCTGCTCGGAAATTACACCTATTTTAGTTTTCGTATATTTCGATATAAGAACAAGCAAAAGCAGGATCATTTGTATTCCTTATTGACGATTATTATCTTCTTTCTTCATTTTATCGGGCATTTCACACTCTATATTCAGATTAGGAATGATAAATTGATTCTTTTGTACTGCAGCGAGGTAATTTTATTTGCCATAATACTGTTGCTATATCGGGCAATTTATCCAAAACTGTCAAGACTATTGTTAAGAAATATGTTGATGCTGCTTGCTGTCGGCTTTATTGTTCTTACTAGATTGTCGTTTGATAAAGCGGTAAGGCAGGTTGCAATTGTGGCAATTGCCTTTTTCGCTTGTCTGATTGTCCCATATATCATTAAGTCTTGCCCGTGGCTGAATCGATTTGGCTGGATTTACGGAGTGAGTGGAATTGTGCTGCTACTCGTTGTCCTAATAGCAGGAACGACAAGCCACGGTGCTACCAACTGGTTGAATATAGCAGGAATTAGTATACAACCATCAGAATTTGTGAAGCTGCTTTATGTATTTTGTATTGCCGCTATGTTTCATGAGGGCACCGACTTTAAACGAGTATGTGCCATTGCGGTTATGGCGGGGGCAAATGTACTCATTCTTGTAATGCAGAAGGATTTAGGCGGAGCGCTTATTTTCTTTGTAACTTTTATTTTCATGTTATTTGCTGCTACAGCAAAGCCACTATATCTTTTTGCGGGCTTAGCGATGGGTTGCTTTGGGTCATTTATCGCATATTCGATATTTGACCATGTTCGGGTCAGAGTAATGGCATGGCAGAACCCGCTTGGTTTTATAGAAAACGAGGGATACCAGATTTCCCAATCCCTTTTTGCTATCGGGACAGGAGGTTGGTTTGGAATGGGATTAAATCAAGGACTTCCTACCAGTATTCCGGTGGTAGACAGTGATTTTATATTCTCCGCGATTTCAGAGGAGCTCGGTGGATTTTTTGCTTTATGTATTATTTTAATTTATATTAATTGTTTTATATTGGCCATCAATATAGCCATAGAGCAGAAAAATACGTTTCCCCGTCTATTGTCCTTGGGTTTTTCGGTGATGTTTGGCTTCCAAATCATCCTATCAATCGGAGGGGTAATTAAATTTATCCCTTCCACAGGAGTTACACTTCCGCTAATTAGTTCCGGCGGCAGCTCTGTCGTCAGCACAGTTCTGATGTTTATGATTCTACAGGGCATTTATATGAAAGGAAAGACAGAGAAAAAGGATGGCCTAACCGAAACAGCAGCTACCGAAATGGAGGTATTATGAATAGGAAGGAAGAACCAAAGTTTGATAAAAAATCAATTTATTCTGTTGTTTATATCTTTCTGGGATTATTTGTCCTTATCATGGGATATTACACGTATTTTATGATTTTTAGAAGCAATGATACCATCAACAGCACTTATAATAAGCGACAAGAGGTGTTGGCACAACGGGTAGTTAGAGGTGAAATCCTCTCTGCAGACGGGCAAATTCTGGCAAAAACTGTCGTAGATGAGGATGGCAGTGAATTAAGAGAATACCCATATAATGAGCTATTTGCCCATGTGGTTGGGAGATCTTCAAAGGGGCTTTCGGGACTGGAAGAAACAGAGAATATCCGTCTACTAACTTCGAATATTAATCCTCTAGGTAAATTTTATAATGACCTGAGCAGTATAAAAAGTCCTGGAAACAATATAGTTACGACCATGGATACAGAACTGCAGCAGGTAGCTTTCGAAGCGCTGGGAGATTATCGGGGTTCAGTTGTCGTGATGGAACCGTCAACCGGCAAAATTCTTGCTATGGTTTCAAAACCGTCTTATGACCCGAATGAGATTGATGCCTTATGGACCGAATTAGTAGAGGATGAAAATAGTGAGTCTCCTTTTTTAAACCGTGCTACGCAGGGACTCTATCCGCCCGGCTCTACCTTTAAGATTTTAACTTCCTTAGAATATATCAGGGAAAATCCCTCCTATCTTGACTATGAATATGATTGTGACGGAAGCGTTGATTATGATAATATGGTGATTCATTGCAACCATAATAAAGCGCACGGAAAAGTAGACCTTAAATTATCCTTTGCAAAATCCTGTAACACGTCCTTTGCAACCATTGGTAAAAGCTTAGATTTAGACCGTTTTCATACCCTGTGTGAGGATTTCCAGTTCAATTCCAATTTGCCGATAGGTATGGCAAATAGTGCAAGCAGTTTCTCACTTCAAAAGTCCGAGTCTAGTGTGAAGGAAGCAATGCAGACAGCAATCGGACAGGGGAAGACATTGATTACACCACTGCTGAACGGTATGATTGCAGCGACGATAGCGAATGACGGAGTTATGATGAAACCCTATGTGGTTGATCATATTGAAAGTGCAGAAGGAAACCTTATTAAGAAATACTCTTCACAGGTAAACTCTACGCCCATGACAGTAGAGGAAGCAGACAACTTAACCAAAATGATGCGAGAGGTTGTTACGAACGGAACAGCCAAGGATTTAAAGGATTTGAAAGTTAAAGCTGCCGGAAAGACTGGTTCTGCAGACCAAAATGAGGGAAAAGCTCATGCCTGGTTCGTCGGGTTTGCACCCTATGACAATCCTGAAATTGCTGTCAGCATTATTGTTGAAAGCGCAGGAACAGGAGGAGACTATGCTGTTCCTATAGCAAAAGAGATATTTGATGCATATTTTAAATAGTAAGAAATATATAATTTAAACTGTTTTTGGTTAATAGAAGTGATATCTTTGTGAAGAATCAATAAAAAGAAGTTGAAAAATTATGCATATTGATGTATACTTCTATTTAGTTAAGTCGGCACACCAAAAAACAGGAGGAATTGCGATGGTAGAAGCAACGAGCTGTGGTGGTGTAGTTATTTTCAGAGGAAAGATTTTATTACTGTATAAAAATTATAAGAACAAATATGAAGGGTGGGTGCTACCGAAAGGGACCGTGGAAGAAGGAGAAGAATATAAAGAGACGGCAATTCGCGAAGTTATGGAGGAATCAGGAACGACTGCTTCCATAATAAAATATATCGGGAAGAGCCAATATTCTTTTAGCACACCTCAGAATACAGTATTAAAGGATGTTCATTGGTATTTAATGATGTCTGATAGCTATTACAGTAAACCACAAAGGGAAGAGTTTTTTATGGATTCCGGTTATTACAAGTTTCATGAGGCTTACCATATGCTCAAATTTGCCAACGAGAAGCAGATTTTAGAACGAGCGTATAACGAATATATTGACCTTAAGAAGAGTAACCTCTGGGGAAATAAAAAGTATTTTTAACAAGGATCAAAGAGAAGGGGCTGTTTCGGTTTAGGAACAGTCCTATAGTTTTTATAGGAACAACAATCACGAATAAAGAAGGGCTACCAAACTCCTCCGTGCTATGGTATAATTACCTAAGTAATTTGAATCCTGACTTGAACAAGGAGAAGAAACTTCGAAAGAAGTAAGGAAAATAATAAGTCCTGTGAACCCTTGGTTCACAGGACTTATCAATACTGCGGATAGAGGGACTCGAACCCTCACACCCTCACGAGCGGCAGATTTTGAGTCTGCTGCGTCTGCCATTCCGCCACATCCGCATCAGTGACGAGCTTTATTCTAACACAATTATTTTAATATTTCAAGTATGAAAGTAAAAAACAAGAAGAAAATAACTTCAACCGAATAAAAAGCAGTAAAGTAGGAATTAAAGTCTATCGTAAATAAGCGAATTGCTTTCGGAAAGGCTAGGTTTAAGATATGACATGCATGAAAGCACAGAGTCTGATAACACCATTTATCAATGATAAATTGAATTTGAAGGAACTTGAAGAATTTATCGATCATGTTTTATCCTGCCCCGAATGCAGAGAAGAACTAGAGGTATATTATGCTCTTTTAACAGCGATGAAGCAATTGGATGAGGATAAGAGTTTATCAAATGATTACAACATGGAGCTATCCTCAAAGTTGGAAAGAGCTCAAGACAAAATAATTCATGTTAAATTTACATATTATCGTAAAAAAGGAGTATTACTACTTGTAATCTTATTAATTGCAGGCTTTACGAGCTTGAAATATACCAGTATTAATAAAGAGAAAGCGAAGCTGGTAACGGAAAGTACTTATCGGCTCCGTGTGGAATTTCGACAGGAGAGGTTTGAATATTATGATACACTATTACAAATACAGTTAAAAAAAACGGAAATGGACCAATGAAAAACTAGAGTGATAATGAATTTGGCAGGAGAGAAGGGAGGATTTCGTAAGGATTTATATTCATGGCAGGGTGAACAGTGCCTATGCATCGTGTTTATACAATCTTACGAAAAACAGTTATGGATAAAAAGATTGTTTTAATAGACGGACATAGTATTTTGAATCGCGCTTTTTATGGGCTGCCGGATTTGACAACCTCTAAGGGAGAACACACGAATGCAGTGCTTGGATTTATCAATATTATGTTCAAAATATTGGAGGAAGAAAAACCAGATTACTTAACGGTTGCTTTTGACACCAGCCATCCAACCTTCCGCCATGAAATGTATACGCAATATAAGGGAACCAGAAAAGGTATGCCGGAGGAATTAAGAGAACAGGTGCCAATAATGAAAGAGGTTTTAAAGGCCATGAAAATTAAGGCTATTGAAAAACCTGGATTTGAGGCGGATGATATTCTGGGGACGTTAGCTGCGCAGGCAGAAAAGAGTGGCAATCTGGTATCCTTAGTTTCCGGAGACAAGGATATGCTTCAGCTTGCAAGTGAAAAGATTAAAATCCGTATCCCAAAGACAAAAAGGACAGGAACGGAGATAGAAGACTATCTTTCGGGAGATGTATTAGAAAGGTACCACGTTACCCCAAGGCAATTTATTGATTTGAAGGGATTAATGGGAGACCCATCTGATAATATACCAGGAGTCCCTGGAATAGGCGAAAAGACGGCAGGAAAATTAATTGAGGCTTATCAATCCATTGAAAATATCTACGAACACTTGGAGGAAATGCCCCCCAGTAGGGTAACAACCAGTTTAAAAGAGAACCATGAACTAGCAGTTCTATCAAAAAAACTTGCTACCATTTGCACGGATTGTGAATTGGATTTTCATATCGAAGATGCAACTCTTGGAAATGTTTATAATGAAGAGGTTTATCTTTTATTTAAGAGGCTAGAGTTTAAAAATTTGTTAGCCAAGTTTCAATCGGATAATATAAGCCATACCACAGTTGCCTCGGAATACTTTCAATGCGTAGAGGATTTGGGTGAGGCAGATAAAGTATTTGAACTAATGAATGAGAAGGGCGCACACTCAGTAGGGCTGCAGATTATTAATGAAAATGATTCCTTCCTTGGAATATCAGTTTGTAATAGTGAAAACAATATTTACTTTATTCGTTGTGGCGGTTTTCTAACGAAGGATTACTTACTCTTTAAAGCGAGTAAGCTCGCACAGGAGGGCTACCTTTTGTCGGTTATTGGATTGAGGGAGCAGCTACCCTTCCTATCCGTTTCCGATAAGGATAATGTTTTTGACGCTTCCATTGCTGCGTATCTCTTAAATCCACTTACGGATACTTATCATTATGATGATATCGCCAGAGATTACTTAAGCCTTACCTTACCTTCCAGAGAAGATCTTCTGGGGAAATCCTTGCTAACGAAGGCAATTGATGAGAATACCGAAGCCTTTGTATCCTTTGCTTGCTACAGTGCTTATGTTGCACACAGATCTGCTGAAAAATTGAGGGATTTACTTTTTCGTGCCGGGATGCAGAAGCTTTTTGAGACTGTTGAAATGCCTTTAATCTATACCTTATATGATATGGAAGTCAGGGGTATTAGAGTAAACAAAGAAGCTCTGAAGGAGTATGGTAACAATCTTGAGATTGGTATCGTAGGACTTGAAAAGAAAATCTATGAGTTGGTAGGAGAAACCTTTAATATTAATTCACCAAAGCAGTTGGGAGTGATTCTGTTTGAGAAGCTTCGGCTGCCTTTCGGTAAAAAAACGAAGACAGGATATTCTACCTCCGCTGATATACTGGAAAAATTGCAGTGTGAACATCCGGCGGTAGAAATGATATTAGAATACCGACAGCTCACGAAGCTTAAATCTACCTATGCAGATGGCTTAGCGGTGTATATTAGGGAGGATGGACGTATTCACGGAGTTTTCCATCAGACGATAACTGCAACGGGAAGAATTAGCAGTACGGAGCCAAACCTTCAAAACATTCCAATCCGTATGGAACTTGGAAGGCAGATTCGAAAGGTGTTTATTCCGGAGGAGGATTTTGTGTTCCTTGATGCGGATTATTCCCAAATAGAACTTCGGGTACTAGCGCATATGTCAGGAGACGAACGTCTAATCCTTGCCTATAAGGAAGAGAAAGATATACACAGGATTACTGCTTCGGAGGTTTTTCATACCCCAATTGATGAGGTTACACCCGCACAGCGTAGCAGTGCTAAGGCAGTAAGCTTTGGTATTGTATATGGTATCAGCTCCTTCGGGTTAGGACAGGATCTTAACATTACAAGAAAAGAAGCGGAGCGTTATATTAATAAATATTTTCAGACGTATCCCAAGGTTAAGTCCTATTTGGACTCTCTGGTGGCTGATGCGAAAGAGGAAGGCTTTTCTGCAACTCTATTTGGACGCAGGAGACCAATCCCTGAGCTAAGCTCCAGTAACTTTATGCAACGTTCCTTCGGAGAAAGGGTTGCAATGAATGCTCCTATTCAGGGGACAGCAGCAGATATTATTAAAATTGCCATGGTAAGAGTTAATCAGCAATTAAAGGAGCGTAATATGCGTTCCAGATTAATCTTACAGATTCATGATGAACTTTTGATTGAAGCACATAAGGAAGAGATAGACGAAGTGTCAAAAATTATGCTGGAGGAAATGCAGAATGCAGCTGAGCTTTCCGTTCCGTTATTGGTTGAAGTCAAAGAGGGGAAGAACTGGTTCGAAGCAAAATAAACAGGCGGCACAATGGAGGCATAAAATGAAGATAATTGGAATTACCGGAGGGATTGGCAGTGGTAAGTCCTTGGTTGCGAATTTATTAAAGGATAACTATGGTGCACATATATTAAATACAGACCGAATCGCAAAGGAACAGATGGCGGTTGGTGGAGCAAGCTATGAGTTGGTAGCCGCTTTATTTGGAAAAGAGATTTTATCAGAGGATAAAACCATTAACCGTGGCAAATTAGCAGAAATTGTTTTTCATGATAAGGAAAAGCTCCTTAAATTAAATGAGGTAACCCATCCATTGGTTCTTGAAGCAGTAGAGGAAGAAATTCTTTCTTTAAAAAAGAAGGGTGGAATACCTTATCTGGTTATTGAGACTGCATTAATGATTGAATCAGGCTATGATGCAATTTGTGATGAGGTTTGGTATGTGTATGCCCCCAAAGAGGATAGAAGAAGGCGGTTAAAGGAAGAACGAAATTATACTGATGAAAAAGTAAATTCCATATTCGCAAGTCAGAGTACTTCGAAAGATTTCCGTAATAGATTTGAAAAGGTAATTGAAAATACAGGTGATATTGACAACTTAAGGCAGCAGGTGGAGAGGTTAATCTGAAGCAATTTATTTTCATAGAGGTTAATCTGAAGCAATTTATTTTCTTGACAAAACACAGGAAATGAGGGATACTCAGTTAGAATAAAAGTGGGGATTATTATAGTGCATAGTAAATACTCCATTTCTAGAGTATACAACGACAAGCGGCAAGCCCCTTGTCTTATGATAATAATAAAGCCTATTCAATATTCGAGTAGGTTATCTTATACATTTTCATGTATTGAAAGGCACAGGTACTATCATGAAATTATGCAGTATTGCAAGCGGTAGTAGTGGAAACTGCATTTATGTCGGCAGCCATAACACTAATCTTTTGGTGGATGCCGGGATTAGCGCAAAACGGATTGAAAATGGATTAAGTGGCATTGATATTATGCCTGACACCATACAAGGCATTTTAATTACCCATGAACATTCAGATCACGTATCAGGACTTGGGATTCTGGCACGGAGATATCATATACCTATCTATGCAACTTATGAAACAGCAAGGGCAATCCGTCAAATCAAAAGCCTCGGTGAGATTGCTGAGGAGTTATTTCATTATATCAAACCGGATGAAACTTTTCTTATTAATGATATCAGTGTGGAGCCGTTTGCTACCTCCCATGATGCTGCCAACCCGGTCTGCTATACCATGCAGTCAGAGGGACATAAGGTTGGAATTGCAACAGATTTAGGCAAATATGATGATTATATAGTATCAAAATTGGAGGATTCAGAACTCCTTTTAGTGGAAGCAAACCATGATGTGAATATGCTGATGGTAGGTAGGTATCCATACTATTTAAAACAAAGGATATTGGGAGATATGGGACATTTGTCCAATGAAACCTCAGCAGACTTAATTCGAAAATTAATTAATCAAAAAGCTCAATACATTTTACTTGCTCATTTAAGTAAAGAAAATAATTATGAGGAACTGGCCTATGAAACTGTTTGTAGTGAGCTGACAATTCACGGTTGTAGCTTTTCGGGGCTTGACCTTAGTGTAGCACATAGGGAACAACCTTCTCAGATGGTAATTGTCTAACAAAAAACATGCTAGATTTTAAGAATATTAAAATAAAATCCTTAGGAAATTCATTAATATTTTGACATTTTATGTAGTATTTGCAGTAAAAACATAGAGTCAACAAGATAAGAATAAATTCCATAGGAAATCCATTCTAATATTTTGGCATTTTGTATTAATTTTGAAAGAAAGAGGTATAAGAGTGAAAGATTTTTCAAATCATTCACTCGAAAAGTTTGTGCCTGCGTAACCAAAGTGTGAAGGACACACTCGGCGCAAACTTAATACGCGCAAAAGGCATGCGCAGGAATGAGGTTAAATATGAAGAAAACAGTTATTACCGTGGTAGGTAAGGATAGAGTTGGAATTATTGCAAGGGTTTGTTCTTTTCTTGCGAATAATGAAATTAATATCATGGATATATCCCAGACGATTGTGCAGGGGTTTTTTAATATGATGATGATAGTGGATGCTTCACAGTCACCCAAAGATTTTGATCAAATATCGGAGGAGCTAGAACAACTCGGTTCAGAAATTGGAGTAATAATTAAAGCCCAACATGAGGATATTTTTGATAAAATGCACAGAATATAGTTAATGCCGCCCCCGGCGGCGGAATGGGGGAAATATGCTAGATATACATGAGGTCATCGAAACCAATAAGATGATAGAGCAGGAAAACTTGGATGTAAGAACGATTACCCTTGGGATAAGTCTCATGGATTGCGCAGACCCTGATCTTGATGAGATCAATCGTAAAATCTATGAAAAGATTACTACTGTTGCAAAGGATTTGGTAGCTACCGGCAATAAAATTCAACGGGAGTTCGGTATTCCAATTGTAAATAAAAGAATCTCAGTGACACCAATTTCCTTGGTAGGCGCAGCCGCCTGTAAGTCATCAGAAGATTTTGTTACCATAGCAAGGACTCTGGACCAAGCAGCAGCTGCGGTCGGTGTCAACTTTATTGGTGGCTATACCGCTCTGGTATCGAAAGCAATGACAACAAGCGATGAACTTTTAATTAGGTCAATACCAAGAGCCCTCAGTCAGACGGAACGGGTATGCAGCTCAATTAATGTTGGCTCTACAAAGACCGGTATTGATATGAATGCGGTGAAGCTTCTTGGGGAAATAATATTAGAGACAGCAGAACTAACAAAGGGAAAGGATTCCATCGGATGTGCCAAATTAGTGGTATTATGCAATGCGCCTGACGATAACCCTTTCATGGCAGGTGCATTTCACGGAATAACAGAAGGGGATGCAGTCATCAATGTTGGTGTCAGCGGCCCGGGAGTAGTAAAGAAAGCTTTGGAAAGTGTAAGGGGAGCGGATTTTGAAACTCTTTGCGAAACAATTAAAAAGACCGCATTTAAGATTACCCGCGTTGGTCAACTCGTTGCACAGGAAGCCTCTAGGATGTTAAATATACCCTTTGGTATTGTAGATTTATCCTTAGCTCCTACACCAGCAGTTGGTGATAGCGTAGCAGAAATATTAGAAGAAATCGGACTAGAATATGCCGGTGCTCCGGGAACTACAGCAGCACTAGCATTACTAAATGACCAGGTGAAAAAGGGTGGTGTTATGGCCTCCTCTTATGTCGGAGGCTTAAGCGGCGCTTTTATTCCGATAAGCGAAGACCAGGGCATGATTAATGCAGTGGAGGCTGGGGCATTAACCTTGGAGAAATTAGAAGCAATGACCTGTGTATGTTCGGTCGGTCTAGACATGATTGCTATTCCAGGTGATACAAAAGCAACTACAATCTCCGGTATTATTGCAGATGAAATGGCGATTGGTATGATAAATCAGAAGACAACCGCAGTAAGACTTATTCCTGTTATCGGGAAAAAAGTCGGAGATCGGGTGGAATTTGGAGGACTTTTAGGATATGCTCCGGTCATGTCAGTGAATAAATTCAGCTGTGATAACTTTATTAATCGCGGCGGCAGAATTCCTGCTCCGATTCATAGTTTTAAGAATTAAGGTATGCTAATTGAAAATTACTTGAACCTAAACAAGATTTTCAGCGTCTAATCTATTAGAGAGTAAACCTCATGAGATACTGATTAGGTATAGAGTACAATTAGTCTTGAATCTTAACACAAATAATAGTTTATATAAAATGTTGAATAAATAATGAAGGAAGGCATGTGTTAAAATGGACAAAAGCTTAGAACAGCAGGATGATAAGGGAATTTTTAAGTATTTCGGTGAAATATCAAAAATACCGAGGGGTTCGGGGAATGAATTAGAGATTAGCAACTATTTAGTTACTTTTGCAAAAGAGCATCAACTCGAATATTCGAGAGATGATGCAAAAAATGTGATAATGATTAAGAAAGCATCCCCGGGTTATGAAAATGAACCTGCAATTATTCTACAGGGACATATGGACATGGTATGTGAAAAGCTTAAGGATTACACACATGACTTTTTAAAGGATGGAATCAGCCTAATAGTAGATGGAGATTTCCTGCATGCAGATGGTACTACGTTAGGTGCGGATAACGGGATAGCCGTTGCATATATACTAGCACTATTTTCAGATGAAACACTTGAGCATCCAAGACTTGAGGCAATCATTACATCGAATGAAGAAGTAGGAATGCATGGAGCCAAAGCACTTGATACCTCTATGTTACTGGGTAAATATATGATAAATCTTGACTCAGAGGAGGAAGGATATCTTCTGTGTAGTTGTGCAGGCGGTTTAACCGGAACCTGTACACTTCCTATGATAAGGATTTCCGAGTATGGAAAAAAGGTAAATGTAAGTCTTGGCGGATTAAAGGGCGGTCATTCCGGCATTGATATTGTGAATAACAGATCCAATGCTACTAAGCTTCTAGGTCGACTGCTGTTTGACCTTCGAGAAACAAATGCCTTCGGACGGATTCATATGCAGGGTGGATTTAAGGATAATGTAATTCCACGAGAGGCCAATGCGGAGCTCTTTCTTTCAGGAACTGATGAGAAAGTACTATTAGAGGAATATAATATTTTAAAGAAAAGTATTACCGAGCTTATGACAAAGTACCAAAAGGAATTGTCAAGTAGTGAACCTGATTTAAAATTTAATGTAGAGGATATGGACGACGACTACTTTGATGTACTTCATCCGGTTTCTTTCGAGAAGCTGTTGTTCCTCCTAGTGAATACACCATATGGAATACAGGTCATGAGTACAGATATTGAAGGACTTGTGGAAAGCTCCTGTAACCTTGGTATCTTTAAACTAGAGGAAGATAAAGCGGTATTCTGCAGTTCAGTACGAAGCTCCAAGGGCAGCTATAAACAATTCTTAAGTAAACGATTGGAATACCTGGTTAATTTTTTAGGTGGCGATTATATTGTGCGCTCCGAGTACCCTTCCTGGGAGTTTAAAAAGGATTCACTTCTGAGAGAGCATTTTCAAAGACTTTATAAGAAACTCTATGGAAAAGATATGAAGGTTGAAGCGATTCATGCAGGATTAGAGTGCGGATTGATTAGTGAAAAAATACCGAATATTGACATTGTGTCCATCGGTCCGGATATTACAGGAGTTCATACAGTTGAGGAGAAAGTTAGTATTTCTTCAACACTTCGCGTATATCAATTTTTAGAACAAATTATAAAAGAAAAATTAAGGACAGCATAGTTTTCTAATAACACATTTGCAGATTATTTGGAATGGAGATTAATTTCTCCTAATAGAACAGGAGAAATGAAAAAATGGGTAAGGACGGTATTAATTCTGAATTTGACTTTGATTCAGATTCTGAATTTAGTAATATAGCCCTAGACGGCTATTCGACCAAAGATGATATGTTACAGGAAATTGATGATGAGTTAATCAATATTAATGCGTCACTTGCAAAACAAATATGCGAAGAAATGGATCTGTCCGGATCAAAGGAATCACAAATGAAGCGAAAAAAGAAGTCACTTTGGCATAAAATTGCAAATAGTATAATCATAGTTTTGCTTTTACTCATAGGAACCGGACTTTTTCTAGGGCTAACCAAACCGGGAAACCAACTTTTAATGAAAATGGGAGTTAACCTAAGCGGAAAGATTTGGGCTGCATGGACCAATAATTTTGAAGCCGATACAGTTGCTGCTGCAGATACGGATTATCTGGATGAAGAGGATTTAACTTCGACTGCCCCCGAGGCAGATTTAAGTCAAATTGTCTGGCCAAATCACCCTGGAAATGGAAGACAAGAAGAGGGTGTATATAATATTCTTTTGTTAGGAGAAGAGGCAATTGGCTCAGGGTCTTCAAGAGGACGCACTGACGTAATTATCATCGCCACCCTTAATTCAAAAAGCAAAACGGTGAAGCTCACCTCTTTACTTCGGGATACACTGGTTCAAATACCGGGATACAAAGAAAACAAATTAAATTCCGCTTACGAAAAGGGTGGTCTTGACCTTTTGTATGAGACAATCGAAATGAACTTCGATATTCGTTTGGATGGTTGTGTTAAAGTTAACTTTGAAAATTTTGAAAAAATTATCGATAAACTAGGCGGATTAGAAATTACCTTAACTTCAGGAGAAGCACATTATCTTAATACCACTAATTATATATCTGATTCGGATAACAGAAACGTAGTAGAGGGTACGCAGCAGATGAATGGTAACCAAGTACTTGGTTATTCCCGTGTCCGCAAAAGAGCAACAATCACCGGAACAAATAATGATTACGGTAGAACAGAGAGGCATAGAATTGTACTAAATGCAGTCTTTGAAAAATATAAAACAAAAAGTAAGGTTGAATTAGCATCATTAATGCTTAGTATCCTCCCTATGATAACAACGGATATAGACAAGAGCACCTTTGAGCAATTGCTTAATACCTTTATCGTAATGGGAACTATGAAAATTGAACAATTAAGAATACCTGCTGATGGAACCTTTACTGATAATGTGAGTGTGCGAGGTATGGATGTATTAATACCGGACGTAATCGAAAATGTAGAGATTTTACATAACTTTATCTTCGATGAGGGTAATGTTGATAGCACTACGTCAGGCAATTAGAAATATATGATATACTAACCAAACATGCCTACCCTTTGATTTAGTTTGTGCTGAGGATTACGCAGGCACAAACTTCTAAGTGTGAATTATGCTTTTCAATAATTCACACTAACTTAGCATAATTGTTATATTACCCCTATTCCTATCATATAATTATGTGTCCCGGTTGTGGAAAAGCCTTAGTCAATCGGAGTCATTAGGAACGGCGAGTGATATTATGAAACGTTATAGGAAGCATAAAATTAGTTATTTAAATGATAAATTCAACCAATGGATTCCCAGCATAAGGGCCATTTCATTTATATATATAATATCCTTGGCGGTTGTTCTTTATATTACGGTATTTGAAATTAAATTATTGCAGACGGAGCTTCTGGTAAAAGATATCAAACGAAACGGCATTGCTTATGATGCCTTCCGCAGTTTTCCGGTGACGGATGATATGCTTCATACAGCCAATCAAAGAATTACCCATATCATTAAACATAATCCTAAATTAAAGGATAAAATGTATATCGACAAGATAGGGTATCTGACTTTTAGCATGATGGCATCGCATTATAATGCTGCCTTGAGTAAACTGTCCGACGAAAGAACTTTTTTAAGAGGAATAGCAAAAATTGCAGGATCCCAAAGCTTTCAAGAACTTTATGGATATTACAAAGCAATTTTAACGGATTTAAAATATTTTCCCGTTCCCAAGGTTGAATCAGACTTTGCTGATATTTCTTATGTGGATACCTGGTATGTTTTGCGTAGCTATGGCGGAAATAGAAGGCATGAAGGAACTGACCTAATGGATCTCAACAAAATCAGGGGTTTCTTTCCTATAATCAGTATTACGGATGGTGTGGTGGAAAACATGGGATGGCTCGAAAAGGGGGGATACCGAATCGGTATTCGCTCCAAGTCAGGAGGGTACTTTTATTATGCCCATCTAAACTCCTATGCACCGGAGCTAACGACCGGAGATGATGTCATTGCAGGACAGCTGCTTGGCTTTATGGGCGATAGTGGTTATGGCACTGAGGGTACAGTTGGGAAATTTGATGTGCATTTACATATGGGGATATATGTGCACACAAGTATGGGAGATATGAGCATTAATCCGTATTGGATTTTAAAAATGTTAGAGGATACCCGAACCAGTTATCATTACGAATAAAAAATATTTATAATTAGGTATTTTTATGGTATAATAGTTGGTATAAGTGAGATTATTAAAACACACAGATTGAGGTTAAGATGGAAGTATATTTAGATAATTCAGCAACAACTAAGGTAACAGAAAATGTTACAAACCTGATGATGAAGGTATTAAATGAAGATTACGGAAACCCTTCCTCCATGCATCGCTTGGGAGTAAAGGCCGAGCAATATATGAAGGAAGCAGCTGGTATCATTGCAAACACACTTAAGGTAGAGCCTAAGGAAATAATATTTACTTCCGGGGGTACGGAATCTAACAATCTTGCATTGATTGGGACAGCGATGGCTAATAAGCGCAGGGGTAATCATATCATTACAACGAGAATAGAACACCCTTCTGTACATCAGACGTTGGTTTATCTCGAAGACAATGGATTTAAGATTAGCTTTGCACCCGTCGATGAAACTGGGAAGCTAATTAAGGAAAAGCTATATGAATTAATTAATGAGGATACTATTTTGGTATCCATCATGTATGTTAATAATGAAATCGGAGCAGTGCAGGATATCGCTGAGCTTGCTGCAGAACTTAAAAAAAGAAAAAAGGATATCATCTTTCATGTAGATGCAGTACAAGCCATTGGGAAATATCGGATTTATCCTAAACGTGAGGGAATAGATTTACTAACCTTTAGCGGGCATAAGATTCATGGCCCGAAGGGGAGCGGAGCACTGTATATTAGCGATAAGGTGAAAATAAATCCGGTGGTTTTTGGTGGAGGTCATCAAAGAGGTTTGCGTTCTGGAACGGAAAATGTACCTGCCATCGCAGGAATAGGACAAGCAGTATCGGAGTTATATACAGATTATGAACGTAAAGTTTCCTTGATGTATGAACTGAAGCAGGCATTTCTAAAGGGGGTAAATACTTTTGATGGAGTATCCATCAATGGGTTACCAAAAGAATGCACAAGTGACTATGAAATAGAGCAGATTAGAAAAACAGCTCCTCATATCATGAACGTTAGCTTCCAGGGGGTAAAAAGCGAGGTGCTTTTACATTCACTCGAGGATAGAGGCATCTATGTATCTGCAGGATCTGCCTGCAGCTCCCATCATCCAACGCCTAGTGCAACACTCACTGCAATCGGAATTTCAAAGGACTTGATGGATTCGACTCTGCGTTTTTCCATGTCGGATATGACAACACCAGAGGAAATTGAGTATACCTTGGTACAAATTAAAGAATTACTACCATTACTTCGACGATATACAAGAAAATAAGAGATAGATAGTAATTCGCGAGATTTTCCAAAGAGAAGGAGATTATATGTATAAAGCATTTTTAATAAAGTACGCTGAGATAGGTCTTAAGGGTAATAACCGATATGTCTTTGAGAACGCATTGCGTGATCATATAAAGGAAGCCTTAAATCACTTGGGAGAATTTGAAGTTAGCAAAGAGCAGGGAAGAATTTTTATCGAGTGTCCGGATGGATATGACTATGAAGAGGCTGTTGCAGCATTAAAAATGGTCTTTGGTATATGTTCAATCTGCCCTGTTGTAGTAATTGATGGTTCCGAATGGGATAAATTGATTCAAGGAGTCGGAAACTATGTGGAAACGATGTTTCCTGACCATCACTTTACCTTTAAGGTTGAAGCAAAACGGGCAGATAAGAAGTATCCGCGTACCTCACCTGAGATATGCAGTGAAATGGGAGCCTATCTACTAGACCGATTCCCGGAAATGAAGGTAGATGTCCATGAACCGGAGGTACGTATTACGGTAGAGGTTCGTACGAAATCTTATGTTTATTCCATTGCTATTCCAGGTCTTGGTGGTATGCCGGTTGGTACCAACGGGAAAGCTATGCTATTACTTTCCGGAGGTATTGATAGTCCTGTAGCAGGTTATATGATTTCCAGACGAGGCGTTAGCTTATCAGCTACCTATTTTCATGCGCCGCCTTATACCAGCGAACGTGCGAAGCAAAAGGTTGTGGATCTGGCAGGAAAGATTTCAAAATATACTGGAAAAATAAATCTATATGTTATAAATTTTACCGACATCCAGCTCTATATTTATGATAAGTGCCCTCATGAGGAGCTTACGATTATCATGAGAAGATATATGATGAAAATTGCTGAAAAGCTGGCAGAGAAGGAAGGATGTCTCGGTCTTGTGACCGGTGAAAGCATCGGACAGGTTGCCAGTCAAACTATGTATGGCCTTGCCGCTACGAATGCAGTGTGTACGATGCCGGTTTATAGACCTCTAATTGCTTTTGATAAACAGGATATTATTACAATAGCAGAGCGGATTGATACGTTTGAAATCTCCATTCAACCCTTTGAAGACTGCTGCACCATCTTTGTGGCAAAGCACCCTGTTACAAGACCTAGTTTAAAAACTATTAAGTATTCAGAGAAACGATTGGAAGAGAAAATCGATGAAATGGTAGAGACTGCACTCAATACAGTAGAAATGATTGTTGTTGGATAAAAAATTAATTAACAAAAAAAGAGCTGCCATATAGGCAACTCTTTCATAAGCGACATTCTTAATTATTCAACGATGTAAGGCTTAATTATGGATAAGATTTGATCCATTGTCTCATCACTATGAATATTTAAATCGATTACCTTCGATAAATCAAGACTAAAGATACCCATAATTGATTTTGCATCTATAACGTATCTACCGGAAACTAAATCAAAATCGGAATCAAATTTAGTAACATCGTTAACAAAAGCTTTTACTTTGTCGATGGAATTTAAAGATATTTTAACTGTTTTCATAGTACAACTCCTCCTTTATTCAGTATATTTATATACTATAATTTAACATATTAAAAGTCAATATACAAAATTCATAAAAAAACCTGGAAAAGTTCTATAGGACAGAGGATTTTTGCCATTTTTAGGAAAGGATAAGTAAATTTAATGAAAAAAACAGCAGCGTTTTTAAGCCTCGGGTGCAAAGTTAATTCCTACGAGACTGAGGCAATGCGCACAATGTTTGAGACTGCAGGATACCAAATTGTGGATTTTAAAGAACAGGCCGATGTTTATGTGATTAATACCTGTACGGTAACTAATATTGCTGACCGCAAGTCGCGTCAAATGCTTCACCAGGCCAAGAAAAGAAATCCGAATGCAGTTATAGCAGCTGTTGGTTGCTACGTACAGGCGGCCGAGAAAACATTGATGGAAGACATTTCAGTTGATATTGTTGTGGGAAATAACAAAAAGTCCGATATAGTTACTATGGTGGAGCGTTTTCAGAGTAGTAACATAAAAGAAGAATTGATTGCCGACATTGATAATGAAAAAGATTATGAAGCTTTAAATGTAATTACAACCCTAGACAAAACAAGGGCCTTTATTAAGATTCAGGATGGCTGTAACCGCTTTTGCTCCTATTGCATTATCCCATATGTTAGGGGAAGGGTAAGAAGCAGAAAGGAAGAGGATATTCTGTCTGAAATCTTGAACCTCGCTCTTAGGGGTTATAAAGAATTCGTCCTAACCGGAATTCATATTTCCTCTTATGGTACGGATTGGAGCCATGAGGGGGATAGGACAGACTGGACGGCTTTGGCAGAACTAATTATAAGAACAAGCCAAATAGAAGGTATTGAACGAATTCGGCTGGGATCTCTGGAGCCTCGGATTATTACAGAGGAATTTGTCCAGGCTGTTGCTGGAGTAAAAAAGCTCTGCCCTCATTTTCATCTCTCGCTGCAGAGTGGCAGCAATACTGTATTAAACCGAATGAATCGGAAATATTCGGCTGAGGAATTTTATGAAAAGGTTCTTTTGTTGCGAAAATATTTTGATCTACCTGCTTTCACTACCGATGTAATTGTTGGGTTTCCGGGTGAGACCGAGGAGGAGTTTGAGGAGACAAAGGATTTTGTTAAAAAAATTGGATTCTCACATATTCATGTATTTAAATTTTCAAAGAGGGCTGGTACGAAGGCTGCGGATATGCCAAACCAGGTTTCTGAGGAAATAAAAAATCATCGAAGCAATGAATTGATTGTGCTATCAGAAATTCTGTCGCAGGAATATAAAGCTTTATTCTTGGGCAGAATAGAGAAAATTCTTGTAGAAGAGGAAATAACGATACAAGGTACAAATTACCAGACGGGTCATAACGAAAGGTACTTAAAGCTTGCAGTTACTGGCGCTACTGATTTAATTAATAGTGTAGTTAGTGCTAAAATATTTAGTAAATTAACCGATGAAATATTGCTTTGTGAAATAACTCATTGATATTTTACGTTAAGTATATTAATATATTAGTTAATAGTAAAATAATTATTAATGACAAGGTGAATAACAAAGTCTTGTTTATAGCAAGCGAATAAATTAGTCTATCCATCTTTAAGGACGATAAAGAGATTGAGTAATTCATATACACTTGAGAAGGAAGTGAATCAATGCAGAAATTCAACAATACACAATATTTTAAAGTACAAAAGGATACTGAGATTGTTGTCAGAGAAGTGATACATTCGGTTTTAGAGGCTTTAACCGAAAAAGGTTATAATCCTGTTAATCAAATAGTGGGATATGTTATGTCGGGTGATCCGACCTACATAACGAGTCACAAGGGTGCTCGCAGTTTGATAATGAAAGTAGAACGTGATGAGATTATCGAAGAGTTGTTGCGTTTTTACATCGATAAAGATATCAATCAAATGGGCACTGACTGAGATAAAGAGGGAGAATGACAGGATGAGAATTATGGGGCTTGATTACGGCTCTGTGACGGTTGGTGTAGCAATCAGTGATGCATTGTTACTGACCGCACAGGGTATTGAGGTCATACGCAGAAATCAGGAAAACAAGCTACGGCAGACCTTAGCGAGAATTGAAGCACTGATAGAGGAATACGAAGTAGAAAAAATTATATTGGGATACCCCAAGCATTTAAACAATACAATTGGAGAACGGGCGATTAAATCAGAAGAATTTGCAGAGAAGCTCAGAAAAAGAACAAATCTGGAAGTTATTCTATGGGATGAACGGTTGACAACAGTTGCTGCACATCAGATACTTTCGGAAAGCGGTATGAATGACAAGAAGAAAGCCATGTATGTGGATAAAATAGCGGCTGTATTAATTTTACAGGGATATTTGGATAAGCTAAGTTTTATAAAAAACGGTGAAATAGTCTTGCAATAAACATGCAAGCACTCATTCTCAGAACTTGGAGGACAGATTATGGATAAGAAACCGAATGAAATAATTTTTACCACAGAAGATGGGGTTGAAACAGTCTTTCGCGTATTAGAACAAACGCGGCTTGGTGGAATTGATTATCTCCTAGTTAGTACTACAGAGGAAGAGGAAGATGAAGCAGAAGCTCTAATTCTAAAGGATATTTCTAGGGAAACAGATGAAGAAGCAATTTATGAAATTGTAGAAGATGACAGGGAATTAGAATTGGTTGCGGAAATTTTTAAAGAACTACTGGATGATATTGAATTATATTAATTGCATGGATATATGATTAGATGAAAATAGGTGATGATATGCCTGAAAATCAGGAACAGTTCAAAAATTTATTAAAACAGAATGGACTAAAGGTGACAACCCAACGAGTGGCAATTTTGGAAGTGTTGAACAACCGACCAGGTAAGCATATGACGGCAGAGGAAATTTATGATTATGTTAAGAAAAAGTACCCTGAGATTGGCCTTGCAACTGTTTACCGTACGATTCAGCTGTTATCGGAATTGAACGTAATTGATAAACTAAATTTGGATGATGGATATGTGCGATACGAGATTGGCAGGAAAAATCATGAGGAAATCTGCCACCACCATCATCATCATTTAATATGTCTTGATTGCGGTAACATTTATGCCTTTCAGGATGATTTATTGGAGACGTTGGAGGAAAGAATTAATGAAACCTTAGGTTTTCAAGTAATTGATCATGAGGTTAAATTATATGGACACTGTAAAAAATGCAGAGGCAGTCAAACTATTGAATCTTAATTCATAGCATGCACTTAGTTAATGGATAGAATATGTACATAAAAAACCATTGGAGGTGCAATTTTTGAAAGAAAATGAACAAAAAAACAACAAAAGAGGAACTGAAAAGGATAAAAAAAACGTTATGATGGATTTTAAAGGTGTTAAGATTATTCCACTTGGTGGATTAGAAAAGATAGGAATGAATATCACAGCGATTGAATACGAGGACACTATCATCGTAATTGATTGTGGTATCGCTTTTCCAGAAGATGAGATGTTGGGAATTGATTTGGTAATTCCGGATGTAACTTATTTGAAGGATAATATAAGTAAAGTGAAGGGCTTTGTCATTACCCATGGACATGAAGATCATATTGGTGCGCTTCCCTATGTATTAAAGGATATCAATGTACCGATCTATGCTACCAAGCTTACGGTTGGTTTAATTGAAAATAAATTGAAAGAGCATAATTTATTAAAAAATACGAAGAGAAAAGTAATTAAATACGGGCAATCCATTAATCTTGGCTGCTTTCGAATCGAATTTGTTAGAACGAACCATAGTATTGCAGATGCAGCTGCATTAGCAATCTTTACACCTGCAGGTGTTATTTTCCATACTGGTGATTTTAAAATTGATTATACTCCGGTATTTGGCAGTACCATAGATTTGCAAAGGATAGGTGAGATTGGAAAGAAGGGTGTACTTGCTCTACTTTGTGACAGTACCAACGCCGAACGGCCTGGATATACTATGTCTGAGAGTACAGTTGGAAAAACCTTTGATAATATTTTTGCTGATTATTCGAAACGACGAATCATCGTAGCTACTTTTGCATCCAATGTTGACCGTGTTCAGCAGATTATCAATTCAGCTGCAAAATATGATAGAAAAGTTGTTATTGAAGGCCGAAGCATGGTAAATGTTATAACAACCGCAACAGAACTTGGATATGTAAAGATGCCTGATAATATGCTGATAGATATAGAACAAATGAAGAATTACACGGATGACCAGTTGGTGTTGATTACAACCGGAAGTCAAGGGGAGACGATGGCGGCATTGTCCCGTATCGCGGCCTCAATTCATAAAAAAGTATCAATTAAGCCGGGTGATGTAGTCATTTTAAGTTCCACCCCAATACCCGGAAACGAAAAGGCAGTATCGAAGGTAATTAATGAATTGTCCATGAAGGGCGCCAAAGTTATCTACCAAGATACCCATGTATCAGGTCATGCTTGCCAGGAAGAAATTAAATTAATTTATTCTTTGACAAAGCCACAGTATGCTGTCCCAGTTCATGGTGAATATCGTCATTTAATACGGCATGCGGAACTGGCTGAATCGATGGGAATTCCGAAGGAAAATATATTCATTCTTTCTTCCGGTGACGTCTTAACATTATCTGCGGAAAAAGCAGCAATTACCGGCGAAGTTCAAGCACAGGGGATTTTTGTAGATGGTTTAGGTGTTGGCGATGTTGGAAATATTGTAATTCGCGATAGGCAGCTGTTATCTGAAAATGGTTTAATAATTGTGGTGGTTTCCTTGGAGAAACATAGTAACCAGATACTTTCAGGGCCGGATATTGTATCCCGTGGCTTTGTTTATGTGCGAGAATCAGAAGATCTAATGGAAGAAGCAAGGGTAATCGTTGCAAAAGCATTAGATAAATATTTAAGTAAAAATAATGCAGATTGGGGTAAGATGAAGACGGAAATCAAAGATTCTTTAAGTGAGTATATATGGAAGAAGACAAAGAGAAACCCGATGATTCTACCAATTATTATGGAAGTATAGAATTCAGCTTCGCTGAATTCATTAAGAGAACGCAAGCGTTCTCTAGTATAGAATAGCAAACATTCTATTGTAGAAATGTATCCTTTTACAATTTGATTTTACTTAATTGAATTTAGTAAGTTGGTATATGTAAAGAGAGGTAAGAAATGGCGAAGAATTCAACATCAACAAAAGTAACATTGAAGATTACAAGCTTTATCTTACGCTTGTTGTTGAATATGATGTTTTATATTTTGGCGATTATTCTAATTGTTAATGTGAGTCAGAAGGCATATGGTTTTACCTATGAGCTCTATGGGCCAGTTTCAGCTGAAGCAGCACCCGGTAGGGAGATTATTTTCCAAGTAAAAAAAGGTGAATCCACTATGGACATTGCAAGCAAGCTGCAACTTAACCGTGCTATTACCAACAAATATTCCTTTTATGTAAAGACAAAACTTCAAAATTTGACGATTATGCCTGGAACTTATAACATTAATTCTTCTATGAATTATAAAGAGATTTTGGATGTTATTACTGATTACTCCGCTTCTATAATTCAAGAGGAGGGTGTAGGAACAGGGGCGGTTACCCCAACAGGAACAGAGTCAGATAACCAGACAAATCCTGATACCCAGACAGTGCCTGATACCCAGACAGTGCCTGACACCCAGACAGAATCAGATACTCAGACGAAACCAGATACCGAATCAGGAACGGAATAAGATATAAAAACTACAAAGCTGATGGAAAGGTTTGGTATCAATATGATTGTAGACGAAAGAATAACAGCCTATATCAATACTCTGGAAAAGGAACTAACACCAGAACTTCTTTCCTTGGAAAATAGAGCGCTTAAGCAGCATGTGCCGATTATAAAAAAGGAAACGCAAAGTATCCTTCGATTCTTGCTACACCTACAACAACCTAAAAGTATCTTAGAGGTCGGAACAGCCATTGGCTTTTCCGCCCTCTTTATGAGTGAATATACCGGTGACGATTGCAGGATTACAACGATTGAAAAAGTGCCAATGCGCATAACTGAGGCTGAGATAAATTTATCCGATGCAACATTTCCTCATAAGGATAAGATACAACTTCAAAAGGGAGAAGCACTTGAAGTATTAAAGGAGCTTGCGACTGGGAAGGATGAGTACAATTTCATTTTTCTGGATGCAGCCAAAGCACAATATATGAGCTTTCTTCCTGAATTAATGAAGCTTTTGAAAAAGGGTGGAATGCTGATTACCGATAATGTATTGCAGGATGGAACAGTGACTAATTCCAGATATAGCATAACAAGGCGGGATCGAACGATCCACTCCAGAATGAGAGAGTACCTTTATACTATTACCCATATGGCAGAATTGGAAACGGTAATCCTACCGGTCGGGGATGGAATAGCAATTAGTAATAGAATATAGAATAAATTATTTTTAATATAGAAAGTGTGGTTCTTATGTTAAACGATATAAAAAAACCTGAATTATTAATACCCGCCGGTAATTTAGAAACACTAAAGACAGCAATCATATACGGTGCTGATGCTGTTTATATCGGTGGAGACTTGTACGGACTAAGAGCAAAAGCAAAGAACTTTTCACTGGAACAAATAAAAGAGGGTATTGAATTTGCCCATGCACGCGGTAAAAAAGTGTATGTTACCGCCAATATAACGGCGCATAATCAGGACCTATCTGGAATTCGAGATTATTTTAGGGAAATGAAGGCTTTCGGTGAGTTTCGTCCGGATGCCTTGATTATTTCCGATCCGGGTGTATTTAGTATTGCCTTAGAGGAAGTTCCTGAAATCGAGGTGCATATCAGCACACAGGCAAATAATACTAATTATGAGACATATCGTTTCTGGCATAAATTGGGTGCAACCAGAGTAGTATCTGCAAGAGAATTATCGTTGAAAGAGATTATAGAGTTACGGGAAAAAATCCCAGCAGAGATGGAAATTGAAACCTTTGTACATGGTGCAATGTGCATTGCTTACTCAGGCAGGTGCCTCCTAAGCAATTATTTTACAGGAAGAGATGCCAATATGGGAGCATGTACCCATTCCTGCAGGTGGAGATATTATATTGTGGAGGAATCAAGACCTGGTGAATACCTACCGATAGAGGAAAACGAACGGGGAACCTATATCTTTAATTCTAAGGATTTGTGTATGATTGAATATATTCCGGAGCTGATTAAGGCAGGAATTAACAGTTTTAAGATTGAGGGTAGAATGAAGACCGCTCTTTATGTAGCTACAGTTGCAAGGACTTACCGCAAGGCTATTGATGAGTTCTTTGATGACCCTGCTGAGTATGAAAAAAACAAACCTCATTATATGGAGGAGATTAGAAAAGGTGTCAATCGTCAGTTTACTACAGGCTTTTTCTTTGGAAAGCCGACCCATGAGGACCAGATTTATGATAGTAATACCTATGAAAAGGAATATACTTATTTGGGAACCATTATGGGGGAAAAGAACGGTTTCTATGAATTAGAACAGAAAAATAAATTTTCAATTGGTGAAACCCTTGAGGTAATCAAACCAAACGGAGTTACAATTAAAACTGTTGTTAAGAAGATTAAAGATAATCAAGGGATAGAACAAGAGAGTTGTCCCCACCCCAGTCAATTAATCTATGTAGATCTTGGGATAGAATTAAATCCATATGATATTTTAAGACGGAAGGAATAAGCAGTCCTTCTGTCCCTTTTTATAACTGGAAAGAGAAAAAGTAAGTCCTTCTGTCCCTTTTTAAGAGGGATAGGCACTTTTTGTCAATAACACTCATAGGATAGTAATGAAACATTAAGCATTGAGGGTGCTTATCTTCGTGAAGTCATTTCCCAAGCCGTTAAGCACCAAGGAAGAAGCTGACTATCTACGACGATGTAAAGAAGGCGACAAAGAAGCAAGAGATAAGTTAATTGAACATAATTTAAGGTTAGTGGCACATATTGTTAAGAAATACAATATGGTAGACAAGGAAACAGATGATTTAATATCGATTGGTACAATCGGACTGATTAAGGCAATCGATACTTTTGATGATGAGAAAGGGATTCGCCTGGCTACTTATGCCTCCCGCTGTATTGATAATGCAATACTATCATAACGGCTCCAGATATCGTTGATGTTTTTATGTAATTACATGTAGACATTGCCAGAGGATTAAAGCAAGTAACTAGTTAAATGCCTTATGGTTTTCATTAAAAGTTTCCTGTATGGCATCAATCAGCTCATTCTTCTGACTAATGTGACAGGACAATCTTTTTATATAGAGGGAGATTGCCTCTGCATGTATCTTTGCGGCTCTGCTTTTAAGTTCTTGTTGATCTTCTAATCTTTTAGGATAGTACACAATTACTTCCATATCCCTATCTCCTTTTGGAAAGCTATATGCATAATCAGCTTATGAGTCATGGGTTGTCCAATATTCAACAAACCAATTGTTCACTTATATTTTGATTCTAATTGTCAAATATTATTAAAAAGTTATAAAAAATACCATATATCGATTGCGCTACCATAATAATCATGCTATAATTTATAAGAAAATCAATATAAAAATTAGTAAAAGTGCCATAAAAATGGAAGCTGATACGCTTGAATTTCGTACATTTTTAATATCTTCTTTTTACTATGGGATACCGCTCCTATAGTTATATTTTTTCATAGTGGTATCATAAAAAGACAAAAGAATTCTTATAAGGAGAGAACTATGGATGAGAAGAAAAGTTCTGAAATTGGAGTATTAAATATCGACAAAAATCCTAGACCTGTAGATAAACATGATTCAATCAATAGTAAACCGTTAATTCGTAATGAAGAGAATACAAAGAAGAAGACACCTTGGGATAAACTCCAGAGGATCAGTTTAAAACTGTTTGTAGGATTATTAATTCCCGTTGCTTTGCTGGTCATTTATGGTGTTGTATCTTATCAAAAATCTGAGAAAGCCATTATGGAAAATTATAAGTTGATGGAAGAAGGCAGCATAGTTCCCATAAGTACGATATTAAAACAGCTTCAAGGTATTAAATCATTAAATGTCACATTTATAATAATAGCATGTATCTTGGCTGTTATAGTAGGGATAATTATTGGTGGTGGAATAAACAAAGGATTTACCTCCTTGAGAAAGTCGCTTTCACAGGCAGCAAAGGGTGATTTAACTACCAAATTTGATACAAAAGGAAAAGATGAATTTCATATATTATCAAATGAAATTACTAATATGATGTCAGATATGTGTAAGTCGATCGGTGAGGTGCAAGTTGTAGGAAGCAGGGTCAGCAGTTCAGCCGGAGGGTTATCTGAAACTTCGGAGGAATTATTTGTAGCAACGAAGGATATATCAAATACAATTGGTGACATTGAGCAGGGTATTGTACAGCAGGCAAGCGATACGGAGAATTGCTTTATTCAAATGACCAATCTTTGCGACCAGATTAATCAGGTCAACATACTTACATATGAAATAGAGCAGATTGCCAACGATACGAAATCTATTTCGGGAGACGGTATTGTAATTATTGACGAATTAAGTAATAAGTCAAAAGCAACATCTGATATTACACAGAATGTTATTAAAAAGATACAAGAGTTTGAAGCCCAGTCCAAAAATATTGAAGGATTTGTAAAAATTATAAATGAAATTGCATCACAAACAAACCTGCTTTCTCTAAATGCCTCCATTGAAGCTGCCAGAGCAGGTGATGCTGGGCGCGGTTTTGCTGTGGTAGCAGATGAAATAAGAAAATTGGCTGATCAGTCAGTTCAGGCAGCAAGCAAAATTCAGAGTATAGTGAAAGAGATTCATATGAAGACAAAAGACACTGTGGAGACTGCAAAGAAGGCGGAAGACATTGTTGAGTCCCAGACGGAATCATTAAGCAAAACGGTAAATATGTTTAGTAATATTAATAGTCATGTTAATAATCTAGTAAACAATTTAGATAATATTTCTGTAGGTATGAAGAAGATTGATTCTGCAATAGAAGAAACATTGGTTGGGATTAGTAATATTTCTGCTATTTCTCAACAGACTGCAGCATCTTCCGAAGTAATGAGTTCAACAGCATTAAATCAGATTGATTCCGTGGAATATTTGAGGAAATCAGCTTTGGAACTAGCAAATGACACCAAAAAATTAGAGAAAGCAATTAACCTATTTAAGATTAGTTAAGGATTACTCTACAATTATATTGATAATATAATGGCTTAATACGAAAAGAGAGTTAGATATGGGTTGCTACATTGCGAACTGAAAAGTCCGTTTTGTAGCAACCCTTTTTCATGAGAAATAATTTAAGCTTTAAAATCATATAGTATTATGAAACTATCCTAAGATTTATCTTTTAAAACAATATTATTTTAAAGTAAAGGATATATTTTAGTGGAAGAGAATGAAAATATGAGAGAAAAAATTGCAATATATTCTCGTAAATCAAAATTTACAGGTAAAGGGGAAAGTATTGAAAACCAAATTGAACTTTGCAGACAATACATAAGAGTACATTATAGTGAAGAAGCATTAAATAATATTTTAGTTTATGAGGATGAAGGGTTTTCGGGCAAGAACATGGAACGTCCACAATTTCAAAGAATGATTCAGGATGCAAAGGAAAAGTTATTATCGTCGATTATATGCTATCGGCTTGATCGAATTAGCCGAAATATCGGAGATTTTGCAAAACTAATTGAAGAGCTCAATGACCTGGATATTTCTTTCGTTTCTATCAAAGAACAATTTGATACTTCTTCTCCTATGGGTCGTGCCATGATGTACATTGCGTCCGTTTTTTCCCAATTGGAACGTGAAACCATCGCAGAACGTATTAGAGATAATATGCATGAACTTTCTAAAACCGGACGTTGGCTGGGAGGAACTACGCCAACCGGTTATACTTCAGAAAGTTTAGAAATGGTCACAATTGACGGAAAGATAAAAAAAGCTTGCAAACTAAGCTTAATTTCTGACGAAGCAAATGTTATACTTCAAATTTATGATAAATTTTTAGAAACCGGATCTCTATCTAAAACAGAGACGTATCTTATCCAGAATAAGTATACTACGAAGAATGGAACGTTTTTTAGCCGTTTTGCGATTAAGAATATTCTGTCCAATCCAGTTTATATGGTTGCAGATAATGATGCATATCGCTATCTGCTAGAAATGAAAGTAGATTTGTATGCTGATCAAAGTGAGTTTGATGGTAAATCTGGCATCATGGCATATAATCGTACTATTCAAAATAAGGGTAAAGCTCACAAGGACAAGAATATGGAAGAATGGGTTGTTTCAGTTGGAAGGCATGAAGGAATCATAAGCGGAGATACATGGATCAAAGTCCAGAAGCTATTATTGCAGAACAAGTCAAAAGAATATCGGAAGCCACGGAGCAATGTTGCTTTATTATCCGGACTACTGTTTTGTGGTAACTGTGGTAAATATATGCGGCCAAAACTCAGTAGACGTTATAATAACCAGGGAGAACAGATCTATTCCTACCTTTGCTCTGTGAAGGAAAAAAGCAGATGTCATTGCTGTAATATAAAAAATGCAAATGGTAATTTGCTGGACAGAGTAATTTGGGATGAGATTAAAAAAATTTCTGAGGACGGTTCGGAATTTTTACAGCTGTTAAAGCGGATAAAAAATTCATTAGCATCATATAAGGAAGATTACTTAAAAGATACCTGCCGTATAAATAAATTATTAATCGAGAATGAAAAGGGAATTAATGAATTAGCAGCTTCTTTAGCGAAAGCCTCAGGTAGTGTTGCTGAAGAATATATTATAAAGCAGATTGAAGAATTGCACAAAAGTGGTAAAGCATTAAAAATCCGCATAAACGAATTAGAAGAGCTATATACAAGCCAGGACCTTGCGGGTAACGAATTTGATATTAAAAGTCAGCTTCTGGCCTCTTTTCAAGAAATAATTGATCTTCTGAATGTAGAGCAGAAACGAGCCGCAATCCGAACTTTAATAAAAAAGGTGGTGTGGGATGGAACTAATGTACATATATACCTGCTTGGTTCATCTGGGGGTGATAAAGAGCCGCAAGGAGAGGATAGCAAATGAGCTATTGATGATGCTCAGAAGTGGAAAACGTTTGGCCAAAGAAGTATATCTGTATGATCCAATCGGATCTGACCGGGAGGGTAATGAAATCAATCTGTTAGATATCATTGAAGAAGCAGAAGTTGATATTGTAGAAAACATTGTATTGGAAGATGATATCAAAAAACTCTATTGTATGATTGGAAAGGTATTAACGGATAGAGAACGTGAAATTATCTGCCTGCGTTATGGCTTGAGTAACCAAAAGGAAGTTACTCAACGCGAGATAGCCAACAAACTCGGAATATCGAGAAGCTATGTAAGCAGGATAGAAAAGAAAGCTCTTAAGAAATTGCGAGAGTGTTTTGAACAATAGAAAATCTATATGCAACTTCTTTGAGAAGCTTGCGAGAGTGTTTTGAACAATAGAAAAACTACAAACGGACTACCTATTTTCTGGTAGTCCATTTTGAGCAATCCCATACCTTAGTTACAATCTCATCATAGAATTCAGGCTCATGACAGATTAATAAGATACTTCCTTTAAAAGCTTTAAGCGCACGCATTAATTCTGCTTTGGCATCAATATCTAGGTGGTTGGTAGGCTCATCTAAGAGCAAAATATTTGACTCACGATTGATAAGTTTACATAAGCGGACCTTAGCCTGTTCTCCTCCGCTTAATACCCGTACTTGGCTTTCGATATGCTTAGTAGTGAGGCCACATTTTGCTAAGCAAGAGCGTACCTCATATTGAGTATAGCCAGGAAATTCTTTCCATATCTCATCGATACAGGTAGTGGTATTGCCCGGTGCCATTTCCTGCTCAAAGTAACCGATGCTTAAATAATCACCTAAGGTTACACTACCACTTAATGGAGAAATTAAACCAAGGATACTTTTTAACAAAGTAGTTTTACCAATTCCATTTGCTCCAACAAGAGCTATTTTCTCGCCCCGTTCCATGGAAAGCGTCAGAGCCGAAGAAAGTGGATCGTCATAACCGATGACCAGTTCCTCTGTCTGGAAAATATATTTACCGGCAGCTCTGGTTTCCTTAAAATGAAACTCCGGCTTTGGCTTTTCACGTGTCAGCTCGATAACATCCATCTTATCCAGCTTCTTCTGCCGGGACATAGCCATATTTCGGGTAGACACTCTAGCTTTATTGCGGGCAACAAAATCTTCCAATTCTACGATTTCCTTTTGCTGACGTTTGTAAGCAGATTCTAATTGAGATTTTCTCATTTCATATACATCCATAAACTTATCATAGTCGCCGACATAACGATTCAGATCTTGGCTTTCCATATGATAAATGATATTCACTACGCTGTTTACGAAAGGAATGTCATGTGAAATTAAAACAAATGCATTTTCATAGTCATTTAAAAATCGCTTTAACCATTCTATATGGGGTATATCCAGGTAATTGGTGGGCTCATCAAGGAGTAGGATATCAGGCTTTTCTAGTAATAGCTTTGCAAGAAGTAGCTTTGTCCTTTGACCTCCGCTTAAGTCGGATACGTCTCCGTCTAGACTCATATCATCAAAACCCAAAGCATGCGCGATTTCCTCCACTTTAGTGTCAATCGTATAAAAATCATGCACTGCTAACAGATCCTGAATTACGCCCAATTCCTCAAGCATATCGGTCAGTTCGTCTCCACCTACACTACCCATAGAATCACATATTTGATTTAATTTTTCCTCCAATTCAAACAAATATGCAAAAGCAGATTGCAGAACAGCACGAAGTGTCATTCCCTTTTCTAATACGGTATGCTGGTCTAAATAACCTACGTGTACATGCTTTGCCCATTCTACCTTGCCCTCATCCGGCATTAGTTTTCCGGTAACGATATTCATAAAGGTGGATTTGCCTTCGCCGTTGGCACCAATAAGCCCTATATGCTCTCCCTTTAACAAACGGAAGGATACATTATGAAAAATAGCACGGTCACCAAAACCATGACTTAGATTAGTAACATTTAATATACTCATAATTAATAAAACTCCTTATAATATAGTTGGTGTTATATAATAGCAGCTTATGCTGTTCTAACACTGCAATATATTATAATACACGAAAATATGAAATAATTCAATTCCAATATATTATTTTGCGAAAAGTGATATTAAATGAAATATTATAGAATACCGTGGTATATTATGTTTTAACAAAAAAAATATGTAGACTATTGTATAATATTGCGATATAATGTAAGTTGTATGAACGAATTTCAAATAGGAATATAGGCCCACTAATATTGAGAAATAGTCCTTCGATTTAATAAATAACATAAACAATTAACTATAATATGTGGGAAATAGTACCTAAATTGTTTGACAATAAATAAATTAAGTCATAATTGTAAAAATATTGTTGCAATTAGGAATATATTGAATTATAATTAAAGTGTAATAAAGTCAGGGGAGAAGTTAAATGGAGTTCTTTAACAAAAAGAAGAGACTGGGTGACATCCTAATTGATGCCGGCATTATTACAGATAAACAATTAATTTCCGCATTAGACGAACAGCGGGAGAATGGGCAGAAGCTCGGCGAAGCATTAATTGATTTGGGCTTTACTACAGAAGTCGAAATTGCTAATGCATTACATAGACAGCTTAATTGTGATTATGTAATCTTATCGGAAAGACGTATCGATCAGGACATTACAAAGCTAGTTGGAGAAGAGATTTTACGAAAACATACTGTAATTCCTTTTGAATTTAAACAGGGTTATCCTAATATTTTAAGATTAGCGATGTCAAACCCACTTGATTATTTAGCAATTGATGATATAGCAATCGTAACGAACTTTCAAATTGAACCGGCTGTTGCCACTACTCAGGACATCGCAGCAGCAATTGATAAATATTATGGTAATATCGAAGCACTAAAGGTGGCGCAGCGTTACACCCAAGAGAGGGACAACCTGATAAAGTCGGAGCAACTGGAGCAGGAGATTACTTCAGAGGAAGTTGAAAATGCTCCGATCGTTGTACTTGTCCGCTCTATTATTGAACAGGGTATCAGACAACGGGCTAGTGATGTACATGTTGAACCCTTAGAGGATGAACTCCGCGTACGCTACAGAGTTGATGGCGTTCTTAGTAAGGGAAGAAGATATAACTTGACTTTAATGCCGGCAATTATAGCTAGACTGAAGATACTTTCAGGAATGGATATTTCTGAGAAAAGAAGACCCCAGGATGGACGAATTACATTAACTGTGGGAAGAACCGAATATGATATACGTGCTTCCGTTCTACCAACAGTATATGGAGAAAAGATAGTACTCCGTATTGCCACCAAGAACGGTTTCACCCGCGACAAGAGGGAATTGGGTTTTACTGAGGAAGAACTTGAGAGCTATGATAAAATGATCTCTCAACCCCATGGAATCATTTTTATCACGGGACCGACAGGAAGCGGTAAATCGACGACCCTGTATACGATGCTTACCTCGTTAAATAAAGATGGTGTTAATTTAATTACCATTGAGGACCCGGTGGAAGCACATATCGCAGGAGTCAATCAGATACAAGTTAACGAGAGAGTAAATCTAACCTTTGCAAGTGCATTGCGTTCCATCTTAAGACAGGATCCGGATATCATCATGATTGGTGAAATTCGTGATCAGGAAACTGCAGAAATTGCAGTAAAGGCATCTATCACAGGTCACCTTGTTGCCAGTACGATACATACCAATTCGGCAGCCAGTACCGTTACCCGTATGACAGATATGGGCGTAGAACCCTATCTATTGTCAGAAGCACTTGCAGGTATTATAGCCCAACGTTTAGTTAGAAGACTGTGTCCAGACTGCAAGAGAAAAAAAGAAGCTACAGAAGCTGAGAAGCATGTATTAGGATATCCATCCTCCAAGATGCTGCAGGTTTATGAAGCAGCGGGATGTGTTAAGTGTAATGATTCCGGCTATATTGGACGTATCGGTGTTTATGAAATCATGCAGACTTCTACCAGAATACGGGAGGCAATCCGAAAGAAATGGCCGACAGATGCATTGGCAGAAATTGCAGAATCCGAGGGTATGAAGCCACTTCGCTTAAGAGCAATCGAATTAGTCTTTGGTGGGGTTACTTCCGTAGAGGAGCTTTTAAGAATTTCGATTGAAGATGATGTCTAATTCATTACCAATTCATCTTATATATAAGATGGTTACATATTTTTAGAAAATAGCCGATAAAGTATATTGGACAGGTATTTATGGAGGACTACATGAAGCTTACAATAGATGAATTGTTACTAAACGCACAAGAACAAAAAGCATCTGATTTGCATCTTACCGTAGGTGTATCCCCTAAGTGCAGAGTTCATGGTGATTTATATGACATGAATTATGAGGCGTTAACAGCCGAGGATACGGAAGCGATTATCATGCCGATTGTACCGGAGCGATTAAAGAATACACTCTTGACGAATGGAGAAATTGATTTCTCTTATTCTATTCCAAACTTGGGAAGATATCGTGTCAATGTATTTAAACAAAGAGGTTCTTTGGCTCTCGTAATAAGAATTATTAATACGACGATTCCTAAACCGGAAGTACTTGGCATACCACTCTCGGTAGTTGAACTCACAAAGAAAAAGCGGGGACTGGTTTTGGTGACCGGACCGACAGGAAGTGGTAAATCCACAACCTTAGCCTCCTTACTTGACATAATCAATACTTACTATAATGGCCACATTATTACCTTAGAAGATCCAATTGAGTATTTACATAAACATAAAAAATCGATTGTTAACCAGAGAGAAATCGGAATGGACTCCTTGTCCTTCGCAAATGCACTTAGAGTGGCTCTCCGTGAAGATCCGGATGTCATCCTGGTTGGTGAAATGAGAGATTTTGAAACCATTGAGATTGCAATTACTGCTGCTGAGACAGGGCATTTGGTATTTTCCACATTACATACCATAGGAGCCGTTAGTACGATTGACCGTATCATCGATGTTTTTCCGCCGCATCAACAGCAACAGATTAAAGTACAGCTGGCTTCGGTTTTGGAAGGAGTAATCTCACAGCAGTTAATTCCAACAAAAGATGGTAAAGGCAGAGTGGCGGCCTTTGAAGTCATGCTACCTAATGCCGCTATTCGAAGTTTAATCCGTGAGGGTAAAAATCACCAGATTGCTTCCTTTATCCAGACAAACAAGAAACAGGGGATGCAGACGATGGACGATGCTATATTTGACCTATATCTAAAAGGAATTATCGCGAAGGAACAGGCACTGGCATTTTCACAGGACGCGCTGACAATGGAACGAAGATTAATGTAAATCAGTTCATGAATCAAACTGAAATAGGCTTATTAGGGGGGAATTAGCTTGGCCGGTTATGCTTATGTTGCCGTAGATGTAAATGGAAAAGAAAAAAGAGGTAAGATGGAAGCACCGGATCAAGATAGGGTATTCCATACATTAAGAGCTGAAGGCTTTTTCCCAGTCTCGATTAAGGAATTAGGTTTTCTTAATAGGGATATTCAAATAAATATCACTACCCCTGTAAAGCCAAGGGATTTAAGTATATTTTGCAGGCAGTTTGTCAGCATCATGGCCGCCGGTGTTCCGATAGTTCGGGCGTTACAAATGTTGGTTGAACAAACACAGAATAAGAGCTTGAGAAAAGCCATTCAAGAAACCCAGCTTATGGTAGAACGTGGGGAAAGACTGGCGGATGCAATGCGTAACCAGGGAAAGATATTTCCGCCGATATTGATAAATATGGTAGAGGCAGGAGAAACCTCAGGTAGCTTAGAAGTAGCTTTGGAACGTATGTCAATCCATTTTGAAAAGGAAGCCAAGTTAAAAGCTTTGATTAAGAAAGCTATGGTTTATCCTGTGATGCTCGGAAGCGTTTCTCTAGCAGTTATCATCTTGATGCTTGCCTTTGTAATACCAAGCTTCATGAAGATGTTTGAAGATATGGATATGAAAATGCCCGCAATAACCATGGCTATTATGTCTATGAGTAACTTTGTAGTCACAAAATGGTATATCCTAGTCGGAATCGTTGCATTAATAGTAATTGGGATTTCTGCTTTTAAGAGTTCTATGGTCGGACAGATCTTTTTCGCCAAGGCGGCACTTAAATTACCTATCTTTGGTTCCTTGAATGTAAAAACTGCAAGTGCAAGATTATCAAGAACCTTAAGTACCTTAATAGCAGCCGGAATTCCCTTAATGGAAGCAATCGATATCACTGCAAGGACAATGGATAACATTGTTATTAAAAAAGTATTAATGGAATCTAAGGAGGAAGTGGCAAGAGGTGTCCCAATTTCCATCCCTCTGATGGCATCAGGTATCTTCCCACCCATGGTTTATCATATGATAAAAATTGGAGAGGAAACCGGTAACTTGGAATCAATGCTTACCACCATAGCAAATTATTATGATGAAGAGGTCGAGGTAGCAACACAATCCTTAGCCGCAGCGATGGATCCATTAATTATCATAGTTTTGGCAGTTATCGTAGGAGGATTAGTACTTGCTATTATGCAACCGATGTTCTCTATGTATGATCAAATAGATACTTCAGCAATGCAAGGCTAACCTTAGAAAGTAGAAGAATATAAACTAGTAAGAGGATAGAAAAGCAATAAAGTACTTCTAGGAATGACACAATATTCAATTCGAAATCGGAACGGGAGCAGCAATCCTACTAATTACCAAGACATAGGCACAGTCCGTTTTGACTATAAAAAATTCAAACAAACGAATAGGAGAAAAAGAAAATGAGCACAAAAGTAAAAGGAAACAACAAAGGTTTTTCACTTGTTGAGTTAATTGTAGTAATGGCTATTATGGCAATACTTGCAGTTACCTTAACCCCAAAATTAACACAGTATATTGATAAGGCAAGACAGTCAAACGACAGAGAAATACCTAATGCGGTATATACAGCAGTTAGGTTAGGCTTGTTGGATGAAAATATCCAAGCAGCAGTGGTAAAATCTAGTGATACAGCAGGTGTAGGTTATAGTGCAACTTTAGACTGGGGAATTGGTGTAGATGTTTTATCAGCTTATTATACAGCTACAACAAATTCTTATGCAAGAAATGCTGTTGTTCCGGATTTATTAGGAAGTGAAATAGTACAGATATTAGAGGATTTTAAATTCCAGTCTAAAAAAGCTATTACTGGTACATCGGAAATTATAGTAACGGTAGTTGATGAATTAACTGGTGAATTCACTGTAACTTTTTCTTATGATGGTTCAGAAATAGTATACACAATGAATTCAGCTGCGGTTCTTAACTAACATTTGAAGCAATTATCACCCTACTATCCATCAAACAGGGCTTTGCCCTGTTTGATGGTATTTCCATATTTCCATATTTCCATATTTCCATTTACCATATCAATCATTAAAGGCAGGATGAAAAATGAATGAATACATAGTATACAGTATTATATTTATTTACGGTGTCTTAATAGGTAGCTTTTTGAATGTATGTATCTATCGTATCCCGGATGAATCCAGCGTGGTTACCGGAAGATCACATTGCATGAACTGCAACGCTCAAATTAAGTGGTATGACTTAATCCCGTTATTTAGTTATATCTTCCTACTTGGAAAATGTAGAAAGTGTAAAGCAAAAATATCAATTCAATATCCAATTATTGAAGCACTGAACGGATTACTCTATGTGCTTGTTTTTTATTTATTTGGTTGGAGTTATTCCAATGAAATAGCTTTAAGCAGCGTATATTGCCTAGTTATTTCAGCATTAATCGTACTTAGCGTTATTGATTTTAGAACGAACACTATACCTGTGGGTATTAATATATTTATTATGATTATGGGTCTTTGCGCGGTACTGTTGCAGTACTTCTGGTACGGTAAAAATACAGATATCGTTATTGAACATGTAATTGGCTTCTTTGTTATCAGCGTTTTTTTACTGTTAATCTTCTATGCAACCCATGGAAGAGGTATTGGTGGAGGAGATATCAAACTGATGGCTGCGGCAGGTTTACTGCTTGGATGGGAATTGGTTATCTTGGCTTTTTTTGTTGGCTGCATATTAGCTGCCATTATTCATCCAATTCGCATGAGAATAAGTCATTTAAACAGGATATTGGCTTTCGGGCCTTATCTATCCGTAGGAATTACAATTGCATTATTATTTGGTAAGCAGATGGTAGACTGGTATTTACAGAAATTTTTGATTTAGTTTTGTGATTACTCGTAATGGGGGTATAGTATGGCTAAGAAAGTATTAAGCATTGTAATCGGAACCGAATGTACGAAGGTATGTGAGGTTAATTATAAAAGGAATTATAAGAACAAGGGTATTCGTGTTTATAAGAGCATTTCCTTTCCGACACCGGAAGGTTCAATTGAGGATGGGTATATTCGTGATAAGGATGCTTTTGGGGAGGAGCTGCGAGGTAGGCTTAAAGCGGCTAAAATCAAATCAGATAAAGTAATCTTTTCTGTGGCTTCGAGTAAGATAGCGAACCGAGAAGTTATGATTCCTCCTGTAAGTGAAAAAAAAGTTATGGATATTATTAAAACTGGAGCCTCCGAGTATTTTCCAATTGATTTAAAGGAATATATTCTTTCTTTTCTTGTTCTGGAGAAGAGGACTTCACTTCGTAAGGAAAAGGCAATCAAGAAAAAACTTAGTAAGAAGGATCAGAAACTTGCTAAGAAGCTTGAAAAGAAGAACAAAAAAGCCCTTAAGAAGAAGAGCAAGACAGATATTATTGCAGATAATATGGAATTGATGGAAATAAAGAAAAGAGAATCGGTGCAGGAGGACGAAAAAAACCAAGATAAGTCAGATAATCAGAATAATGAGAAGAAACATATGCGCTTATCGGTATTTGCAGTTCCGTCTACTCTAATTAAAAATTATTATAACTTTGCCAGTACGATGCACTTTGATATTATAGCAATCGATTATTCCGGTAACAGCAGTTATCAGATGATTAAGCGACAGGCTAACCGTGGCACTAATGTCTTTATACAACTAAATGAACAGGATACATTAATCAGCATCCTTCGGGATGATGTCTTAATACTGCAAAGGACTCTCGGATATGGAATGGCGAACCTTACAGATGCTGTGATAGAGCAGGAAGTCTATAATGTTAGTAATGCCACAGAGGCGTCACAACTTCTTGATAGCAGTAGCTTATTATCCATAGAACAGGAAGGCTTGGAGCAATCTCTATTTGATGCCTCCTTGTCCGATGAAGAAGCGGCCGTCACCAGTGAATATGACAAGGCCGGGAGTGCTTTAAAGAGTAAAGACTCAGGTGCTGAGCTAGAGGCACGAAGAAATATTCGCGAATCTCTACATTTTTTGACTAGTAGTATTGCACGTATGCTAGATTATTATAAATCAAATCACAAGGAAACAGAATTTGATTCTGCTTATTTAAGCGGTGCGGGAATTCGCATTCAGGGAATTGATAGTTTCTTCTTTTCTGAGATTGGAATTACCCATAAGAAAATGGAGAAACTCTGGACGGTAAGCTCTAAGAAAAAAGCCGCCGCATATCGGGCTAATCCGAGTGAATTCATTTCCTGTATTGGTGCGGTAATAAAACCGGTTGATTTTGTCCCACTTGAATTTATTCAGAAAAAACAGAAGAGAAGTGCAGTAATCGCAACGATTATTATTGCTCTAGCATGTCTTATCGGTTCGGCTGGTACTGTATATGTATCGTATACCGACTATCAGGTGGCACTTGAGAAATTAAATATAATAAATGAACAAAATGATGCTATGCCACCCTCTAGCAGCATCCATAGCGAATTAGCTCAAGCAGAGAAATATTTGGATAACTTAAAGATTTTGGAAGATATGACACATAGTAATAACGACAGGATTAAGGATGTCATTGATGAGCTGGAGAAAAAATTACCCTCGGGTACCATCATCAATTCCATGGAGTTCTCGGATACAGGCCTAATAATGAATGTATCAGTAAATGATGATAGCAGGGGAGCTTATGCAATGCTTACAAAGCTCATAAAACAGTTAAAGACCATTGATGATTTTGAGAATGTGGATGACTCTGGTATCACGACAACAGAGCAAGATGGAATATCCAAGGTTTCCTTCACTATTACCTGTACTTACGCACCTATAATCAATAAATAATGTCCATTTACTTGAATCTATGGATTTGGAGGTTTCTATGAAAAAGAAAAAAATAACAGGGAAGCAAATAAAATTAATAATTAATCTAATTAGCATAGCAATTTTTGCTTTCTCCTATTTTTATGTTTATACTGGATACATTACGAAAACAGAAGCTGCGAATCAAGAGATTGATCGGGTAAAGAAGTCAATGGATAATCGGGAGAAGGAAATTTCTGAAGAAGATACTGTACTTCCGATACTAGAGGATACCAACACTCAGATCAATGACATCATTGGAGGCTATCCGGTTAAAATTGCGAAAGAGGATAACTTCATGTTTATCGAAGAGATGGAGAAGGCACTTTATATCAGTTTCTCTTCCATTGCTGTAAATGATAGCACCGAGGTACATCAAACAATTTTGCCAATCCGCAATGAGGATGGAACAGAAGTTATTCAAGCTGTTACTAATACAAATGATGAAGTTCCTGTTGCGCAAGCTGAGGGAGTTACAGATAAAGATAATAATGCTGCAACAACGGATAATTTAGAAGAATCAATTTTATCCGAGGATACTGCTACAGAAGGCGTAGCCCAAGTAACAGAAGTACCAGAAGTAGCAAAGGTAGAAACCATGACAGGAATGCAGACCATCGTCAGCATGAACTTTAGTACAACCTATAATAATTTTAAAAAGTTAGTGGAGTATATTAAGAATTATCCTGACAAAACGGTAATTGATAGTGCATCTGTAAGCTATGACAGTTCCACCGGCAACTTAACCGGAAGCTTAGTGATTAAACGCTTCTCTTTAACCGGTACCGGAAAAGTATATGTAGAACCGTATATTGATGATATCAATATCGGAACTGATAATATATTTGGAACAAATCCAGAGCCAACGGATATTATTGAACCTACGGAGACGACACCCTAACACAATTTAGAGGTTGGAAAGGTAGGGAGAATGTATGATGAGGCTTAAGCAGCATATATCACCAAAAGCACATAATAACCATGGGTTTTCCTTAGTGGAGCTGATTATAAGCATTGCAATTCTTGCTGTTATCATGATCCCATTGATGAGTAATTTCTTTCGGTCCGCACAAATGAATAAAAAGGCGGAAGAGTTGCAGGTAAAAAGTAATATAGCCGCCGATATTATGGAGGGCTTAAAGACCGTCCCAGAGACAGATATTTTGATGCAGTTTAGTCCGGCAGGGAGTTTTGATATTCTTGACCAATCAGTGGAAGAAGTATGGCGTTTATTAAAAATTACTGGAGGCTATGAGAAATACTCAACATTATTACCTATGGAAGAGCAGCCAACCTACTATTTTGCAATTAATGGTATTGGGGGGACTGCTTATGATGCTGTTATAACGATGGATTCTACGCCCTATAACACAATTACCAACACCATGAACGATTATCCCATGCCGGGTGTGATTAATCTTGATGAGAAAGTAAATGGATTATTATTCTCAATGGGGAAAACTAATACAGATACGACCGACAGTGATGCCTTGAATGTTTTCCTTACAAGGGGTCAGGCCTATGAAATGAAAGTTTACAAAGCTTCAGCGGCCTATTTGTTATATCTTGACAAATTAGATACATGGGAGGATCAGGTTGAAGAGCATGCGATAGGGGGGCCAATACCTAGCCCTGAGCCGACGCTACCCACATTTGTATCAAATCCTATTTATTCCGATTCAGCTGTTATAAAATCAAAAATAACCAAGACGATGAAGATTACAGTCAATCAAAAAAATATTGAATATGAAATTGATTATAATTGTGCATGGACTGACGGTGATATCGAAAAGACCATTCAATATCCAGTATCAGGCAAACAATATCCGGGTAATGTAGAAAATGTCTATTTGTTTTATGAACCCTCGCAATATGCTGCAACACAGATGGATTTAATAGAAGTAATGAATGAAGATACATCACTCCCAATTAATTTTCATGTTGCGAAACAAGGAGCGACTACGGTTGGACCCCCTAATCAAATTCTTAAAATTATCCGCGATAATGAACTTGATAATATTGGGGTATATACAAATCTATTAATTGAGGAAGCTAAAGTTGAAACAGCTGGAGGGCCTCCCACTGACATACCTGGATTAGTAAAAGGCAAGAAAGAGGATCGAATTTACGATATCACCGTTAATATCTATGAATATGTACCAGGTGATATAAGTAATAAGTATAAAAATATATTATATACTCTGAAATCAACCAAAGAGGAATAAATTAAGGAGGCTAGTAGTATGATGAGGAAAATAAAAAAACTAAATAATCAAGGATCAACACTACTCACCGTTATCATATGCCTAGCTTTTATTGGAATTTTAGGATCTATGATGCTGTCGGCTACTTTGACTAATTTACAGATGAAGATTGTTGAAAGTAAATCGAAGGAAAACTTTTATTCCTGCGAAATGGCCATGGAGAAAATACGAGTAGGAGTTCAGGAAATTACTGCAAAAGCAATAAAAACTGTTTATGAAGAAAAAGTGTTATCAAATTATGCTACTTTTCTTGGTAGTTCTGAATCAGTAATAAATAAGAAAATTCAAGATGATGTTGTATATCAACTCATGATGGACTTAGGGACCGTACAAAACGATATGTTTAATGGGTTTTTATTAGACGCTGGGGGTAATGTAACTGAGGGTATTACGGTATCTGTTCTTGATAAAGCGCTAACCTATGCTACAGGTACAGAGGCTGCGTCTGTTCTAATTAATGGTATAAAAGTTGACTATACTAAAAATGGTTATGAGACATCAATTACATCAAATATAAGAGTAACTACTCCGAAATTTACGTTTAATCAAGGAACTGACATCCTAAGTAATACTTCCATGGAACAGCCCTTTAAAGATTATGTGCTAGTTGCAGATGGCGATATAAGCTCAACAAATAATGCTGCCTACATAAGCATAAGCAGTATCAAAGGCAGTGTGTATGCTGGGGGAGATATTATTATAAGTGGGAGCCATCAGGTTACTATGAGTGGAGATAATATCGTAACTAGAGGCAATATTACAGTTTCTGATACAGCGAAGCTTACAATTGAAAATGCAAGTCCAAGTTTAGCAACCATTTGGGCAGACAATTTGGTTACTCAAACCTCCTCCACATATGATCTATCCGGTTCCACACTTACGACGGATATCAATATAAATAATGGGATCAGTATCATTAAGGATGATTTGGTTTTGGAGGGACGTAATAGTAAAGTTGGATTTACTAGGGGAGCCTATATTGGTTATACAGGAACCCATACATCAGAAGGTAGTGCAATTATGATTAATGGTTCGGGGTCTAGTTTAGACCTTTCGCCTCTTGACTCACTCATACTAGCCGGACGTGCCCATGTTTCAATCGGGGATACACCATTGAATAACGACTATATATTAACTGGAGAATCAGTAGCATTTAAGAGTAATCAACGAGCTTATTTGGTTCCCGGTAAGCATATTACCAATATTTTGCATAATCCTGTAACCGAGGCGGATATTATGCCGCTAGGAGCAAGTACACCTACTATGCCTGTTGTTAATATAATAAATGATATTGATCCGCCCAATATTTTGTATGCAAATTATATATTAGGCTCCTTGAAGCCTTATAAAATAGCGGTCAAACAAACTGCTTCATCAACTCTTCGATACTATTATTTGAACTTAGGAAGTGGTATGCTTGCGGATAAATTTTTACAGGAATATGATTCCAAATATCCAACCGCGCTATCAATGATGGAGCCATTTACGTTAGGCAAGGTTACTCTTCCTACAAATGGAGTTTTTAGTGTTGGTAATATCATGTCATATCCTGATACACCGATTGGAATTGATAAAGAGGTTGAATTAACACCAGGGAAAAGTATTACATTAAATTTATCGGATCCTACCGCGTTTCCGGATGACGAATCCATAGACAACGTGATAGCAAACCTCACTTTAGATCCCGCTATTGTAGGATCAGTATTGGGAGGCAAGAGCATCTGGCAGTTAAGTGAATTATATTCTAAAATGACACACCTTTTAACCCTAGAGGACGCAAGGGAATATGCTGAAGGTGATTTTGTGGTAGCTTCTAGCATCATTAGCGGCACAGTAACTGATATAGCAGGCGGAACCTTGGTACCGGTAAATACGGAATATACCTTTTCTACAAATGATTCCTTTAGTGATACCAGTACTCTTAATAAGTACTTTATCGTCGTTGATGGAAATGCAACAATAGAAAATGGTGCTGTGTTAAATGGTATTTTAATTGCATCGGGAGATATTACGATTGGCGATGGAGCTAAGATAAATGGGATGGTAATCTCGACTGGAAAAATTGGAGTAAGTGATGGTAATATTGGTATCGGTAATAATGTAACAGTTAAGGGACGTATCGTAGCAGCTAATAATATCAGTCTAGGTTACGGTTGTACACTAGAGGCAAACAACGATAACATTACTCCAGTCTTTGCAGTGGAAGGGGATATCCTTAGTAAATTATTTAAAAATGCAATAACAACAGTAAATTTTACTACAACAACTGTGGACGATGACTTGCTTGTTGATTTATCAATAGCTAATTTGATTACTTACGAGAATTGGAGTAAGAATTAATATGAAGGACAACCGTGGATTTACCTTAATTGAATTAATTGTGGTAATGGTTATAATGGGGATTATTGCGATTGGATCAATGGTTGGATATAATATGCTAGGTAGTGGCAGCGCTCAAAGCACTGCGCAACGTATTAGTTCCATGTTAGATTATGTTCAGCTTGAGAATATGACTAAAAATAAAACTTATATTATGGCGATTAACCAGAATAATGTAGGAAACTACATTATATCAGTTGAAGAAGAAAGCAGTCCTAATAACATAGTAATATCTCAGGAAAAATTGGAACTTAAAAATGGAGAAATAACCTTCCGTTACAGTGGAGAATTAACAGAAAATTTGGTAAGCTTTAATCCGGTAGTAAGACTTGAGGTAAGCTTTGATAAGTCTACTGGAGGATTTAAACAGATATCAGGTAAAACAATAGCAAAAATTGGACTTTCTGCGTCCGGTAGATCCTACTCTATCCTGTTGGTAGAGGTAACAGGAAAGCATTATATTGAGTGATGGGGTGATTTGGTTGCACTTACGAAAGAATGATAAGGGTATGACGCTGATAGAGCTGATTATATCAATGGCAATATCAGCAATTATACTATCTTTGATAATAATAATTATCAGTAGTGCTTCTCGCATCTTTCGACGCACAAATGATGAAGTCAATCTTCAACTAGAGGCGCAAACTACCATAAATCAATTAAGTAACCTCTCGATGGAGGCTAGTAAAATTGTTCATATTGATCCACCGCCATCTTCCTTTGAGGAAAAATATATTATTACATGCGTTGGGAAAAGTTATGCCGTACTTTTTTCTAAGACAGAAAAAAAATTGTATTTAATGAAAGGCATTAATGATAGTGACGTTATTACGAAAACATATACGGATGCTGGTAATCTCATGGCAGAGTATGTTGATATTTTTACAATAACCGGAGTGAAAAAAGTGACGATAAATATCACCTTTGTTTTAGGTGATGATACCTATTCGGTAAGTAAAAAAGTAAATTTGAGAAACAAAAACTAATATATCATATCTAATCTTTATTATATAGAAAAATAAAATACATGAAGAGAAAATATAATTAATTAAAGAGAAATAAAATTACTTGGAGAAAAAACAGAATGTACTTAATAAAATGCCTGGGAGGTATTGTCATGAAGAAGTTGTTAAAAGGCTTAATGCTAATAGTAATTATTGCGATGCTTGCATTGATGCCCGAGTTCATCGACTACAATGGTAATACAGTCAAGGCAAACGAAGCCGGTTGGTCGGAAGATAGTTCGGATAGCGATGAACTTGATGCTTATACCATTGTTGAAATATTGCCTTATAAAGGTTTGTCTGAAATAGGATATCTGGTTGGCGGCCAGGAGCCGATAGATAAAGAATTCTTTGAAGTGGAGGATGCTCATGGTAATCTGTCTTTCTTGGGTGATGCCATCTCAGATTTTCCCTCCTATGCGGAGAAACCAATGCCAAGCACCGGTACCCCGGACACAGACTGGGCCGCTGCCAAAACAATAGCCAATCAAAATGGATATTTTGTTCTAGATGACCAAGGCACGTACAAACAAACAATAGGCGATAACTATATACGAGTAGCGGAGGGAACAACAGGTAGTTACCGTGCCGAGATAGATCCGCTTAAAGATATGGAGGCAACTTATAATTTTTGGGGTAATCCCACGAATAGAAAGAATGTGAAGGCACAATTTGTATTTGGGAATCCTTCAGGGGTAGCATTATACAAAGCTACCGTAGGATATCTGCCCATCAGTGTAACAGCTGTAAATCCTAAGAATACCGGTGACTATGACTATGACATAATTAACAAAAGATTTATTCTTACTGAGGGAACAGGAGATTATGACGTTATATTCCAAAAAACCTGGGATACAACGAATGTATATCATATGAAAGCAAATTATGAAATAGTGGATGATAATTCGGGCCCTTACTCTTTTGATGTAAAATATGTTGCTCAAGCAGGCGGTAATTACAGAAAGGAAACGGGAGCAGGCGGAAAAATATTTACTTATGATCAGTGGAATGGCCAATACCGTTGGGTGCAGGATGATACTGCTCTTACGAAACCCACAAATTATTTTGTTGAGGGTGGGAAAACATGGGTCAAAAGTCAAAAGGTTAATGTTTTATATCAATTTAAGTTTAATACAGAACTAATCAATAATGAATTATTTAAAAGAAAGGTGCTTGGTATTCCTGCTTCACTTGCGAGTGATTATCCAGTTCGTGTGTTTACTACTACACCGGAGAATCTTAGCAAGCCGGAAAATCAGCATTACATAGAAGAGGCAGATTTATTCTATATTAATGATAGTGCTGCCCATAATCCTGCATACATTTCGTTGTATGAAGAAAAAAGCGTTGAAGGGAGAAATCTACTCTTAAACCAAAAATATAGCGCTATTCAATCGAGTGCAAACTTTGCTGTTCATGATTTGAGCTGGGATAGTGTAGAAAAGATATTTAAACGTGTTGCTGGTATCGGTTGCTATAAAGCAGCAGTAATCATGGATAATACGTTCTATTTTAAAGCCATTGCAGGAACAGGGAGTTATAGTACATTAGCAAAACCAGTAACTGTATCCTATGCAAGTGGTAATGCAACAATGTGTAATTTGGCGAAATTATATATTATGCTCGTACAAAGGAATATGGTAGACTTTTATAACTCATTTATGAACCCGAATACAACCACTTATTTAATTACAAATGAAATTACAACAATTAATCAAAGTAAAACTACCGGAAGCTTCATCAGACCTGACAGTACAAAACCTTTGTTACCTTCCGCAAATGAAGCGATTTACTGGAATGAGAATACATTTTTACCCTATGGCTTAAATGCTGCCGGTACTATGGTGAAATTGGGTAGCGTGGCTCAGATGAAAAGTCTTGGCATTTATAATCCGAGTATCCTATCATCAAATGATTTGACCAATAATGTACTTACTATAAGTGGTAGTGATATTTTTACTAGTAGATTTACAGGTACTTTTACCGTTCCTTCCGATTCTCAACAAGACGTTACGGATCACCTTACTACTGTAAACCCGGATGGTACAGTTACGACACCAGGTACATTTACGCTAGCAGATATAGCAAACGTTATCACCAATAATGGGGAAGGATATGAAGAAAGCGGAGGAGTTTCCTATCCGGATGGAGGCGATGTCGAGGGCGTAGATCTTGGCGACGCAGATGATCCTGATTCGGATCCGGCTGACGATGGTACCGCTGACAGTAATTTAAGAACCTATAAACGTGTATTAAATATTGAACCTACAGCTGACTTTACAACCTCAGAGGCTCAAATACGAGCTGCGTTGGCTGACTATGACGTACAAATCATCAATATGACGTCCGTACAATTTAATGGAAGTATTGAAGATGTAAATTCCCGTTATGACATGATATTTATGGGAAGTGGAGCAGGAAGATTTAATCAATATAGGATAAACACTACTACTACTAGGACCGATTTCAATGACAACAATAGTGCCAATGTACTTGATGGGTCGATTTACTTTAGTGTGGGAGATACTGTTACCATTCTGTCGGGTAAAAGAGAAATCAATACATTCAGCGGGAATGATATTACAGAGCAGAAAAAAAGTGAATTAAACAACTTCCTGGCAGCCGGTTACCCTATTGTTTTAGATCCAGGTATGTATCAACTTACCAACATTAAAACAGGAACTGTAATAAAAAACTTTATCACTCAAGCAAAAAGTAATACTGCTTTAATTAATTTTTTGGATTATTCTAAATTTTCAAGTACCACTTCTGAGAAGATAAAATTGAAATATGCCTTAGGTATAGTTCGACCAGTCGTTCAATTAAAAGAACCGATTTTGGCAGACGATGCGGTTGTAAATTATGTTTATGCTGATCCCGATACAGATTTGTTAAAGATTAAATTTGCACTTATTCCAAGGGGAGCAGAACCAAGTTTATATACCTACTATGCTAATCTTTATATTGATGAGGATGGAGACGGTATCTTTGATGATCCAACAGAGAGGGTGAATGTTGTATCAAATGATGGCTCTTCTTGGGAAGGGATGAGAGAAAGTAAATCCAGTACTTATACTTACCAATACGACATGTCAGGCCTAAACGGTGTTTATCAATGGAAGATAGTCATTAAGAGGCAGGGTAACGATAATATTCGCGGTACCTTAACCGGGTACGCTGCTAATAGATCAAAAGAAAATATCAATATCTTACATATAATTGATAGTAGTGCATCTTTCAATTTAGAGAGTAGAGTGAATAATTCGGCAAGTTTGTTCCTAACATATACATCCCAGGATAATCTAAAAGATTATAACTTGATTTTTAAAACGATAACGGTTCAGGAATTTGAGCAGTCATATGCAACTAAATTATCAAATTATCATTTGCTTATTATGGACAATCCGAGTATAGCAATAACTAATTCTATTGCAATTACCAACCTTAAAAATGAAATAGCGAATAACCTAGGAATAATTTTTACCAAAGATGCATTAAGCTATGATAGGCAAAGCTCATTTTTTGCACCTAATAAATATAGCTTAATAGACTATTATACCTATAATTTTATTAATCGCCTTATGATATTTAAAGTTAAATCAAAACAACAGCTCTATATTTATAATAGCTTAGGCGCATTTGCTACTCTTAATGCCAATCCTATTTACAAGACAACTTACCTGACAAAAGCGAATGAGGGAACGATTATAAGATATCCGTATCAAATTGATCCGGCCATTTCGATTGCACAAAATAATTACTCCAATGAGGCAACTGTCGATTTCGACCTTAATAAAAGGCTGATTGGATGGTATTGCTTATCCGATTCAAAGAGCCCGGTAATACGGGATGCTTTTTCTATCGGAGGTAATTCTTCAGAATTATATCAAGGCGTATATAGTTCTTCGCCTAACGACGTTAAGAATAATTACTATTTGTTCAGCAATGGTGGATGTTATTACTCGGGTATTAAGTTAGTCACTGCAGATCAACCTGGCAATGATAATGAAATAAAGTTGTTTATCAACACAATTATTGCAACCCGCAAAGCCACCAATCGGGTAGTATCAAGTCCGCCAATCATAAGTTTTATAGCTCCTGCTCCAGATGCAAGCAATACTATTTTAGTCGAGCCAGCGGATATCGTAGGCACAGATTTTCTGTTGAAATTTGACATTACTAAAAGCTCCTCCAATATGGATTTAAAGATTTTATTAGACTCTTCTAACCCTATTGAGAGTTGGAATGAAGAGATTTATGCGGTGCCATCAGGTAACAAAATTACGATTAATAATACCGGAAAAGTGATTACAAATGATACTTATATTGTGAAGATTCCAATTGCTAAGTTAACTGGAGAACATATACTAAAGTTAGAGGCAATCAATACAAACGGGGGGATATCATCTGCCGAAGTTATCTTAAAGTATGTACAAAAACCAGTAGTAACGATAGAAGACTCTGCCTTAATTGCAAGTGCAACAACCCAGTGCATCTATGTTGATATTGATTTTAATGCAATTGACTCTACCGACTTGAATGCTTCGGATAAATTAAGGGTAGTATTTAATGTAGAATATCCTTTGCCCTTGGCAGAATTTCTGGTAGGGATAGCGGCAGATGGAATTCCATTGACAAGTGGTGGCTTAGGGGATATATATGTCCGTTCAATTGATAGTGGTGGAAATGAATCTGGTGTTGATGTGGATCTTACTCAGACAACTCCTAAGGGGAAGTATGCTCTATACATTCCGCTGACGCTGATGCAAGGACATAGCAGCAGAGATATTAAAATATCCGCGACTGATACATCTGGAAATGTAGGTGACACCACGGTCACATTATTAAGACGCAGCCTGTTTCTGCTTGATTAATTACATGAATACACACTTGATTAATTATATTAAATTAACATAATTTTTTACTTATAAACCTACACCTTGGAATTACATGCATATTAAATAGGGTGGTGTATAATGAAAAATACAATAAAAGGCCTCATACTCGTTCTAATAATTTTAACGGTTTCTTTTATGATGCCAAGTTTCGTGGATAATGCGGATTATACAAAGGCTGCAGATGGAGATATTTATACCATTGTAGAAATCGTTCCTTATAAAGGAATGGGCGAAATTGGCTACCAGATTGGGAAGCAAGAACCGGTGAATAAAGAACTATTGTCAATGAATACGGCTGTTAGTTATTTGTCTTTCCTTAAAGAAGGAACCATTTCGGTTTATCCTTCTTATGTCGAAAAACCTCAATCAGACTATAATCAGACAGAGGAAGGATGGTTCGAGAGTGAAACATATCTTCCACAAAATGGTTACTTTGAAAATATTGGCAGGGGCGGATTCGATAAAAGAAATTGGGAAGAGCGATATGACCGTGTCCCAGATGGAACAGGTAGGTACGACATTTTTCTTGATAGCGATGAACTAAGCAATAATTATGAGTTATACGACCAAACCTGGGTCAAAAATGTGAAGGCTTACTTTGTTTATGGAGTATCCACTGGGATTCAACTTTATAAAAATTATGTAGAATATGATATCTACAGTGTTACTGAAAATTTAACGAAAACTGGCGACTATGATTATGACTACGATACCCATAATTTTTTATTGAACAAGAGTAACGGGGATTATGATGTAATATTTGAACGAGATAATAATGGCCATTACTATATGACAAATGATTATGAAATTGTTGAAGATCACTCTGGGGACTACTATTGCCAAGTATATTATAAAAGTAATCGTCAAAACAAAGGGAATTATAATTTGAAAACGTTTTCATTTATCTTTGATGATGAGAATGGCGGCGTTTACAATTGGGTACAGGATGATGAAGCACTTAATAAACCCTATAATTACTATGAGGATTCTAGTGGTAAGATATGGGTGCAAGGTTATCAAATCTGGTACTTATATCAGTATACCTTTAATGTTGAACTAATTAATAATGAATTTTTTAAACGTGATACCTTGAGTATTCCTTCCACGCAGCTAAGAGATTATCCGGTTGAAGTTATTACCATCACACCGGAAGAGTTAAATCTGCCGGAGAATTACCACTACTTAGAGGAAGCAGATTACTTCTATATCAATGCTGATTATAAACAGGATGCTAATTATATCATGCTATATGAGAAATACAGTGATGCGGGTTTAATTTTGCCCAATGAAGACAAATATGCAGATGGTCAGAATTCGAAGAGGGATAATCTTAACTTTGCCCTTCATGATTTGAGCTGGGATAATGTGGAGAAGATATTTATGCGTGCTGCCGGGATTGGAGGAAATAAGGCAGAGTTAGAATTTAAACAAACGGATGAATTTTATCAGGATGCTATATCTGATATCGATAGTGCTGTAAATAACCCATATGATTTTTTGAAAAAACAGGTTGCAAAATCCGATTTATATGATATAAAAACAGCTACCCAGTGCAATCTCGCCAAGCTAAAGCTCATGTGTAACCAAGGGAAGCCAGACGACTTTTATAATGCCTTTATGAATTCTGTGACTTTAGATTATTTTATTACGAAGCAGTATGTGGCTTTAAATCTAACAGGCTCGACAGGCAGCTTTTTCAATTTGGATAGTAGAGATCCTTCCCCGATAGCCGATGCAGCAATTTACTGGAATGAAGATACATTTGTATCGCCCGAGACAGCCGATGACGAAACGGAGGATGGAACAGAGGGCAGCAATTTGGGAACATTGAAACGAGTACTAAATATTCAGCCAACGGCAGATTTTACTGCGTCAGAAACTATGATACATGACATCCTAGGAGAGGATGCTAACGTTTCAATTGTAAATATGACAAGTACACAGTTTAACGGCTGTATGGAGGATATTAATACTCGTTATGATATGATTTATATGGGTGGTATTAACGGCGCCGGCAGGTTTAATTTCGATTATTATGGAGATACAAATTTTAATTATAATACATTGGACGAATATTATTACTTTTCTGTTGGTGATAGGATGAATTCTTCTAAAACACTAATTAGATATCGGGGAAATGATATTACTCTACAGAAAAAGAATGATTTGTTAAATTATATAGCAGCAGGCTACCCTATCGTGCTGGAATTAAATTTATTTCAACTAAACGGTATTGATAGAAGTGTGTCTACTAATATTTATTCTTTTGTTAGTAATGAACGGTATGGTAATCAAAATGTTCTAAGTACCGGGAATTTTTTAAGTAGCAATTACTATACCAGACGTACATTCACTAATTCATTAAATAGCGCATTAAATATTGAGAGGCCAATCCTTCAACTATTAGAACCCACATTAGGCATAAATTCACCGGTTAAATATGTTTCGGTGAATCCTGAAACAGAAATTTTAACCATTAAATTTGCATTGCTTCCAAATGGTGATAACAATTATAATGCTTTCGTATATCTAGATAAAAATGGGGATGGTATTTTTGATACTTCGGAAAAAATGCAGCCGCTATCTGGTGGATCTGCTTGGGTGGATATAACGGAGGGTACTACCTATTCCAATCAATATAATATGTCTGACTTAAACGGGGTCAACCAATGGAAGTTGGTTGTGAGTAGATCGGATAATGCCTTAATCAAAAGTGAGGTTACAGGCTTTGTAGCTAATACTCACAAGAAGAGTCTCTATATTCTTCATATCAAAGAAAGCAGTTCTACCTATGGGTTGGGTGAAAAGGTATACGATTCGGCAAGCCTTATCTTAAAATATGCAGGAGACGATAAGCTGACCGATTATGATTTAAAATTTACCACTATGACGGTACAAGAATTTGAGGCGCAATATGTACCAACTGGTCAGGCTTATGTTAAGTCGCTCCCCGCAACGAATAAATTAGCCGCATACCATTTATTGATTTTGGACAACCCGAATACAGCGATAAGCAATGCGAAGGGAGCAGTTTCCAACATTAAGGATGAATTTGTGAATAATTTGGGAATAATCTTTACAAAGAATGCTTTAGGTTATCTCAATCAAGTTAATTATTTTGTACCACCAAATATTCCTTCTTGGACTATAATACATATAACCGACTTAATCGCGATGCACCTCAATATTACGGTAGTAACTATACCTTGTACAATTACAGAGATTTTAATGTTAGCGGTAGTCTTAGAAGTGATAACGCATATGTAACTACTTACCTAACAAAAACGAATGAAGGTGCGATTACAAGATATCCATATCAAATAAATCAAGCAATCAAGATGGCAGAGAATTCTTATTCAAACTATGCTACTATCGATTATACTACTACGCAAAAATTGGTAGGATGGTACTCATTATCGGATCCAAAGAGCCCGGTTGTAAGAGACGTCGTTTCAGATGCCGCTGCAGATACAGGTGAGTTATATCATGGTTTGTATAGTTCCTCACCGAACGATGTGAAGAATAATTACTATCTATTTAGTAATGCTGGTTGTTTTTATTCAGGCATTCAATTAGCTTTGGCAGATCGTCCAAGTAATGATGCTGAGATAAAGCTGTTTATTAATACGATAATTGCTGCGCATCAAGCCACCAACCGGGTGATAGCTATGCCGCCTGTAATTAATTTTACAAAACCGAAGCCAGTAACTCAAGCAGATTTAAGCAAGTTAATTACGATCCTTCCGGCAGATATAGTTGACTCAGCGTTTAAATTAACCTTTGAGATTACAGAGAGTTCTACTGATATGGATTTGCTAATTACATTGAATGGTTTGAATCCTCCTGAAAGTTGGAATGAGAATATTGTAAAAGTAGTAGCAGGTGTGGAAACTCCTATATCGATTAATAATACAAGCAAGGTTATTACAACGGGTAAATATATTGTGAAAATTCCTTTAGATAAATTAGCCGGAGATCCGAAACTGAAAGTAACCGCTACCAATGCGCAAGGGAAAAGTGCAACTGCAGAGGTTACGCTAAAAATGGTACAAAAACCGATAGTAACGGTAGAAGACTCCCCAGACTACGATGTAATCCGAAGTGCAACAACCCAGTGCATCTATGTTGATATTGATTTTAATGCAATTGACTCTACCGACTTGAATGCTTCGGATAAATTAAGGGTAGTATTTAATATAGAATATCCACTACCCTCGGCCGAATTTCAGGTAGGGATAATCTCAGATGGAGTTAGCTTAACAAACGGTGCCTCAGGAAACGTATATATCCGTTCAATTGATATTGTTGGAAATGAATCAGCTGTTAATGTAGATCTTACACACACAACTCCGAAAGGTTCCTATGCTATGTACCTTCCATTGACGCTGATGCAAGGACATAGCAGCAGAGATATTAAAATAACCGCAGATACATCTGGAAATGTAGGTGAAACCACAGTTACATTATTAAGACGCAGCCTGTTTCCGCTTGATTAATATTGTGAAATGTAATATGATTTAGAAAAAGCTGCTTGGAGACTATGATGAAAAAAGAGACATTGACAAAATATAATGAATTTCTAGGAAAGATTATCAACCGAGAAACAATAACCTATGGTATTGCTGGAGCACTTACTACAATAGTAAACTTTGCCAGTTATGAAGGGCTGTATCGTGTAGGAATACCAAACCTAACTGCTAATGCATTGGCATGGGTAATCGCGGTTACTTTCGCGTATATTGTTAACAAGAGAAATGTTTTTGTATCAAAAAGTAATTCGATAAAGGATGAGGCAGCAAAGATAACAAAGTTTTATGGAGCCAGAATCGTAACGCTTGGAGTCGAACAGTTGGGAATGTACATTTTTATTGAACGAATGGGTTTTCACCGCCTTCTTGTAAAAGCATCACTAGCTATTATTGTAATTATTTTAAATTATATATTTAGTAAGCTTTATATATTTAAAAATAAGTCGGAGGATTGATAATTCTTCGTTTCATTTACTCTGTTTTTATCAGGCTCGATATTTTTATCATTAAATATCGAGCCTGTCCTCTTGCTAAATGGAGACCATCGGAAAATACCAAGGGAAAAAAGCGTATAGTTTATACGAATTATTTGTTCTGAAGCTTAGAAAAACATTTTGAAGGATTGTAATATTTGAAAAATGTGATATAAATATATAAAGCATAGAGAAGCGTAAATTAAGTGTTAACAAAAGTAAGCCACTGTGTGTCATTTTATGATTATATTTGTACCACAAGGTTGCAGAATGGAGACTATATATGATTGAAGTAAAAGCAATTGTAAAACTTAAAAAGGGAGAAGGAAGAGCCTTAAAAAACGGCGGACTCTGGATTTATGATAATGAAATAGATAAAATTACAGGCAATTATGAAAATGGTGATTTGGTATATGTGCATGACTTTGATGATTTTTACCTAGGCTGTGGTTTTATTAATACAAATTCCAAAATCACTGTTCGGGTAATGTCTAGAATAAAGGGGCAGGAGATTAATCAGGATTTTTTGACCATGAGGGTAAGAGATGCCTGGGAGTATCGGAAAACTACGGTGGATACAAGTAGCTGCAGGATTATTTTTGGCGAGGCTGATTTTTTACCGGGGTTAGTTGTTGATAAATTTGCTGATGTATTGGTGGTACAGTCTTTGGCATTGGGAATTGATAAGATGAAGGCGGATATCCTTGCTATATTAATAGAGCTTCTTGAAAAGGACCAAGTCAAAATTCGCGGAGTCTATGAAAGAAGTGATGCGAAGGTTCGAAATAATGAAGGAATGGAACGAATTAAGGGATTTATCGGAGAACCCTTTGATACTAATGTAGAAATCATAGAAAACGGAGTAAAATATATCGTTGATGTGGCAGAAGGCCAAAAAACCGGCTTTTTCTTGGATCAAAAGTATAATCGTGCGGCTATTGCTAAGCTATGTAAAGGAGCAAGAGTGTTGGATTGCTTTACCCATACCGGCTCCTTTGCACTGAATGCAGGTATCTGTGGGGCGAAAGAAGTCATTGGTGTGGATGCCTCAGAGCTTGGTATTGACAGGGCTGTTGAGAATGCAAAGTTAAACGGACTTTCTGATACAGTAAAATTTCTATGTGCTGATGTATTTGACTTGTTACCTGAATATGAGAATAAGAATGAAAAATTTGATGTAGTGATACTAGATCCACCTGCTTTTGCGAAATCAAAGAATTCTATTAAAAATGCAATCAAGGGATATCGTGAGATTAATTTAAGAGCTATGAAATTAATTAAGGATGGTGGATATCTTGCCACTTGCTCCTGCTCTCACTTTATGACCCCCGATTTATTTGCCGAGACCATTGGACAGGCTGCAAAGAACGTGAAAAAGAGGATTCGCCAAGTGGAATACCGCACCCAGTCTCCTGATCATCCTATCCTATGGGCTGCAGATGAGTCCTACTATCTGAAATTTTTTATCTTTCAAGTAATAAACGAAAAATAAAGCGATAAGCATTTTATATATGATATGGAGATAGGAATATGACATATGAAGAAGCAAGAGAGTTTATCAATCAATCGAATCAATATGGATGCGTACCGGGGTTAGAGACAATTACGCAGCTGTTGAAAAGACTGGGGGATCCACAGGAACAGCTTAAGATCATCCATGTCGCAGGAACTAACGGGAAAGGGTCCACCCAGGCATTTATCTCAACGATTTTGAGTGCGGCGGGATATCGTGTGGGAAGATACATTTCTCCTGCGGTATTTTCCTACCGGGAACGAATACAGATTTCACAGAGGATAACTTCTGTTAGTAAGAAACAAAGTGACAAGAGAATAGATAATATAGGGAATATTCCTCCTAAGGAGGACAAATGCCTAGATACAATACCTTTAATAAGAAATTTTGAAGCTTCTTATGAGGACTCAATAATAGAAATAGAATATATAACAGAAAAAGGTATCTGTGATACTATAGAAATAATAAAACCTGCTTGTGAAAGGATGCTTGCTGAGGGTTTTTCCCACCCCACTTCCTTTGAAATAGAAACAGCGATGGCAATGCTTTATTTACTATGGGAACAGGTAGATTTCGCTGTCATTGAGGTGGGGCTTGGTGGAAGGCTGGATGCGACCAATGTCATAAAACATCCGGTTTGCAGCATAATTACCTCCATTAGCATGGATCATATGCAATATCTCGGAGATACCTTAGAACTGATTGCCAGAGAAAAGGCAGGAATCATAAAGAGGGGTTCACCGGTAGTTACCTGCAGGCAAGAACCAGAGGTAATGAAGGTTTTAGAAGAAATCTGTAAAGTGGAAGAAGCACCTTTAACTGTATCAGACAGGAATAACGTTACAAAAGTAAAGTTTTCTCCGGAAGAAACTGTCTTCACCCTTTATGCAGAAAACCAAGAGCAGGATTATAAAATAAAGTTGTTGGGAGAACATCAAGTAGAAAATGTCATTTTGGCAATACAAGCTGCATGGCTTTTGAGGGAGTTGGGATATTCCCTTAATGAAGATGCTATCAAACAGGGGCTTTATAATACAAAATGGAGTGGACGTTTTGAAGTGATTTCAAGAAAGCCATACCTGATTATCGATGGGGCACATAATGAAGCAGCAGCGTTAGTCCTTTATAAATCAATACAGTTATACTTTACAAATCGTAGAATAATTTATATGATAGGGGTATTGGCAGATAAGGACTATAAGAGTATACTAAAAATCACGGCACCACTGGCTGATGTAATCATTACCCTGACTCCGAATAATAGTAGAGCTTTATCCGCTACCGAATTAGCAAAAGCAGCAGAAATGTATAGCAAAAGGGTGCTAGATGCGGGTGATATTGATAAGGCGGTCCGTGTAGCTTTCTTGGAAGCAAAAGAAGACGATGTAATCATAGCCTTTGGTTCATTATCATTTCTGGGGGACTTGGTTAGAGCCTTGGAAATACGAAAGGATGAAGAAATATATGATAGATGAAGCAAAAATAGAGCAAGCCGTTCGATTATTCTTGGAAGGAATCGGTGAAGATTGTAATAGAGAAGGGCTTTTGGAAACACCCCAGAGAATTAGTGATATGTGCAAGGAAGTGTACGGTGGTATCGGTAAGGACGCGGCAGAGCATCTGCAGGTGACCTTTCTTACCGAAGGAAATGAGATGGTACTGGAGAAGGATATCACATTTTATTCGGTTTGCGAACATCATTTGGTTCCTTTTTTTGGGAAAGCCCACATTGCATATATACCGGACGGTAAAGTGGTAGGTTTAAGCAAATTGGCCAGGACGGTAGAAACTTATGCAAGGAGACCTCAAATTCAGGAAAATTTAACAGCACAAATTGCTGACGATATTATGAAATACTTAAAACCGAAGGGTGTTATGGTGATGTTGGAAGCAGAGCACCTTTGTATGTCCATGCGTGGAGTGAATAAGCCCGGAACAAAGACAATAAGTTATATTTGTCGGGGTGAATTTGCACAGAATCAGAATTTACAGAATTCCTTCTTTCAATTAATTAAATAAAAGATACCCAATAATCAAAGTAGTTATAATAAATTAGTAATTATAGCTTTTATATATAAAATTATTTTTATAGTATAGGTTTTTTCAAAGGATTATTAACAAAGGAGTACCCCAATACTTGCTAGGAGAGATGAAATGATTCAAAATATTAGGATAGGTAACAGAGATTTTCCAATCGGCGTGAAAACTTATATTATGGGAATATTGAATGTCACACCGGATTCCTTCTCCGATGGAGGAAAACACAACTGGTTGCAGGGGGCTGTGGAGTATGCAGGCACCATGATCGAAGAAGGTGCGGATATCATCGATGTGGGAGGGGAATCCACGAGACCGAATTATACGATGATATCTGACAAGGAAGAGATAGATAGGGTAGTGCCGGTAATTGAAGCGATTCGAAAGAACTGGGATATTCCGATTTCCATAGATACTTACAAAAGTGAAGTTGCAAAGGCTGCATGCCTTGCCGGAGCAGACTTGATTAATGATATCTGGGGTCTTAAGTTTGATTCTTCCATGGCAGAAGTTGTAAAGACTCAGGGGGCTGCAGTTTGCATCATGCATAACCGTAAGACGGTAAATTACGAAAATTTCTGGAGCGATTTTATAACAGATATGAAGGGAAGCATTGAGATAGCCTTAAAAGCCGGTATTAATAGAAATAAGATCATGGTTGATCCGGGAATAGGATTTGCCAAGACGCGTGAGATGAATTTATACTTACTACACCATCTGGGAAAGATGCAGGAATTTGGCTTCCCGGTTCTTCTGGGAGCTTCCAGAAAATCAGTGATTGGAACTACATTAAACGAACCGGTGGAAAACAGGCTGGAAGGAACGATTGCTACTTCAGTAATAGCAGTCATGAAGGGGTGCAGTTTTCTACGAGTTCATGACGTAAGGGCAAATATTCGTGCCATACGCATGGCAGAAGCAATCTTAAAGAGTGAAGAGTTATAACAATAGGAAGTGAATGCTGGAAATTTCGGGTTTAACAATATTTCAATAAATATTTAAATGATTATATACAAAGCTCAGATACTCGTAAATAAGATTCTGTAGTGCAGCATTTGAGCAATTTATCAAAAACAGGTGTATCCAAACTTCTGCGATTGAACCGGTAGCAGAATTCAT
>Ga0123338_10000049_pt1 | contig 122486 bp, 96 predicted proteins | sample grotaG_FD_89793 | JGI IMG/M metagenome (GOLD analysis project Ga0123338, IMG submission 89793) | Glacier valley bacterial and archeal communities from Borup Fiord, Nunavut, Canada, to study Microbial Dark Matter (Phase II) -... | ecosystem: Environmental > Aquatic > Freshwater > Ice > Glacier ... | reverse complement strand
TTCAACTTTGCCCCTAGGTGAGCCGTTATTAAGCAGGCAAATGTTTCAGTTAAGTGTACTCAACATACTTACCATTAGGCCTTTCCTGAAGATTATTCACCAACTCAATAAGTTCATAAAGCCCACACTAGGTGAACTTATAGGAAATAGAATTCGTTGAAGAGATATCAAATCCCTTTTAAATGATTCCAAGATTGTAACCCCTTGAAACTTCTGCCATAAGTATTCGGGGCTAATTGCTGCACCCCTGTGTTATCCAATTGATCTTAGTTACTCAGCAGGTGACTTTGAGTCACCAGCTGAGGGGTCACCTCATCCATTAGGCAATTTGATTAAATAGAATCATGATTGAGAATTTTATCATCGTAAGTTCGGCAGAGCAGGCCAGGAGCAGGTATCAACTTAAGACTGGCAAGCATTGCAAACGCATCAAAAGGTACAGCCTTGTTTCAGGGACCGACTTGGTATGGATAGTAACTTCCCAAGAGCCGGGCACTTTGCAGAGTATGCGGTTTGGTTTTACTTCTTACCGGGTCAGAGACACGGATTGAACAGATGAACATCCTCATAGATATTCTACATCAGGAAGATGAAAATCGGTCGGTTACGGTAACCTATGCCCTCCATCACCTCGGCTTCAAAATCAACCTGAACCTGCGTGTCTCCAGCTGCAGCAGCTTTTGCTTTGCGGATAATATCTTTGCTGCGTTCAAGAGTAAACCGATTAGTCTCTTGAGGCTGACCTGTAAAACAATCGACCACTGCCTTCACTGCCTGAATCTGGAACTGTTGTTCTTTAAATTGTAACTTCATTTATTTATCATTCAACTATCGTTTTATCACATAACCGTCACATAAATAAATTACTCAATTTCAGTGATTTGTATATTTCTATGCTGATTTAAATTTTTCCTTATCACATAAGAATTGCTGATTCTTAATCTTGACCTTTATTTCTTTTGTCTCATATAATAGAGCAGCATGTCAATGAAGCGACGAAAATGTGGCTCTTGTTCAAATGCCTGTATTTGTTGCTCCACCCTAGCTTTTGGTATCTGATTTAGTACTTTAATTAAGGCTGTTTGATCCTTTTTCCGTTCATTCACTAAATAGCTGCAATTCAAATTTAACGTCTCAATAAGTTCGAGTACTTCAAATTGATTTTTTGGTAAATTCGCTTTGTCACCTTTATAATCCTCAAAAGAGTCAAATGCTCCATTGGGTATTATTTCGCCTAAACTATTGTATTTAAATAAGCTACTACAATTTACCTCTTGAATAACCCCTCGGATTAACCTGGCTTTTTTTGATTCTCCACAATGTTGTTGTTTTTTTTGTAAACCAACCGATGAGATACAACAAGCGAATAGATTGTCATAATCCATCTGTAAGGCAAAATTAGCATTGGGCCCGTTTTCAGGAATTAAGTGTTCATTGTGACTTCCACCGTTTTTATCACCTTGAAAATGTGTCAAGATTTGTTGACAATAACAGCAAATATGATGTTGATCATCGCATAGATCACTATTTAGTTTCGGTTTTTGATCAAATTCCTCATAAATAATTTTTTGACCTGCCGAATTTCTCAATGCAATCCATGAAGCAATATAGGATGGAGTCCTTCTTTTTTGAATATATCTCATTTTACATACAATTAAAAGAAACTCAACATCATATCGGCACGTTTTATTTCAGCATGATCATTGCCCAATTTTTGAATTAAAGTTGAACGTAAATTTATTGCCTTTTCTTCTTTGCCATGTCCACTCTCTATCAGCAGAATATACCTATCAAGGTCAGATTTTAATTGGTCATCCATTTCAGACGTACCCATTTCATTCAAAATAGCATTTGCATCACGACCATATTGTATCGGGAAATCGTATGCCCGGTGTTCACTAATACCGAAAATTTTGCCCGTTTGCAATGAACCTATAACTAATGGGGCATGTGTTGAAACAATAAATTGGATTTTAGGGAATGTATTTCTTAAATCGGTTATAATTGATTTCTGCCAACCCGGATGTAGATGCAAATCGATTTCATCGATAAGTACAACGCCTGTGGTTTCTTCTGGTGCCACTTCTCCAAGATGGGGGTTTAACAGGCTACAACGAAATGCTATTTCCATAACCATTGCCAAGGTTGTACGTACTCCATCTGATAATGAATTAAATGGCATTAAATCGTGGATTGATTCCAATTCGATTATAAGTTCATCTCTCTTGATGTCATGATATACTTTTGTGCAATCTTTGATGCAGTTCATTATAGCCTTGCTCACAGCATTTAATTGGGCTGATTTTGTTCCGTGCTGCAAGGATGAAAGTGTTTCTGTTCTAAAAATCTCTAGAAAAAACTTAATGTTGGTTAGTGGATCAAGGGCATTGTAATATCCACGTAAACGGCTACCTTCAGCAACAATACCTGAATCTCTTTTTTCTTTTTTGAAACGATCAGTTGAATAATAGGCGATTAGAGGAATTTGTTCTATTGGATTATTCCTTACAGTATTTTGCAGATTAGCAGAAACCTTTTTCATATCCTTTGCATGTTGCATGGTTGTTCTTCCACCATGTGTATCGAGGGTTCGGACCCATGATACTTCATCAGGGAACATATAATCAGCTGGAGCCAAATGTTCGCAAATTGAGGCGGTGGTAGTAATTTTTACTGGATACTGCATTTCAAGGTGCATTAACCTTACGTCTCCTGGATTTATTCCAGGGCTCCATATTTTGTCATTATGCTTGTCAACATCCAGGAAAAGAGACCCAATAGAAATGCGCATTGCCTCCAATATGGCCGTTTTCCCTGTACCGTTAATACCAACTATGATATTAAAACTTGGGTCCAAATTCAAATCCAGAGTTTCATAACACCGGAAATTTTCTAAATGTATATTGGTTAAATACATGTTGGGAAAATTTATTGTTTTTTAATTTTCTGCTAAATTAATGATTATAGATGTAAAAACGTCATATTATTTAGACCTATTACTTCTATACATATTTGTTATATAACCCTCATTTCTGTCTCAGGACTTAACTGTTTCAACAGTTGTTTCACGTTTTCTTTGGCCGTGTCGTTAGCAAAAGAGCGGTCGCGAAATACTACACGCAAAGGGGTATGAGTAGCCAGTTCTTTTGCAAAGACTTCATTGATGCCGTTATCGAAACAAGCCATCAGTGAGTTCTGAGCTACCCGGAATACTTGTTTGCCGTCGATGGGCAATTCCTCTATCCGGTAAGATAAAGGTAAGCCCCAATCAAGCATCACCTGAGCCAACAGGTCGCGTGGAGTATGGTCGGGTTTGATGTTGTCGGCAAACATATCCATCATTTCAGGTTTGTAATCCTGTGGCCGGTAATACACATCCTGCATATTGCTGGTGTCTAGTTTATAAACCCTAAACCCTATATCTAAATTATAATCTTCATGAAGTAATGATTGACCATCTTTATCGAAATCAAACTTGCCAGTTTGTTCCGCTTTCTGCTTCTCAATTTTTGCGTTTAATTCATCCACATTTTTCTTACATGCACGTCGGATACGTTCTTTGCCTATTTCGCATATATTTTTGTATCCGACTTTATAGGTTTCACTATTTTCACCAACAATAACAGGTAATTGTACCATAATGTACTTACGTCTACCATTATCTTCAGCATTAAGTTGCATAACTGCATGGGCAGTTGTTGAAGAACCTGCAAAAAAGTCAAGAATTATATTTTCTTGATTATTTGATGTAGAAGATTGTATGAGAGTCTTTAATAGACGTACTGGCTTAACAGTATCGAAACCATGTTGGTTCCCAAGAATTTCATTCAATTGATTCTTTCCTGCTTCTGAAGTTGAAGACCAATCAACTTCCATAAAACAGTAGAAAGGATCATGTTCTGCACCCTCCTCGTCTTCAAAATATCTTTTAAAGGGGGTACCATCACGGAACTCTATATAACCATCATTGTAAAGTTGAGTTATTACATCTTCTCCAGCCTGCCATCTTTGACCTTCAGGAGGAGAATAATCCTCTAAATTGAAACACATTGTCGAACGTTGATTCGTACCTCTATTTGATTTTAGAATTGTAGTAAGTCTATATTTACGTCCATTGAATTCATGTGGGTATGATCTCACTCCACCAGTATATAGTGGAAAGAATGTATTTGGCACTAACGATTTTTGATAGACAAGGATGTATTCAATTTCTTTTTGAGGTTTATATTTGACTTCACCAATATTCACAGGTTTCACACGAGCTTTCCATGTGATTTGGCCAAGTAAATTTTTTTCACCAAAAATCTCATTCATGAGGGGTCTTAAATTATGTACCTCATAGTCATCGATTGAAACAAAAATAACTCCATCATCACATAATAAATTCCTTGCTAATTTTAATCTTGGATACATCATTGTCAGCCAGTCAGAGTGATAGCGACCAGCAGACTCAGGATTTGCTAAAAGTCGACGGCTATATTCATCAATCAACCCACTTTCTTCCTTAAATTCATTCAAATCTTTAGTAAAATTATCCTTATACAAAAAGTCTTTACCTGTATTGTATGGAGGGTCAATGTATATCATCTTTATTTTGCCCAGATAACTTTCCTGCAATAGTTTCAACACTTCGAGGTTGTCGCCTTCAATATAGAGGTTTTCGGTGGTGTCGAAATTCACACTCTCTTCTGGCACCGGGCGCAGGGTTTTAGTGGTGGGTAAGTTAGCTGTTACTATTGCCTCACGCTTGCCCGGCCACTCCAAACGATATCGTTCCTTAGTTCCTTCCACAATTTCGTGGTTTAATTCCTGTTTTAAAAGGTCAAAGTCAATGGCTTTTCCTTCGATAGTTTCTGTAATGCAATTGGGGAAAAGAGCTGCAATTTTCTGTATGTTTTGGTTTACCAGATCAGGTGATTGGAGGTCAAGTTTATCAGACATATCGGTTGTATTCAATGTTCTAAAGTTTAATTCCTATGGTATTTTTGCGAAAGCGTAAATGTATAAAAATTGAATGGTTATAATCGTGATATTGTAAAATGAATTTAAATCCCTGGACAAGTATCTTTCAGGTCAAACGATGATGTTGAGACTGACTCATCCGATGAATCGAAGTCATCGAATATGAGACTACCGGATTTTCAACAATATTGTTCAAATTGACACGAGTAGATTTACTCGTTGAGTTGGGTATGAAGAAAGTGAAACTATCTCTATCAAAAGAAGCCGAATGGGAGGAACCTTTTTTACAAGAATCAAAAAAGGCAACCGAAATAAAAACCAAGATAGAAACCACCGATCGGGAAATAGACCAAATGGTTTATACACAATAGGAATTGTCGAAGGAAGAGATAAAGATTGTAATGGGTAAGCTTTGAGGAAAAATTTGCACTTGAAAAGTCTTACTAATCTATACAACTTGTTCCTATTCTGATTATATTTCCATCAAACAATTTGATTAAAATATAGTCATGAGTGAGAATTTTATTATCGTAAGTTCGGCAGAGCAGGCCAGAAGCAGGTATCAACTTAAGGCTGGCAAGCAGTGTGTAGCCATCAAAAGTCCCAGCCTTGTTTCAGGGACCGATCTGGCATGGGTAGTAACCTCACGAGAGTCGAACACTTTGCAGATGATGTGGTTTGGGTTTACTTCTCACCGGTCAGAGACACAGATTAACAGTTGAATATCCCTATCGATACACTCCATAAGGAAGCGTTGATATCCACCAATAGTTTTAATATTTCAGAATCTGCTGTTAAGAAACAGGCCCGTTGGATTAAAAGCATCATCAAACTGGATAAGAACTTTCATATCTATGTACATGTTTCCCGCTAACTGATTGAGCAAGGAGTATATGATGAGGGAAGAAAGTTTTACAAGATTTATTATAAGGAGGAATCGTAAATTTTTTAGTGGGTGGAGGAGTTCAACTCATCTTAAATTTGATTATATTTACAACATTCAATTTGATTAAAATCAACAAGATTAAAATACAACATCAAACAACAAATCCAACTATCTAAAATAACGGATTTAAAACCATTTACACTGAAACAAAATTGCACCAGATCATTTAAAATGAGAATTAGTTGTTAATAATTGGAAAATAATTGGTGTAAAATTTGTTTTTGATGATATGTGTAATCTCATTTTAAATGGATTATACAATACCGATTTATACGACAAAGAAGACATTAACGATAGATGTAAACATGTAACTGCAATGAAGTTTTTTAAGGGTCAGGAAAACGCCCGCATCTATTGTAAGGTAGTCCACCAACAAGATAAGGTTTATGTGGTAGTTACTGCAGAACTGCTTGAAAGAAAGAAAGAAAAATCAAAAAAATAAACAAAAAGAAAAAAACATCATTGAAAAAGTCGCTGGCTATGAATACGAAATCAAACGATCCACAGAAAATTAAAGAAGCTTTCGATCAATTCTTTAACAGCTTTACCGTAGAAGAAAAATTTGAGAGTGATGCCCGTTTATTGATGTTTAGGTTTCTATCTATCATCGAAGTCAGATGTGAAGAATTGGGATGGAACAGAAAGCAACTGGCGGAAAAGGTGGGAACTTCTGCCTCTTACATTACACAACTTTATCGTGGCGACAAGTTGATAAATATGCTCACATTGGCTAAGTTTCAAAAAGTACTTGGGCTGGAATTCGAAATCGATGAAAAGAAATCGTATGAAGAAACCGTCAACGAATATTCTCCTATGGGCGATGGGAAAGGGTTATGGGTTTATCGCAAGTTTGGAACTCCAAACTATAATACCCGGGAAGAATTACCTGAATTAGAGGAAAACCAAGCAGCTAACGTTGCATAAAAAAAAATAAAACACATCCTATGATTGCCATCCCACCAGATAAAAGAGGATAAAACAATCCAGGTATTCACGAAGATTTCAGTCAACCAAAATGTAAAACCAATGGCCGGATATCAACTCATCGTAGAAGGAGCAGCAGTTTTTTCATTGGATGAAACTTCTGAATTGACAGAAGATGAAGAGAAAAATCTGAAATATTACTCTACCGTGAGCATCCTGATCGGATACCTGAGAAATACCTTGACAGCCATCACTGCTTCTTCACCCATGGGCCCTTACCTTTTACCTCCCATTAACATGCCAGACCTATTCCGTAAAAAGTCGGAAAAACAAGTAGCTGTTTCAAGTTAATTACTCAATTAAAAATAGCCATTAGGAGATTACCTTGCTTGGTAGTAACAACGCTGTCAGGCCCTTCGGACGCTGACAGCGTTGGACTCTTGTTTCAGGGACAGACCTGGCATGGGTGGTAATTTCACAAGAGCCGAATACTTTACTGAGTATGCGGATTGAGTATAGTACTCACCGGACTGTTCACAAGTTCGGAGAACCCATTGGTACCTACAACTGCCATAACCCTGCTTTTACGCAGGGGAAAGTAGAATACAACTTATTTATACGAGTCATTTCTAGTTAGGAATTGATTTCAATTCTTATTGAACTGGTAGAATTCCTGGCACCCCCCAAATAAGAAACATCATTTACCACCCAATTACAACCTCAAAAGGGTTAATTCGGCTTAATTCGGCTTTGTTATGATCATTTTTAGGTCAATCGTTTCACCCTCCTTACTTTTATTGTGACAAGGACAAAGAAGGGTTTCCCGGGTATAAATTCAACTAAAGTCCATGTGGTTATAATTAATTAACAATTTAAAAACAATTATCGTGGGTACTTTTAAAATTGGTATTTTAGGTGGATTCTCCGGCAAGGTCGGAACCGTCATCGGTGCTAGCTGGAAAGGCATAGACTATATGCGTTCCAGAGCAACCAGTATTTCAAATCCAAACACTCCGGCACAGTTGGAGCATCGCGCAAGGTTCGCTACTATCGTTAAGTTCTTGCATCCTCTCACCTCCTTTCTTCGGATCGGGTTCAAAAGCCAGGCAATCAAAATGTCGGCTTTCAATGCAGCAATGGCTGTAAATATTAAAAATGCCATCACTGGTGTTTTTCCAAATTTCGAAATTGATTTCACCAAAGTACAGGTAAGTCAGGGTAATTTTCCAGGGGCATTAAACCCTGCAACCTTAGCTGCTATTGCGGGTGCAATTGAGTTTACCTGGGAAGACAATTCATGGGAAACTGATGCTAATGCCACTGACGAAGCTGTATTGGTGGTTTACAATCCTGCCAAAGAAGCCGTTGTTTCGGTAGTTGGAGGTATCAGCCGTTCAATTGGTACGCAGACCATTGTACTTCCCAATGCCTACACAGGCGATGAAGTGCATTGTTACATTGCTTTCACCAATGCCAACAAGTCTGTTATTTCAAACAGTCAGTACATCAGCGGCATTGTAGTGTCGTAGGAGGTGAGGCAAGGAGCGGGGAGCAAGGAGCGGGGAGCATGTGGCAGGGAGTAAGGAGCAAAAGTGCCCCAATCCCCCAGCTCCACGCCCCACGCCCCCTGCCCCAGTTCTAAGCCCCTTTCTTTTCGTTTATAAACTCACAAACAAAAACAAACATCATGAAAAACATATTTTTAGTTATCATTTTAATGATTGGAGTGCTGGCCAGTCATTCTGAACTTGTTTCAGGAACTCCTCAAGTAGCTTCAGTTCTTGTTTCAAGTCATCCTGTCCCGATGGCTATCGGGATTGTTTCAGGACCTCCTCAAGTAGCTTCAGTTCTTGTTTCAAGTCATCCTGTCCCGATGGCTATCGGGATTGTTTCAGGAACTCCTCAAGTAGCTTCAGTTCTTGTTTCAAGTCATCCTGTCCCGATGGCTATCGGGATTGTTTCAGGACCTCATCTCCAACTTGCTGATCTTGTTTCAGCCCCTCCCGCAGATTTAATTACAGCCAGTCTACCTGAAACCACTATTTCGGCATCGGTAAGTTCCAGTATCGAAGCAACGGTCGGAGATCTTGAACCTGTTGCAAAAGGTAATTTCTTTACCAATAACTGGGGCGCTTTGCTGATGGGCCTGCTTGGTTTTGCTGATCTGGTGACCAGGTTAACGCCATCTGTAAAGGATAATTCGATACTGAATTTTCTGAATACTGTACTAAATGCTATTATCCCCAATTTGAAAAAGGGGGGAGGGAGGTTATAGTAGATATACGAATTACACGAATTTAATACGAATTTGACGAATTGCTTTCCCGAAGGTTAAGGGACAGTGCCTCGTGATTACGGACCATCATCATCAGACCGTCATTGCGAGAGGAAAGCTATTTTCAAATAGCCACAATGCTGTATGACAGGGAAATAATTGCACCTTCATAAAAGAGATGACCTCCCTCAGGGCGTCATTGCGAGGCATGAAGCAATCTGTTCGAATCCTCACAACCTTCAAATTCATAAAAGGAAGGATCAAAAAAAGACCCGACTAATACATTTGAGATTGCTTCGTGCCTCGCAATGACGCGTTGAATGGGCATTGCCACTCTTAGGATGGGATTGCTTTCCGAGTACTCAGAAACTTTTAACCATCCAACCATCCAACCATTAATTATTCATTTATAAATCAATTAACATGGCTACATTATCTTCAAATAGTATTTTTGGGAACATCTCAGGGAAGGTAGGAGATGTTGTTTACAGCAGTTGGAAAGGTATACCTTATGTGCGTAAAAGACCTTTGAGGATATCAAATCCAAGGACAGCAGGACAGCTTGAACAAAGGGCAAAGTTTGCTGCAATAATAAAGTTTTTAAAGCCACTTACACCTTTTATTCGGGTAGGGTTCAAAAGCAAGAATGCAAAAATGTCGGCACACAATTCAGCTTTGTCCTACAACCTGGCCAATGCGATCATGGGTGCTTATCCTGATTATGCTATTGATTATTCAAAAGTATTGATTAGTCGCGGCAATATCAGAGCGGCATTAAGTCCTTCAATCCGATTAATCAGCAATTGCGAAATTGAATTCAGTTGGGTATATAATCCACGTGATTACAATGCCTATTCAGACGACAAGGCAGTGCTGGTAGTTTACAACTATACTAAACACGAGGTAATTACCGCAATGGATGGCAACAGTAGAATTAATGGAAGCCAAGCCATCACTCTTCCCCCATCTTTTGCTGGGGATAGTGTACATTGCTATATCGCCTTTCAAAATTACAACCAGAAAGTTATATCCAATAGCCTTTATGTAGGTTGTCTTATTTTGACTTAGTTGGCATAAATTTACTGGTTAAAAAAAATCGTTCTCATCAGCGTGAGCGGTTTTTATAAATATAAAATAAAAGTTCTTTGACATACTGTGAAAATAAATTGGAATGCTGTTGCACTTATAAAACTTTGTAATTAAAAAGAAAAAGGTACACAGAGTTTCACAGAGTATACACAAAGTAACACAGTTTTTTAACACGGTGAAACACTGTATATACTCTGAGAAACTCGAGGTACCTTTTTTATCCAGAGTAATCAAGATCAGTTTTCTTTTTATAAGGGTTCAGTTCTTGTGAAAGATGAGTTAAAAAGGCTAATAAAAAAAGACCAATAATTCCTTAATAAATTCTATGGTTATTAACCTAAAAATGTTAATTTTGATCTTGTGTCTTATAAAAATTGACACTGAAAGTTTAGTTTGTATAAAGAGTTCAAAATTAGAATATTAACCTTTAAAATTTACAGCTATGTCAAAAGGAGTAGATGCCAAAAAAAGCGAGAAAAAAGAACCCGCCAAAACCTTGAAGGAAAAAAGAGTTGAGAAAAAGGCTAAAAAGGACAAAAAATAAGGTCTATTTTTAGTTTTTACCATGTACAACCAAGAGTCGGAGTTAAGTCCGGCTCTTGGTTTTTGAATTTATTAGGTGGAAATAATAGTCGAAACCATAAGAACTACCAAATAAATAATTATCTTTCAGAATCTTAAAAACATACGATATACTGTCCACCTAATTCAAGTCTGATTATGAAAAAATATTTATTAAAAATGACTTTTAGTGCTTTCATATTTTCTTTATTGATTGCTTGTACACCTGCCAAGCCCAAAAGTGAAGGTTGGATTCAACTGTTTAATGGCAAGGATTTAAAAGATTGGAACATCAAAATTACGGGTTTCCCATTGAATGAAAATTACAAGAATACTTTCAGGGTTGAAGATAGTTTATTAAAAGTGAGATATGATCAGTATGATCAGTTCGATGGGCATTTTGGACATATTTTTTATAAACATCCTTATTCTCATTATAAAATACGCGTTGAATATCGTTTTGTCGGCGATCAATGCCCTGGTGGAGCAGGATGGGCCTATCGTAACAGTGGAATCATGATTCATGGACAGAGCCCCGAAAGTATGGAACTGAACCAGGATTTTCCGGTTTCGGTTGAAGTTCAGTTGCTGGGAGGCAATGGAAAAGATGAGCGCTCTAACTTAAACGTTTGTACACCGGGAACCAATATCGTGATGAATGGTCAGCTGATCACAGAACATTGTACCAATTCAAATTCGAAAACCTTTCAGGGCGACCAATGGGTAACCGTAGAAGTTGAAGTGCAGGGCGATTCGATTATTCGCCATAGTGTTGACGGACAAATGGTGCTGGAATATTCCCAGGCACAATTGGATGATCGTGATCCGAATTACCAGAAACTATTGCCGGCTGATGGGAATAAACTGCTTAAAAAGGGCACTATTTCATTGCAGGCAGAAAGTGGTCCTGTTGATTTTAGGAAAGTTGAATTACTCAATCTGGGCGACGATTGTGAATAAAAGACATTTTTTCATCCTCCGAAAGAATCATCAAAGTTAGAGGTTGGGAATGTGAGAATTGAGAACATTTATACATTGATCAGTTTTGCAAAAATTAAACTTACTGTTTATGTGTAATCAATATAAATTACTAATGCTAAATGTCTTACATGAATTGATAGGGGATATTTTCTAATTTTTGCAAGACGAAAGTAAAGCAGCTTTGAAATATTCTAAATAATAAATTAAATTTGTGCACCATAAGGAACTGATTTGACAATAGATTTTGAATATACATCATCAACAAGGAGAAGGACAAATGAGACTAGATAAGATAGTGATTGGCATTTCACAGGGCGATATCAACGGAATTGGATACGAAGTGATTATAAAAACCTTGATGGAGCCACGAATTCTTGAAATGTGTACCCCCATTGTTTACGGTTCACCCAAAGTGGCCGCCTACCATAAAAAAGCATTGAATATTGAATCGTTCAACTTCAATCATATTAGGGTTGCAAGTGAAGCAGATCCACGTAAAGCCAATATCATCAATTGTATCGACGACAATGTAAGGGTTGAACTGGGTAAGTCAAGCGAAATGGCTGGCGAAGCTTCCTATATGGCTTTGGAAAAGGCTGTTGAAGATTTAAAAAGCGGCGAAATTGATGCTTTGGTTACAGGACCAATCAATAAAGATAACATTCAGTCTGAGAAATTTAACTTTCCCGGCCATTCTGAATACCTTGCGGATCAGTTTAAATCACGGGATTTTGTAATGCTCATGGTCAGTGAATCCATGAAAATAGGTGTTGTTGTGGGTCATACTCCCCTTTCAGAAGTAGCAGGGAAAATTACCAAAGGCGCTATTCTGAATAAATTACGCATTATCAATCAATCGCTTGAAAAGGATTTCTTCATTAAAAGGCCCCGAATTGCAGTCCTTGCATTGAATCCACATGCGGGCGACAATGGTTTGCTTGGAAAAGAAGAGATTGATATTATTATTCCCGCTATTCAAAGGGCTAAAGATGAAGGAATTATTGCCATTGGGCCTTATCCTGCTGATGGATTCTTTGGTTCAGGTGATTTTGTGAAATTTGATGCCATCCTTGCCATGTACCATGACCAGGGATTGATTCCGTTTAAAATGGCTTCTTTCGAGCGTGGTGTGAATTTTACTGCAGGACTGCCAATCATTCGTACTTCACCGGCACATGGAACTGCATTTGATATTGCCGGTGAGGATAAAGCTTCACCTGATTCATTCCGTGAAGCGTTGTACCTGGCTATAGATATTCATAAGAATCGTGTTTTATACAAAGAAATTACCAAGAATCCATTGAAGAAATACGAAATAAATCAAGGACAGGTGGATGAATCGGTAGATTTTGAAGCTATTGATGAAGGAAATTAGTGGTCAGTGAACACTTAATATTAAATACCAATGTTTGAATATATCAAAGGTGTAGTGACTTCCCTGAAACCATCATGTATCATATTGGAAGCCAATTCGGTGGGCTATTTTATAAATATTTCACTGAATACCTACACACAACTGCATGGTAAAGAATCGATCAAGCTATTTATCCACCAGGTGATACGTGAAGATGCCCATCCATTGTATGGATTTTCAAGCGAATCGGAACGTGAACTATTTAGAATGCTCATCTCGGTAAGTGGTATTGGATCAAATACAGCTATTATGATGTTTTCATCCCAGTCGCCTGAAGAAATTAGAAATGCTATTCTGACTGAAAACATCAATGTGCTTAAAAGTATCAAGGGAATTGGCATTAAAACAGCTCAACGAGTGATCATCGATTTAAAGGATAAAATTGGTAAGTCACCGGCAAGCGAACAAATTGTATCTTCGACAGACAATACATTAAGAAACGAAGCGTTATCTGCATTAATAATGCTTGGGTTTGCGAAGAAACCGGCCGAAAAAGAATTGGATAAAATATTGTCTGCCAATCCAAAACAGTCAGTTGAAAGTGTCATAAAACAAGCACTTAAAAGCCTTTAATCAGAAAAAGATTCCGGAATTGAAAAAGTACTTCAGGAACATACTTATATTTATCGTTGTATCTTTTGTTGCTGCTTTTGGCGGAAACCCCACGGAATCAAAAACAACTGTTAGAGATTACAATGCAATGACTGTTGTCAATCTTGCTGCTGATACAGTCAAGATTGATACTACGGGAGTATTACCCTATAATTTTAAAGATGAACCGGCTTATGCCTTCCCTGATAAAAAGGATAGTGCCAAACTGTTCCTCAAAACGCCTCCTAATATACGTACTGATGTGGAATATGATCCCGTTACCGGAGAATACATTTTTACTGAAAAGGTAGGGGATTTGAATTTCAGGTTGCCCAAGACGATGACCAGAAAGGAATTTCAGAAATACGATTTTGATCAGTCGGTGCAAAATTACTGGCGTAACCAGACCAGGATCAAAGGGATTGAAAATAAAGGCGGATTGATTCCCAGGTTAACGGTGGGAGGAGAGACATTTAGTAAAATATTCGGCAGCAATACCATCGATATTCGTCCTCAGGGATTTGTGGAAGTAAGCTTTGGATACCAGATGAATGCCACAGAAAATCCCTCTATACCAGCACGTCTGCGCAAGGTCCCTACTTTCGATTTCAACCAGAAGATTCAAATGAATGTGACAGGTAAAATTGGCGACCGCATGGAAATGCGGGTCAATTATAATACTGAAGCCACATTCGATTATGAAAATAAAATGAATCTCGGCTATACCGGCGATGAGGATCAGATCGTAAAGAAGATTGAAGCCGGAAATGTTTCACTGCCATTGAACGGATCGCTTATCACGGGCGGATCCAATCTTTTTGGGGTAAAAACAGAACTTCAGTTTGGAAAGATGAATGTAACGACCATTTTTTCGCAGAACAAAGGTGAAACGCATGTGGTTGAGTCTGAAGGGGGAGCTCAAAAAAAGACTTTTGAAATTCTAGGTTCTGATTATGATGCCAACAGGCACTTCTTCTTAGCCCAATATTTTCGCGACAGTTATAACCAAGCTCTTGAAAATCTGCCTATTGTACGGTCTTCCATCACCATCAATAAAATTGAAGTATGGGTCACCAATAAATCCAGCAATTTTAAGGAGGCTCGCAACATCCTTGCATTTATGGATTTGGGTGAGCATGATCCAAATATCTTTAATAAAATAGGCGCTTTTGTGGAAACCCCTGGGTTACAATATCCCGAAAGTGTATATCCTTTTAATGCAGCCAATGGTCTCTATCAACAAATGATCACTACCTATGGTGGTATACGTCAATCTGATAATATCAACAAAACGCTTTCACCGCTTGTAGCATCACGATTTAATGGTGGACAGGATTTTGAGAAAATTGAACAGGCACGTTTGTTAAGCGAATCAGAATACAGCATCAACCTCAATTTGGGTTATATCTCCCTTAGATCAGCGCTGAACACTGATGAGGTTCTGGCAGTGGCATTTAATTATACAGCCAACGGGACTACCTATCAGGTAGGAGAGTTTTCAACCGATGGAATTGATGCCCCTCAAACACTTGTTCTGAAGCTTTTGAAAGGTACCAATTTGTCGCCTAAAATTCCAACATGGAAACTGATGATGAAAAACATTTATGATCTAAATGCTTATCAGTTGAATAAGGATGAATTTGTATTGGACATTTTGTATCAAAACGATGCTGTTGGAACATCAACCAATTATTTGCCCGAAGGTAAGCTGAATGGCAAAATTCTGCTAAATGTACTTAACCTTGATACACTGAATTCACAGCTTGACCTGGGACGCGACGGTGTGTTCGATTATGTAGAGGGAATAACTGTAAGTTCTGCCACCGGTAAGATCATTTTTCCCGTGCTAGAACCATTCGGACAATATCTTGCCGATAAGATAGGTGCAGGCGATGGAGCCAACATACAAAAATACGTATATCATACTTTGTACGATTCAACACGAACCGTCGCAGAACAGGATGCCGAGCACAATAAGTTTCGATTAAAGGGCTCATATAAAGGATCATCCAGCTCCGAGATTAGTGCTTCATCGCAGAATCTGGCACGTGGATCTGTCAAGGTTACTACCGGAGGACGCACCTTAACCGAAAATGTTGATTATACCGTTGATTATGCTTCAGGAATTGTGAAAATCATCAATTCCGGCTTACTGGAGTCTGGAGCGCCCATTTCAGTTTCTACAGAAAGCCAGGATTTATTTAGCATGCAGCGTAAAACAATGATCGGTGCACATGCCAACTATGCCTTTAGTGACCGGTTTAATTTAGGGGCAACGGTTCTTCACATGCAGGAGCGGCCTCTGACTCAGAAAGTGAATTACGGCGATGACCCCATCTCTAATACGATGTTGGGTCTGGATATCAATTATTCAAACGAATCATTGTTCTTAACCAAGCTGGTCGATAAATTGCCATTTTATTCAACCAAAGCACCCTCTTCAATTTCGTTTGATGGTGAAGTTGCACAATTGATTCCCGGACATTCGAAGGTAATAAATAAAAGCGGTACCGTATATATTGATGATTTTGAGGCCACCAAAACTTCCATTGATTTAAAGCAGCGTACTGCATGGGTACTGGCAAGCACCCCGCAAAAGCAGGATCTATTGTTTCCGGAAGCTGATGCCACCAACGATTCTCTTTCTTATGGTTTTAATAGGGCAAAACTAGCCTGGTATGAAATAGATCCCCTGTTTCTTAGAAATAGCTCTAACACGCCTGATTATATTAAAAAAGATCCTGAAATGCAGTCGAACAATTTGGTTCGTGAAGTGTACGAAGCAGAAATATTCCCTGACAGGGAAACGCCCGTAGGACTTCCAACCAATATACCGGTTTTCGACCTTGCTTTTTATCCCTCTGAAAAGGGGCCTTATAACTTTGATACACAGGCATCGCGTGTTTCACGGGGGTTGAACCCTGATGGAACATTGCGTGCTCCCGAAACACGTTGGGCTGGAATTATGAGAAGCCTTCAAACGAGTGATTTTGAGGCTGCCAACATTGAATTCATCGAATTTTGGGTGATGGACCCTTTTGTGAACGATTCGTTGCAAACTGCTCCGGGAGGAGATTTATATTTTAACCTTGGCGATATTTCAGAAGATGTACTGAAAGATTCACGCAAATCATTTGAGAATGGCTTGCCTACTACTGCCGAAGTAGTCAATGTAGACAATACTATTTGGGGCCGTGTTTCAACTCAGCAATCTCTGGTAAGGGAGTTTGATAATACCTCTACAAGCCGCAGATACCAGGATATAGGATTCGATGGTTTGAATGATGTCGATGAAAATACTTTTTACAACAGCTATCTGGAATCATTAAAAAATATACTGATCCCGGATACACTTACCAAATTTTTGGCTGACCCTGCGGGCGACGATTACCATTATTACCGCGGTACTGATTACGATCAGAAACGTCTGGGCATTCTGGAACGGTATAAAAATTTCAATGGTCCTGATGGAAACTCACCGACTACAGAAATGTCGAAGGAATCATATCCTACAACTGCTTCCACCATTCCGGATATGGAAGATATCAATGGTGACAATACTCTGAATGAATATGAAAGGTATTACCAGTACAAAATCAGCATTCACCGTCAGGATATGGTCATTGGGCAAAATATGATTGCCGATATAAGGTTTGCACCTGTAAAGTTGAAAAATGGCAATACTGAAATAGTTAAATGGTATCAATTTAAAGTACCTGTAAAAACTCCCAATGATGGAGTTTATGGGTCTATCAGTGATTTCAAGTCTATCCGTTTTATGAGGATGTATATGAAAGGGTTCACAGAACCAACCGTTCTTCGTTTTGCCACCCTTGATCTTGTAAGGTCAGAATGGCGCAGATATACCAAAGATGTTAATGGAAAACTAGGAACTTCTTCACCCAATACCCAATTTGATATTTCGGCAGTCAACATCGAAGAGAATGGAAGGCGTAAACCTATTGCTTATGTGTTGCCTCCTGGAATCGAAAGGGTTATCGACCCGGCCAACCCTCAACTTCGCCAGTTGAATGAACAATCGTTGGTGGTGCGTGCCATTGATTTAATACCAGGGGATGCCAAAGCTGCTTATAAAAGTCTAAGCATGGATTTCCGTAATTACAAACGTCTTCAGATGGAGGTTCATGCTGAAGCCATTGAAGGTCATCCTCTTAATGATGGTGAACTATCTTTGTTCGTCAGGGTTGGTTCAGATTATTACAACAACTATTATGAATATGAAATTCCACTATCCCTTACAGCGGTTAGAGCCAGCGATTACAAGAGTGAATCTGAAACTGACCGTTTAGAAGTTTGGCCAATTGCTAACCGCATTGACCTGACATTTAGCGCTTTTACTGACTTAAAGCTGAAACGAAATGATGCTATTCGGCAGGCAGGTTCAGAATTCAGTATGAACCAGGAATATACTGACCCGGAAAGCATAGTGAACGGACGTCCTTTAAAAATAAAGGGGAATCCGAATCTTGGAAATGTGGAGGTTATGATGGTAGGAATCCGAAACAATAGTGGAGCTTCCAAAGATCCTAACGGGCTCTCAGCCGAAGTTTGGCTCAATGAATTGCGTATGTCTGATTTTGAAGAAGGTGGTGGTTGGGCTGCTACAGGAAGGGTTACTGCACGGTTGGCAGATCTGGGTTCTGTTATTTTTGCTGGAAGGACACGCAGTGCAGGATTTGGGAGCATCGATCAAAAAGTTAACCAACGGGCGATGGATGATTTGGTTGAGTTGGACCTTTCGGCCAACCTCGAACTGGGTAAGTTCTTTCCCGAAAAGGCGCAAGTCAAAATACCCCTTTATTTAGGTTATTCAGAAAGCAAAAGCAGTCCTAAATATAACCCCCTTGATCCCGACATTAAAATGAAAGATGCCTTGAATCGGGCCGGAGGTAAAAGTGAAAGAGATTCCCTAAAAAGTCTGACAGAGGATCTGACCACGCGTAAAAGCTTTAACCTGACCAATATGAAAATCGATAAGAGCAGCAAGTCAGGTAAACCAAAGATCTACGATCCCACGAACTTCTCTCTCACCTATTCATATAACGAGCTGATGAAGAGAAATATCAACGTTGAACAAAATTTAGATAAGAATTACCGTGGAATGTTTAGCTATAATTTTAACGGACGTCCTGAAACAATAGAGCCTTTCAAGAATTCGAAATTATTAAATAAGCCTGCATTACGGTTAATCCGTGATATTAATTTCACCCTTATGCCGGCTCAATTTTCATTTAGAACCGATATATGGAGACATTACAATGAAATTCAGCTGCGCAACATTGCGAATCCAAACTTAATTATTCCTCGTACATTCAACAAAGATTTTATCTGGAACCGTTACTATGATTTGCGTTACAATTTAACCCGTAGTTTTCAATTCGATTTTTCATCTCAAGGTACTGCCAGAATTGATGAACTGCCAGGCAGAGTCAATCGTGACGATGATGACTATACCATAAAAAGAGATTCCATCATTAAAAACCTTTTGAATCTTGGTCGTCCAACATTATATCATCATAGTATAAATGCGACCTATATGGTTCCAATCAACAAATTTCCATTGCTGGACTGGACTTCACTTTCAGCCACTTACCGTGGTATGTATGACTGGCAGGTAGGCCCTGTTACTGATGAATCTGTGGTATTGGGAAACATAATCGAGAATTCTCGTCAGGTGCAATTAAACGGTCAGCTTAATTTGGTTACCTTATATAATAAAGTTGATTATCTGAAAGAAATTAATCAGAAATATGGTACCAGTTCGCGCCAGTTGCAGCGTGCCCAAAGGCCAAAACAAGGAAAGGCAGCTTCAGGTCAAGCGAAACAACCTACTACTGAAAATGCCAAAGATGTACCAAATGTTAAGGAAGTTCAGTATTCGGTTGAAAACGTTACTTTGAAAGCAAAAACGCCTAAGTCGATCTTTCATAAACTGAAGACCAGAAATGTTGAAGTTTCAGCTGTTGACAAGGATGGAGCAACTGTTGAAGGAAAAATGACCATTGTCAACGAAAACCGTATTACGTTTACTCCTGAAAAAAATGCCGCTGGAGTTCGTTTTAATGTCAAGGGGAAGATAGAAGCGAAGAATGGAGATTTAGCTGAGAAAATCCTTCAATATTCTGTACGCGCATTGATGAGTGCACGAAGCATTTCGATAAACTATTCGGCTACCGACGGAACCGTGATGCCTGGATTTATGCCTGTGCCGCGAGTATTTGGCTTAGGAAAATATACTCCAGACTCTTTAAAGTTTCCTGATATAAGATTTGAATCTACCGCTCCCGGACTTCCATTTTTATTGGGATGGCAGGACAAGGATTTTGCTTTCAAAGCAGCGGCCAAAGGTTGGATCACCCGTGATACATCGCTCAATTCGCCATTCGTATTGTCGCACAGCGAAGCATACACCTTTCGGGCAAATATTGAACCTTTTCCTGACCTCAAGATCGATCTGAATGCCAATCGCACTTATTCTGAACGAACCACAGAATTCTATAGTTACATTGGAGAAACTGGAAATGATGTCAATGGTGGATTTGAAAAGTTTAATAAGGTAGTTACCGGTAATTTTACCATGTCAATTAACACTTTGAGAACGTCCTTCAGTAAAATGGGTAATGATGCAAGTGCTCCTGCCTCAAAAGCATTCCAAAACCTAAAGGATTACAGGCTCAAAATAGCTGAACGACTTGCCAGTCGACGTATACCTAATGAACAAGCGGGATATGATCCTAACGGTCCACCTGATCCAAATACAGGATTCCCAGTTGGCTATGGTCCTACCTCTCAACAGGTAATGATTCCTGCATTTATTGCTGCCTACACGGGGCAATCGCCAGATAAGGTGGCATTGAGTCCATTTCCATCCCTTAAATACATGCGACCCAATTGGAGAGTCACTTACGAAGGAGCGGTTGCACAGTCAGAATTGTTAAAGAGATACTTTAAAACCCTCAGTTTTAATCATGCATACCGGTCGAGCTACAATGTAGGTTCGTTTAAATCAAACCTTGATTATGCCGAGGGCGAAGATGGGTTTAGTTATGTACGTAGGACAATTACTGGTGTAGATGGCGACTTTACCGGGCCTAACGATATCAATTCAGTCAGTATTTCGGAGCAGTTTAGTCCGCTTATCGGTATGGAAGTAACCTGGATCAATGATTTTGAGACACGCGTTGAGCTTAAGACTTCACGAAACCTGGCCCTCAGTTTCTCCAATAATCAGATTACTGAAGTGCTGAGTAATGAAATGGTCTTTGGACTTGGATACAGGTTTACCAAGATGGATTTGATTATCAAGACCAAGAAATCGCAGAAAGCCTATTCAAATGACTTGAATATCAGGGGAGATTTGTCATTCAGGAAAAATAAAACTATTCTGCGCAAGATCGTTGAAGAAGACGAACAGTTAACAGCAGGACAAGGGTCTGTAACCTTAAAAACCACAGCAGATTACATGCTTAGCGACCGCTTTCAATTGCGGGTGTATTTCGATAAAATATTAAATAATCCATATAAGGGTTCTTTTAAAACTTCAAATACTAACTTAGGGGTCAGTTTCAGGTTTACATTGGCGCAATAAAAGGTTCGATTACAAATATACAAGTTGCAATTCAGTTATGAGAAAATATAATATTGAGTATTCAATGGATTCGCCAGAAAGGTCGATAGTTCATGGTGAAATAATTAAGCAGAAGTATTTTTTAAAGAGGTTATATCAGGAATGGTATTCAATATTTTCTCATGAAATACAAAATATTCCCGATGGTTTACTCATTGAATTGGGATCAGGAGGAGGATTTCTGAAGGAAATAGAGCCCACAGTAATATGTTCCGACATTATTGATCTGCCTTCCAATGACATGACGTTTTCAGCATTAGAAATGCCTTTTAAAGATCATTCGGTGGGAGGTATATTTATGATTGATACTATGCATCACATTCCTGATAGTGAACAATTTTTACATGAGGCCAGCAGAGTGCTCATGAAAGGTGGAAAAATAATCATGATCGAGCCTGCAAATAGTATGTGGGGTAGGTTTATTTATAAGAATTTTCATCATGAGCCTTTTATTCCTGAAGGTGATTGGTCTATACCATCAACAGGTCCGTTATCAGGAGCCAATGGGGCATTGCCTTGGATAGTGTTTATAAGGGACAATGAGATTTTCAGAAAGAAATTCCCAGGACTAAAGATTGAGAGGTTGGAATATTTGAATCCATTCACATACCTGTTTAGTGGTGGGGTATCACGAAGTCAGTTGTTGCCTGATTTTACCTATTCTACAATAAAGTTACTGGATAAATGGCTTCCCAAATTATCCAAACAACTTTCAATGTTTATGGTCATTCAAATATCAGTTGTTGACAACCAACAATAACAATTTAAAAAATTTTTAACTTTCTTCTCCCTAGACTTGTTATTGTGTTATAAATTGTATTTTTTTACAGAAGATTTAAACAATGATTCAAAATACAAATACAATATGGCTTCCGTGGTGGGGTCTTCTTTCTAAAAAGTAAGAAGTAAGAGCCATATTGGTATTTTTTTAAACATACTAAGGCCTGCTTCTCTTCGGGATAGCAGGTTTTTAAATTTAAGATTAGAATAATGATTACAATGAATAATATTTGGTGGTGGCAGAGGACCTTTTCGCAATAACGTGGATGGAAGTAGCTATCATTGTTTAAAATGAACAAAAAAAGCGGCTTATCGGTACACGATAAGCCGCTTTTTTTGTTTCCTATAATCAAAATCAAACTGTAAAAACAAACAATAAAAATATACCCGATGAAGAAAATTAATGTACAGGTCAGCGTAAAAAAGATCCTTGCCGATACCCTTACCCCGGTGAGTGTTTACCTGAAGTTCAGGGAATTGTATCCTCATTCTATTTTGCTCGAAAGTTCTGATTATCATGGTCACGAAAATGCCTATTCATTTATATGTATCAAGCCAATGGCTTGCTTTACTGCCGATAATGGGGTGATCAGTATTGAATACAATGGACGGGAGAAAGTAACTGAGAATATTACTTCAGAAAATTCTGTTGATCAGCAATTGAATGCCTTTTTTAAGTCATTTGTTTTAACTGGAGAAACAGAGAATTTGCCTGCTAACGGTTTATTTGGTTATATCAGTTATGATGCAGTGAAATATTTCGAGAATATTGATATTACTGCCGCAGCCAATGAAGCTTATCAGATTCCTGAAGTAAAATATTGTTTTTACAAGTACATCGTGGCCATAGATCATCACAAGAACATGATTTATTTAATTGAAAATCTGATGGAAGGGGAATCAAAAGAAATAGGACAGATTGAATCCCTGCTGCGAAACTTAACGTTTCCAGTTACAAAATTCAATACCAAAGGTCCGGAAAGTACCAACATTTCCGATGAACAATATCGAAATATGGTCACCAAAGGCAAAGAGCATTGTTTTAGGGGCGATGTTTTCCAAATTGTGCTTTCCAGGCAGTTTTCCCAACCCTTTGAAGGTGATGAATTCAATGTATACAGGGCGTTACGCTCCGTAAACCCTTCTCCCTATCTTTTCTTTTTCGACTATGGAACTTATAGGATTTTTGGATCAAGTCCAGAAGCTGAATTGCGGATCAAAAAACAGAAGGCAATCATTAACCCAATTGCCGGAACTTTCAAACGCTCCGGAAACGATGATGAGGATCGCCGTTTGGCAGAGAAATTATGTGCTGACCCGAAAGAGAATGCAGAACACGTGATGCTGGTCGACCTGGCACGTAATGATCTGAGCCGCAATGCCAGTAATGTAACTGTTGATAGTTACAGGCAGGTTCAGTACTTCTCACATGTCATTCATCTTGTTTCTGAAGTTTCAGGAAAATTGCCTGATCATACAAATATGGTTACAGTTTTAGGTGATTCTTTTCCGGCTGGTACCTTGTCAGGAGCTCCTAAACACCGCGCCATGCAGCTGATTGACACATACGAAAACCAACGCCGAAGCTATTATGGTGGCTGCATTGGTTATCTGGGATTCGATCAGACATTGAATCATGCCATCATGATTCGCTCTTTCCTGAGCAAGGGAAATGTGCTTTTCTACCAGGCAGGGGCAGGTATTGTAGCTGACTCACAGGAAGAAAATGAATTGCAGGAAGTGAATAACAAACTGGCAGCCCTGAAAAAGGCGATGGAGATAGCGAAGGAGATCAATTAGTAGTCAGTGGCCAGTGATCAGTTATCAGTAATAAGTAATCAGTGGTCAGTGATCTGTCGGCATTATTGAGCTTGAACAATTTTAATAAAAAATAAGGAATGAGAAATATTACACTGCGCTTAATAGAGGGAAGTCCGAATCCGTGTAATCCGCTTTAATCCGTGTAATCTTAATAAATAAAGTCATGAAAATAGCAGTTATAGATAATTACGATTCGTTCACCTACAATTTGGTGCATGCCATTAAGAAGATTTCTGGTATGCCGGTTGATGTGTTCAGAAACGATCAAATCGCTTTGGAGGATCTTGATCAATATGATAAAATAGTGTTGTCACCTGGTCCGGGAATACCTATTGAAGCTGGTTTGTTACTCGATATAATACGTAGATACGCATCCTCCAAAAGCGTCTTGGGGGTTTGCTTGGGTCACCAGGCCATCGGTGAAGCATTTGGGGGCTCATTGACAAATATGAACCGTGTATTACATGGAATTGCCACCCCTGTTACAATCACCGAAAATAAAACTGATCTTTACAGTGGACTTCCAGAGACTTTTCAGGCTGGCCGTTACCATTCATGGATTGTCAATGAATCTGACCTACCGGAATGTTTAAAAGTAACTGCTTACGATGACAAGGGAATGATTATGTCGATGAAGCATACCGAATATGATGTCGAAGGTGTTCAGTTTCATCCCGAATCGGTCCTTACTCCGCTGGGTGAACTAATGATTGCCAATTGGTTGAAGAGGTAGGACAGTGTTCAGTATTCAGTGTTCAGTGTTCAGTTTTCAGTAAACAGAAATAAGGAGTTGCGGTGTATTATTTTAGGGAAGCAATTCATGTAATTCGTTTCAATTCGTGTAATTTGTATTTTATGAAGGATATATTAAATCATCTATTTGCAGGCAATAGTCTTAACAAAACTGAAGCTGCTGCAGTTCTTACAGAAATTGCTGAAGGTAAATATTCGGAAGCCGAAATTGCCTCCTTACTGACCGTTTTCAGGATGCGAACCATTCGGGCTGAAGAGTTAGCCGGTTTCAGGCAGGCATTGCTTGATTTGTGCGTTGCAATCGACTTTTCAGACTACAATACCATTGATATAGTTGGCACAGGGGGTGATGGAAAGAATACCTTTAATATTTCAACGCTCAGTGCTTTTGTATTGGCTGGTGCAGGTATCAAAGTAACCAAGCATGGTAATTATGGTCTTTCGTCTGTCAGCGGCTCCTCAAATATGTTTGAGTATTTTGGGAACCAGTTCAGCAACGATCAAAGCAAATTACGCCATGAGTTGGAGGAAAGTGGTATTTGTTTTTTTCATGCCCCATTATTTCACCCGGCAATGAAAAGTGTCGCTCCCGTGCGTAGGGCCTTGAAAGTAAAAACCCTATTCAATATGATGGGTCCTATTATCAATCCTTCATTTCCCAAAAATCAATTGGTAGGTGTTTACGATCTTGAAGTGATGGACCTTTACCATCAGGTTTTTAGCGATAGTGGCCAGAATTATCTGATCGTTCACAGCCTTGATGGGTACGATGAAATTTCGCTTACAGGCGACGCCCGTTATGTATCAAATGAGACCGAAGACAATCTTACACCTGGTGATTTTGGTTTTTTACCTATCACTCATAATGAACTTTTTGGTGGTGAAACAGTGGCCGAAGCGGCTACAATCTTTCAGAATGTACTTGAATTGACAGCTACCAATGCCCAGCAGAATGTTGTAATTGCCAATGCAGCACTTGGAATTCATTGTATTTACCACGATAGATCGTTGTCCGATTGTGTTGCCGAAGCAACGGAATCGCTCAAATCGGGTAACGCATTTAATGCATTTAAAAAATTAATGAGCTTAAACAGAAAATAGTCATCACAACAACTATCAACAGCTGGTAGTTAAGTTACATGGCATAATTTGCATCTATTTATGAATATACTGGATAAAATAAATGAGAATAAACGGCGCGAGATTGCAGAGGCAAAGGAGAAAGTGACCATTGACCAACTGAAGGAATCGCCCTATTTTAATCGGACAACTAATTCGTTAAAAGCAGCTTTACAGGCCGAAGGTGCCAGTGGTATAATTGCTGAATATAAAACCCAATCTCCTTCCAAGGGGGTGATTAATGAAGAAGCAGAAGCTTCTGAGGTGACGGCAGGATATGTGGCTGCTGGTGCAAGTGGCTTATCGGTTCTTACTGACGAGGCTTATTTCGGTGGTTCGTTTGAAGACCTTGCCAAAACACGATGGGCTAATCCGAAGACACCTATTTTGCGTAAAGACTTTATGCTCGATCCCTATCAGATATATGAAGCCAAAGCGCATGGAGCAGATGTGATTTTATTAATTGCCGAAAGTTTAAGCAAGCAGTTGTTACTCGAACTTACTCAAACGGCTAAGGATATTGGGCTTGAAGTGCTGGTGGAAATACACAGTGCTGAAGAATTGGATAAATTAAATCCGTTGGTAGATATCATAGGAGTAAATAATCGGAATCTGAAAACTTTTGATGTGGATATAAATACATCTATTCACCTGAGTGAATTGATTCCTGCATCCTTCTTGAAGATTTCTGAAAGCGGAATCTCTACACCTGAAAGTATTGCTCAATTAAGAGCTTCCGGTTTCAATGGTTTTCTGATAGGTGAAACGTTTATGAAAACGGGGGATCCAGGTAAAGCCTGTGCTGAGTTTATTGCAAAATTAAAATAGGGTTTTCAATACTCACGGGGTGACTTCAAGTCACCCCGTGAGTATTGAACCACAATAAATTAAGGAATATGAATAATTTGAAAATAAAAGTATGCGGCATGCGTGAACCTGCAAATATTACCGGGGTAGTGACTGCCATGCCTGATTTTCTGGGATTCATTTTCTATCCGAAAAGCAAACGGTCTGTCGGGTTTGAGCCTTTGCCTGAAGTATTGACAATTGTTCCTGCATCAGTTAAAAAAGTTGGTGTATTTGTAAATGAAACCCCGGAGAATGTTTTGCTTTTATGTGCCAATTGGGATTTAAATGCCATTCAGCTTCATGGAAATGAATCTCCTGAATTTTGTACCCAGTTACATCAGGAGGGTTTGATTGTAATAAAAGCGTTTTCAATAGATGAATCATTCGATTTTGATACTCTGAATGAATATTACGACTGCTGTGACTTCTTTTTGTTCGACACAAAAGGTCAACTGCCTGGAGGTACAGGGAAAAAATTCAACTGGCATTTGCTCAGTAATTATCAATTGAAAATACCATTTTTTCTAAGCGGTGGAATAGGACCTGATGATTTAAATGCAATCAAAGAATTTGGGCATCCAATGCTTTTTGGTATTGATATTAACAGCGGATTTGAAATAAGTCCAGCATTCAAGGATGTTGACAAGGTTCATAAATTCATTAGAGAAATCAGAAAATACAACTTATAAATAATTACTCTAAAATATACGTTATTATGGATTATCAAGTCAATAGGAAAGGATATTACGGAGAGTTTGGCGGTGCCTATATTCCGGAGATGATGGTTCCCAATATTCAGGAACTTGAATCACGATACATGGAAATCATACATTCCTACGATTTCAGACAGGAATTTATTGGATTGCTGAAAAACTATGTCGGAAGACCATCGCCTTTGTATTTTGCCAAAAGGCTTTCAGAAAAATACCAAAGCAATATTTATCTGAAACGTGAAGATTTAAATCATACCGGATCGCACAAAATAAATAATACGATTGGGCAGATTTTGGTGGCCAAAAAGCTTGGAAAAACACGCATCATTGCCGAAACTGGTGCAGGTCAGCACGGATTAGCTACGGCAACTGTTTGTGCCCTGATGGGCTTAAAATGCATTGTTTACATGGGTGCTGTAGATGTTGAACGTCAGGCTCCTAATGTGAAAAAGATGCGAATGCTCGGCGCTGAGGTAATTTCAGCTGTCAGTGGAAATCAAACGCTGAAAGATGCAACCAATGAGGCCATGCGCGATTGGATCAATAACCCTGTCGATACTTATTATATCATTGGCTCAGTGGTAGGTCCGCATCCTTATCCAGATATGGTGGCCCGTTTTCAATCTGTGATCTCTGAAGAAATACGTTGGCAATTGGAAGAGCAGGTTGGACGTGAAAACCCTGACCGCATCATTGCCTGTGTGGGTGGTGGAAGCAATGCTGCCGGGGCTTTTTACCATTTTCTTGATCAGGAGAGTGTACAATTAATTGGTGTTGAAGCGGCAGGCAAAGGCATTTATACCAAAGAAACGGCTGCTACCATCACCTTGGGAACCTCAGGCGTCTTGCACAGTTCACGTTCAATATTGATGCAAACCGACGACGGACAAATTACTGAACCCTATTCCATTTCGGCAGGTCTCGATTATCCAGGTATTGGTCCTATGCATGCAAATTTGTTTGCTACCAAAAGGGCGACCTATTTATGGGCTACCGATACAGAAGTACTGGATGCCGCATTGGAACTTACAAGGCTTGAAGGAATCATTCCTGCATTGGAATCTGCTCATGCATTGGCCGTTTTACCCAAAATAAAACTGCAGCCTCAAGAGATCACAGTGATTAATATTTCTGGAAGAGGAGACAAAGACATGGAAATTTATCTGAATCATTTTGGATATTAAATGGGGACATTACTCAGCGGGTGACTTGGAGTCACCCGCTGAGTAAGCCCGCGCACCTGGTGAATAATCAGTTAAGTCACTTGCTGAATAATGCAGGTCACCAGAAAATAAATAAAATATAACCAGAAAATCATGAACAATAGAATAAACAAACTCTTTCAGGAAAAGGATAAAAATATCCTATCAGTCTATTTTACAGCCGGATATCCAGAATTAAATGATACGAAAATCATCCTTGATGAATTGGTAAAAAATGGTGTCGATTTAATAGAAATTGGAATGCCGTTTTCAGATCCTGTAGCCGATGGGCCTGTGATTCAGCACAGTAGTCTTGTTGCCTTGCATAACGGCATGAGCGTGCATCAGCTTTTCGAACAGTTAAAAAATGTCCGGCAATCGATTGATATTCCACTTATTTTAATGGGGTATATCAATCCAGTGTTGCAATATGGAGTCGAAGCTTTTTGTCTGAAGTGCAAGGATATTGGCATTGATGGACTGATAATTCCTGATTTACCCCTGTCGGTGTATGAGGATGAATATAAGGCCATTTTTGAAGCAAATAATCTGCATAATATTTTTCTGATCACTCCACAGACGTCCGATGAGCGTCTTCTAATGATTGATGAAGCCTCTTCAGGATTTATATATATGGTGTCGAGTAATTCAACCACAGGGGCAAAAACAGGCATATCTGATATGCAGAAGAGCTATTTTGAACGTATTGACTCTTTCGGACTCAAAAATCCCCGCATGATTGGATTTGGTATTTCGAATGCTGAAACCTTCAAAAATGCCTGTCACTATGCAAAAGGCGCCATTATTGGCAGTGCCTTTGTAAATGCACTTGGAACTGAAGGACCTATAGAGAAGAAAATTTCTCTGTTTATTAAATCAATTGTAACCGATTTGTAATATGGAGGCTGTTCCTTTGTCTGAGAGGTAAAACTAAAATAATGTTTAAAAACATTATTTTAGTTTGTGTTACGGAATTGCATGTAAGCCAGTATGATAAAATGTATTTCAAGAGTATAAACTTATTGTTACTACGTTAAACAGTGTTAAGAATGAATATGATTATCTTCTGGTATTTAAAAATTCCTTAACTTAGATCGAAATTTAAAACACATTAATAAAATTGAAATACAATGCTTGAATACGCAAAAGTTATTTTACCAAAAGTCAGTTTTAGCCGTGAGTTATTTCGGAAAGAACTGTCAAAGTGTATTAACTGGGTTAGTGATTCGGATTTTGATCATTTTAAGAACTGGTGCTATGATAACTTTATGGAAATGTATCCGGATATTCTGACTGAAGCTTTTACACGTGAGGTTGTAGCATGAAAATCGAGGTAAATTTAAAATTTTAAAGCCATCAACATTCCCCGATTGATGGATGAGTAAAAAATATTTAGGCTTCCGTAACGGGAAGCCTTTTTTTATGCCAGGTTAATCTGTGAACATGATAGAATGGATGAATGCCTATTTTTTGTCAATTCAACTATATGAAACTGAATCACGATTTACTATGCTCCCTTTTTAAAAGATTGCCTATGTCTTTTCCAAGTTTCTGAAACTTTTCAATTCCCTGATTTAAAGGATCAGGATTAATATCGCCATATTCATTGTATTTGCTGTCAATCTGATAGGTTCGGGGATAAATAATGATTTTACTGTTTGTAGTAAATTGTCTTTCCAATTTTTCCTGAATATTTTCCATGCAGTTGTCATAGGAAACAGAAGCGCGTCGTGCGGCAATATAGATCAGCAGATCTTCAGGAGAAACATACTGCTGTAATACCTGTAAATCTTCAAGATCAAACTTTTCTGAAAAGACAAAGCCATTGTTGATTTTTCTCTGAGTAAATTGGTCGGTAATGGCTTCTTGTGATTTTGGATTACAGTAACAAAAAACGTTCAGACTTAATTCTTTGGATAAAACTGATATTTTTGACAACCATATTTCAAATCCGGGCTCCAGCTCTGCTAGTGGCGGGCATGAAACTACCATTTTTTTATGAGTAGAGAGTGGAAACCCAAAATAACAAATATAGATGGCCTTGCTGGTTTGAGAAATGATGGATGCTGTTTTAGTTTCGATGAATCGTTCAAGCAAACGTGTTTTGCGCGGCCAGCCAATTATAAGGGTATCTGCCATTACTTCAAAAGATGCTCTGATAATGCCGCTTCCTATATTGTGATCGATGGTGGCCTTAATAATGACCTTCGTTTCATTTGCTGAAGCCATTTTTACCAATGATTGCAGATTCTTTTTTGCCTTGACTAGATTTATTTCTGCTTCCTCATTGTTGGGAACCACTGTTAATATAGTAACCGGATAATTTGATTTAGTGTTTTTAAGGAAAATGGCAAATTCAAGCAGCTGTTCCATATTATTCAGATTGGCCAAAGGAATCAGTATATGCTCATCTTCAAGGGAAGTACCATTTGGCATTGGTTCATCCTTTTCAGAAGTCAGTATTCTACGTGCTGCATTTTCTGTTACTATAGTTGCAACCAAACAAGTTACCAAAATCAGTAAAATGGTACCGTTCAAAGCATTTTCATCGATGATTTTAGTTTGAAACCCTACCAGTATAACGGCCAGTGTAGCAGCAGCATGTGAACTGCTCAATCCGAAGATCAACCTCCTCTGGTCTGATGAATACCTGAATATATATCGCGTTGTGCTGGCAGCAAGCCATTTTCCCATAAGAGCAACCACCGACAAGGTGACTGCTATAATAATAGCTGCAGGACCATTGAGCAACACTTTAATATTGACCAACATTCCAACGCTGATCAGGAAAAAGGGTATAAATATTGACTGGCCAATGAATTCAATCCTGTTCATCAGAGTAGAGGAGTAGGGGATTAGTTTATTGAGCGCAAGTCCTGCCACGAAGGCTCCAATAATAGGCTCAACTCCAGCCAGTTCGGCCAGAAAGGCTGAGAAAAATACCACGGATAGTACAAAAATATAATGTGATGTTTTTTCACTTTCCAATTTCTGAAAAAACCATGCGGTAACCCGGGGAATAATCCAGAACATGATGCCCGAAAATACAGCCAGTGAAGCCACCAATCTGATCCAAAAGCTCATGTTTAGTCCACCACCATTGGCATTCATTATAATAGCCAATAGAATAAGTACAGCAGTATCGGTAAGTATCGTGCCTCCAACAGTGATGGCAACAGCTTCATTTTTTGAGATCCCAAATTTACTCACAATTGGGTATGAGACCATTGTATGGGTCGAAAACATGCTCGAGATCAGTAGGCTGGCTGTAAAATCGTAATTCAGAAAATAATAACAAACAGGAAAGCCAATGGTTAACGGAATCATAAAAGTTAAAAATCCGAATACAAGGCTCTTATTTTTGTTGCGTTGAAATTCTTTCAGATCAAGTTCCAACCCGGCGATGAACATGATGTACAATAATCCTATGGTCGAAAATAACTTAACCGCTGAATTTTGTTCCAGAAAATTAATACCATGCGGTCCAATGATCACTCCTGAAATGATCAGTCCAATGATGCCGGGTATTTTAAGCTTCCGAAGTAAAATGGGTGAGAGTAAAATAATGAAGAGCACCAGCGAAAATACCAGTACCGGGTTTTGAAATGGCCTTTCAAATTCCTGAGCTATATGATCAAAAAAACTGCTTGCCATCTCAATTCAATTTAAACAATTTGCATTTATTAAATTTTGCGCAAGGTAATTGAATTAACCTACCAATGTACTTTCATCTTCGATGAATTTGAATCTTATTTAATTTAGGGTTTGCTGAAAAACTCATCCCGAGCACTCGGGATCAATTTGACCGTAGGACATAAATTTCAATATAAAAAGAACTAGTCTGCAGTCCCTGACTATCTTTAGCAGTATATTTCTGCACCTTCCTATCTACTTTTCAAAATAAGCAATCGATCCTGGATTTCTTTCTTTGTTCCGATGGACCGGGTGGGTGTTTGAGAGCCATCTTCTGATACCTTTCTGATACTTTTCTGATACCTTTCTGTAACCTAAAGTTACAGAAAGGTATCAGAAAAGTATCAGAAAGGTATCAGAAAGGTATTCAATGGGTATCTTATGATGGCATGTTATCCCTGGTATAATTGCAGTTGTGCATGCCTGTTATTTATTTTGATTTCCGGGTCCAAATCCGTGGGGGACTTAGTACCCAGAGGTAAACCCTCTTCCAGGGTGCGGGCATTTTGGATACTTTCTTCTTTTGTTTCCTGCACTTATTACAATGGATATTTATATAAAATGCTATTATTCATTACAATAAAAGTTTTTCAGCAGACCCTATTTTAAGGGTAAATTGAACCTATTGATAATTGAAAAATTGCCTGTTGATATTTCTTGAATAACTAACTGGCCAAGTATAGAGTAGGTATGAAAACAATCGCTATTTTCACGCAGTTCTAAAAGACTAAATTAAATTACTCAACTAAATTTTAAGGAGACCTGTAAATGGCAAGACGGATTATTGGTATTCATGAAAAGCTCCCTATACTGGAGAGCTTACCCCTTAGTTTTCAACATCTAACGGCTATGTTCGGAGCTACCATACTGGTTCCGATACTTTTGGGAGTTGACCCCGGAATCGCATTGTTGATGAATGGTATTGGAACATTAGTTTATACATGGGTTACAAAAGGTGGAATTCCGGCTTACCTGGGCTCAAGTTTTGCATTTATTGCACCGGCAATGCTGGTCATAAGTACTTATGGCGGGTTTAATCATGCCCAATCAGGATTTATCTTTTTTGGTTTATTTTTTATTCTGATTTCTTTTGTCGTTAAATTTTGGGGTATCCGTTGGATCGATATCGTGATGCCTCCAGCCGTTATGGGTGCTGTAGTTGCCATCATCGGACTAGAACTTGCCCCTGTTGCCGCACAGCAAGCTGGTCTCGCTCCCTGGCCTGCACAAGTTGGGCAAACGGTTGCCGCCTTTGCTGTTAATCCCAACGTGCTTATTGTTTCCATGTTCACACTTTGTGTGGGGATCATCGGATCGGTCATGTTTAAAGGGTTTATGCAGGTGATTCCTATTTTAATCGCTGTGGTGACTGGCTATTTTCTGGCCCTTGCAATGGGAATGGTCGACACAGCTACCATCAGCAATGCTGCTTGGTTTGCCTTACCCAAATTCCAGACCCCGGTTTTTGATATCAATGCCATTGTTATCATAGCACCTGCTTGTATTGTAGTATTGGCCGAACATATCAGCCATTTGATCGTCACCGGAAAAATTACCAATACTGATTTGATGGACAACCCTGGATTGCACCGTTCATTGTTGGGCGATGGAATCAGCAATGTGTTGTCAGGTTTTGCCGGTTCACCTCCCAATACAACTTATGGCGAAAACATTGGTGTGATGGCTATTACACGTGTATATTCGGTTTGGATTATCCGTGGAGCTGCCCTTTTGGCCATTGCTTTTTCGTGTATCGGAAAAGTGTCAGCTGCCATTTCCACAATTCCTGCACCTGTTATGGGTGGTATAACCATGCTATTGTACGGTGTAATTGCTGTTCAGGGTTTCCGTATGTTTGTTGAACAAAAAGTTGATTTCAGCAAAAACAGCAATATGGTACTGGGTGCCATTACATTTGTAGTGGGTGTGAGTGGTGCAAGTATCAATATTGGAACTGTTCAGCTCAAAGGTATGGCATTCGCTGCTATTATTGGCGTGGTGTTGTCGCTTCTATTTTATTTATTCGGAAAGCTTGGATTGATGAACAAAGACGTATAAAATCGTTCAAAGTTCTATAGTTAAGTCCGGTTCGAAAAGTCAATATTTCTTCAATTCAGTCTGCAAACTGGAATTGAAGAATAGATATTGTCTTTTGGAAGCGGACTTATTGTATTTTGAAATAAATGGCATGGTACTGTGAAATAGCTTAGACAAGTCATACAATTGCCAGAAAATATAAATACCTTACTAAAATCTACATTGACATTTAGAATTTATGCATAAGTTTCTGATTATCTAAAGTATCCCTTTCTCCGGTAGATATTTCCAGAACCGTTGAGGCAAAAGTTGTCGGTGAACCTTTTCGTTTTTCCGCTCCTGGATGCATATACTGTGATAATATTGTTTCCATAGTTGTTGGAAAAGCTTTTCATCTTCAGCCAGAAGCGATGAATGCAATTGTCCATTTTGTGTATTGACTTTCAGGTCATTGAATACTACTCTTGAAACATGTTTCAGGTCATAACAAAATCCATAGTTGCGTTTTAAATCATAAATAATCCACTGTTGATCGGCATACCGGTCGCGGAAATGTGGAATACAAAGTGGAAGTACATCATACAGGGGAGCAAACGAAGCGTAATAACTGTCTTCCACAGTTTTCTGAAATCGTACAAACATTTGAATCCGATGTGCCTCTTTGCAAACTTTCTGATGAAGTTTATTGAACTGTACCACTACCGGCTCCGAGAAATTGGTCTCTTCGTTTTTTGCTGAATCAATCACCAGACGAATATATTTTACCAGAAGCATTGGACTATCAGACAGTTCAGTGAGAAAAACCCTGTAAATACGATGTGCATTATCTTCTGATGAATGAGAGACAATGCCATTCCAGACACGCTCAGCCTTTTGTTCATCTGTTTCAATTGTAATTGTTGATTCGAATAATACGCTCTGGTTTCCTTCACCAAATAGGATTTCGTCAGGAAACTGTCTACGCTGATAACAATCAAAAACCAGCGTCAACAATCCTTCAAAGGTGTTATCAAAAGCGAAAATATTCATGGGTGGAGGATTGGATGGATAAAAGGTTTTGACCACTAATTACTGAAAACTGAAAACTGATCACTGAAAACTACCTTAACGCCGGCATCATCTCATTAAACAACTTTAGTTGAATAGCGCCATCATTTCCTATTGTTTTCTTTTCAAGCAATAGCTGACGAACTATTTCAGGTTTTAAATCCTGAACGTTTTGCGAGCGAAGTTCATTACAAGTGATAAAAAAGCGTGCACGTTTCATCACAATACCCATTTTCTGTAGATGAGACGAGTTTAACCGATTGTGTTTCCTCGCCATTAATATCAGTTGTACCGAGTGGGTTCCAATTCCCGGAATGCGGAGCAACATCAGTGGGTCGGCCTTGTTAATGTCAACTGGAAAAAGATGTGGATTCCGCAATGCCCAAGTCACTTTCGGATCGAGTTCAAGATCAAGATTGGGATGATCGGCATTCACGATTTCATTTGCTTTAAATCCGTAGAATCGTAACAGCCAGTCAGCCTGATACAAGCGGTGTTCACGACGTAGCGGGGGAGTATTCAGTGCTGGTAATCGATTATCGTAACTGTTCACTGGAATATAGCCTGAATAGTAAACCCGTTTGAGATCACGCCGGAGGTATAAGGCCGATGAAAGTTTCAGGATGGTATGGTCCGTGTCGTCGGTAGCTCCGATGATCAACTGCGTACTCTGACCTGAAGGGCTGAAAAGTGGCGCCGTACGGTGCTTCTTGCGTTCTTCTTTCGATTCAAGTATATTGTTCGAAATGATTTTCATCGGCTCTAGTACACTCTTGAAATCTTTGTCAGGAGCCAGTAGTTTTAAATTATTCTCTGTAGGTATTTCGATGTTCACACTCAATCGATCTGCCCACAGACCTGCCTCTGAAATCAATTGCTCACTGGCTCCCGGAATGGCTTTGAGATGGATGTATCCATTGTATTTGTGCTCAATCCTGAGAAGTTTGGCTACTGTCACCAAACGTTCCATGGTATAGTCAGGGTTTCGGATGACTCCCGAACTGAGGAAGAGACCTTCAATATAATTACGGCGGTAAAATTCGATCGTAAGGCTAACAATTTCCTCCGGAGTAAACGAAGTGCGCGGTATGTCGTTGCTTTTACGGTTAATGCAATAGGCACAATCGTAAATGCAAAAATTACTGAGCATGATTTTCAAGAGCGAAACGCAGCGTCCATCTTCAGTAAAGCTATGACATATACCCCATGCCGATGCATTTCCAATGCCTCCCTTGGTATTGCTTCGATTGGTACCGCTAGAAGCACATGATACATCGTATTTGGCCGCTCCAGCTAATATCTTTAATTTTTCAATGCTGCTTTCTGAAATCATACCTGTTATTCTTTAAAAATGACCATTATATAATCATTTTTGCACGAACAAGATAAGAGAATTGAATGAGATATATTCACCAGAAGGTAAATTTTTATTGGCAAGCAATGAGAGTTTTTGAATCGAAGAAAAATAAGGTCAATAAGCGAAGGTCACTTCAATTTCAAATGAAATTTTGCAGTTGAATTTCATTTGCATACTATTAAATTCTCATTCCCTCCCGGCTAATATTTTCATAGAGCGAAGTGGAGGAATACTTCTGATTCCATTCTTTTTTTGAGTATACCATAGGAGAAATAACCTCACCAGTTTCTTTTTCAATTTCATAGAGTGCGTCTATAAATTGTTTCTCCAATTCAAAGTTTACTTTAGGTGTATTGAGTAGAATCAGGATATCCCAGTCTGACTGCTTTCTGGCATTACCTCTTGCCCTAGAGCCATATAGATATATCTCAGTCTGAGGATCTGTATGACTCACCGCATCTTTAATCTTTTCCAATATGGTTTCTTTTCTATTCATAAGGCAAATATACAACAATATCCAGTATTTTAATGCTATGGTTTTAGAGTCGGATTATGCAATTTTGAATTCCTCATCTAGTAATTCAACATTGAAGTTTACTTTGGCTTTCAGAGCTTTAAACACACGCAAGATAGTCTCTATGGTTACATTTTTAGCATTTCTTTCAATCCGTGAGATTTGAGACTTTTGAACTCCAACCATTTCTCCCAATTCTGATTGTGTTAAATGTCTCTCTTTTCGGGTTTGTTTAATCATTTCACCCAAAAGATCAAGTCGCAGTTCGTATTCATACTTGTCCCGCTTTTCAGTTCCGATTAAACCCAGATATTTATTTTTGGCCTCTTCCAATGTATAGATTTTCAATTTATTTGTAGTTTCTGCTTTATTATTCTACTTTTAATAGAAACAAAAATATCAAATAATTCTGATATATGAAAACAATTCATGTAGTTCGTTAGTTAGCAGACTCCTGATATTCATTGATCTATCACTTACATTTTCAATATTTAATCAATTGGTTCAGAGGTCGATCAGTTGCGTGTGCTGATAAAGTTTTCAACAAAAAATAGGCTGCCCATTTGAGGCAGCCTATTTTTTATAGTTCAACTTAATATTTGGACCAAAAGCATCAACCGCATTTTGACGATCCGCAGTCGGGGCATAGCAAGCAGCCTTCCTGGTATATCACATGGTGCGATCCGCATTCATCGCAAACCGCCCCGGTAGCAGCTGTTCCATCAGGAATGTATTTTTTCAATGCACGGGCCACACCGGCTTTCCAACTGTTAATTGTTTCGTTGTCAAACTGAAGGCTGGTAACCGTATCTACCACTTTATGGATGGGCATTCCGTGGCGCAGAATTCCTGAAATTAACTTGGCATAATTCCAGAATACAGGATTAAATTTGAACGACAATCCTTCGATGGTGGTTTTATAACCGCGCTTGTTGGTATATTGAAAATCGTACCGTTTGGTTCCATCAGATTCGATGTTTTTAATGATCTTTCCGCTGGTAATGTTGCGCGGGAGCAATATCCCATCCTCATCGTCCGAAAGTCCGGTAAAGATCTCATAAGGCCGTCCATCAATGGTTCCAATGAAGGCTACCCATTTGTCTTTCGTGTTTTGGAATCTTACCACATCGGCATCTAATTCAACGGGACGTGTGGTTGGGAATACACTTTCCTTATTTTCTTCTTTTTTATGCGACAAAAGGACACCCGAGCGGCAACCTTCGCGGTAAACAGTTACGCCCTTGCATCCGCTTTTCCATGCTTCGAAATAGAGTCTTCCAACTAGATCTTCATCCGCATCGGCAGGCAGGTTGATCGTTACGCTGATCGAATGATCTACCCACTTTTGGATTTTCCCCTGCATCCTGACTTTGTTCATCCAGTCAACATCGTTAGAAGTGGCTTTGTAGTATGGAGATTTGGCAATTAGGATATCGAGGTCTTCCTGTGTATAATTCTTATTCAGATCGTAGTCGTTGACTTCCATCCATTTTTTAAACTGGTGGTGGAAAACGATGTATTCTTCCCATGAATCGCCCAACTCATCGATAAAGTCAACTTTTACATTTTTATCGTTAGGGTTTACCTTGCGGCGGCGTTTGTAAACAGGCATAAATACCGGTTCAATACCTGAGGTGGTTTGGGTCATCAGGCTGGTGGTGCCGGTGGGAGCTATGGTCAACAATGCAATGTTACGACGTCCATATTTTACCATGTCCTGATACAGCTGTTCATCCTGTGCGCGCAACCGTTTGATCATCGGGTTATTTTTTTCACGCTCGGTACTATAAATAGCAAAGGCACCACGTTCTTTGGCCATATTTACCGATGAGCGATAGGCTTCAACGGCTACTGTCCTGTGAATTTCTTCACTAAAATCGGTGGCTGCTTCACTACCGTAACGTAATCCCAAAGAGGCCAGCATATCTCCTTCAGCAGTAATTCCAACACCTGTACGGCGTCCTTCTTTGGCTTTGGTCTGTATCTTAACCCACATCGACCGTTCAATATGCTTAATGTCTTCGTTCTCAGGATCTGCATCAATTTTTCCAATGATTCCATTTATCTTTTCCAATTCAAGGTCAATGATGTCATCCATCATCCGTTGTGCATACCCCACATGTTTTTTGAACAATTCGAAATTGAATTTTGCCTCTGATGTAAATGGATCTTCCACATACGAATTTAGATTCACAGCAATCAAACGGCAACTATCATAAGGACATAAAGGGATTTCACCGCATGGATTGGTCGATACTGTTTTGTAGCCAAGGTCGGCATAACAATCAGGAACCGATTCCTTGATAATGGTATCCCAGAAAAGAATTCCCGGTTCAGCTGATTTCCATGCGTTGTGAACTATTTTTTTCCACAATCCTGTTGCATCAATTTCTTTGATGTATGTTGGGTTCTTTGCATCAATGGGATACTGGGTTTGGTATTTTTCACCTGCTTCAACGGCCTTCATAAAATCGTCATGAATTTTTACCGAGACATTGGCTCCAGTTACTTTGCCATGTTCCATTTTGGCATCGATAAACGATTCGGCATCCGGATGTTTAATTGAAACAGAAAGCATCAAGGCGCCACGACGGCCATCCTGGGCAACTTCGCGGGTTGAATTGGAATAACGCTCCATGAATGGAACAATACCCGTAGAGGTCAGTGCAGAGTTTTTGACCGGTGAACCTTTTGGCCGGATATGAGACAAATCATGACCAACTCCTCCACGGCGTTTCATCAGTTGAACTTGCTCCTGATCAACTTTCAATATTCCTCCATAAGAATCGGAGTTTCCTTCATTGCCGATTACAAAACAGTTGGAGAGTGAAGCAATCTGAAAATCGTTTCCAATTCCAGTCATGGGGCCACCTTGTGGAACTATAAATTTGAAATCTTTCATAAGTGCGAAAATCTCTTCTTCACTCATTGGATTTTCGTAATTCTTTTCAACCCTGGCAATTTCTGAAGCCAGGCGCCGATGCATATCATCGGGAGTCAGTTCATAGAGGTTGCCATAAGAATCCTTCAATGCATACTTGTTAACCCATACCCTTGCTGCAAGGTCATCACCTTTGAAATATTTCTGGGAAGCTGTATAAGCCTCCTCCGGGGTGTGAGTTTTGGTGCCCCTTGGGGGCTCAACTGCCACGTTCTTGAATTCCATAACCAAAAAATTTGATCTTTAAAAATTGCTAATTCATTGTTGTTGTGGTTAAAAACCAGTTGGCGTTTAACCTGTTTTTAGAGTATGCAATATAAGGCTTTATTTGGAATTGTGGACTACAAAAAATCAAAATGATTTAAAAAGTTATCAACTTAGAGTTGTTAGTATATTTAAAATGAAGACACTAACATTTTTAACGTTGAAAAAAGTTTACAAAAATGAAAATTGCATTTTAGGAAAGTTGATCAATAGATCAGCAATGTGACTGTGAGAAAGCAGTTTGTAGCTTATCGAAAACTGAGCCGACCTAACAATTTTTTAATGTAACTTATTGTTAAAAACTTTGCTGATGATGATTTGTGTCGCCCCAAGATTCTGATTAGTAAAATTGGTACACTCCTTGATAATCCTTTCTCTTTTTTCTTTATCTGATAGTAAGGATTCCAGAATCGTTTTTAGTTCTGAATAATTATTTACAGGAAAAGCCACCTGAAGTTTTACCATCGTCATAGCTTCATTGAATTTAAGGTAGGTAGGTCCAAAAACAATAGGCATACCAAATATGGCAGCTTCAAGTGTGTTGTGGATACCTACCCCGAACCCTCCGCCAATATAAGCCAAATCCGCATATTGGTAGATCGATGAAAGCAAACCAATGGTGTCAACAATCAATACCTGATTATTTTTAACGGTCTCCTCAGTTGCTTCTGTGTAACATACAACCGGGGTTTTCAACAGGTTTATCAACCGATCAATATTTACCCTTTTTGTTTCGTGGGGAGCGATCACGAATTTGATGTCCGGATGGGCATGAATATACTCAATCAACAACTCTTCGTCGGGTTTCCATGTACTTCCGGCAACAACCAATTGCTGGTTGTTTTTGAATTTTTCAACCAACGGAATCATTTTCCCTTTGCGTGCAATCTCTGCTACACGGTCAAATCGGGTGTCTCCTGCCTGAGTAACATTTTTTAATCCAATACTCTCCAACAATTCAACTGATTGTTTATCCTGCACAAAAAAATGTTCAAAATTGAATAACATTTTACGGTACCATTTTCCCCATGGCGAGTTTTGGAAGAACAATTGGTTTTCCCTAAAAATAGAGGAAATTAGGTATAGTGGAATGTTTTGTCTCTTCAGTTCCTTAATGTAGTGAAACCAAAATTCGTATTTTATAAAGAAAACTATTTCTGGATTGACCTGCTCAATGAGCTTTCGCGCATTACTTTTGGTGTCAGCGGGGAGGTAGAATATATAATCGGCCAACTCATAATTCTTCCTGATTTCATATCCTGAAGGAGAGAAGAAGGTGAGGAAAATCTGGTAATTAGGATGTTGTTTTTTAATGGCCTCAATCAATGGCCGGCCCTGTTCAAATTCACCAAGAGAAGCGCAATGTACCCAGATGATTGGCCGGTCGTGATTAATTTTATTGGGCAATTCCGTAAAAACACGCTTGCGCCCTTCCCTTATCTGACTTGCCTTTTGGTTGAATGGGGAAGCTAGTCTGATCAATATAGAATAAAAGAAAATGGACAGATTATATAGGAAGCTCATTCAATGGTATTTTTATTGGCAAAAGTAATGTTTTTTGATTCCAATTGATGTGTTTATTAATCCATGCTCAAAAGATAGCCAGTGTCTTTCTTTAAACCAGGTTTCATCGATGCTGCTACAGCCAATTGGTCGCATCGCTCGTTTTCAGGAATATTGGCATGTCCTTTGATCCAGATAAACTTTACCTGATGCTTTGGGTAAATTTTCAGGAAGCGTTGCCACAGATCTTCATTTTTCTTGCCCTTGAACCTGATCTTGACCCAATTCCAGATCCATCCTTTTTCAACTGCTTCAACTACATACTTGGAATCTGAGTAGATAGTGACCTTTGAATTTTCAACTTTTAGTGCTTCCAAACCTGCAATCACAGCCAACAGCTCCATGCGGTTGTTGGTCGTCAGTTCAAATCCATCAGATAATTCTTTTCTGAATTGACCGGAAAGCAGCACTGTTCCATATCCACCAGGACCAGGATTTCCGCGTGCAGCGCCATCAGTATAAATTGTTATATTCAATTTTTCATTCTGTAAAAAGAAAGACCTGTATTATTTACAGGTCTTTCGGGTATAATGAGATTCAAATTATTAATTGGCAATGGTCATTTCGTCGAGTAGGTTTTGCGCGCCAGCCATTTTGTCTATGGTCCAGAGTACAAAACGAATATCTACATTGATGCATTTCTGCAGTTCGTTTTCGAATGCCAAATCTCCGCTCATGGCTTCCCAGTTGCCGTCGAAAGCAATGCCGATTAATTCGCCTTTGGCATTGATCACAGGGCTGCCTGAGTTTCCACCCGTAATGTCATTGTTGGTTGTAAAACACGTATGTAAGCTGCCGTCTATATCTGCATAACGACCGTAATCTTTGGCGGCATACAATGTTTTCAATTTAGCAGGCACATCAAATTCTTCATCTCCGGGAATTTCCTTTTCAATGTATCCGCGTAAAGTAGTAAAGTAGTCGTATTTTACTCCATCGCGTGGAATATAATCCCCAACTGTTCCATAAGTCAATCGCATACTGGAATTGGCATCCGGATAAAAAGTCTTGTCTGCTTCCATTTCCATAAGTCCTCCAACAAACAGTCGGTTTCCTTTTTTGAGGGCGGCAGTTGTCTTAGCTGTTTCATCTCCTATAAGTTTCATCATCCTGAATATTTCAAGTGATGTTTGGAAAATAGGATCTTTTTCGAGCACTTTGGCTTTAGGTTTGGCAAGAAATTCAATCAACTTCTGTTGACTTCCAAAGATGGAGTTTGAATACATCTTTTTGGTATATTTTTCAAAATCGTTGCCATATTTGGCTTTCACTTCCCGAAAGAAGGCCGGTTGATATTGTGGTGCTACATTTTCTTCATAGATACGGAAAAGTGAGGCAGCAATTTTCTGATCGGTCTGGGGATCGTAATCCTTAAAAAACTGGTCGAGACCTTCGCTAATTCTTGCTGTAGACAAGCTGACACGTTCTGAATTTTTACCCGACTTCAAGGCATCATATAGCGAACGGGTGCGGTAAGCATAGAAGAAGATTTCCGGTCCGCGAACCATCGATTCCATCATGTATTCATAAGCGATGTCGTCGTCTATATTTTTATAGGTACCGGCAATCATTTCAAGGGCCTCTCCATATTTGGCTTTCCGCTCAGCATTGGCATTCACCCACTTGATGAATTTTTCTTCCAGTTGTTGCTTCTTCTCAATCACATTCAGATCATGAAGTCCTTTGTTTTGACCGATACTGTATTTGTAATAGTTTGAACTGCGTGCAAATTTCGCTGAGTACATGATTTTAGCCAACTGAGAAGTTCTCATATATTCTTTCATAATACGTAGTTTTTCCTCACGAACTTTGATACGCACTGGATTGGTAACTTTCATTGTATAATCAATTCCGAAGGAAGTTTTATAGCGGTTGGTGCTTCCCGGATAGCCCATTACCATGGCAAAATCATTCTTTTCATAACCTTTCAAAGAGATCGGCAAATGGTGTTTTGGTTTGTATGGAACATTGTCTTTTGAATAAGCAGCCGGCTTTCCATCTTTTCCACAATAAATGCGGAATATGCTGAAGTCGGCAGTATGACGAGGCCACATCCAGTTGTCGGTATCTCCTCCGAATTTGCCCATCGACTGTGGTGGTGCACCCACCAGGCGAATATCCAGGAATGTTTCGTAAACGAACAGGTAATATTTATTGTCGTTATAAAGCGACTGAACGCGTCCTTCATAATGAGTATCTTTTGTAGCTTCCTTCTCAATTGCTGATGAAATTTCACGTACCTTATCTTTTCTTTCTTCTTCAGTCAAACTATCTTTTAATAAGGGAAGAATTTTTGCAGTAACATCTTCGAAACGAACCAGGAAAGAGGCACTTTTTTCAGGATTCGGCAATTCGGCTTCTTTTGTTTTTGCCCAAAACCCTTCCAGCAGATAATCGTGGTCAACGGTGCTGTGTTCCTGTATTTCATCAAAACCGCAGTGGTGGTTGGTCAATAACAACCCTTCAGCTGAAATAAGTTCTGCTGTACACGATCCATGATCAAGTGCAACAACCGCATCTTTCAGGCTTGAATGATTAATACTGTAGATATCTTCAGCATTTAATGACAATCCCAACTGTTTCATTTGGTTGATATTCAGCTTTTCGATCAAAGCCGGTAACCACATTCCCTCATCTGCTTTCACTGTTCCTGAAAGTATGATCTGCAGGAAGGCGACAAAAACTAGTAATCGTTTCATTGGATAATTAAAAGATTGAATATTGAAATTAATATTGCGGCAAAGATAGGTTTATCTCATTATTTACAAATCATTTAATGATAACCCTGCGAAAAATCATGTTAATAATAATTAACAGACCTTACAGATCAACAAGTAACATGATTTTATGAACCATGCCTTGGGAAATGTTATCTTTGTCGAAAATTAAATCAGGTGGAACTATTCAAGGATCATGGGAATTCTTACAACAAAATCCTAGGTTCTCGCAATTGGGAGTTTCATCTGGATAATTATAAACACACTGTAAATATACTAAAAATAAACATATAAACACATAGAAAACATAGTTTTATTTTTCTATGTCGACTATCTATTTAATAAAAAAGTAAAAGAAAATGGAAAGAAAAGTCAGGGTGCGTTTTGCCCCAAGTCCCACAGGTCCACTCCACATGGGAGGTGTACGGACAGCTTTGTTCAATTATTTATTTGCCAAAAAGCATGGCGGCGACTTCCTTTTGCGCATTGAAGATACCGATCAGAACCGCTTTGTTCCCGGAGCCGAAGCATATATCATCGAAGCATTGACGTGGTGTGGTCTGGTACCAGATGAAGGTGTCGGTTTTGGCGGCGAAATGGGCCCTTACCGTCAGAGCGAACGTAAGCCGATGTACAAGAAATATGCTGATTCACTGATTAAAAACGGATTTGCCTATTATTCATTCGACAGCGCTGAGGAGCTTGATGAACTTCGCAAACAGGCTGAAGCTGACAAAAAAGTATTCTCTTACGACTTACATACAAGGAATAAACTGAAGAATTCACTCACTCTTTCTGAAGAGGAAGTGGCGGCCCATCTGCAAAGCGGCGATCCTTACGTGATCCGGTTTAAAATGCCTGAAAACCGCGTAATCGTTGAAGAAGATTTGATTCGTGGCAGCGTTTCATTCAATACCAATCAGCTGGATGACAAGGTTTTGTTTAAATCGGATGGAATGCCGACCTACCATTTGGCCAATGTGGTGGACGATCATTTAATGCAAATTACCCATGTAATCCGAGGTGAAGAATGGCTCCCTTCTATGCCTTTACATATTCTACTTTACGAAGCATTGGGTCTTTCCGAAAACCGTCCCCAATTTTCACACCTACCGCTAATTCTGAAGCCTGAGGGAAAAGGAAAACTCAGCAAACGCGATGGTGACAAAATGGGATTCCCTGTTTTCCCGTTGCTTTGGAAAGATCCTGAGACTGGTGGTATCTCAAGAGGTTACCGTGAAGATGGTTATTTTCCTGAAGCTTTTATTAACATGCTGGCTCTGCTGGGATGGAACCCTGGAACTGAGCAGGAATTTTTCTCTTTGGATGAATTGGTTGAAAGTTTCGACCTTACTCGTGTTGTGAAATCAGGCGCCCGTTTTGATCCCGAGAAAGCCAAATGGTTCAACCGCCATTATTTACAGCAAAAATCATCTGCTGAACTGGCCCAATTGTTTTTACCTATTTTGAAGGAAAAAGGAATAACTGCCGATCTACAAAAACTCGAACTTATTGTTGGTTCTATCAAGGAAAGGTGTGAGTTTGCGAAAGACCTTTGGGATCAGGGACATTTCTTTTTCGTGGCACCTGATAGTTATGATGAAAAGACTGTCCGCACCAAATGGAAACCTGATACATCAGAAAAACTTCAAGCCATTACTGTATTTTTCGAAACAATCAGCATCTGGAAATTAGACTCCATCAAGGAAGCATTCTCAGTATTTATGACTGCCAAAGAATGGGGATTTGGCGCTGTAATGGTTCCAATCCGTCTGGCCTTAGTAGGTACTCCCAGTGGTCCCGATCTGTTCGAAATCTTTGAACTGCTTGGAAAAGAAGAAACCATTGCAAGAATAAAGAAGGCCTGTTTGGTGATTCAATAGAATTTGGTTAATTTTATGTGAAAATATTGAGTTTGATAATCATTTCTCAAATTATTAATAGTATGAACTTACAGTTTATTTCAGACAGCAAAGGTAAAACAACAGGCGTTTTTATCCCAATTAATGAATGGAACGTACTTAAAAAGAAATATAAAGGAATAGAACAAGAGGAACTGTTTATACCTTCCTGGCAAATGGATGAGGTTAGAAATCGAATAAAAGACCATAAAGATCATCCGGAACAGGAAATGGATTTTGATACTGCAATGGATGAAATCGAAGCAGGTTTGTAAGTTCAAGTTTGGCCATTTTAATTACTTCTAAAAAAGTATAAAGTTTAGATAACCTATACTTGGTCCCAACATATTCGAAATCTTTGAACTGCTTGTAAAACAGGAAACTATTGGGCGAAAAACAAGGCCTGAGAAATAATTATCCGGAATTAAATAATTTATTTTCATATATTTAAGTAATTTATTTTTGTATATTTGTGTAAATTGAAATGTTACGAAACGAGCTATGAAAAAAGTCCTCTCAGTTATAGGTATTCTGAGTACTTAGCAATGGTGAGTTCCATATATCAATTAAGAAACAAATTATAAAAACATGAAAGCAATTGAAATTAATACTAAAACAGATCAGTTTGGACATCTGAAAATTGATTATAAACTCGATAAATCAGAGAGTAAAGTTCGTGTATTGATTTTAGTTGAAGATGATTCCACTGAAGTTGAAGAAGAGAAACTCTGGATGTATTCACTTTCAAAGAATCCTTCTTTTGATTTTTTAAGTGAACCGGAAGAGGATATTTACTCACCAAAAGACGGAGAACCATTCAATGGTTAAGTACAGAATAGTACTTGTTCCTTTTCCTTTTGATGATTTCTCTGCTTCAAAAGTTAGACCTGCGCTTTGCCTCACCTCTGAAATTGGCAAATATAACCATGTAATTATTGCATTTATTTCGAGCAAAATTCCAAGCGACTTGATTGCTAGTGATCTTATAATAAGAAAGCTATCTAAAGAGTCTATGGGTACTGGGTTAGTTGTAGATTCAGTAATTAGATTGCATAAAATTGCGACAATCCCCATAAGATTGATAATGAGGAATTTAGGTGGAATCAATAAATCAGTAGGAGAAGAGATAAGTCAAAAACTAAGGCAATTGTTTAATAATTAATAGAATAAAGGAATAATGAATGAGGAATTGGATTTACCTTCCTGGCAGATAGATATAGCAATAGCTCGATTGGAAGAATACGACAAAAATCCGGAGCAGGCAATGGATTTTGACACTGCGATGGATGAAATCGAAGCAGGTTTGTAAACTCTGAAGTGACCATTTTAATTATTTCTGAAAAAATATAATAAACCCCATATTTGTTCCTGCTTGCCCGAAATCTTTGAACTTATTGTTACTCTGGAACCACATGATTAAATAGGCAATGCATTTTTGAAAATTTCATTAATTATTTCCTCATCTAAAATTAAAGGAATTGGCTTTCTGAACATCAGAGCCAATTCCTTTTTTTTACATACATACATTGGGCAACAGATTTTTCCTTCAAATTGAATTGCTCTTAATCAAACTATTTCTTTAATTGATATTTGATTCTCTACTACAATTTCGTTTATGGTCAATTGTTTAAATCTAACTTCTCTCACATCCAATATTCAATCCATAAGGTAGGAGAAATGGATTCCAACTTTGAAGCTATCTTACTAACATATACATTACCAGAAACATAGCATAACAATTCTTTGCTGTATGTATCACTTTTCTTATTTAGGATGTTTCTCCTCAAATTTTATTTTTCCCCACCAGCTATATCAGGATGGGTGGTCAATAGTAAATAATATTCATTGTGTCATTATGCAGATGACATAACCCCTACAATAAGGCTGGATGCTGGAGGTACTGGGCAGGTGGATTGGCTGGTAATTATTCGAAAATTACACATTGATTATTTGAAATCTATTCGATGATTGTTAGAACACAGTAGAACAACCTTCGAATAGTCTTCGAATAGTCTTCGAATAGTCTTCGAATAACCTATGGCCAAATCAATTCAATGAGGGTTTAAAAAACCCATCGAAGAAGTATAAAACATCTTTGGTAAAATAGTTCAAGAAAAGGAGGATCGGTTTTTATTTTGCATGTCACCATGGACATATTGCTTGACCATTATGGGCAGCCCAAAAAATGGATTTAAAAAGCAATCTTGTAGGGTATTGGGAGGATTCAAAAGGAATATTTTGTTTACTGGGATTCTATAATCGGTGGATATAAATTGATTTTAAATTACACCACAGAATTTATCTCAGCCCCAATCTTGCAAATGCCGTCTATGATTTTTTGTCTCTGAGCCTGGTGTGGATTTCTGTGCTCGATTGCATAACTAACGGGAAAGAGCTCATTGATTCGGGTAACTCGCGGCAGTGCTAAGCGTGTATGTATACCAATGAAATGCAGTATGGCCAATGTGTTTAACTCGAATTCCAATTCATAATCTCCCTGCAATACATTGGGAATTTCTTAACCTTCAGACTGAATGGCTTCAAGCAGCAAAGCAAAATTAACTAGACGAGTTGAACCTGACCAATTTCGGCGGCAAAGTTATGCAACGATTTTTCTATTTTCTCTACTGTCTTCTGGCTTGGTTTGCGTTTTCCTGTTACGTAGTGGCTTAATTGACCTTGTGCGACACCAGTTAATCGTCCTAACCCTGCCAATGATAATACTTTGGAATAATGTTCCAGAAAAGAGGCTACATCGAATTTGTATTCAAACTCCAACTCAGGAAAGGGCTTTCCTTCGTCCTTAAATAATTCTTTTATCTCTTCGTAAGCCATTAGAAAATCACTTTTAGCTTCCTCTACCGTATTCCCAAATCCAGTTATTCCGAATTCAAGGCTATCATTGTCCATAAAGGCAAAATATTTGCCCTTAGTGTTTTTCTCGATAATTGCATTTACTTTCATACTATTGATATTTCGTTTGCAATGCTCTGCGTTTATTTTTTAATCCCTGCACTTTTTCTGATATTGTCCAACGTACCTTTCGGTACTTCTGCTGAAGGATGCCTTGGAATTGTAAATGATTTAACGGTAATTGGACTAAAATACACATCGTGCTTTTTTCCATGTCGTTTTAGGTAGCATCCGGCATTTTCAATTTCCCGAACCAATTCAGAACATTTCGCATTGTTTAGATTTAAAAATTACCAATAGACAAAGATATTAATATTAATATCAATTTGCAATCATTAGGGTAAAATATTATTTGGGAAGTTGTTAATTCTAAATCACACAACATTACTAATCTCAGCTCCAATTTTGCGGATGCCGTCAATGATTCTTTGCCTTTGAGCAGGGCGTGGGTTTCTATGACTTGTAGCATAATGACCCAGCAAACGCTCATTGATTCCTGTTACACGTGCCAATAAAAAGAGAAGTGGGATGATAAAAGTTGTATTTCTCAAATGAAACTGCTGGAAGAACATTTTTGGAACAAACATCGTATTGGCATAACATGGACTCACATTCGATAAAATTACCGGATAGTTTTATAAATATTCTAGTCAATCTTTCCGAAAATGGCATGGGTTACCAGATAGTAAAGGTGATCATGAGAAACAGAAAAATTCTGCATCGGCACAAAGTGCTCAATTCAGAATTATTGATGTAGGATGAAGATGAGATTATTCATGCTAAAGACATCGAAAAAATAGAGCTGTAAACGAATTGACATTACATAGAATGATAAGTGTTGACCTTATTGAATACAGCTTAAAACAAGCTATCAAACGATCAACTTATACCACCTTCAAATCAACTCCGATCAGTAAAAGTACAATCAACACAAGACCTACTAAAATGCGGTACCAGCCGAATACTTTAAAGCCATGTTTTTGTAGAAAGGTTATGAAGGTTTTGATAGCGATCATGGCAACAATAAATGCTACTATGTTGCCGATCAGCAGGATGCCAATGTTTTCGGAGTTGATATGTTTGTAATCTTTTAGAAGTTTATAGGCTGAAGCTGCTGCCATAGTGGGTACGGCAAGAAAAAAGGAGAACTCTGCTGCATTGGTCCTGCTCAATTTTTGCTGCATGCCTCCTATAATGGTTGCTGCCGATCGTGAAACCCCTGGTATCATTGCAATACATTGCCAGAATCCTATTTTAAGAGCTTTCGGATAAGTGACTTCCTGATCCGGGTTTTCCTTGTTGAACCACTTGTCGACAAATAGCAAGAGGATTCCACCTAAGAGCAGCATTACCGCCACTACCATTACATTTTCGAGTAAGCTATCGATGAAATCGCCTGCAAGAAAGCCGATGACTGCTGCAGGAAGGAAGGCGACAAAGAGCTTTTGATAGAAGGTCCAGCTTTGCAGAAAGCGTCGCCAGTACAATACGACCACCGAAAGGATGGCGCCAAACTGAATGTTCACTGTAAAAGCCTTGGTAAATTCATCAATATTCATACCGAGTAATTTTTCAGTAATAATCATGTGCCCCGTTGAGGAGATGGGTAGAAATTCGGTGATTCCTTCAACAATAGCAATTACAATGGCTTCAAAAACTGTCATGATTCGATGGTTTTATTTCGTGCGTAAAAATAAGTTTTCCCTTCACTTTTGTTGTCAAAATTAAAGATTTCTTTTTCAGGATAAAGTTTATAAAATGCGAGCATGGCAATGTCACCGGCACAGAACAATGAATGCAGGCACATTAAACTCAGAAAAAAGTACATCATGGGTTCATTGTAAAATTGCATCATACCAGCGATGCATACGATTTTGACGACTACAAAAGGAGTAAGGGCTACAAAATGAAAGGCCCTGGGTGCAATCACCTGTTGGTCGGCCATGGCATAAAATACAAATTTTTTCAGTGTAAGACCAAACGAAATCCTACGGGCCCCTGTTGCCAGATAGGCCAGAGCGTGCAGCAATTCATGAATTATAATAAGGGCTGTGACGGAGAATAGCATTGATGAGCCAACCTGGATCAGGAGGGTTGGATATCCTTTGATGCACAATACAATTCCCCTGGTAAGCAGATACACGAATATCAACATCATGATAACCTGGTAGATGGAGTAAATTCTGATAATTGTTTTTCCTTTTGTAATCAGTTCCATTACAAATTCACGGAGGTCCTGATGAGATACTTCTTTTAGAAGTTCATATTCGCTTTCATTGAGCAAATCTTCAGGCGTTAACTTTTTGATTCTATTTACCACAATCATCAGTTTTATTCGTTGCGGATAATTTCTGTCAGTGCTTTCAGATTGATCAGTTTGATTGTGAAAGCAAATACCATACTACCTGCAATCATTACGAAATAACCTATGTACCAGTTATTGATTTGCTTGCTGAACATTCCTGCCAGAAAAACAAAGCCTGTGAATAGAATTAGTTTCCCGATTACCTGGTAGTTGATGGTCAGTTTCAGGATAATCACTGCCAGGATTGTTTGCACCACGGCGGTGAAAAGTTGAGTAGTTAAACTTGCCCAGGCCGAACCCATTGCCTGCATTTTGGGAATCAGCAATAAATTAAGGCCTATATTTAGTCCCATACCAGCAAGGGCCATCCAGTTTAACTGGCGAATGCTTCCATTGGCAGTCAGCAATGTACCGAAAATATAAGTAGTGGCAATACCCAAAAAGCTAATCATTAAGATCTGTAAGATGGATGCAGATAGTTCGATGTTGTTGACATACATTAACTGCATTAACTCAATATTATAAAATCCGGTAGAGAAGCTGATAATTATTGCCGGGACAAAAAGCAAAAGGAATGAAAGTTGAACCATAGAGCCAATCTCCTCCTTCTTCCTAATCATCCTTGCAAAAATAGGAAGGAGTAATCCGGCAAACAAAGCTCCAAACATAGAGACGGCTTCGAGTAAGCGAAAGGCCTGGGCATAGGTTCCGGCTTGAACTTTTCCATAAGGATCAGGTAATAAGCGTTCGATCATCACAGTATCCAAACGGTTGTAAAATGACATGAGCAGGACCAGGATCGCATACGGGTAACTTTTTCTGAGGAAGACAATAAAAAATCGCCAGTCGAAATAAAGCTTTAACTTTCCGGTGTGGGCTAAAACTACAATAAGAGTGAGAAAACAGGCAATCAGGTATGCAACAGTTTGTGCATATACAAACCATTCAATTTTAAATACATGGTGAGTAATATTGGTAAACAAAAGAACCGAGCAGATAATGATCATGAGCGACCGGTCGAGCACCGATAAGAGACTGTCGGTTCGGAAAAGGTGCAAGCCACTGATATTTGATCGCAGGTAAAAGGTGAAGGAGATCAAAAATTGATTGAATATCAGAAACATCAGCAAGTATAGCTGAATGCCCGTATATCCAATGATCAAACTGGTTACAATGCATATCATGGCATAGATACCTGCCAATAAAAACTTTAACCCTACAATGTTACTGATGTGCTTTTTCATCAGTTGATGGTGCTGGGCAATGTTCTTATTGTTATAATTGGTTATTCCAAGATCGAGCAGGATGTTGAGCAGCATCGAAAAACTAAGCAGAGAGAAGTATAGTCCATAGCTTTCGACGCCTACCAAGTTTTGCACATGGCGGTCAATTCCAAAGATCCAGAAAGGTTTGATTAAAACATTCAGAAAAAGGAGCAACAAGAGATTTGTAATAAACTTCCGTTTCAATCGGTTAGTTTTTCTGGTTATTATTAAAGTGTATCAAAAGTAGTCTTTTTTTAAATAGACTTTATATATTTGGCTATAATTTTACACATCATTCGAGACCTATGATAATTGCTGTCAATACCCGTTTGTTACTAAAAGGAAAACTCGAAGGAATTGGGTGGTTTACCAAAGAGACTCTTTCACGGATAACTAACAATCATCCTGAGCATCAGTTCATTTTTATTTTTGACCGCCCATTCTCTGATGATTTTATATTTTCTGAAAATATTACCCCCATCGTACTTTCACCTCCAACAAGGCATCCTGTACTTTGGTTTATATGGTTCGAATTGCAAATTCCCAGGATATTAAAGAAATATAAAGCCGATTTGTTCTTCTCACCCGACGGATATTTGTCGCTCAGCACCCCGATAAAGCAACTTGCCGCCATTCATGATATCAATTTTGTACATCGGCCACAGGATTTGCCATGGCTGAAAGGCAAGTATTACAATTATTATTTTCCCCGTTTTGCAGATAAGGCCACCCGAATTGTTACAGTTTCTGCATTCTCGAAAGATGATATTCATCAAACCTACCACATTGAAAATGATAAAATAGATGTCGTTTACAATGGCGTAAATACGCTGTATACGCCTACTTCTGAAGAAGAGAAGACGGTTGCTAAAGCTACTTACTCAAAAGGGAAAGAATATTTTCTTTTTATAGGATCATTGCATGCACGTAAAAATATATGCGGCTTGCTTGAGGCTTTTGATGCTTTCAAAACATCGGTGCAGTCGGATGTCAAACTGCTGATTGTGGGTGAGAGTATGTTTAAAGCCGATGACATTGAACAGGCTTATCAGATAATGCGCCATAAGACTGAAGTCGTTTTTACAGGCAGACTTGGAACCGAGGAATTGCATCAGGTATTGGGTGCAGCTATGGCGCTCACTTTTGTTCCATTTTTCGAGGGGTTTGGTATCCCTGTTATTGAAGCCATGAATGCCGGCATCCCGGTTATTTGTTCAAATACCACCTCATTGCCTGAAGTGGGGGGTGATGCAGTGCTGTATGTCGATCCGTTTGACATCGCCCAGATCGAAGGTGCAATGATCAAACTCTATCAGGATAAAGACCTTCGGCAATCGCTGATTGAATTGGGCTTCAAACAAAAGGAGAAATTCAGCTGGGATAAAACGGCTGCGCTATTGTGGGAGAGTATTGAGAAATGTGTCAGGTAGTTCAAAGATTCAAGTTCATCCTGAGTACTCGGGATCAAGTTGCGTGCCGAATTCTGGGTGCAACTATAAACTTGAAAATTATTAACGTGAGTTCGATATAAGCGAGTACATTCATAAATCAGTTTTAGTAATAGGCTGTAACATTGATCTCCTATTTTCCGCCAAGACCGCCAAGACCGCCAAACCGCCAAGACCGCCACTTGTCGTTTTAATCTTTGAAGGAGTGAAATTGTTATTAAAACGACAAGTGGCGGTCTTGGCGGTTTGGCGGTTTGGCGGAAATGATACAGGAGGATATCAGAAATTCTATCTGTCAAGAATTGAATACTTTTTGAAGCGAATTTTGCCAAACCCACTTTTGGATAATGTTTTTTAGAGTGATGCTTATATCGAACTCAGGTTATTAGTTTATCCCCATTCGGCTCGTAACTTTGAATCTTATAACTTGAAACTTTTTTCTAGTTGCACCCAGAGATCGGCACCCAACTTGAAACTTGAAACTTTGAACCTTTAAACTTGTAGGTTCTGACTATCTTTGCACTTAGAAATTCATTGTAATGAAAAAAGATAAACTGTTGTTATTTCTGCATGAAGGAATCCTTGAAGCCGGTTGCGATGAGGCAGGGCGTGGTTGTTTGGCCGGACCTGTATTTGCTGCTGCTGTGATTCTACCGGCTGATTTCGAAAATGAATTATTGGATGATTCGAAAAAGCTTACTGAAAAACAGCGATATGCCCTTCGTCCAATCATAGAAGCACAGGCTTTGGCGTTTGCTGTTGGGATAGTGGATAACAATGAAATTGATCAGATCAACATTTTAAATGCTTCATTCCTGGCAATGCATCGCGCTATTGATCAACTTAAACTGAAACCAGCGCATTTGCTGATTGATGGAAATCGTTTCAAGGCATATCCCAAGATTTCGCATACTTGCATTGTGCAGGGAGATGGTAAATATTTATCCATTGCCGCTGCCTCCATATTGGCCAAGACCTATCGCGATGATTATATGAATTTACTTGATCAGGAATTTCCACGTTACGGCTGGTTAACCAACAAAGGTTATCCAACGTTATATCACCGGACAGCTATTTGCGAAGCAGGTATAACAAGTTATCACCGGAAAACATTTGGGCATAATGCTGACCAATACCAGCTTGAGTTCAAATGACTTTAATTTTCTGGAATGGGTGGACTAAAAAGACTGTAAATGTTTACAGGAGTGAAAAGCAATTGCTTTTTCAGCATCCTGAAACATGGTACAACCTGAAGTGTATTGAAAGCATTCAGAAGAATGATTTTAAGCAAAAGGCAATAATTGTTGCCAATGCAAATTATTCATCATCAGCGTCATCATCTTCTTCTTCCTTGTCGTCATCATCGTATTTGTCATCCGCAATTTCGTCCGCTTCAGCTTCGGCGGCAAGAAACTCATCGTCTGAATATTTATTTTCATACTCTTCCTTGGCACTCCTTTTGAGCACGCCGGTGCTGTCGTAATCATCATCATCTTCAATGATTTTTTCAGCTTCGTAGACAGTCATCCGAACCAGATAATATTTGTCTTCTGTCTCAAATGGCAATGCGCTCACTCTTTTGCCTTCTTTATTATTGAAGTAGATTAAACTTTCACTGTATCCTGCTGGATATTCAAGTTTAATTCTTTCCTGCAATTCTGGATCGAGCTTTTCGTAATCCTTAATTACTTTGGGTTTATTGAGATTCATCTGTTGTTATTTTAATACAATGATATGAAAAAATTAATAAAACTTAAAGGGGGAAAATAAATTAAAAACAATTATACCTGCAACATTTTTAACGATTCTTCTGAAATTTTAGCAAAGAATTATTGTTGGCTAAAGATGTTCAGTATATTTATCACTTTTTAGGGTACAATTTAAATGCCTGTATTTTATCACTATATTTAATAAAATGAATCAATTACTTTTGTTTTAAAATATAATACCATCATCATGTACGGAAAGATACAAAAAGATTTGACGCAAACACTTCTGGAATTAAAAGAATTGGGTTTGTATAAAAATGAGCGGATTATCACTTCTTCACAGAGTTCACAGATCACTGTAACTGGCGGGAAGAAGGTACTTAATTTTTGTGCTAACAATTATTTAGGCCTGGCCAATCATCCTGAGGTAATTAAAGCCGCTCAAGATACTATGAATGCCTGGGGTTTCGGCCTTTCATCCGTTCGTTTTATCTGCGGAACCCAACAAATACACAAAGAACTTGAACAGAAAATGTCTGCCTTTCTTGGAACGGAAGATACCATTCTCTATTGTGCAGCCTTTGATGCCAATGGTGGAATTTTTGAACCTCTGCTTGGCGACGACAGTATCATCATCTCTGACGAACTGAACCATGCTTCCATTATTGACGGAGTGAGGCTTTGCAAAGCGCAGCGTGGCCGTTATAAACATTCTGACATGACTGAGCTTGAAAATATACTGATGGAATCACAATCGCTTAAATATCGTCTGGTAGTGTCTGATGGTGTTTTCTCGATGGATGGTGATTTGGCAAAGCTTCCTGAAATTGTTTCACTATGCGAAAAATATGATGCCCTTGTGATGGTCGACGATTCCCATGCTTCAGGTTACATTGGTAAAACCGGAAGGGGAACTGCTGAACATTTCGGACTGATGGGGAAAATTGATATCATCACCACCACATTTGGAAAAGCGCTTGGTGGCGGAAATGGCGGCTGTACTTCGGGCCGTAAAGAGATTATTGAAATGCTCAGGCAGCGCTCGCGTCCTTATTTATTTTCCAATACACTCGCCCCTGCCACTGTTGGCGCCACATTGAAGGTACTTGAATTGCTGACTGGTTCATCTGAGCTTCCAGGAAGAACAATGGAGAATGCCCATTATTTCCGTGGGAAAATGGAGTCTGCAGGCTTCGATCTGGTAAAAGGCACCACAGCCATCGTACCTGTGATGATTTACGATGCTCCGCTCGCCGTTAAATTTGCCGACGAATTGCTCAAAGAAGGAATTTATGTCATTGGGTTTGTATTTCCGGTGGTTCCCAAAGGAAGAGCCCGTATCCGTGTTCAACTTTCAGCCGCTCACACCAAAGAGCAAATTGATCAGGCAGTTACCGCATTTATTAAAGTCGGTAAGGCATTGAATATTATTTAGCTTGGCAACGAATTTTACGAATTTAAACGAATTATCGAGCCTTTGATATAGGTATAAACATCCCGCGCATTCGCGATCAGTTTTATCTTAAAGATTTATTTTTCCAAATAAGGCTAAGATTAACCTATCACTGAACTCCACCAATGCGCCCACTACAATAAGATCTGTATCCGTACTCTATCTGTACTAAAATGTCAAAGTTAGTACAGATAGAGTACGGATACAGATCTTATTGTAGTGGGCGCATTGGTGGAGTTCAGTGATAGGATAGCGAATGCCTGCTGAACTGAAGGGTTCTGCATCAATTAAACCGATTTCTTCTTTAGTATAAATAGAGAAAGGCTGTCTGGAAAAATTCCAGACAGCCTTTTATAAATAGAGGTTAAAAAAATGAAATGGTACAAGTTTCAATTGTTTATTTTACCTGGATAACTGCATATTTTGAAATTCTCCAGAATTCTTGTGGATCTTCTATCTCCAAATAAGCAATCTGTCCGTTTTCTTCAACCAGCTTATAAGAATTGTCTGGATGTTCTGAAATCAACACTGCTTTTTTTGCATTTACAGGAATCTTTTTTGTGTCGCGAATGTCAAGCTCAGTAAAATTCTTTGAATCAAAATTCTCCTGAATGGCTTTATTGCTGCCAAGTCCAAGAACTCCACCTTCACGGTCAAGAATGCCTTCTGCTTTCAGCTCTTTGAAAGTTCCCTTGACAACATGGGCTGTGTTTAGTGTATTTGTTCTTTCAACAATCACTTTTTGTTTGTAGTTGATTGAATCAACTTTGTCTTTTATATCAAGACCCATACTATCAACTTTTGTGTTGAGCACAGCCAGATTGACGTTTTTTTCTTCAACTACTTTTTTCAATTCTGCAATTTCGATAGTCTGACTTTCCATGTTTTCAGTTAAAGCCTTAAGCCTTTTTTCATAAGAAGCCATGTTTAAGCCCGATTTTTTAAGTTTTGCTTCCAACTCAGCGATTCTTTTCTCGCTTTCTTCCAGCATGTTATCCATCAGTTTAACGTCTTCCACGAGCAACTGTTTCCTGTTTTTGCCGCCTTCTGATTGGATCATGGAAATTTTATTTCTTTTTTCTTTAATGAATTTCAGATTAGCTTCGATTTCATTAAAAGTGTTATCCATGTCGCTCACTATAGAGTCTTTCTGTTGGATCATCAGATTGGTATTGGTTCTTTCAGCCATCAAGGAATTGATTTCAGCCTCTTTTTGGTTATAAACATATACTCCGCTACCAATTCCCACAAGCAATAAAAATCCTGCTATAATGATAGTCGTTAACTGTGTTTTTTTTGTCGTTTCCATAACTAAGTTTTTATAAGGTGAATAAATAATTGTGTTTTAAAAAGATCAAGCAGCATTACACTTAGTGCTTTTTGATTTCGACATAAGTCATAGCAATGCCTGTGCCAATTGCTGTAATATGGCTTAATTGATTGTTTATTAATGTTTTGTATAAATAGCAGCAATGCTTGGTTTTCTCAAATTGATCAAATTAAATCCTGATTTGAGAAAATCGAAATAGGAAAGTTGGTCTATTCTTTATTGTTTTCCTTCAACATACGGTATATGGTGGCTACGCCTAAATCCAATTTCTCGGCCACCACTTTGATGTTGTTATTGTATTTGTCCAGAAATTTCTTTACGATACGAATATCATATTCCCGAAGGCTGAATTCATTGCTGAATAAGTCGTCTAGTACATCCTGTCCTCTGCCCAAAATGATGTGTTCGGTGGTAATTTCATTTTGCTCGGAAAGGGTCACTGCCAGTTCAATCACTGACTTTAATTCACGTATGTTGCCTGGAAATGAATAGGATAGCAAACGGGATGAGGCCTCGGGTGTTAAAATTTTGGTGGCCATTTTATTCTCCTTGCAGAATATGTTTATAAAATGCCTGGCCAATATAATCACATCATTTTCACGTTCTCTCAATGGCGGCAGTTCAATGGGTAACCCGTAAAGGCGATAATAAAGGTCCTGCCTGAAATTTCCTTTTTTGATTTCTTCCTGAAGATCTTTATTGGTTGCTATTATGATCCGGCAATCAATTTTTACAGGGACGTTACTGCCTACCCGGATAATTTCCTTTTCCTGAAGTGCCCGCAACAGTTTGGCCTGCAAAGAAATATCCATTTCGGCCATTTCATCTAGGAATAAAGTACCGCCATTGGCTTCTTCGAACTTACCAATGCGGCGAAATGCGGCCCCGGTGAAAGCGCCTTTTTCATGTCCAAAAAGTTCACTTTCAAGCAGTTCTTTAGGTATTGCGGCAACATTTATGGCGACAAACGGTTGTTTTGCCCTGGTGGAATTGTAGTGTATCGCTTTGGCTACCAATTCTTTTCCTGTACCGGTTTCTCCGGTTATGGTTACTGTGATGTTGGTGCGTGTAGCTTTTTCAATCAGTTCATATATCTTTTCGGTCGCAGCACTGTTGCCTATAATGGTACTCCGGTCGGTATATTTCATTTTGACTTCCTGCCGCAAACTCACAATTTCCTTTTTGAGCTTACTGCCTTGCCTGATGTTGTTGACAGTATTCAGCAACCGTTCACGAATATCTTTCGACTTAATAATGTAATCATAAGCCCCATTCTGTAATAAAGTAACTACCACTTCAATATCATCCTGTTCCGAAATCAGGATGATCTGGATGTCTTCGTTAATCTCCTTGACCTGTTTAAGTACTTCAAGTCCTTTCATATCGGGAAGTCTGTAGTCCAATGTAATGACATCCGGTTCCTGATGTAAATTAGCCAGACAGTCTTTGCCGGTTACAAAAGAATGTATTTCATAGTCAGGATTGAGCGACAAGGTATGTACCAGCAAACGGTTGTACCATTCATCATCCTCAACGACAAATATTTTGAAGGCTTGTTCTGACATCTTTATGAAGGTTAGTTATTTGTACCCGCAATGTAGAAAGATTTTATTTGATACAGGTCATTAAATTCTCATTTTGAGAAAATAAATAATGGAGCAAGGAGCAAGGGGCAAGGGGCGTGGGGCAAGGATCAGGGGCGTGGGGCAATAGGCGGCCTCAGTTCCTTGCCCCATGCCCCATGCCCCAAGCCCCCACGCTCACAAGTCAGTGTTCTTGCGTAAGTCGAGTTTTTGTCTCAGAATTGAATTGATGTGATTGATATCCTTTTCTATATCCACGATCAGTTGCTTTATTTCGGTCGGATTGTTATTTTCTGTATGATTTTCAAGTTTTTTCAAATTAATGTATAGCATATTGGCTTGCATAAGTTTTGCAGGGGCAGCAAGTTTATGGGCCACTTCTGAGAGGTCATCCCGATTAGAATTTTGGAAAGCAAGATGTAATTTCACCAATGCTTCTTCGCTTGAGTGGATAAAAATTCTCAGCATTTCATCAAAGAAAGCGGCGTCTCCACCTGATAATCGTTCCAGTTCACCCAGATCAATTGTCGTATTTATTGCAAGTGCTTCCTGATTGGTATCTACAATTTTCTCCGGGAGTAATTTCATAACAGCTTTAAACAAGGCTGATTCAGAAAATGGTTTCTGCAAATAATCATGCATTCCGGCCTTTTGTATTTTTTGTATGTCTGAGGGCTTGGCGGTTGCTGTAAGCGCAAGGATTATTGCCGATGGACGATGCTGTAAAATCAGTTTTGCTGCCTCATATCCATCCATAATAGGCATACGAATATCCATGAAAATCAGGTCGTACGTGTTTTCCATGGCAAATTCCAGGGCTTCACTTCCATTGTGTGCTTCGGTAATGGTCACACCCCATTTTTGCATAATATTTTTGATAAGATAAAGGTTGAATTCTTCATCGTCAACAATCAGAAAATGGAGTTTAGTATACCAGTCTGGAATGGATAGCTTTTCATCCGATCTCCTTTTGATGTTATTCGGATTTCCTTTTTGATAAGGTATTTGCACGATAAAACGGGATCCTTTTCCCAATGTACTCTCAACATCAATTTTCCCATTCTGGAGAAGTACCAGTTTTTTTACGATGGCCAGCCCCAGTCCAGCCCCGCGCTGCTTTTGGGTAAGATCGGTATCCAGTTGTACAAATTCGTCAAATATTGTAGGAAGTTCTTCTTCTGAAATGCCAATACCTGTATCCAAAACTTCAATACTAAGCATGTAATTTTGTTCCGAAGTTTCTTCGCCTGAAACCGTCAGTGTGATTTGTCCCTGTCTGGTGAATTTAATGGCATTGGTAATCAAATTAATCAGTATTTGTTTCAGCCGGACTGGATCTCCCAGTAGCGTCAGTTGCTTATCTGTATTGTTTACAATCAGTTCAATACCCTTTTTCTGTGCCGAATTTTCATGAAGAGAGCGAACCTCCTGGATAATTTCATCAGGCATAAAATCAAATTGCTCGATTTTTAATTTCTGAGATTCGATTTTAGAGAAATCAAGGGTGTCGTTGACTAGGGCAATCAGATGTTCTGCCGATTTATACACGACTTCCAGATCGGCAGCCATTTCATTCGAATCAGTTTTAGAAAGCATTTGTTCGGTCAGCCCATAGATGGCGTTTAATGGAGTTCTCATTTCATGGCTTACAGTTGCCACAAATATTTCTTTGGCTTTAGTCAGGCTTTCTGCTTCGGTCTTTGCTTTTTTTAGAACGTGCTGGTAAGTTCTGTTTTGCCGGAGGTTCCTAAAGAACAAGATCACGATAATGAGCAAAAGGATTACTGCAGTAATGGTGAAAATTGCCATCCCCCGATAGGTTTTTGCAGACATAAAATCGGCTTCCTGAGTTTTTGCTTCCAGACGTTTTTGTTCGCTGTTCTCAATATTCGTAATATGTTTATTCAGCGTTTGAGTTAGCTGAATATTCTCTTCAAGCAAAATCATTTCTTTGATTTGCAATTCTCTGGTTTGAGCGTTAATTTGTTTTTCGACACCTGCAATTTCCTGCTTGATAATTTCTTTTTCCTTGGTTTTATCTATGATAACAGGCGCCTTGGCGGCTGTATCTTGTTTGCCGAATATTCTTTTGAGGAATCCCTTTTTTTCTTCCAATACATACCTGATTGTGTCGTCTTTAATAATTACAGTATCGATTCTGGAGTAAAGACTTGAAAATGTAGCGTGGGCATTCCCTTTGGAAAGATGAAGTTTTTGTACTTCTTTCCAAATCAGTAGCTTTCGGTTTGCAAGCAAACGAATGGAGTCAATATTGCCAATGTCATCCGAGCCTGGAATTGCGTATGCTGCCAGCGAATTTAGTTTTATCTGAATGGTGTTTTCTAATTGCCTATAAGGGTGACGATAAATTGTATCGCCCGTAAGGCTATAAAGACGGATTGTATTTTCTACTTCATTTAAATCTGCGGCAATATCTTTTATCAATAGTAATTTAAGATCGGGACGTGCTTCCTTGTGAATGGTATCAACAATTTTTGAAAGGCTTTGAAAGGCCAGATAACCTGAAACAATCACTGCAACTGCAATGCAGATGGTTAAAATGGTAATTTGTATTTCAATCTTTAATTTCTTCATCACAGTCAGTTAATAAAATCTTCTTTCCTTCAAAAATTCATAGATGGTGATCATCATTAAAAGCAGTAGGAAAAAGTAAGTGAAATCTTCAACAGGAATATTGAGTACCCTGATATTCAGTATATGAGTTGGGTTGTATGTTACCAAGGGCAATGCGGCCAGTATTCCGTAGACGATTAAGAATGGTATCAGGGAAATGAAGTAGCTAAAGTAGAACTTAGTCAGATGATGCCTAAACTTATTTCTTAAAACGGTGTAAGCAAGATAAATAGCCGGGAGCAGGAAGGCCGGAAAGGTGTATAACTGCTGTCTGTATAAATAGCCAATCAGTCCAAACCCAGCGATCAGGATCAGGCTAAGTGCCAGAAAGAAATTAGGGTATTCGTATTTTTCGAGATCCACTTTTACTATTTCATAGATAAATATACAGCAATAGGGTACTATCAAAAAGAAGAGCCATTCTTCAACGGGCAAGCCTTTTATGCTTAGTCCAAGGGTGAATTCATTATTAAAAGTCCAGATTTTTGCCTCTGTAAAATTAATATCCCAGACCAGAAAAAAAGCTGCCGTTATCAGAATAGCAGGAATAATGTATTTAATCTTTTCAGCATACCGTTTCCTTTTATCAAAGCTTTGTATAAAGGGAACCGTAATTGAAACGATCAGCAAGATCAGGTAGGTAAAGTTTTTAAATTCCATCGTATATGTGGTTACTCATTCAGCTGGTTTATTTTAACTACAAATATAATTGAATACATTTATCACACCCAACTAGGTTCTAAAATAAATGGGTTTGCGTCAGAAATTGTCCCATTTCAGTATTGTTGTATTACACCTTATGTTCCGTCTTGGCATTGGGCCCTGGCAATAATAAAAAGGAAGTATACCAATCTTAGCCTGTCACAAAAGATTTGGAATAAAAAAGAAAATGGGTTTACGTGGTTTACCTGATTTACGCGGTTTACGTGACTGTATATTTTTACACTAATACTGCAAGCAAAAATACAATCACGTAAATCACGTAAATCACGTAAACTACACCCCTTTGGAATTGCCGGAGCGCAAGCCTAAATATCACAATAGCATTACCATGACCCTAGAATTAATCTTTGATAATGTATTTACCATTCAGAAATGCAAAACCCGGAACTGTGAGTCCGGGCTTGTATCTTTTTAAATGAGTATCCTTGTTCTAAAGATGAATCACTTCACCATAAGCAGCAGCGGCAGCTTCCATGATGGCCTCACTCATAGTGGGGTGGGGGTGAATGGATTTGATGAGCTCATGGCCGGTAATTTCAAGCTTCTTGGCCACTACCAGTTCAGCAATCAACTCTGTCACGTTTGCACCAATCAAATGAGCACCCAGTAGTTCTCCGTATTTAGCGTCAAATTTAAGTTTTACAAAGCCTTCCTTATGACCCGCAGCATTGGCCTTACCACTGGCTGAATAAGGAAATTTACCTACTTTAATTTCATACCCCGCCTCTTTGGCTTTTTGTTCAGTCATGCCAAGAGACGATATCTCAGGATTGGTATAAGTACATCCTGGTATATTTGAATAGTCAATCGGCTGAGGATTCAGGCCTGCAATCTTTTCAACGCAAACTATACCTTCCGCCGAGGCTACATGTGCAAGGGCAGGTCCGGCAATAATATCACCGATGGCAAAAATGGTATCTACATTGGTCTGATAAAACTCATTGACCTTTACTTTACCTTTTTCGAGTTCAATTCCCAGTTCTTCCAGACCGATATTTTCAATGTTGGGAGTAATTCCAACGGCTGACAACACTATTTCAGCTTCGATAATTTCCTCGCCTTTTTTGGTTTTGACTGTTACCTTGCACAATTTCTTTGATGTGTCAACCGATTCAACTGAAGCATTGGTGAACACCTTCATCTTCATTTTTTTGAATGAACGTTCCAGCAACTTCGAGACCTCTTCATCCTCATTGGGAACTACATTGGGCAAGTATTCAACCAAAGTGACTTCTGTGCCTATGCTTTGGTAAAAGTAGGCAAATTCGCTTCCAATAGCCCCAGAACCCACGACCACCATCGACTTGGGTTGTTTGGCCAAGGTCATTGCTTCACGATAGCCAATAATCTTTTCACCGTCCTGCTCCATATTGGGAAGTTCGCGTGAACGTGCTCCTGTTGCTATAATGATATTTTTGGCTGAATGTATGGCCCGGTGGCCTGTCTCATCGGTCACTTCAACCGAATTTTTGTCCACCAGACGAGCTGAACCATGAATTTCTTCAATCTTATTTTTATTGAACAGAAAGTTGACACCCTTACTCATACCATCGGCAACTCCTCTGCTGCGCTTTACCATGGCCTGAAAGTCGGGTTTTATATCTCCTGAAATGGAAATACCATAGTCGGCTGCACGAAAAGCATATTCAAGGGCCTCTGCGCTTTTCAACAGCGATTTGGTAGGAATACAACCCCAGTTAAGACATATACCCCCTAAACTTTCTCTCTCAACTACCCCAACGTTTAAGCCAAGCTGTGCGGCTCTGATGGCAGCTACATATCCACCCGGACCGCTACCTACAACTATTAAATCGTAACTCATAAATGATGGCTTCATTAAATTAAATAAACAGCATTATAACATTCGTTTACCTGAAAAGTTTTACGAAGGAGCCATTATTCATAACTTAATTGCCACCTCATAATACAGGGAGTGTTAGAAAAAGACCAACAGATAGCAGGTATTTTAATGATTCGATACAAAATCATAAAAATCTTCTGCGGTCTCACCTAAAGTACGAAGATTACTTTTAATAATAAATTCGGGAACAGGGTCAAAATGTGATTGAAGAATAATGGGCTGTATAAGGTTTTTACATGACCATACCAATGACCGCCATTAGTACGTATTAGTTTTAAACCTTTAAAACTGAGATAATCACGAAAAAGCTTAAGGTGATTGTTCTTTAGTCCATTAGACATTGTTAAATGGCTAATGGCAATTCAACAGCATAGTTTTCTTTGTAGTATTCGTGTTCGTTGAAAATGCGACTAAAATTATCATTTTCTTCTAATAACTTAGTCATTGGAGGTGGAGTCAACGACTTGTTTTTATTGTGGGATATGGTCCAGCCCATTCGCTCCATTACTTTTACAAATGTTTTTTTGTTTGTAATATATTTGAAAAATTCACTTAACGATATTTTAAATGACTCCAAGGCTTCTTCATCATTACTTCCATATCCTGAAACATCTAATGCAGGACAATAGGCTATTTTAGCACCATCTTCCTCGAACTTAATCAGAGGTAAGTTGACTTTATAAACTCCATCCTTTACAGGAATTGTTCCGTATATACTAACGTTTTCTTTCATAATTTTGCAAACCCTAATAGATCAAATATAAGACTAAGAATAATACAAAAGGTACTAAATATTCAGTTTCTGAATTTCTGAACAATTATCAGCAATCAATGTTTATAATGTAGTTCAAGTTCATACTCTCCACGAAATAACTCATCGGCTACTTTTTCACCATCTTCGATTAGCCCTTCCAAGTGCAGTTCAATCGCTTCCTGTATATTCAATTTCAGACTTTCAATGCTTTCACCGCTTGAATAACATCCTGGCAGAGTGGTGATCTCAGCATACCAACCATCCTTATTGGGTCGGACCATAACTTTATTGAGGATACAGTTCATTCAGTTTTGCTGCCAGTTGATCGCCACGCAACCCTTTGGCGATAATTTTTCCATCTTTATCAAGCAAGAAGCTTTGAGGAATGGCATTTACCGAATAAAGGCGTGCGGCAGTATTCTGCCAGAACTGAAGGTCAGATACTTGAAGCCAGTTTAACTGATCGGCCTGGATTGCTTTTATCCATTCTTCCTTGGTTTTATCCAACGATACTCCCAAAATTTCGAACCCTTTATCATGATATTTCTGATATAGTTTAACCACATTTGGGTTCTCCTGACGGCATGGTCCACACCAGGAAGCCCAAAAGTCAATCATCACCACTTTGCCCCGCAACGATGAAAGCTGAATGGGTTTGCCTTCCGGATCATTCATGGTGAAATCAGGTGCTACAGCCCCGATGATGGTCGTTTTCATCGCATCAGCAATCTCTTTTACTTTGATGACATACTCAGACTTAGCGATTTCAGCCGGAAACTTTGAAACAATAGAATCCAGTTCAGCCCCTTCAATTTGAGTAGAAAGTTGCACCAGTGCGATGTAGGCTGCTACGACCGATTTGTTGTGTTCCTTCACAAAGTTTTTGGTGAACACTTTCATGTTGTCTATCTTTGCGGTATAGTCAATTTCAGCTTTTTTCGCTTCATCGTCATTTCCCTTCGACATGGCTGTCTGGTATTTTTCCTGAAGCTTTACTATATCCTTGTTCATGCGTTCTAGTTCAGTAAGGTAAAGCTGAAAAATATCCTGACTTGGTGAACCTGTAATCTTGGTATTTCGTAGGCTGTCCTTATTGGCAACTACCTTGACATTGGAGTTGTCAAGAAAAAGTTGACCGAAATAGTCTTGCTCATTTAATCTAAGTAATCTTATATCAGGCAGTTCCATATTTCCTGTGAAGGCAAATTTACCGTCAACAACATCGGTCGTATCAATGCTTTGAGGGCGGCCATCCACCATTTTCTGTAAATATACCTTACCGGTTTCCACTCCTGCAATGGTTCCCTTGATCGAAAATTCATCCTTTGACGACTGACAAGAGAAAACCGTCAGGGCCAATACCAGTATTAATAATAGATTTCTCATAGAATTGGATGTATTAAGTTTGGTTATATATTCTTTTTAATCTGATCGTATAAATCAAGTAATTTCCTTGCTGCTACAAAGGAGGAAACTTCTTCTTTCAACACTTTTTCTTCCGCCTCTTTCATCATCGACTTAATTTGTTCGTTCTGATAGAAGTTATTTCGAAGCTGTTCATTGATTGTTTCATACATCCAGAATTTGGATTGTTCATTCCTCTTGTGCTGGAAATAACTGTTTGATTTTACAAGTTTTAAATATTCATCAATGGACTCCCAAATTTCACTGATCCCCGTCTTCATGTAGGCTGAGCAAGTCATCACCCTGGGTACCCATCCCGATTCAGTTGGAGGAAACAGGTGCAGGGCATTCATATATTGAACACGTGCCAGTCCGGCTTTCTCAATATTATTCCCATCAGCTTTGTTGATTGTAATGACATCGGCCATTTCCATGATACCGCGTTTGATACCTTGTAGTTCATCTCCGGCACCGGCCAGCATCAATAAGAGGAAGAAATCGACCATTGAATGAACGGCTGTTTCACTTTGGCCTACTCCTACAGTTTCAATAAATATATGATTAAATCCTGCCGCCTCGCACAAGATGATGATCTCGCGGGTCTTACGTGCCACTCCACCCAGGGAGCCTGCTGAGGGTGAAGGACGGATATAGGCATTCGGATCTATTGAAAGGTCTTCCATCCTTGTTTTATCACCCAAAATACTTCCCTTGGTACGCTCACTGCTGGGATCAATGGCCAATACAGCCAGTTTATTGCCTTTCGAAGTAATGTGTTTGCCCATGGCCTCTATGAAGGTACTTTTACCAACACCAGGCACTCCGGTAATACCAATCCTGACTGAATTTCCACTAAATGGCAGACATTTGACAATGATTTCTTGTGCAATTTCCTGATGCTCTGGCTTTGAACTTTCGACCAATGTAACCGCCTGGCTCAAAATGGTGATATCTCCCTTCAAGATTCCATCAATAAATTGTTTGACAGTCAGTGATCGTTTTTTCTTGTTCTTCAGGAATCGCTCTACCGAATCAGCATTCACTGAAGGCAATTTTTCAATCCCCTGATTTACAGTTAACCCCGAATATTCAGGATTGTTTTCAATATGGCAATGGAATTGATCTCCGGTCATGATGCGTAATTTTATGCGAAGGTAACGATAGGTAAGGAATATTAGGCCGTTCGGCAGCTATTTTAATCTAAAATTGTTTAAATATATAGCAAAGATCAATAGAAAGTCAAATTAAAAGAAGTCTTGTCCCTCTCCAATACCAGTCAGGATTCGTGTAATTCGATTTAATTCGTGTAATTCGTACTTAAAGGAATTCCTTCCTTTAGAACTTGTCGGACAATATGACCCGTAATTTTCTTATTTGATTCAACTTCTGATATGCTTTGTATGATGATATCGGCTGGTATATCGTTGTGAGCCAACTTTTTCCTAATGATGGATTTAAACAATCGCACCTGTTTAATATCGTGAAAATCTTTGGTAATAATCATCAGGTCATAATCGCTGTCATCTGTATGATCGTGCCTAGCCCTTGAGCCAAAAAGCAAAATTGAACTTTCAGGTAAAAGTTCCCTTATCGATTCTTTAATGACCTTAAAAGCAAGTGTTTCGTCAGCAACTATCATGCGATTTTTATTTCAAAGATAAGAATTATATAAAGATAAGAATTAAACTAAGAATAATTTTAGTGAATTTATATAGAATGATTAAAAAAATAAAGCCGCTCCCTATAAAGAAGCAGCTATATTTTAAAAGTTGTGAATTATTAATTATTGAAGCAATATATTACTTGTAATTCTTAAAGTAGTGGTTGGGTTTTTCGGATCGTTGGTAATCACAGTAATGGTCTTATTTGCCCGTCCTTCTTTACCAGTTGAGTCAAAAGTAACTTTCAATGGAACACTTTCTCCCGAAGCCACAATGTTTTTTGTAGGTTGGACAGCAGTGCAGCCGCAAGAGCTTTTTACATCACGAATAATCAAATCCTTTTTGCCTTCGTTTTTCAGGTTAAAGGTATGTTCCACCTTACTGCCCACCTTGATGTCACCAAAATCGAATGATTCAATATCATATTTAACTATAGGTGCATTTTTTAAATCAGCTGCTGATAATCCTGAGAAATCTTCTCCCAAAGTAGCACTTACAGCAATCGAATTCTTATAGTCTTGCTGACCATCAACATCCAAATAGATACGGCCCATCACAAAACCATACGCTTTTATTTTGGTGGCATCGAAGGTCACTACCACGTAACCCTTTTGTTTTGGTGCAAGTTTCGATGGTCTTATCACTGCATTCAGGTGAGGCGGAGGTGTTTTAAAGCTCAGTTGAACAGGCTTGTCTGTGTTGTTGATCACTTCAGTACTGTCCTTTTTTAACTGATTTTCTTTGAGCTCAGCAAAAGCAATGTGATTTGTCTTGGCGCGAAGTGGACCAATCTCTGTTGGATATTCTTGTTCAAGGGTAAGGGCATGTGGGGTAACTTCTCCCAGAATGGTTAAAACTACATCAGCATTGTCAGCATTAGAGCTCACTCTGATGGTTTTATTAAATATTCCCGGACGATTTTTAGGGTCGTAACTCACTTTAATAGTCCCTTTGGCGCCGGGAGCTACTGGGTCGCGAGTCCATTCCGGAGTTGTACAACCACATGAAGCCTGAACATTGTTGAGAATTAATGGAACGGATCCATCATTCTTGAAATTGAATGAAACAGTTTGAACACCAAGTTCTTCTTTGAATGTACCAAAGTTGTGCTGCACTTTTTCAAATGCAATACGCGACTTGCCGCTAGCTGTCTGCGCCTGGTGAACGAATGGCAGGAAAACAAACATTGCCATTAATAATAAAGTCATTGAAATTTTCATATAAGTTTTCTATTGTTTTTAAGTGGATTAATCTTGCATCATAAGAAGAAGATAAATTTATTTTTTTGTTCTTCTTAACATGCAAATCTACACATCCTTTCCTTTAAATGTTCATATTGGAATCAATCTTTTGTTAATGAAGTGTTAATGAATTAAACACTCGCCTTTTTTGAGTAGTTTCGTGCAATTATTTAAAATGATTGTCCAATAAACATGAAGAGAAATTCGATTGGCTATGTGATAATAATGGCCACTATTTCAGTGCTGGGAATTCTGTTGATTCAATTTTTCTTCCTGAAAAATTCTTATGACCTCAATGAAAAGAAGTTTCATGAACTCACTACCAGTGCTTTGCGTAATGTTGCAAGTCAGCTGAATGAGTATAACAGCAAAGTCAGCGGCCACCCCATAAAGTCTTTGGATAGTTGTCCGGTTGATCAGATTTCCAATAATTATTATGTGGTCAATGTGAACGATGTCATTGATCCCAATCTGCTGGAACATTTTATCACTTCGGAATTCAATAAACGGAATTTAAACATCCCCTTTGAATACGGTATTTACGATTGCAATTCAAAAAGGATGATTCATGGAAATCAATTTAAAGGTGATACTCTTGCCGCCAATGCGAAATTGTTTAACAATCATGAATCAGCTTCATGCAGCGCTGAGGAATTGATGTACGACAAGCATTTCAACAAATTAAATCAAAAGAGCAGATCATGTAATTTGCCTACTTGTGCTAAATATACCTATTATTTCGGAGTCCATTTTCCTGACCGGTCGAAGTTTTATAATTCACGTCTTATTGGCTGGTATGTTACAACGGGAATTTTATTCTTTGTTGTAATTTTCTTTGGCTATGCGCTTTATGTGATCATTAAACAGCAGAAGCTAAGCGAGATTCAGAAGAATTTCATCAATAACCTGACCCACGAGTTGAAGACCCCCATTGCCTCTATTGAACTGGCGGCCAATGTACTATCGAATCCTGCTATTGTTGAACAGCCCGAACGGTTGAGAGAATATGCTAAAATTGTTGGCCAACAGAATAAAAGGCTTTCAGATCATGTCGAGAAGCTGCTTCAGATGGCAACAATCGAAAAGACCAAACTGCAATTGCATCTTGAGCAGATTGAATTAAATTCATTCCTGGCTGAGTCGATCAAAGAATTTAAGACCAGTCAGAATGGAAATGCATACTCAATTAACTTAAGTTCGAATGTTGAAAATGCAGTTGTAAATGCTGATAAACTTCATTTTTCGAATCTTATCTTTAATATCCTGGACAATGCAATCAAATATTGCCATGTTGAGCCAGAAATTCTTGTCAGGCTTGAAGAAAATAAAAACCATTATTTAATTTCTATTGCTGACAATGGAATAGGTATATCTATGGATTACCGTAAGAAGATTTTTCATAGATTTTATCGTATCCCCACTGGAAATGTACATGACATAAAAGGCTTCGGACTGGGCCTCGATTATGTCAGTAAAATTGTTCGCAGGCACCATTGGAAAATAAATATGATTGAAAATTCAAGAAAAGGAAGTACTTTTATTTTTGAAATTCAGAAATTAACCAAATGATCTACCAAGGCGAAAAAATTCTACTTGTTGAGGATGATACGACCCTCAATTTTATCATCAAGGATAATCTTGAACAGGCTGGCTATGTGGTAACCTCTGCACTGGATGGTGAAGCGGCCTCCAAAATGTTTGTATCAGGTAAGTTTAGCTTATGTCTTCTCGATGTAATGCTTCCCAAAAAGGATGGCTTTACCCTTGCTAAAGAAATCAGGGAATTGGACGATAATGTGCCCATTATATTTGTCACGGCCAAGTCGATGACTGAAGATAAGATTACAGGGTTGACCATTGGGGGCGACGATTATATTACCAAACCTTTCAGCATGGAGGAATTGCTGCTCAAAATTCGGGTTTTTCTCAAACGCACTCTGACTATAATCGACAATGGTACTGAACAGAACTTTTATAAAGTGGGCTATTTCAACTTTTATTCCGATAGTCTGATATTAGAGGCAAATGGTGAGCGTAAAACGTTGACCTACAAGGAAGCTGAACTGTTACGCTATTTCTGCGACAACCCAAACAAGGTGTTAAGTCGCTCAGATATTCTTAAACAAGTCTGGGGATCAGATGATTACTACCTTGGCCGCAGCCTTGATGTATTTATTTCACGATTGCGCAAATACTTAAGCAGCGATGAAAATGTGAAGATTCTAAACCTTCACGGTATCGGGTTTAGATTCAATGCATCCATCGCACGAAGCTAAAATCACTATGTTAAAGCGCCTTGAAATAATTGAATGATGTATTTATGCTATTGATGTGATTTCAGGTACTTACTTCATGGCTCCACTCTCCGTGTGCCCGTCATTGCGAGGCACGAAGCAATCTCATATTAGATGTAGGACTGTTTTTGTTTTGTTGTTGATATGAAATTGTTTTTTGTTTTGTTGATAATGGTCAGATTGCTTCGTGCCTCGCAATGACGATTAGATGATGAAATTGTAGGTAATTACTTCAAGGCTCTGCTCTCCGTGTGCCCCTCATTGCGAGGCACGAAGCAATCCCATATTAGATGTAGGACTGTTTTTGTTTTGTTGTTGATATGAAATTGTTTTTTGTTTTGTTGTTAATGGTGAGATTGCTTCGGGCCTCGAAATGACGTTTTGATAATGTGATTTCAGGTACTTACTTCATGCTCCACTCTCCGTGTGCCCGTCATTGCGAGGCATGAAGCAATCTCATATTAGATGTAGGACTGTTTTTGTTTTGTTGTAGATATGAAATTGTTTTTTTGTTAATGGTGAGATTTCTTTACCGAGTACTCGGGACAATGACAGGCACCCTGAGAGTAGAACGTCATGTGCGGTCATGATGGATTATTATGACAATCCGTTACTCAATGGTTTGGGCCAAATCAATCCATTCTGGATTTAACTGATTTATCAAATCTTCTTTCTTTTGACGCGAACCTGCTTTGATTTGTTTCTCACGATTGATGGCGTCCTCAATGCTTAAGAATTCCTCAAAATAGACTAAATCCTTTACATTGTATTTGGAAGTAAATGAAGTTTTATACTTTCCGGTACTGTGTTCATATAACCGATCACTTAGATTGCTAGTGACACCAGTATATAACACTGTATGGTTCTTGTTGGTTAAGATGTAAATGTATCCGCCGCGTTCCATAAGGTTTTGTTTAAAGGTTTATGTTTACATACGAACATCACCAGCTGGTAATTATCTTTAGATAGCAATATAACAATTAAAGATAGGATATTTATTTATATATTTGGCACTGATTGTGATTTTTTTTGCTGATGGTTAAAAATAGACCGTAAATGCAATGCGGTACTGATATCGAAACGCCATTGCGAGGAACGAAGCAATCTGAGAACGGCACGTCATTGCGAGGAACGAAGCAATCTGTCCATATAAAGATTCGATGGTCGTTCATTTACTCTCTGAATACGGGATTGCTTCGTGCCTCGCAATGACGGTCATTCGGAGAGCAGAGCCTTAATGGAGGTGCCTGCAATTTGATCTTCGAAACGTCATTTACTTGAGATTGCTTCGTGCCTCGCAATGACGGGTTTACGGAGAGCGGCACGTCATTGCGAGGCACGAAGCAATCTCACATAAATGATCAACCCAAATTATCCTCCACCTCTCCCTTTTATCTTGTAACAATCTTTTTTATCTTTGCAGATTATCAGTTGAAACTTTTATCACAATCATAAAAATGGAATATAAATTCGGGGAAATTGAGCCTAAATGGCAGAAATACTGGGAGGAACACAAAACGTTTAGAACAGCGAACGATTTCTCGAAACCAAAATATTACGTACTCGACATGTTCCCCTACCCATCTGGGGCTGGTTTGCATGTGGGTCATCCTGAAGGCTATACTGCCACTGATATCATCAGCCGCTACAAGCGCATGAAGGGCTTTAACGTGCTGCATCCCATGGGTTGGGATGCCTTTGGATTGCCTGCCGAACAGTATGCCATTCAAACAGGAACTCATCCGGCAGTTACCACCAATATCAATTGCGATAATTTCCGCCGTCAGATCAAAGCTCTTGGATTGAGCTACGACTGGGAACGTGAAATCAATACCACCGATCCAAAATATTTTCGATGGACCCAATGGATTTTTACCAAACTGTACAATACCTGGTTCGATGTTGAAGCTGATAAGGGTCGGCCTATCAGTGAGTTGCCTATTCCTGCAAACATTCAAGCTCAGGGCCCTGTTGCTGTCAAAACTTATATTGGATCAAAACGTCTTGCCTATTACGGCAACGCGCAGGTGTGGTGGTGTGAGTCCTGTAAAACGGTGTGTGCCAACGAGGAAGTGCTCTCAGATGGTTCTCATGAGAAATGCGGTAACCAGGTAACACGCAGAAACTTAAAGCAATGGCTGCTCCGTATTGCTCTTTATGCCGACCGTTTGTTGAAGGGTCTCGATGGCCTCGACTGGCCTGAAGGGGTAAAAGATATGCAGCGTAACTGGATTGGCAAATCCAAGGGTGCCGAAGTTGATTTTGCTATCGAAGGAATGGATGAGAAATTACGAGTTTACACTACCCGTCCGGATACTTTATTTGGAGCCACTTACATGGTAGTTTCTCCCGAACATCCAATGCTCGACAAGCTGGTCACTCCAGATAATGCAGAAAAAGTTAAACAGTACATCCAGATCGCTTCTAAGAAGTCTGATCTCGATCGTACCGAGTTGGCAAAAGACAAGACTGGTGTCTATACCGGGCGCAATGCCATCAACCCAATTACAGGTTTGCCTATCCCCATCTGGATGGCCGATTATGTATTGATGGGCTACGGAACCGGCGCCATCATGGCTGTACCGGCTCATGACACACGTGACTTTGAGTTCGCTCAGAAATTCAATATACCGATTATTTGTATTCTCGATCCCAAAAGTGCGGACGATGAAACTCGTGCCAAAGTGTTGGCCGGACAAGCCGTTTGGACTGAAGACGGAGCTTACATCAATTCGGCAAACCCTGCAATTGGTCTCGATCTGAATGGATTGGGTAAAAAAGAGGGGATTGCCAAAGTGGTCAAATGGATGGGTGAAAAGGGAATCGGTGAAGCCACTACCAATTATAAATTGCGCGACTGGTTATTCAGCCGTCAGCGCTACTGGGGCGAGCCTTTCCCTGTTATCCACTGGGAGGATGGCGAAATTACCCTCGTAGAGGATGAGTTGCCTGTCGAACTTCCCCAGATGGAGAAATATGAACCTGGTGACGGTGGTGAATCGCCTCTTGCCAATGCCACCGACTGGCTTTATGTAGTCGATAAAAATGGACGCAAAGGCCGCCGTGAGACCAATACAATGCCCCAGTGGGCCGGTTCATGCTGGTATTATCTGCGTTATATCGATCCACGCAACGATGAAAGTATTTTTGATAAAAAGCTCGAAAATTATTGGATGCCTGTCGATCTATATGTCGGCGGTGCTGAACATGCCGTGCTCCATTTACTCTATTCACGCTTCTGGCACAAGGTACTTTTCGATTTGGGAATTGTTTCAACAAACGAACCTTTCCAGAAACTGTTTAACCAGGGAATGATTCTCGCTTTTGCTTACCAAACAATGACAGGTGCCAAGGTGACCAGTGATTTGGTGGAAGAAAAAGAGGGTAAATACTACCATACTGAAACAGGTGAAGAGCTGAATCAGATCGTCGCCAAGATGTCTAAATCGCTCAAAAATGTGGTCAATCCCGATGATGTGGTGGCCAAGTTTGGCGCCGACTCGCTGCGTTTGTACGAAATGTTTATGGGTCCGCTCGACGATACCAAGCCGTGGACTGAGAATGGTGTGAAAGGAGTTTTTGGATTTCTGAACCGCGTTTCCCGTTTCTTTGGAACTCCTGAGAACATTGTGGATCAGGACGATGACAAGGAAACTCTCAAGCTGTTGCATCAAACCATTAAGAAGATCGCTTTTGATATCGAGAATATGAAGTTCAATACAGGTATCTCGGCCTTGATGGTATTCAACAATCTTGTGATGAAAAAAGGGAAGGTAAGCAAGTCGACCGCAGAAATATTTGTCCGCATACTGGCTCCCTATGCTCCTCACCTTGCCGAAGAGCTATGGCAGATGTATGGTCATCCCAACACGTTGACCTACGAACCCTGGCCTGAGTTCGATCCTTCATTGATGACCGAAGAGGTATTCGAATATCCTGTTTCGTTCAACGGAAAGGTTCGCTTTAAGCTTGAAATGCCCCTTGGTATCTCTGTTTCAGAAATAGAAAAGACGGTTATGGCCAACGAGATATCCATCAAATGGCTCGAAGGCAAAACTCCCAAAAAGGTAATCATCGTTCCCAATAAAATTGTGAACATCGTACTCTAAACCCTTTTTGTTCAATATATTAAAAAGCACAGGAGTTATATTCTGTGCTTTTTTTATTTCATTTAAGAGAAGTTTTTTGTTATATTTGTGAAAATCTAAAACCGATGAATATGCTGGATATCAAAACTAATTTCCATCATTTAATTGATCAGATCAACGATGAGCAGTTGTTGATAAAGCTTTACCACATTATGGAACAGGCAAGTTCGACAACCGATGGACTATTATGTAACAGATTGACCGAAGAGCAACAAAATGAACTCCTACAGATTGAAAAGGAAGTGCAATCTGGAGCACCTTTGATCTCCAATGAACAGATGAAGGAAAAACACAAGAAATGGCTCTAAGTGTCAGATGGTCAGAGTAAGCTGATGACAGTTTTGACCATATCCTTGAATATTTGTAAACTCAATGGGGTGAAAATATCAAAAATTCAATTTAAATTATCTTTGAATCCTTCATCAATATGTTATCCTTACTCTCAATCTGCAACGGGTTACACTGTTAAGGTATCAGATAAAAGTCATATTGCATTACCAGACTCAATTTAGCTTAATCCCTAGTTTTTCCTTTTATTTTATTGTTGATTAGTAAGTCCTTTCAAAAATAGCAATTGACTTCAATTTTATTTAATTCTCTAAAGGTGTGTCGGCACTTACTGGTATAATAATGAGCAATCTACCCGATATGTTTTAACTATTCGACTACCCTAAGAAGGGAGCATGCTCCCTTGTTGTAATGATTCCTATCTACATATTGACTTCTGATTGATCTATCCCATAACTATACTAAGTCAATATTAACTCAATACTAACTCAATATGAATTCAATACCGAATGGGTTGTCAATGGGTTTATTATGGGTACATAATGGGTTCATGAACCCATTATGTACCCATTATGTACCCATAATATACCCTTAATGTACCCATTCGGTATTGAATTCATATTGAGTTAGTATTGAATTCATATTGACTTAGTATTAATATAGTAATGACTAGAGAAGCAAGAAGCCCGCTGAAAATACTTCCATTGGAAGAACAAAAACCTTTTCGATTGGGTCTGTTACAACTTTTTCAACCTACATCCAAAAGTAACCTGTCAGCATCAAAAGCAATGGGGGAAATGGTGAATAATCTTATTTTAATGTAACCTTATCGTTAAGTCTACCCTTTCCTGATTTTTCACAGCAAATAGGGGTTTGAAAGGTCCTTGTTTTGTACCCGTAAAATAAATCCGTATTTTGTGTTCGAAATCGGATTGAAACATTTAGTTAAAATGACTCTTCAGAAAAAAGAAAAGATTCAGCATATCATTCAGGATTACGCGATTATCACTTTCGGGTTGATCATGTATTCCCTCTCATGGACCTTTTTCCTTGTGCCGGCGCAGATTACCGGTGGGGGAGTAAGCGGACTTGCAGCCGTTATTTTTTATACTTATAAGATTCCATTCGGGTTAACTTTCTTTGGGATCAACGTTTTACTGGTGGCCATTGCTATTAAAATGATAGGGGCAAGTTTTGGTGTAAAAACTATTTACAGCATGGTGGTTATTTCAATTGCCCTAAGTGTGTTGCCCGAATTACCGGCTGAATATGTGATTCACGATAATTTTCTGGCCGCTGTACTTGGCGGTATGATGGGTGGAGCGGCTATAGGGATCGTTTTTTCCCGGGGCGGCAGTACCGGAGGAACCGATATTATTGCTATGATCATTAACAAGTACCGCAACATTAGTCCGGGCCGGATCATTATGTATTGCGACGTAATCATTATCGGCTCATCCTATTTCCTACTTCATTCAATTGATAAAATGGTGTACGGATTTGTGTCCATGGCGGTAGTTTCCTATACGCTGGATGCCTTTTTGAGCGGCTCGAATGCGTCGGCACAGATATTTATTTTCTCCCCCAAGTGCGATGAGATAGCCAATTTTATCAACAATGAATCTCAGCGGGGGGTCACTCTTATCGATGGAAAAGGTTGGTACACACAGCAGGATGTGAAAATACTGATGACCATTGTCAGGAAAAGGGAAACCAGTATGCTCTTTCGAAAAATTAAGGAAATTGACCCCACGGCCTTTATTTCGATGGCCAGTGTGATGGGAGTTTATGGGAAGGGATTTGATAAAATTAAGGGTTGAGCAATCGGTGAGCTCAATCGTATTAACATTTTTTAATGCTTTTTTTTTCTGTTGATGAGTCGGCTGTATATAAGCCGATACCATCCTGTTTTTAATTTCTAAAATGAAAATCAAGCCATTTCAAGCTGGTTAGAATTTAGAAACCAACTTAAAAATAGTACTTTTGGAATTATGAAAGCAATCGACATTGAATCATTTCGTGTCGAATAATATAAAGAAATTAGAATCTCATGAAGTTAATTATTCCGCAGAAATACAAATTTTTAAAGACCATTTCAATCTGGTTAGTTGCATTGCTCCTATTAATTCAGTTGGCTTTTTATCTTCTTGAAAAGATTGATACTAAACGTCTTGAAAGGGAAGCAGCGAAGCAGACTGAGGTAGTGAGACCCGAACCTATTATGCTTTTCGACATTCAGGTTGACTCATTTAAAGTTGTTCGCGGTGAAGTTAATTCTGGTCAGAATCTATCGGATATATTGACCACCAAAGGCATTTCAATGACCAAGGTGGATGAAATATCTAAAAAGTCGGTGCTGGTTTTTGATCTCCGTAAAATGAAGGTGAACAATCCCTATTACTTTTTCATGAGTAAAAAAGATCCCTTGAAAGTGGAGTATTTTATCTATGAAATTAACCCGGTTGATTATGTAGTTTACCAATTGAGCGATTCCCTGAGGATATACAAGGATAAAAAGCCAATGATTACCCAGGTGAAAACTGTTGGGGGTGAAATTACTTCCTCACTTTGGAATGCTATGACTGATCAGGCACTCAGTCCGAACCTGGCCATGGACCTATCCGATATTTTCCAATGGACCATCGATTTCTTTGGAATTAAGAAAGGTGATAAGTTCAAGGTGGTATTTGAAGAAAATTTTGTTGCAGGAAAATCAATCGGCATTGGGAGAATATTTGCCGCTCAGTTTGTGCATGCCGGTGAAGATTTCTATGCATTTAGGTTTACCCAAAACAATGAAGACAGTTACTTTGACGACAAGGGGAAGAGCTTGAAAACAGCCTTTCTGAAAGCGCCGCTCAAGTTTAATCGTATCAGTTCTGTATTTACAAATAGCAGGTTCCATCCTGTATTGAGAATCTTTCGACCCCATCATGGTGTTGATTATGCTGCAGCTACCGGAACTCCAGTAGTATCAATAGGCGAAGGTACCGTTATTGCGAAAGCGTATCAGCCTGCAGGAGGTGGAAATTACATAAAAATTAAACACAATGCAACCTACACGACCAGTTATATGCACTTGAGTAAATTTGGGGCTGGAATTGCCACCGGTGTAAGAGTTCATCAAGGTCAGGTCATTGGATATGTAGGTGCAACAGGACTGGCTTCGGGGCCTCATCTCGATTTTCGTGTTTTCGTGAATGGAACAGCCGTTGATCCGCTTAAAATAAAATCGCCTCCTACAGAACCAATTGCAGCAAGGCTTATGAAAGATTATACCCTTCACCGCGATTCATTGATGGCCAAACTTCAAAAAGAAAGTTTTTAGAATAACAATAGTTTGTAGAACGGACAGACATGCGGACTTTGGTTTGATATTGATATTGATAAATAAATTTCATTATAGAATCCCTTTATCAGAATTTGCAAACCTTATGACGCCGGAATTTGTTCTTCATTTTTACCCAATTTATTACAGACAATTACCTGTTGGAAGGTTGGTTTATTGTGCATGATTCACACTTAATATCTATACATTTGCAGCAATGATTGATCCTTCTACCATAGAGCGAATATTAGATTCAGCAAACATTTCGGATGTTGTTTCAGAGTTTGTCACCCTCAAAAGGAGGGGAGTCAATCAGCTCGGTCTATGCCCTTTCCACAATGAGAAAACGCCCTCTTTTACAGTATCTCCAGCCAAAGGAATTTTTAAATGCTTTGGTTGCGGGAAAGGTGGAAATTCAGTTAACTTTATCATGGAACTGGAGCAGCTTAGCTATCCCGATGCCCTGCGCTGGCTGGCCAAAAAGTACCATATCGAAATTGATGAGAAAGAAGAATCCCAGGAAGAAAAGCAACTGAAGGACGAGCGGGAAAGCATGATGATTGTTTCGGCTTATGCTCAAAAGTATTTCAGTCGTTTTTTACTGAAGGAAAATGAAGGACGCACCATCGGCCTAAGTTATCTGCATGAAAGAGGAATACGCGACGATATAATTACCAAATTTGAACTTGGATATTGCCCCGACGGGAAGGATCTTTTTACAGTTTCGGCTCAACGTGAAGGTTACAAAATGGAGTTCCTGGAAAAGACAGGGCTGACCATTAAGCGTGAAGAATGGGTGCGCGATCGTTTTGGAGGACGCGTCATATTTCCGGTTCACAATGTGGCAGGACGTGTAATTGCCTTTGGCGGACGAACTTTGACCAACGATAAAAAAGTGGCCAAGTACATTAACTCTCCCGAATCGGAGGTATACCACAAAGGCAGAACACTTTATGGAATTTATCAGGCCAAAAGAGACATAACCAAGCTTGATAAATGTTACCTTGTGGAAGGTTATACCGATGTGTTGTCATTTCATCAGGCCGGTATCGAAAATGTGGTAGCTTCCTCAGGAACTTCACTTACCATGGATCAAATCAGGCTGATCAGACGTTTTACTCCAAATATTACTATTGTTTATGATGGTGATGAGGCTGGAATAAAAGCCTCCCTTAGAGGAATAGACATGGTACTCGAAGAAGGGATCAACGTGAAGGTTTTGCCTTTACCGCGTGGTGAGGACCCCGATTCGTTTGCCCGTTCGATGAGTGCAGGCGAGCTGACCGAATACATTAAAAAGAATGAAACCGACTTTATCAAATTCAAGACTCAATTGTTGATGGGAGCAGTTGAGAATGATCCGGTTTCAAAAGCCAAATTAATAAATGAAATAGTCAGGTCGATCTCTGTGATTCCAGATACTATTACCCGAACCATATACATCAAGGAATGCAGTCGATTGATGGACGTTCAGGAAGAGGTTCTATATTCAGAAATAAGGAAAATTCAGAACAAGCAATCGGAAGATTTTACAAGGAAAGAACTTCAGGAAATACAAATCCAGGCATCAAAACCGGCTATTCCTCTTTCGGATAAGCAATTAGTGAATCCTTTCGAAACCGAAGAACGTGAAATTATCAGGGTTCTCCTTAAATTCTTTCATCATAATTCATTTGAAGTGATGGATGAAGATACTCAAGAGGTAAGTTCTTACTCTGTAGGAGTTTTCGTGTTGTCAGAATTACAAAACGATGGACTGACTTCGGTAAACAAAAATGTTCAGTTCATCATATCTACTTTGGAAGAAAATGTAGACAACAAAGCCTTTGATCCAATTAAGTTTTTTTGCCAGAACCCTGATGCGGAAATAAGCCAGTATGCCAGTAATATAATGGCTGATAAATATATAGAGAGCAAGCGCTGGAGCAGAGCCGGAGCTTTTATTGAAAGCGAAACTGAACTGCTCCCTCTTTTGGTGCCCAAACTGATTCAGGAATACAAATCGAAGAAAGTGAAAATGATGCTGAAAAAGCTTGAACAACAGATCAAGGAAGCAAGCAAAAACAACGATATTGATAAAGTGATGGATTATATGAAGCAGCACATGAAACTGAAAGAAGTGCTGAAATCACTTTCGGAGCTTCTGGGTTTTAGAACTATCAGTTAATGAATTAAAAGTATTATCTTTAGGCTGAAATAAAAAACCAAACACAGCAAGCCTGGTATGAGAACTCATTTTATTGAAGACAGAACTGAAATTGATGCTATACTGAAACAGTGCAAAACCTGTTATGTAGCCATGTCGGATAACGATATTCCTTATGTTTTACCAATGAATTTTGCCATTGAAGGTGATCGTGTGATCCTTCATTCAGCACAAGAGGGAAGGATGTGGGAGACGATCAAAAAGAACCCTAAGGTTTGTATCAACTGGACCCTTGGAGAGGAACTTGCGTGGCAGGATGTACAGGTAGGTTGCAGTTACCGTGTTCAATCCAAATCGGTACTCATTGAGGGAACAGTGGAAATCATTGAGGATATTGAAGAAAAAGAACGATTATTTAAACAATTCATGACCCAGTACAGCGATCTTCCTTTTAAGTTCAATGCCCCAGCCATCCGCAATGTGGGTGTAATGGTGGTCCCAATCACTCATTTGACATCTAAAGTGTTTGGAAAAAAGACAATTAGTAATCAGTGATCAGTATTCAGTGATCAGTAAAAAGTAATCAGTAAATAGTCAATATTTATTATCTTTAAGTGTTTAAACTTTCTTGAATATGATTCTGGTAACAGGTGGAACGGGGCTGGTAGGAGCACATTTGCTTTACGAATTGACCAATTCGGGACTTAGGGTAAAAGCACTACGGCGGCCACATAGCAATACTGCCTGGGTGAAGAAAATAATTTCGTATTACAGCACTGAGTTCGATACGCTTTATTCACAAATTGAGTGGGTTGAGGGAGATATGCTGGACTATTTCAGCCTTGAAGAAGCCATGAAAGGAGTTTCAAGTATTTACCACTGTGCCGCCATGGTTTCTTTTCATGGTGACGACAGCGACATGATGCTCAATAACAATGTGAAAGGAACAGGGAATCTGATCGATGCCGCCCTACACAATGGAGTCCGTAAATTTTGCCATGTCAGCTCAATAGCGGCCTTGGGAAAGACACAAGATGGAAGTCAAATTACAGAAGAAACTTACTGGACGCCCTCCAAACGAAAAACGGGATATTCATTCAGTAAATTCTTTTCTGAGATGGAAGTATGGCGTGGTATTGAAGAAGGATTGGATGCCGTGATTGTAAATCCATCCATTATCATGGGTCCAGGAAACTGGGACATTGGCAGTCCCAAGCTTTTTCAGTCAATATGGAAGGGTCTGAAATATTATACCAAAGGAATTTCAGGATTTGTTGATGTGCGGGATGTAGTTAAATCCATGATTATGCTGATGGATGACAGGCAATTCGAACAGGTAAAAAACCAAAGGTTCATCCTGAATGCCGGAAATATGAGTTATAAGGATTTCTTCAACAAAATAGCCGACGGGCTCAACAAGCCAAGGCCCAGAAATTTTGCCTCAGATATAAAATTGAATATTGCATGGCGGATGGCTTTGGCAGCAAGTTTTTTTACTGGCAAACGCCCGGTCATTACAAGGGAAGTGGTTTCAGAAACCAATAAAAAAAATCAATATTCAGGTGAGAAAATTATCCAAACAACGGGTTTTCAATACCGGAGCCTTGATGCTTCGATCACCGATATTGCTGAGATATTCCTGAAAGATGTTGTACTGCCTTCTGGAAAAGTAAGGCAAATATAATAAGAAGGTTGACAAATATGACGTAATCATAAGGCACTTCACTATGCAAAACAGATCTTAGGAAAGTAAATTCACGGATAATTAGTATTATAAATTATCAGTGCGTACCTTTGGTGAAACCAAAGGATATTATTTCCATTTCGTTAAGTGGTGAAATGGAAAAGTAAATATTCAAAGGGAAGATGTAAGAACCAAATATTTTAAACTATATTCGCACACTTTTTGAATAAGAGTACCAGCCCCTATCTGGTTAATTTATAAACCACTAGATTATTAATAAGAAAATTTTAAAAGGTCAAATTTTATCATGATAAAAAAGACAGATTTATTAAAGGAAACCATTGAACACATCGACATTAAGTCATTTGATTCAACTCCAATTATTGATTCAATGCGTAAAATGTCATTCACCTCGCGTGATACTGCCAGGGCGGCTGATATCTTGCTAAAAATGGTTAATAATACAGAATGTACCAACATTCTTACCCTCGCCGGGAGTACCAGCGCCGGTGGTTGCATGCAGGTGTATGTTGATATGGTAAAAAATAAAATGATCGACGTAATTGTAGCTACGGGAGCGTCCATTATCGACATGGATTTTTTCGAGGCCCTTGGTCACAAACATTACCGTGGTACAACGGAAATCAACGATGGAATTTTGCGTGAACTCTATATCGACCGTATTTATGATACTTTCATCGACGAAGAAGAATTGCAGAACTGCGATGGAACGATCAAGGAAATTACAGATTCATTGGAAAAAAGACCTTACTCATCACGCGAATTTATATGGGAAATGGGTAAATGGCTGACTAAAAACTCAGTAAAGAAAGACAACCTGATTCAGGTTTGTTACGAAAATAATGTGCCCATCTTCTGCCCTGCATTCTCTGACAGCAGTGCCGGTTTTGGTTTGGCCAAACACCAATGGGAAAATCCAGGCAAGCACGTTTCAATTGACTCAGTGGCTGACTTTCTGGAATTGACTAAAATAAAAATGGCAGCTGAAGTAACTGGTCTGTTCATGATTGGCGGTGGTGTTCCGAAAAACTTTGCACAGGATACTGTTGTGTGTGCTGAAATTCTTGGAAAAGAAGTTCCAATGCACCAATATGCTGTTCAGATTACAATTGCTGATGTTCGTGATGGATCATGCTCCTCATCTACTCTGAAAGAGGCAAGCTCTTGGGGAAAAGTTCAGTTAACCGACGAACAAATGGTTTTTGCTGAAGCTACTTCGGTACTTCCATTAATTGTTAGCTATGTTTACCATAGGGAGACATGGAAAAGTCGTCAGCTCAAAAACTGGAGTAAATTGTTTGTAACCAGTGCCGTAAAGGTATAATTCACTTTGTCCCAGAAAACTATTTCTATATTTAAAAAGCTCCTTTGATTGATAAAGCAAAGGAGCTTTTTCATATAAATAGACTTCGGACTGAATTTAGGTGTCAATTAAGCTCACCTAAACAATTTTTGGTAGCATTTTTGTCAGGGAATCTGTGAATCTTATATTCATAGCTAAAGAGCCTTTTTAACACTTTCAACTTCAAGACAGCAATTAGGGAAATAAGTTATTGAAAACAGGTATATTTGTACAAATATTCATTCCACCCAAATGAAAAGTATTAAGTTTTTATTGGTCCTTATTATTTGGTCAGGCATGGGAACTAGTTATGCAAAAGCACCAGTATTTCTTGCCAATCAGCCTGATACAAGGCCTCATCGCATTATCAGAACCTGTTGTTCATTTGGAACTGAGATGCAGGTTTTCGCCATTCCAGGAATTAAATTGACCGAAACTACAAGTTTAGAAAGGATTGGGCCTCATCATTATCTGGGTGATGCAGTTGAGGAAAATGGGATTATCTATACTCGGTGTGGTGGTTTTATTGATATGGCTCATGTTCGCGACCAGTGTGATTGGACAGCCTATCTATATACCCAATTGCTTGAAAATAAGATGAAAGGATCGCTTGTGCTGGTCTTGGGGTACGAAGGCGGCGAAAAAACCTTACATGTAAGAATTCCTTCAAATATGGAAAATCTGGACCTTATTTACCTTGCAGGTAAAATTGCTTATGATTTATCGGTGTGGCATGAGATTGCAACCTGGTTTGGAGCATCAAGCATTCCATTTGTTCCTGAACGATATTCAAGTTTTTCTGTTGAAGATCCATACTCTAATTTATTGGGTGTTACCATCGGAATTCAGGCTTTACAGAGTGAATTGCCTTATGAAAAAGCGGTAACAGTTATTATAAAAGAAACTTTAAAAGAACTCGATGCAGTATCAAGCGAAGCTGAAACTTTTCTGGCAATGGAGGGTGTCCGTAATATATGGTGGAGACGCGATAAAAAGTTGCCAAGCAGTAAAGTTCTGATTCAACGCCAACTTCAGGTCTATTCGTGCCTTCAGCCTTGGCTGGTATCTGGTTGGATTGAAAAATATCAGCAACCCAATGAATTGAAAATCCAGGAGTTTACAACCGGTGGTCAGGCCCTTAATACGCTTTACCAGTTGGAATTCAAGCTGAACTACAAATTTCCTTTTCATAAAATGTTTCCAGAACGAAAAGAGAGAAATATTACACAAAACGATTTCGACCGCCTTCTTGCACAAGTTGCCAAGGAATTGACCAGAAAAGATAGTCAGTTTAGGTAATATTAATCTTCATCAATCCAGTCTTTATCCGGATCAACTGTTTTGTTTCGCAATATACGGGCCTTAAGTTCGAAAGTCCTGATACGGTCTTTATACAAATTATGAATGTTCATTTTGGCAACATCAGATGAGGCATCGGTATTGTCATCCCAGCGTCGGCACAGGTAAACAGGTTGATAGATACGTCCAATTTTGTATTTTCCTGAAATAGCCAATACCAATGCATAATCTTCACCATAACTTACATTGGGTACACGAATTTTGCGTAACACAGGAGTATAGAATGCTCTCGGAGCCCCTAATCCATTTATGCGCAGTGCATTGTTGGGGCCATTGTCATCGGTCCATTCTCTGTGGTCGATTACTCCATCAGGAATTTCTTCCAAATTAAAATTGGTCAGACGGTAGCTGCCAATAACCATGGCACAATTCTCTTCATAAAATTTATCCACGATGGTCTGAAGTGTATTTTCATCGACATACAAATCATCACTGTCAAGCTGCACAACAAATTTACCACAAGAAGGATGAAAGATACCCTCGTTCCAGCAACCACCTATTCCAAGGTCTTTTCGTTCAGGAATAAGATGTATGAGCTTTCCTTGTTCAGCATATTCTTTTAATATATCGGTAGTTTCATCGGTTGAGAAATTATCTATGACAATCAGGTTGAAGCGAAATGTAGTTTTTTGTATAAGTACCGACACAATTGCATCCCTGATGGTTCTGGCCCTGTTTCGTACTGGAATGATTACTGAGACTTCTGTTTCAAATTCTTCAGAAAAATTCGTTTCGGGAAATGGAGCCACCAACAATGCGCCAATATCGCGTAAATGAGCTGTACAAACTTGCTCCATTTCGAGTTGACGTTCACGGGCTGAGGCTTTTACATAATCAAATTGTATTTCGGCTGATGATCTGGTATCGGTTTCAATTTTTGTAAACAGATATTCAGGAATATGCACCAAATCGCCCATTCGGCTGGCACGTAAACGTAAGGCATATCTTCCGCCATATTTCAGCATTTCATAATCTTCGTACCTGAATGCTTTCAAGACATCTGCCCTGTAAAGCCTTACAGGACCGAAATTGAAATCATCGCGTAAGCTGCCCAGTTGATAGTCGATCAAGGGATAGGGTGCAAGTATGCCGTCTTTCATTTCCATATAATTGGCATATACCATGGGGGCTTCTGTATATTCGGCCACCTGAACCAATCGCTCGATTGCTCCTTGGCCCAGTTCAATAGTTGAATCACCAAGTGCAAGAAGTGCAAAATCTGCATGAACCATTTTGGCAATGTGTCTGATGGTAGAGCAGGACCCATTCTCCTGGACAACTATCTGCTCACAATTGACAAGATTTACTGGGCTATTTGAAAGAACAAATACCTGGTTGACCAATGACGATGCCCACAACTGATTGACCAACTGCTGAGTGGCTGATTCGTTATTAAATGCAATAAAACAATCTACTTTTTGATACATGACAATCTATTAAAGTTTAATCACTTTCACTTTACTTATTCCGCTTTCATTGTGAAGACGATCAAGAGCCGATATACGGACTTCATATTTTCTTCGTAATTTACGCTTATTTGGTTTAAAAACAATACTTTTATGAGGCGTAACAGTGAATATGTTTTCAGAGTTTTTAGCATCAAACTTCTGACCAAGGGGATTTAGGTAAACCAAATACCCAACGGTTTTATCCATCTCATTGATTGATTGGTCAATATTCCATTTCAATTTGTGTCCTCTCTTTCGAAAACGAGTGGGTTCTTCCGGAGGTTTATTGTCTATCCATGGCATTGTTGGTACCAATGCCTGATGTTTATAGGTTTTATTTTGTAGGGTTTCGGTGAAACCAAACAGGTCGCGCTTAAAGTGGATGCTGCTGTAAAATGCACTTCCGCCAATCTTTGGAATCTGGCGCGTAAGCTGTATTTGTCTGATCAGCTGATTCGGATCTCTCCATTCAGCAATGCTTGAATTTGCTTCCAGTTTATAAATCGCATGACCGATGTACATTTCACGGTTGTAAGCATGAGCTGCCCACCATTTGGCAAGGGTTAGGAAATCAACCGATGGATGACCAATTTGCCAGTAAAGCTGTGGAAGACAGTAATCAATCCAGCCATTCTTCTGCCATTTAAGGATGTCAGCATATAAATTGTCGTAATTGGTTGTTCCGGCAGTGGTTTCAGAACCATCTGGATCGTCCGCCTTATTTCTCCATACGCCAAAAGGACTGATTCCAAATTTGACCCACGGTTTTGTTCTTTTGATATTTTCTGAGAGCATTTGTATGAGCTTATCCACATTATCGCGTCGCCAATCGGCTTTCTGCTCCAACAAAAATCCACGGTTATATAGAGCAAAAGAACTTTGGTCTGGAAAATCTTCTTTCAAGGGATAGGGATAAAAATAATCGTCGAAGTGAATGGCATCCACATCGTAACGGGCAACAATATCCATCACCACCTTAACTACAAATTCGCGGGTTTGGGGTAATCCCGGATCGAAATACAACTTACCCCCATAATTCACTATCCAGTCAGGATGTTTAAAAGCAATGTGATTCGCCGCCAATGGCTCACTGGCATTGAGTGCCACCCTAAAAGGATTCAGCCAGGCGTGAAATTCCATATTACGTTGATGACATTCCTGAATCCAATATTGAAGCGGATCGTAAAAAGGGTTGGGTGTTTTTCCCGGAGTGCCTGTCAGATACCTTGACCACGGCTCTAGTGCCGATTGATAAAAAGCATCCGAAGCCGGGCGTATTTGCATGATGATGGCATTCATACCATTTTTAGCATGCATATCAAGTATTTCAATCACTTCTTTTTTTTGTTGATCTGAAGAAAGACCAGGCTTTGAGGGCCAGTCGATGTTATTGACTGTTGCAACCCAGACACCCCGGAATTCGCGCTTGGGTGCTATTTGTGCATACAATTCGAAACAAAAAAGCAAACTGACTGTTAAAAAAATCCTGAACATGCAAACTAATTTAAAGTTTAAACAAAATACGGTTATCCTATTGAATTTCTTGCATTCCAAAGGTACTTTTTATCGTGGTATAATTGTTTAAAACGGGTTTCTGCAGATCGATTTATTAATTCTCCTGCATGGTCATGACATGAATTCAGAAGGTAAACTTACATTAATAGTTAACCTGTGAATATCCATTCTCATTTAGATGGACTATAATACAGTGACTTAAGAGAAATATAATTATTTAAAATAAAAATATCATCTGCGAAGCAACAATTGGTAAATACTTATTTTTTTTAATATCTTTGTTCACCATTAATAATTGAAATAGTACTTATTTATAAAAATGTAATGTTTTTGAAAACTAAAGTGCTACTTCGAACGTTATTAATGTAGCTATTCAAAGCTGGTTACTTTGGTTAGCTCATGGTTTATTAGGTTTAGTTGGTTTAGGTTAGTTTCCCGTCTCAACGGGTGAAAAGGCTGTCAGAGGACAGCCTTTTCTAATTTAAGCCAACTGACAATGAAGCTATATCTTATTTATCTACTGCGCGTTATCAGGTTGTTTGTACTTATCGACCAATGATTTTGATGAACTTCCCTTACTTAAAGCCGCTTGTTTCAATATTTATTTTGTGTACTTTCGGCGCCGAAAGAAAGTAATGGCATGTAGCTAATCTTATGCCATTCAAAACGTTTAAATGACTTATGAATTTTGAAAAGGGAATATTTCAGCGTACAGAATTACTTCTGGGTAAAGAAATAATGGAGAAGATTGCACTCAAGAAAGTAATCATCTTCGGAATCGGGGGTGTCGGAAGTTGGTGTGCCGAAAGTCTGGTACGCAGTGGAATAAGACAGCTGACCATCGTAGATTCCGATCTGATTTGCATTACAAATATCAACCGGCAATTGCATGCCACCACTCACACTGTTGGTGAAGTGAAAACCGAAGCACTGAAGAATAGGTTGCTTGAAATTAATCCTTCAGCTCAAATTCAAACCCTTCAGAAAATATACGAACCTGAGAACTCTGTGTCATTCGAACTTGATTCTTACGACTTTATCATCGATGCCATTGATAGTCTGAGCAATAAAATCGACCTGATCCGTAAAGCCACCCGCACCCGTGCAGTTTTCTTTTCATCCATGGGAGCTTCCCTTAAACTTGACCCCACCAAAATACGCGTGGCCGAATTCTGGAAAGTGAAAGGTTGCCCACTTGGTTCAATCATCAGGAAAAGGATTCGCAAAGGAGATTTGCCAGCGAAGGAATTTATGTGTATTTACAGCGAAGAGCTGCTTGAAAACAAAGGATCAGGGTCGTCGTGCGGTACCGATAAATGCCTGTGTCCTAAGTTTAAAAATGCACCCGGCGATCCCGATCTTGCCGACCACGAATGGTGCAGTCAGAAAGCTGTAATCAATGGAACTGTTGCACACATTACCGCTATCTATGGATTTACATTGGCCGGATTAATTATACAGACTATTTATAATGAAGGGTAATTGTAGGATTTGACAAAATAATCTTACCTGTCAGGTTATCAGTTGAGCCAAATAAGTGAAGAGGCGACTATTTTATACTAGGCCGCAGAAAGGATACTCACCAATTCGGGCTGATTTTATTTTTTAATTAATTTTATCCACCCTGCTATTTTATTCTTCTGTTTAATTGTCAAAATATATATTCCATTTTGGAAATGAGTTAAATCAATCTGAGTATGATTTTCAAACTCTATTGTAATAATCAATCGCCCGATGATATCTTTCACTTCGGCGGTTAGTGTTCCACTGATGTTGGAATTTACTTCAAATTTACCCTCACTAGGATTGGGGAATACATTGAAATTGACATTTGAAATACTTATATTTAAGCCATTCCATACATGAGTGTAAGTGCATGATTCTGCAATTCCCGTAGAATAATTACCCATCTTGGGATCGTTATAACACCTTAAACCACCGGAATAATTAGCATCACAAGCCAGTGAGCTTTCAGGATAGAAATTAAACAAGAATTGTGTATCTCCAATTTTCTCAATAATTTTTGAAGTGTAAGAATAAGGAAATGTTTTCGAAAGCACATTGTACGTTACATACAATACTTTTAATGGGTGATTATTTATATTGATAGATGAGATAGAATCAACGGCCACTTTTATAGTATCAAGGGAATTCGTCCAGGTATCCTTTACTTCAATTATCCAATACTCATTTACGGATTTATTAAAATCATTCAATACCTGGAACCGATTGAATGTTTCATCCCAAAAATACATTATGCGGTTTTCTTCATACATGTATTCGATATCCGGACGATTGTTACACATCAGATTTCTTTCCTTTTGGATCACCCTACAACGTTTCCCCGAAATTATTGTATCCCTTACAGATGAAATCTTTAAATAATTGATATCACCCGAAAATGCAAATCGTTCAGTATAATACCATTCTGTACCAATAGGCGCAAAGTCTTTTCCATCAATACTGTACCAAATACCGTTGTAGTTGATTTTAAGTTTGGCTGAAGTATATTTCCCGATATTCAATCTTGGATTAAAATCACAAATACAATCGCATTGAATTGTAGAGGTATCCTTAAAAGTGACATAAATTGAATCATTTTGAATATCAGATATCCTCATTGCAAATTGCGGACAACACTGGTGTTTAAACGAATCAGCAATAATGATGGAATCATTTTGTACGGATATTAACACATTGGGAAGCTGGGCAATCATTAAATTCCCAATACACTTTGCATTGAAATTATCAGAATAGCTCCAGTTAGTCTGTGATTTTAGCAATCCTGTTTGCAAAATCAAAATACAAAAGATGAAATACTTTCTCATACTGGCAATTGTTAATTTTTCTTTGGGTTAAACTTTGGAAAAGTTGGTTAACCTTCGAGTCTGGCAGTATGGTTTGAATACATTAAGATTCGTGACTATAAAGTTACTAAAATTATTTATATATAAATCATAAATAACCTGTAAATTTTCTGAAGTCTGAAACTTCAGACTTCCAAAACTATCGCAAAGTTGAGTGATGCTATTTGGAACCGGAAATCAAAATAAATAACAGGGATGTACAAATACAATTTTGCTTAGGATAACATGCTATCTTCTGATACCTTTCTGATACTTTTCTGATACCTTTCTGTAACGCTACATTACAGAAAGGTATCAGAAAGGTATCAAAAAGATATCAGAAGATAGCACCCAAACATCAACCCATTCCATCGGAACAGGGGAGAAATCCAGGATTGATTGCTTATTTTGAAAAGTAGATAGGGAGGTGTAAAAATCTACTCCTAAAGATAGTCCCCGAGTACTCGGGGCTGAATAGCTCTATTATATTGATCCCGAGTGCTCGGGATGCCCTACGGTCAAATTGATCCCGAGTGCTCGGGATGAGTTTTTCGGCAGACCCTAAATAACATGAGTTCTGTATAAAAATTACTTTGAAGAAGCTATCCATTTTCCAAAATTGGGTATTCAGGAATCTTGATCGGATCGTCATGCCAAACTTTGATTAAACCTGTTTCATAAAGAAGGTCGCGTGACTTAATCTAGACCAAGCTCTCGTTAGATAAATTTCTCCCTTTTCTGCAAATTAAACAACCCATAGAGAACAAATATCAGTGAGCCAACGGAAAGGAAGATACGGTTTTTCAATGTGATTTCCTGCCATACCATTTCGTTGAGGCGATTAGGTATTTCAAAAGGGTTGAGGAATATATTCCACATGGTACGGTTTAGTGCTCCGGATAGAATTAGCAATAATACTCCAATGATCACCATCACCACTGCCGTTCCGTTTCCGTTTTTTATGATGGTCGAAAACAGAAATGCCAACGAACCCATGAAATAAATGGGGAACATGACATGCCATGTTATTTCAAATATATTGACAGGGGCAAGCAGGAAATAGCTCATGCCGGAAATGCCAATCATCATCAGGAATACCAATGAGAAGACCAGAATCAGCCTCACCAACCATACTTTGTAGCGGTAATCGGGAATGCCGAATAGTATTTCAAGAATTCCCGCATCCAGGTCATTTTGAATCCCAAAGGTCATGGGGTAAAAAATAAGCAGCAGCCCTGGGGTGATTTGCAAACCATAGATAAAGCTTTCGTCGATCTGGTGGCCGTCTAATATGCTGGTGACGGCGATAAAAAAGTAGAAAGCGATGGCTGCTACAACAAACCAGATAAAGCGGTTGCCGAAAATTACCTTCATATTGTATTTCACCATTTTATGGAACAATGTCCACACATTGGCGGTATTGATTGCTGATTGCATAGTGTATTTAATTACGAATTAGACGAATTTAAAACGAATTAGACGAATTGGTTGCCCAGTCTACTTCTCACCTTCTCATTTTCTCCTCTTCCCACCTTCTCCTTATCTCAAATCTTTGATCAGGCACAAATAAGCATCTTCAAGAATCGGATTAACCGGAATAGCATCCTCCGTTGGCTTTTTCTTTGACAGTAACCGAACCCTGATCTGATCGCCCTGACGCATGTGATGGGTAATGAGCTGTTTGTTTTCCATCATATCGAAGTCGTCTGCCGAAATATCGAATTGCCATACCATGTCTTTGGCCAGATGCACCATATCCATTGGAGTACCATTGTATTTTACCTGTCCACGGTTAATTACTGCCACCTGGTTGCACGAGCTTGAAATATCTTCGATAATGTGGGTCGAGAAAATCACAATACGTTCGCGGCTCAGTTCAACCAAGAGGTTACGGAAACGGATGCGTTCACGTGGATCAAGTCCAGCGGTTGGTTCATCAACTACCAATATTTTGGGAAGATGAAGTAAGATTTGGGCAATACCGATCCGCTGTTTCATTCCTCCAGAGAATGAGCCTATTTTATCTTCCCGTTTTTCCCATAAATGAACCGCCTTCAATACGTATTCTATTCGGTTTTCACGTTCTTTTTTATCAGCCAATCCTTTGAGAATGGCCTGATAATCGAGGAAATCGGCTGCCGGCATGTTTTCATAAGTTCCAAATTCCTGGGGCAGATAACCGATGAGTCCCTGCAATTCTTCCCTCTGTTCCTGAGTATCAATGCCGTTGATCCAGATTTTACCATAGCTCTGTTCATAAATTCCACAGATGATGCGCATCATGGTTGATTTTCCCGCTCCGTTAGGACCCAGTAATCCAAACATTCCGGTACCTATTTCAAGTGAAACGCCGTTTAATGCTTTGAAGGGCTGGTGCTGTTTGGCAATAAAAGGAATCTTTTTAACCGTCCGTAGGGTTTCACGACGCAAGGTTCCAAAGCGGCCTGTGATACGGTCGATGTTGATTTTATCCTGATATAGTTTTTTAGCCGTTACTGAAATGATCAATGCAAGGTACCACAATACACCAAAAGTGACTACTAATCCAATGGTGCCGGCAATTTTCCAAACAAAGAACACCTCAATAGCTGGAAGTATCCATAATAAGAAAATTTGTACCAGTTGATAGATTTTAATCCCGAGTACTCGGGACTTTTTGCCGGTTTCTATGGCCCTGAAATTAAAGTAAAAGCCAAATGGTTTCCACATACTTTGTGCAAGGTTTGCAATTGCAACAGAAAACAGCAGTGACCAGAAAGCAGAATCCAGATAAAAGAAACTGAAATAGATGATGGCCCCAAGTAAAGGCAACTGCCAGATCAGGTAATCGAATTCTCCAAGGGTATGGAATTCCTTTTCAAGACCTGCTCTACGGCGTATTTTCTTTCCTGCTTCCCATTCACGGGAAAACTGTCCTTCACGGTCATATATTTTGACAAGGTTTTGTATCTTAATGTGAATGTTGTCATGGTCATTAATCAGTTTAGTCTGAGCTTTACGTAAACTGTTAAGCACAAACCATGTTGAGCCTGGAACCACTATGGTAATTAATATAAAGTCAAGCATTTGCCATAAGCCTGAATCCACTTTGAAGTAAATCAATGCAAAGCCACCTCCAAGAAGGACAATCTGGGTAATTTGTATGCGGAGCGTTTGCTGTTTATACCAGTCGATGGCATTCTCTAAACCGGAATAAAAAGTTGGAATAAATACCAGGGTCAGTAGGGTACTCAATGCCAGGCCGCCAATAACTACAATGGCAAAAGGTGCACCAATGGCGCTCACATATTCAGCGTCGCCCATGGCCAGAGGAAGCATTCCCACAATGGTTGTAATGGCGGTAATCAGAATTGGCCGAACACGCGAGAGGCCGGCTGTCATCAATGCCCTCGACCGACGGAATCCACGTTTACGCAGAATGTTGGTATAGTCTATCAGAATTATTCCATTGTTCACAACCACTCCAATTAGAATTAGGAAGCCTGTCAATGTGTTGGCATTTAGTAGACTGTTGTTGGTAAGAATCAATGCAATTAGCGATCCGATAGCAGCCAAAGGAATGGAGAAGAGCAGAACAAATGGTGTTGCAATCGACTCGAAGACTGAGGCCATGATCATAAATATGAGCAGAATAGAGGCTCCGATCATTAAATAAAATTCCGAGAAGTCTGTTTCCTCATGCACTACCTCGGCAGCAACACCCGATGGTAAATTGTAGTTCGCTACCAGTTCGTCAATTTCATAACGGTAGGCGGCCAGTAATTCTTTTGAATCTGCTGCTTCGCTTACAAAACGATAGTTGATTTCAATCTGTTTTTCCTGATTAACACGGTTAATTCCTGCCAGTCCGCTGGCATAGACAATATTTGTAAAATCCTGAAGATCATGAATTCCGCCCTGTGCATCGCTCACCTGCATCATTTTCAGATCATCCATGTTCCGTTCGGTCTTCTGCTTTTCACCTTCAATAGGTTCCTTTTGGGTAATGATAATTTCGTACTCGTCAACACCCTGTTTGTATTGAATTCCGGTTGCTATTTCCTTCGAGAATGAACTGATTTCCGACAATACATTGGCCAGAGTGATATTGTATTCGGTCATCAGCAATGGATTGAAATACAAATGTACTTCTGGTCGGTTGTCCGAAATGTTCAGATTAACGTTCTGAACAGAGGGCAGTTGATCGATGAAGTATTTCAGGTCTTCACCAACAGCTTGCATCTGTTTAAAATCCTGTCCCTTGAGTACTATTTTTTCCTGATCGGTTCCAATACCCATCATTTTCTGGAAAGCACCTCCCATATCACGGCCGCCTCCCTGAAAGTTGCGTGTGCTTTGTGTTTGTGTAAATGAGATCGAAGAAGCTTTAATTCCTTTGGTACGTTCGTTGATATCCGATTTTATCTGGGCAAAAGTGCGCTCAGAATTATCTTTAAAATCCTTTTTCAGCTTGATGGTTACCACCGCCTGCTCTTCCTCAATTTTACTGATTACATCTTCTTTTTCAGGAATGTCAACCAATTTCTTCTCAATCTCCTGAACTGTCTGATCTGTAGTTTGAAGTGACGAACCGGATGGCATCGTCACATACAAGAGAATTTCCTTGTTTTCAACCTCAGAAAGTGAACTTATACTGACCGCCAGACTAATGAAAACAGCCAGGAAGAATAATACTATTCCGCCAATAATGGTGGTTGCCGGTGAACGCATACACGATTTGAGGAACACCAGATAAATCTGGACCATTCGTGAATTGGTGGTTACCTTTTCGTAGAAAATATTCTTTGCTACTTTCCGGCGAAGCAATGCATAAGAAGCCATAGGAACCAGCAGCAAAGCGACTGCCAGCGAAACCAATACAGTGGATATAATGGAAATTCCGACATTAAATCCAAGCATTTCTACCATGAAGTTTTTCGAAAACAAAAAGGGAAGAAATACTACAATGGTTGTCAGTGTTGAGGCAAGAATAGAGCGCCAGACTTCGGTAGTTCCCTGCACAACAGCTTGCATAGGGGCATACCCTTTCCCTGCGAGCCTGTATATATTTTCGAGCACCACCACACTGTTATCGAGCAACATACCGATGGCCAATGCCATTCCAACAAGTGTAAGGCTGTTAATGCTGATATTGAAAGCGTAAAACAGGTTGAAAGAGGTGAATATAGAAATGGGGATTGCCAAAGCGATGAAGGATACAATGCGAAAGTTTTTCAGAAATATCCACAATACGAAAATAGCCATGATCCCGCCAACCAATGCAAGTTCCATAATCTGGTTGATGTTCTCTTCCATCTGGTCGGCTGAATTGCTTATTTCAGCAATTTCAATTTCTTTGGTAGCCATTTTCTCGTTCAGAACTTTCACGATCTTACGGGTAGCCTTCGATAGTTCAATCAGGTTGGCCTGCGAATCGTTAACGAGCAATATGGTTACCGCATCTTTACCGTTTACCCGGCTGAACGATGTTTCCTCCTTCTCGCCAAAACGAACTTCAGCAACATCTTTCAGCAGAATGGGACCAGCGGCTACTACCAGATTTTCAAGGTCCTCTACTTTAGAATATTCAGCAGTTACATGTACAAAATACTGGACAGTTTTTTCCTTCAGATTGCCCACATAAGTCCGCGAGCTGGAATTCTGGGATAGTAATGACCTTATTTTTCCCGATGTAATGTGGTAGGCCTCGCAGGCTTTGGTATCCAGAATGATTTCGATGGACTTCTGTTTTCCACCATAAACATTGACTGCTGCAATCCCGTCGATGTTTTCCAGATCGGGTTGAATATCCTGATCAACGATAGTACGTACGCGATCAATTCCACCTTCACCCCTGGCCTGAAGTTCCATGAACTGGCTGTTCAGCTGTTTCAGATCTACTTTGGCCACAATCACCCGTATGTTGGCAGGCATTTTGGATTGTATCTCGTTAATCTTTTCCTGAAGTTTCAGATAGGCATATTTGAAGTTTACCCCTTTCTGATAGTAAACTATAATAGTAGACTGTCGCGAGTTGATGTTTGACTCGATAGATTCAATGCCTTCAAGCGTGCCGATAGCACCTTCAAGTGGAACAACCACCTGATTTTCCATGTATTCGGGTGCCATCTCCGTACCCGAAACTGCCTGTACAAACAGGAATGGAAGTTCGGCATTTGGCAGTAATTCAACCGGCAATTGTTTGTAAGAGACATAACCAAGTATGGTTAGCCCCAAAAACAACATGCTGATCAGTATTTTTCGTTCTATGATGAATTTCATTAGAAAATGAATGAGTTATATTATTTGTACTCCTTCTTTATTGTTTCTTATTCCTTATTTCTTATTCCTTATTCGATATTTCTTATTCCTTCTTTCTTATTTCTTCTTTCGTTAATCCTCAATTCCGTATGTCATAAGATCGGCACGCAATCGTTAATCGTTAATTTTTAGTTCTTTTTTCGTCTTCAATTTCTTTAAATATCGAATAAGAAATAAGAAATAAGAAATGCAAAACTGTTGCCTCGATGTTCCTTATTCCTTCTTCCTTCTTACTGAATACCGAATACTGAACACTGAATACTTCCTACTGAATACTTACTACTTCTTCCTCTTTCCTTGGTTTTATGAAGCGGTCCTTCAATCCGTCAAGAACATCGAATACGCATGGAATTACGACCAGCGACATGATGGTTGAGGTAATCAATCCACCTATTACAGCCAAAGCCATAGGGGAGCGCAAGGATACACTTTCGCCAAACCCAAAGGTAAGTGGAAGCATAGCCAGTATGGTGGTCAGTTTGGTCATCAAAATGGGTCGTATACGCTGTTGCCCAGCTTGCTTGATGGCTTCAATGCGGGGCACTCCCTCCTTTTGAATTTGAAGGATACGGTCAACCAGCAGGATAGAGTTGTTCACCGCAATACCCACCAGCATAATGATTCCTATAACTGCCATGATATTCAGGGTCTTTCCCAGGATTAAAAAGATCAGGATCGAACCAACAATGGCAAACGGTATGGTTGTCAAAATGGTAAACGGATGAAGCAATGATTCAAATTCGGCAGCCAGCACCATAAATACCAGGACAATTGACAGCAGCAATGCAAAGCTGAGTGCATCCATCGATTCTTTTCGTTTTTCCTCTTCTCCGGTTATCTTGATTTTATATTCGGCAGGCAGAGCAATACCCACAATGGCTTTGTTCACTTTAGCCACCATCTGATCGAGTGCAATATCTTTGTTCATGTATCCGGTAATTTTGCCTATCCGGGTTTGATTGCGCCTGAATATTTCCTTGGGGGATATATCATTTCGGATATCAGCTATTTCGTTGATGCGAATAACCTGTGTGCCGTTTTTTATAGTCATATCCGATAAATCAGCCAACCCTTTATCCGGCAAGCTAAGGCTTATATCTTGCATCTCGCCGCCTTTTTCAACGGTGCCTGCCAGTTTGCCGGTCAGTTGATCCTTCACCTGGGCAACCACATTGGCTACACTCAGATTGAAAATACCTGCACGCAATCGGTCAACAACTATTTCTACTTCAGGCGCTCCGCCTTCCATAGAAGCTTCTACATTATACAGTTCAGGAATTGTTTGAACAGATGCTTTTACCTGGTTGGATAAATCCTGAATAACGTCCAGATCCTGACCCTGAATTTCAATCACCAAGGGTGCTTCGTCAGTTCCCATGAGTCCACCTAAAGCTGTTTGGTCCTGAACAAATTTGATTTCCAGATCGGGTAATTCACCCAAAGCCTGAGAAATGGATTGAATGGCCAAGGTTGAACCAAATTTGGCATCAGGCTTTAATATGATTTTGATGCTGGCCGTGTTTTCACCCTGAAAAAGTGCATTCTGACTGGCAAGCATTCCTGTTGACGGGCCTACCTGACTGTATAGTGTTTCAATATGATCACCCAACACTTCGCGCACAATATTCTCCATATTTTCAACTGCGGTACTGGTACGCAAAAGCCGCGTGCCTTCCTGCATTTTTAGATCAAGCGTAAACTGCCGGGTTTCTGATTTTGGCATAAACTCGGTACCGATATATGGAATCAACAGCACCGAAGAGGCCAGTAAAAGCAATGCTCCCAGAATTACAAGGTATTTGTAATGAAGCACTCTTCCTAAAAATCGACCATATCCTTTTACCTGAACCGTTTTTGCCGAACCTGATTTCTTACTGTTTTTGAAAAAATAATTGTAGAGCATCGGTATTAGCACAATTGCAGCAATCAGGGAAGAGAGCAGGGAGAAGGTAATTGTCCAGGCCTGATCTCGAAAAAGAGCACCGGATGCACCATGCAGATATACAATCGGAAGAAATACAATGATCGTCGTAATTGTGGAAGAGGTGATGGCGCCACTTACCTGAGCTGTACCCTGTATAGCCGAATCTTTGACTGACATGCCGGTTTCACGGAGACGGAAGATATTTTCCATTACAACAATGGCATTGTCGACCAACATACCCGCACCGAGCGCAAGTCCTCCAAGTGTCATGATATTCAGGCTGAGCCCATTGAAATACATCAGGTTAAAGGTGGCGATAATTGAAACGGGCATGGATACACTGATAATCATGGTCGTTCCTATGCGCCGTAAGAAAATGAAAACTACAAATATGGCCAACGCCATACCGATCAATGAGGTATTTTCAACTTCACTAATGGCATTGCTGATAAATATTCCCTGGTTGGAAACAACTTTAAACTGGTAACCCGGTAAGGCTTTTTGCATGTCGACCAATGCCTTTGAAATTTCCTCCACCGCCTTAACGGTGTTAAAACTGGTTTCTTTATAGATGGATAATCCCAAACAGCGGACTCCATTCATACGGACAATGTTTTCCGGTTCTTTATTGGCGAAGCTTATTTTTGCTACTTCACGTAGAAAGATGGGTGCTTTTTCAGCCGTCGCATCAGTTGTAGTAATTGCTTTATATCCAACAATCGTATTTTCAAAGTCGCTCAGGTCGGTGAGTAAACTAACACCTTTCACCACATATTTCAATCCCATTTCAGTGATCGATCCACCCGAAATACTCTGGTTGAAGCTTTGTATACGGGTATTCAGCTCATCGAGGGTCAGTCCGAAAGCATCCAGCATATACTGATCGGTTTCAATCAGCACCTCGTTGGTTTCAGCACCTGATACTTCTACATCGGCCACTCCTTCAAGCCTTACCAACTCGTTGCGGATATAGTTTTCGGCCACTTTGCGCAGTTCGTTCATATCGGTAATACTTTCATGCGATAGGCCTACAATCATTACCGGAGCTGTATTCGGATCATGCTGGGTGATACTGATTTCATCAATATCCTGATTCTGGGCAAAAGCGCTCGTCGCTTTCTGAAGATCCAGAAATGCCTCATCCATATCCTTTGTCCATGCATATTCAACAGTGATCTGAGCAGTACCCACTTTCGAGACCGACGATACCTGCAACACGTCTGACTGGCGGATGGCCAACGATTCGAGATTCTTCACGAATTGTTTTTCCATTTCCTCAGGTGCCCGTTCTCCCGATTTGAGCTCGATAAACAGTCTAGGATTGTTTATCTCCGGAAACAGATCGATGCCCAGCTTACTGAAGGAAATATATCCCAGCAGAACTACACCAAGTACCACCATTAGAATGGTTACCGGATAGTTGACAGCAAATTGTGTTAACTTCTTCATTCGTTGTATATCTTATTATTTCACAATTTTCACCTTCGACCTATTCTTCAATGTCTCAAATCCTTTGATCACCAATCGGTCATTCTTTTTCAATCCAGAAGTAATTTCAGCTTCGTTTTGGTTTTCAAACCCAAGGGTAATTCGTTTTTCAGTCGCAGTACCGTTATCAACAATAAATACAGATTTACCTCTCTGTCCGGAAATGATGATATTTTTGGGGATAACAATAATACTGTCATGTTTAGCCAGCACGATGTCGGCCTTTGCAAACATTCCAGGACGCAGTTTCAGATCAGGATTGGCAATCTGTATAACCCCTTTAAAAGTGCGGGTTTCGGTGCTGATGGCAGGAGATAATTCTTTAACTATTCCGGGTAAAGTATCGTTGGGCAATGTATAATTCATGATGCGTACCGGTTGATCAATCCTTACTTCGCTGATGTATTTCTCTGGAAGGTTCACCTCAACAGTCATGATGCTGTAATCCATCAGGCTGACTACGGCAGTTCCAGTGCTCACCTGTGTGCCGTTGGTAATGGCAGGCAAATCGGTAATCACTCCTTTGAATGGAGCACGGACATTTAATTTGGCCAGTAGTAGGTTAGCCCTTTCAAATGCGTCTTTGGCATTGGTGTAGTTCACTTCCGAATTGCGGAAATCAAGTTGGGTAACTCCTCCCTTTTCGAAGAGCGACTCTTGCTTCTTCATATTCTGATCCGTGATTTCCAGGTTCAGCTTTTTGCTGTCGAATCCGATTCCGTTTACATATTCGGCATCTTCAAGCTGAACAACAGTCTGTCCGTTATCAACCACATCGCCCAAAGCAAACGGACGACCAGTGCGTGAATTGATCACTAATTTGTATTTACCCGTCATTTCAGTATTCAACACTGTCTTTTTTGTAGCATTCAGTGTTCCTGTGGCGTTGATGACCTTTTCAATAGAGCCAGGCTTGATGTCTGAAACTGAAACTGGCACAGCAAGTTCAGTTGCAGTATTGGTAGGTTGTGTGTTGCAGGCTGTTGATACCCCAATCAGGGTAACCAAAGCGATCAATTGGTGAAACTGTTTCATGTTATAGTAAGTTATTATTTTTTCTTTTGGATAATATATTCAGGAATAATGGCTTCGTTCTTCTCAAAATCATATAACGACTGAATCTTGAGGTTCAGCAATTCAATTTTATAGTCGATTAGGGTTTGGGCATACGTCATTTTTTTTGTGGAAAGCTGTGTCTGGAAAAGGTTCATGTCCATACTTGTCAGATCACCGTTTGCATACCGTTCCAGGTTGATTTCATAAGTCAGTTGTGCATTTTTTTCATTCTGTGTTGCAATATCAATCTGATTGACCAGGTTTTGTAAGTTTCTATACACTTTGCGAATATCAACCTTAATCTGAATCTTCTGATCCGATTGATTAATTTCTTGTGTTTGAATAACTGCTTCCTGTGCTCTGATGCGTGCTTTCTTTTCTCCCCAATCCCAAAGAGGAACATTGAATGAAACTGAAACTCTGGGTTCGTTTGTTGGTTTATCGTAAATGTTTGGTAAACTTGGATTGTCACCGCTCAGCCCAATTGATAATGCAACATCACCCCTGAATTCGTTCAACGATCGGGTACGGATCAATTGAAATTGTGCGTTTGTCACGTCAATTTCACGCTGACGGAGTTCCATTCTCGAACTTAGGCCATATTCAATGGCTTTGTTCATATCTACTTTTACAGGGTTAAATGCAACATCCGTCATCACAGTTATCTCTTCACTGATATCCATCCCGATGTATTGTTTAAACTGGTCTTTATCATTGTCCAGAGTGACCTGAGCATTTTCAAGAGTTGATTTAGCTGTAGCAAAGTTTAGTTCAGCCTGGTAAAGTTCTTCCTTGGCAGCTATCCCAGCAGTTACCTTATTTTGAGTGATCTCATAGCTCTTTTGTGTATTGGCATATTCATCCTGCGAAATGGTGAGGCTCATTTGTGCCAGATAAACATTATAAAACAATTGGGTAACCAGCTTTTCGAGGTTTAGTTTTTGCATTGAATAACTCAATTGCGCATTTTCGAGGTTCAGCTCCAGTCCTTTCAAGGTTAGTTTAGTTCGGTTGTAGGTAAAGAGAGGTTGTGCAATGCTTAGATAAAGGCTATTACTGAATGTTTTCGGTGTAAGATTTCTTCCATTTTCACTATAACTATTTTGCCAGCCAAATCGGTTGACCAGACTGATAGTCCCATCGGTTGGAAGAAAGGGCTGTGCGACAGTGAAAGTTCCAAATGACTGGGTGAGTTTGCTGGTATTCCAAACCGACTGAAAAAGGTCAAATGATCGTGACTGGTCATACTGAAAAGGTGTTACATTGAGTGAAAAATTAGATTTTAATGCAGCATTTTGAGCTTTCAATGTCTCTTCATTGCTTTTAAGATTCAGCAGAGAGCGCAGGATGTCGGGACTGTTGGACCGTGCAATTTCCAATGAACTTTCGAGTGTCAGAATCTGTTGCCCATTGGCCGAAAGCAATAGCAGACAAAAAACGATCAGCATTCCTCCCCTTTGAATTATTTTATTTACAAGCATAACTATATTGTTTTTCAATTAAATACAAATTTCACGAATTAAAGGAAGGTACGAATTTCACGAATTTAAAACGAATTACACGAATCATCTTCTCACCTTCTTATTTTCTCATTTTCTCACTTTCTCCCCTTCTCCTATTGCTTCACCAATTTTATCGCATCCGCCACCACCACCTGTGCCGACGTCTTATTCCCCAGCTCCACTTTTGCGGTATCACCCGTAAAATAAAATGTCCCAAGGCTATTCCATCCGTTGTCAATAGTCTTCAAATCGACCATTACTTCTTCTTTATTCTCAGTGTAAATGGTATAGGTATATTCACCCGGCGCATCCTGGTTATCTCGTCTGCCGCGGCGATTGTTCTTATTCAGGTAGCTGAAAACTTCGTACGTACCTGCTCCATTGATAGGAATGCGCCATATTGCTTTCTTACTGCCATCACCTGCCTTGACATAGTGAGCCGAACGGATAAACTTTCCGAAGAACCCGCTGTTGGTGGTTGCCCTCCATGTTCTGGGAGCCCTCCAGGTGTTAAATCCTATAAATCTTTCCTTGGTCACATCCTCTTTCAAAAGCAATTTTTGTAAAAGACTTTGATCTTCAGAAACGGTACAACGGAACGATGAATCTTCATCATCGGATATGAATTCACCTGCTTCAGCTAACCGAACAGGAAAATCCACAATATTTTCGCCTTCATAAGGAATGCCCTTTGTGTCAACTTCAATATTATCAAGCGGTAGCATAAGTTCAGCAGGAATATTTCTGGATGTCAGGGTGTTGATGGTGATATTACGTGGAGTGCCATCGAGCAGGTAACTTAATTCTTTGGTTTGTGTGCCGTCAAAATGTACCAGTTTATCAATTGTTTCCATGTTTGCACCGCCACCGCCAAAACGTCCGCGGCCAGGGCCTCCGCCTTCACCCAGCCTGAATTGCACCAATACAATCCCTTCAGTCTTTTCTGTATTGCTAATCTTAAATTTGACCATTGTCTTCAACCGGTCGCCGTCAAGTACATTTACTGCACTCATACCGCCAATTAAATAACCCGGTAATTCTTTGCTGTTAAACCATTTGCCCATGTAAGGAAGCAAGTCGGTACCGAACTGTTGTTGAATACGTGTATTAAAGTCCTCGATGGTGGTTGAATTGAACTTTATGCTTTTGAGGAAGTTAAACATGAAATCGTCAAAAGCCTCGTCTCCTGTTTTTCGTTTGATGATCGAGAAAAGCGTCAATCCTTTTAGCTGAATCACATTGTCGATGATCTTTATCCTTGTTGGATCGTTCAGCAGTTCAGCAAATGAATTGTCGAGTAAAGCAAGGTTAGCCTGTTCATTTTCAGTCATTCCCTGCATATTTCGCTGAAACCCCTGAGCGCCCGATTCGGATGATTGCCTCAGGTAAGCCTCAAATATTCGATCAGTAATAGGCCATTGATCGGATTGCACAAAATAGGCATGGTTATAAAATAAGGGGAAACAGTACAATGGATTCGATCTTTCAGCAACCTGCACCTCTCCCTGGTTTCTGTTTACATCCGCTCTTGCTCCACTTTGTGTGAAAAGGGCCAGAAAGTTATTGAAGGCCATGATTTTTTTCTCTTCAGGGGTAGTTTGTGCCTGGTCGCCACGACCTCCTCCCCATCGTTCCATTCTTTTGATACTCCCTGCAAAATCAGCCTCTTCAATCTGAAATCCCTTTTCTGGAAACAAGATCGTTTCAGGCTGAATCTCTTCCCGTTCACCAATCAGAGTCCGGGGATAGGAATAGAATTGCGCTGGAACTTCAACCATGGTAATGCGTTCAAACGGATAATACAGATCAATTTTACGCTCATAATCTTTTAAGGCTACACTGATCAGCGTAGGAATGGTATCCTTGATGGGTTCAAGAAATTTGGTGAAATAGTCATGATTTTTATGAATGTACAAGCTGAAAGCCAGCCCGTCAATGGTGTCTGTTTTCTGCGTATAGTTGCCTATGATCAGCGATATTTGCGGCAGGTTGTGCTTATTGGTAAAATGGAAAACACCGTCTTTCTGTTCCGCCTTGCCCTGCGAAATGGCTGTAAGGGTTGGTTTTGTAGTAACCGTAATATCATAGTTGCTGAATTGTTTCTGCATCCATTGTTTGCTTTGGTTACCGAAACCTGTTCCTGCAATAGGATACCAGTTACTTTCGCGGGTCAATAATACATAGTCAGGTGATACGATGGCTGATCGCTTATCGATATTAAACATATTTGCCTTGAAAGGTTCCTGAAGTGTCTTGTCATCTATATCCAGAAAGCTTTCTGCTTCGTTTATGCTTCCACTGTATGTAAATTCAAGTTCCGCTGATTCGCCGGGCTCCAGCTTCGATCCAGAAAAATCAATCAGTTGAAGGGTGCGTTTGGCTTCAATGGCCTGTCCGTTGAAACTCACTTTGCTGATTTTCAACCCAGGGTTCAGGCTGAAAACAAAATGATTGATGGCTTCCTGATGTGGGTTGCTCACTTTCAGTTTAGCCGTTACTTCCAGGCTGTTGCCTTTGTGTTGAAGTTCAATCTGGTAGCTTTCAACTTTTAATCGTTGAACAGTTTGGTTGACATCGTTCAGCGAACGCATGTTTTCTCTTAATTGTTTATTTTGAACAAAGGTGGAGACATGCATTTTGCCCAACCACAATCCGGCAGCAAAAAACAGAATGGCAGGAATAAGGGTTACCTTGTTACTGTAAGGACTCTGGGGCAGGCGTTTAAGCAGGGTAATGGTCAGAAATATAAATGCGATGCCAAAGCAGGTATACATTCCGCGGTGAACGAGTATAGCATGAAGATTTCCAAATCCAATAAAATCGGAGTTCAGCAAAGGCATGCCGTAAGCCATGTAATCGAATAAATAATAATATTTGGTGTTGAAGTTGAATATTGTGATGGCCACATAACCAAGCAAAATAATAAATGTGATGGCTTGATTTTTAAGTATACTCATCACGAAAAATGAAAGCCCCAGAATAAAAATGAGCGTTGGCAGACTGATGATTAAGAAATATTCCAAATACGCGAGCCAGTTAACGGTTACACCCTCTGAAATGGAGTTAAAAATAAGTGCTTCGGAAAGAATGATCAGGTTCAAGATCATGAAAACAACAATGTTGCCGATTGTTTTACCTGCCACATATTCACCATTCGACATGGAACGAATGTAAATCACATCGGTAGTATCCAGTTTTTTATCCCTTTTTAGAAAGTCAGATGCCAGGAATATGGCAATGATAGCCTGAACGGTATTTAACAGCAAAAGATTGGCATAAGGAATGGCTGACGAAATGGCTCTGATATCCCAATTGCTTCCCGGGTTCAAGATCAATGTTCCCATGTTAAAAAAGAACAGGAAGATGATGGCGATCAAAGCAAATATCCTGAAAAACCAGCTTCGCAGCAGGGTAGTGATTTCGTATTTGGCTATGGAAGATATGTTATAAAAAGAAATCATTTTTTTTAGTATTCAGTGTTAAGTGTTCAGTATTCAGTGTTCAGTGTTAAATGTTCAGTATTAAGTGTTTAGTATCTAGTATTCAATGTTTAGTTTTTAGTACTCAGTTTTAAGTAAAAGTATAAAGTTCAAAGTATCTGGCTCAACTGATCACTGAACACTGATCACTGAACACTGAACACTGATCACTGATCACTGATCACTGAATTATTTTCCATAAAATATACATAAGCATGTTCCAGGTTAGGCGGTATGTTTTGTCCGTTGTACCCATTGATGGAGTCGGCCACCACTTGTATTTCCCAGCCCTCGCTATTGGGAACATTGGATATTACAGGAAACTTTTCATTGATCTCCAGGTACTCTGCTTCTGTTGCCTGAATAAGCCACACTTTACCTTCAGCACGTAACACCAGTTCATCGGGTGAACCGGTAAATGCCAGTCCGCCCTGGTTTAGCAGTGCCATGTCGGTACACGAACTGGAAATATCACCTACAATATGGGTTGATAAAATAATGATTACATCATGAGTGGATATGGTGGACAGTAAATTTCTAAAGCGGATACGTTCTTCAGGATCCAGACCCGTAGTAGGTTCGTCAACAATAATGATTTTTGGCTCATTGATCAGTGCCTGGGCAATTCCAAGACGACGTTTCATTCCTCCAGACAACTTGTTAGCCTGTCGATCACGAGCTTCAAATAAACCTACCTCCTCCAACATTTTATCAACAGCCAGCTTGCGTGTTTTTGAATCTCTCATTCCGGCCAGACGGGCGGCATAGTCCAGAAATTCATAAGTCTTAAGGTGTGAGAAAAAGCGGAAATCCTGTGGAAGATAACCCAGCATGGATCGAATGGCCTCACGGTCTTTGGTCAGATCGTAGCCGTTCATTTTTATGATTCCCGATGTCGGTTCCATCAAAGTAACCAATATCCGCATCAGGCTCGATTTGCCGGCGCCGTTTGGTCCCAGCAACCCGAACATGCCATTGTTGATTTCCAGGTTAATGTCTTTTAATGCCTGGTTCCCGTTAGGATATACTTTGTTTAGGTTCTCAATAGTTATCTTCATCAGAAAGGAAATATTTCTTTTATTAGCTCACCAATCTTTGACTTGATTTATTACAATAGGTTTAATCAGATAATTGGCCTAAGTTACAAAAATGAGACAATGGGTATCCTTTTTTCGATAAATAAAGCTTTTTTAACCCAAAATTGGCTATCTGTAGGGGCGGCCCTGTGTGGCCGCCCTATTAATATCCAATGACGCTCTGAGGAAGATGCCACCCAATGAGTCATGCCATTATATTCATTTTCAAAAGCTTACAAATTCTCGTCATTGCGAGTGGAAAGCTATTTTTAATAGCCACAAAGTGGTAATGAAAGGGTGAAAAAATAGAACGCGGATTTAATAGGGTTTAGCGGATTGAAAACGGATCAATGATACTTCGTATCCGGATCTTTTAATACACCCACTTAATAAATTAGTTTTCATCCATTGCTAGTTTTCATTTTTTGATCCGTTTCAATTTATTGAAAGCAAATCCGCTTTAAATCCGCTAAACCCTTTTAAATCCGCGTTCTATTTTTATTTGTTCTTGATATAAATATTAACAGAAGAAAATTCTTCATATACAATAAAATATTAAATTTTCACCTCCTAAATTTACAGTTATTTACAAAATCTGTCATTGGTAGGCACGAAGCAATCTCACCTTATAATTGTAAATGCAACTATTTCGTGTCGCTAGCACTATTTCCCGTTACGTTAGGAACTAAATGCTTATAGAAATTTTGAACGTACATAACGAAGCCCCCTGCTTTTGAAATAAAATTCAAGACCAATTATTTTTTCTTTTATAGCATCAGTATGTATCCTGTAATTGACTTTGGCTAAAGTGCGTTGTAGGCTCCATTCAAGATTAAGACGTTGGTTCTCATCTTCTTTGAGACGTTGAAATTCTTTGATCAGATAAATTTTAAACTCCGGACTAATCCACATCCCGAACTCAAAGGCGATATCAGGATGCGCATAAGTTCCACCGTATCTTCCAGCTGTAGCCCTAAGCCCAATTGCATTTGTCTTTTCCTGCCATTCCTTCACGCTAATCTTGTAATTGTTCAACCCTGCCTGACTTTTAATTGTGGCGAATTCGCCATAATTAAAATCGGGATTGTAGATACTTTCCCAAATTCATAGGAACTCAACCGTGTTGCGGTTTCTAAGCCAATCGGAGATAAAAAAATCGCCGTCTTTAGCTTTAAGGATGTCATCGGTCTGATACCTATCTCTTATTTCGTGAAAGATAAACGGTCAAGAGTTCTCAGGCTATTCCGTATTGTCTGGCTGTTCAAATCTGGACGGGCCAGTGGTTCGAAGTCGTCAATGACACAATTGCTGTTGACCAGAGTTTGGAAACTTTGGTTCCCTCAAACGGGCCTGCACCATCAAGTTATTCGCCTTGCATAGCGTAAAACAAAAAAGCCGTTACATTAATAGACAATATTACATCATCTTCCCTGACTTTAAAGTCTGTAATGAATTTAATTCCTTAACGACGTTCCATCAATTGGCAGCCTTGTTGGAAATACTTGAGTTGGTAAAGCAGTTTTTACCAGGTTAACTAATCCCTATATTTTCACTATCCAGCGACCTCCGTTATCAGGTCCTACACGTTCAATAACGTTATCAGCTTTCAGCTTCTTTATTTGATTATCAACTCCTTTAGATGTAATAGCAGTTGCTTTGTTTTTAGTATTAATGATGAAACAGCAGCGCTATCAGGACGTGTAAAAATGACAGAGAACATTCCTTCAGTATTAAATTCCGGGTTGGGCAATCCTCTTTTTTGAATTTCCTCCCTAATCCTGCTTATACCAGAACCAATCTGTTCCACCATGTCAATGCGCTCAAATAGTCCAAATACCAATGGGTTGCGACTATGACTTTTTGTTCCAAATTCTTTAGCGCTTATCACACTTACCAAGCCTCCTGGATTGGTAATTTCCACCCGGTCGGAAAATAACTCAATGGTGATCCGGGCTCCCTTGTCGTAATAATCACGATGCGACAAGGCATTATTGATTTTATATCATCTGCTGATAACATTACAATGAATATTTAATTGTCAATAATTATTAGTCTTCTACCTTGCATTAATCCCCTTCACTCTACATAATTTTACCGATACGAATATATTTATAAAACAATTACCTTGGTTAAATAGTGGAAGTTATTTTCTTTAATTTAAGATTAAAATTTATCTAATGTGATGAAGACGTGGCTACTCCATTGCCCTGTAAATATCTTGTCTGAAACAGATGGCCTAACAGCTATCCCCATAAGGGTCTGTAATTGACTGCTGTCGATAATTGTCAATATTGTTGATGTTGTCGGTTTGGTAGGGGCGGCCCTGTGTGGCCGCCCGTATGCAGTATACGTAAGAAATTGCGCATCAACAAAGCATAAGGAAATGCAGTTTGGGGGCTTGGGGAATAAAGTTCTGTATTTTTAACCCATTTAAGCCCTGCCATGTATTGGGCTTGCCGTTGGTAATGGTTATTGAGCCAGTAAGTTATCGTACTTTGCATGATTTGTTTGGAGTTGGTGAAATAATTCTGGCAAATGTCTCTCAATTGAAGAAAAGTCTGCGGATAGATGCATTGATATCTTCTGTAAAAATTAAGTAAATTGGGTAAATTAAGATTTGTAGGATGGAAAGATGGTGTGGCCTAAAATAGTGGTGGTTAGGCTACTTTTACAAAACATGATAAAGTTTCCGCACGTTCCGCATGTTCCGCACGCCTTATATTTTAATCCTTTTTGGTTCAATTCAGAATGTGATATAAAGAGGAAGAGTAAAAAGAGAGGCGTGCGGAACGTGCGGAAGATGCGGAACGTGCGGAAGTCGAGAGCAGCCAGGCTTTAAAATTAAGCATGTAACTATCGTTGATAAAAGCTGGCAAGTTACTGATCATCAGATGCCTTAAAAGAAGTAGTTAGGTGCTCAAAAACCTCCTGCAATTTTATGCTCACCATCTTCCGAACACTCCTAATTGCAAATCTGCACTAGCGGATATAGTTATTTACTTGTATTACATAAATATTCTAAACATAACAAAACTGATACAATATCTCTCTACTACTTAATACACGTGAGGCCTCCTGTATTGAAATATCCTCCTCAAGAACTTTAGTAATGAGCAACGATGATTCAGGTCTTAATTTCTGACTCATTTTATAAAACCTATTGAAATGATCTTCCTGCCATGTATTGTTGCCGTGAAATACGTAAACATAAAGTTGTGGCATAATGACGGGATATATTAGATTATTAGAAATTAACTTATTAACTAGTACTTCATCTTCACTCTTATTTAAATTGGCATAAGAAAAACTACTAAAAATAGATTTATGACAAAGTAATGTATTTTCCCACATTCTTAAATCCGAAAGATAAGCCTCTTTGTTAATTTTATCATACATAAGAACATAGGCCAACAATGAAACAGGTTTGTGACTTAAAAGAATTGAATTTATCTGCACATTCAACCTATCTTGATGATACCAGTCATCATCGTCCCAATTACATATATAATCTCCTTTACAATTATCAATGGCATAATTTCTTTTTTCTCCCAAACTGAGTTGATTGCCAGTTGGCAATATAAGGCTCCTTATATTTTCCACTTTGTTATCTGTAAGAAAATTGGCAGTATTATAATCGTTTTCTGGATAAACGATTAATAATTCTCTTGTCGAATATGTTTGGGCATTAAAACAATTGATAGCCTTTTTTAGAAACTCAACTCTGTTCTCCGTAAGGCAAATACATGATACTTTTGGTGTTTCCATTTAACTTTTCAAATTAATTCTTTATATAAATAAAATCCTATCTTAGAGGTATAATCAATCTGCGTAGGTTTTGTTTTCTAATCAAATTTCAGATCTTTATAATAATATAATTTATCTTCTTCTGTTATTGCCCGGGAAACTCTGCAAGGATTTCCTATTGCAATAACATCATTTGGAATGTCTTTAGTAACAACACTTCCGGAGCCAATTACTGAATTATTTCCAATAGTTATCCCTGGGTTGATTACAACATTTCCACCAATCCATACATTATTTCCAATACTTATTGGAAAAGCGTATTGATACCCCTGATTTCTTTTCTCATAATGCAATGCATGTCCAACAGTATAGATACTTACATTAGGACCAATCACTACATTATTTCCAATCTTAACTTTTGCGCAATCCAAAATTACTAGGTTATAGTTTGAATAAAAATTTACTCCTATTTCAATATTATAACCGAAATCGCATCGAAACGGTTGTTCTATAAATAATGAATTCTTTGTATTACTAAGAAGTCTGCGTAACACTATGTTTCGTTTATCAATTTCATTTGGTGGATATGAATTGAAATAAAATATTAGTGTTCTAGCATATTGCCTTTCATTATAATGCTCATCATCAATAGGTTTGTACGATTTCCCAGAAATCATTTTCACTTTTTCACTTTCCATTTAAAAGCCTTTCTATTTATTAGTTATATCGTTATGTTCTGAAATGACCTAAACATATATGCCAACAATGAAACAGGTTTGTGACTTAAAAGAATTGAATTTATCTGCACATTCAACCTATCTTGATGATACCAGTCATCATCGTCCCAATTACATATATAATCTCCTTTACAATTATTGATTGCATAATTTCTTTTTTCTCCCAAACTGAGTTGATTGCCAGTTGGCAATATAAGGCTCCTTATATTTTCCACTTTATTATCTGTAAGAAAATTGGCAGTATTATAATCGTTTTCTGGATAAACGATTAATAATTCTCTTGTCGAATATGTTTGGGCATTAAAACAATTGATAGCCTTTTTTAGAAAATCAACTCTGTTCTCAGTAAGGCAAATACATGATGCTTTTGCTGCGTCCATTTAATTTTAAATATTAATTACCTTTTTTCTTATTGCGTACTATGTATAATTAAACTATTTTATTTATTTTAATTTTTAATTTGTCTTCACAATATTTAAATATTTTACGCAAATTCGGGTTAAGTCTCAATTAATCTGAGTTGACCATTATTCTCATTTTCAATTTCAGTAAAAGAAGTTATAAACTTATTCTAGGCTTGACTAACCATATCTTTTGTATTTGATACTGAGATCGAGTTTACGATGAACTACTCATATTTATGCATTTCAATAATTAAAGTCTTACATCATTAATAAAATCATACATACAGATTGCACGAAGTGAATAGTAATATATCCAATAATTTTTCAACGCCTCTATATAGCTATTCTGCGAGTACTTCATATCTCGATATGCTTCACTAATTTCCAGAATACTTGCTTTTCCTAAATCAAATCTTTTTACTACAAACTCATATGTCTTTCTGGCAATATCATTTGAACGGGATGATGTTTCTATTATTTTTTGTTGCATATTATATTCTTCAACCAATTTAAAAAGCTTCTTATCTATTTCTTTGTATGATTCTTTTATTTGATAATTTACTATTTCTTTATTAGTTTCTGTTATCTTAACATTCCTTTTTTGTTCTCCCCAGTCTAAAATCGGGATATTGACCGAAATGTTCATTGATTGCATTTGATCCATCTTGTTAAATAACGAATTAATCTCCTGACTATTTTTGTTATAACCTACATTAGCTGAAAAATAAATATCATATTTTGATGATTTGGCCTGTTTGATAGAATTATCAACTTCTAGTATCTTCCTATTAAATGAAAATAAATCAGGATTATTTGAGTAAGCCAAATTTCTGGCATATTCAAAATTGACCAATGCGGAAGCAATACTATTGGGTACAAGACACATAATCTCTGAATCTTCAGGCATATCTAATATAGCAAGAAGATTATAATCTGCCTCCTTTTTTTGAGATTGAATTTTTATAAGTTCAATTCCTGCAATTGTCTTTTTTAATTCAAGAACTTGTAAATCATAATCAGTAATGCCACCAATTGATTTTTTTGTAAATCCTAATTGATATAATGAATCGGCAATATTCTTATTTAATCCCGCAATATTATTATTTAGTTGTGCAAAAAGCAAATCAAAAAAATACTGACTCGTTTTTATGGCTAGTTGTTCTTTTCCTTCAAGAAAATTCTTTTTTGCTTCCTCAAATATTAATTGTTGAATTTTATCTTGCAATTTGATCTGGTTTACCTTTCCAATTGACTGTGAATATGAAATGCTAAATGCCTGTAAATTATAACCAATATAGTTACTATTTCCAAAAGATTGATTTCTGTAAATGTTTGAATTAACAGAGAGTGTTCCACCTGTTAAACGAATATTTTTAGATAATGATAAATTACCACTGGATGACAACCTATTTACTTCAGCAAATTCGTAACTTTCAGTATTATTATTCCACTGTTCCTGAATGGACCGGGAATAATTACCAGGTGCTAAGGATAAACTTAAATTTGGCATCATTGAATATCGAAAATTTGTATATTCCAATTGATTAATACGAAAAGTGCTTTGGGCAATGTATGACTCAATAGATCTTTCTTGAGAAATATGTATGGCATCACTTAGTGACAACTCCAATAATTGAGATTTACATAAGGCCGTATTGAAATTTAACAAATTGACAAATAACACAAATAAAAAGCTGTTTTTCTTTAGCATATTTAGATTCTGACTTATTTTCGTTTGAAAATCTTAGTTTAATAAGTTAAGAAATTTGAATAATGTTTTAATGTTCAATTTCATGGTTCCATGAAATTACTTCTTTTTGAAGTTGTTCCTTTGTCATGTTAGAGATATTGATATATTCAACATTTTTCATATTTTGTTGTTCTTTAGAATGAAAATTACTGCTTATTCCTCTCCAATGAGTTAGATGAAACATATTCCCAAGGGTTCTCTCTGTCTTATAACCTAGTATATCCCAACGATGAAGCCGCTCACCGTCCTCCAGACCCCAGCCGTAAAAATTCGTATTTTCTATTCCACTCTCAATATAAGATTTTCTATTGGCGAAATACCCACCTCCTACAGATATGGGAGGATACATATTCTTCATTTTACTACAATTGTTTGTCAAAAAATTTATATCCCTATTTTGATAATATAAATCTCTAATTATTTTTGTTGTATCAAACAAATTCTTTTCATAAGGTAACACAAAGTCAGCCTTTTTTTCCCTTAGCATTTTTACCGAATCTTCAATTTGATTAGGCGGCACAATAGCATCAGAATCCCAAACCGACAGATATTGTGTTTGACAAGCGCGAACCAATTGATTAACATATTTTGTCTTGCAATAAATAGGATCAAAATCTTCAACATAAATAACTTTATCAATTTTAGGGAAAAGTTTTGATATATAGTTATTGTTTATTGTAGATGCTTCCAACACATACACATTTGTATCAAAATTTATGAATAAGAAATCTAGAACCATCTCCAAGTTTTCAAGTCTATCCATTGAATCTATTCTAACTGGAATTAAAAATGTTACATCTGTTAAATCTTTTTTTGCATTCATTCTTATCAAATTTATAGGTTAATGATATTTTATTTATTATTAATTATACAATCATTTCATTCAATTATTAATAAGCGACCGTATTGGATCGAAAAAACGTACTAATAAACTCATGTCGTCGGTGAGTATTTCTGCATTTCCCATTAGTTCCTGATCAAAAGGCAGTTTTTTCTTATAAGATGTTGTTAAACCGTTTTCCAAAATAATATCACCGGAATACATCAATTTATTGGGTACTTTTGATATATGCTGAAGTTTGCCAATCAACATCCCAAATTCATAATAAGGATAATTGTCAAGTTTAATATTTACTCTTTGTCCAATATTTACCTTGCCAGAATTCTGGACCGGAAAATGTATTCTCACCTTCACTTCTATGGTATCTTCTGGAATAATGGAAACCACAACATCTCCTGCATTTACATTCTGGTTTTCAGTCCAGAAAAAAGAAAAACTTACTTTGCCTACTATTGGAGAAATCAAAATATAATTTTGCTTCCAATTTTCCAAAGATGATCTCAACAATTGAATACTTTTATTTACACCATCAAACAATATTTGTTTTTTAGAAATTTCATCCAGTTCTACTTTTAACATATCATGTTCTAATTGTTTAACCGTTGCATCGCCATTGATTATTGCCATATTAATATCTGTAATGGTTGCCTCAAATTGTCTTAGCCTTCTATAGCTGTCTTCTAAATCAACTTTTGTTAATCCCCCGAAATTGTATAATACTGAATCGGCATGCAACTGATCCAGAATAACTTCGTTCTGATCATTAAAAAGCTTTTGCTTATGGATCAATTGCACATTATATTCTTTTTGGATATGCAAACTTTTACCAATAGCGGTTTTTTCATTTTGATGCATAGCAAGGCTGTAAAATCTGTATAACTCATTGTAAGCATCCAAAAATTCAGAATAATACATTTGTATTTCTCCTAGTTCAAGGTCAGTTCTGAAAAAACCCGGTTGGTAAAGCATATCCTTATCCTTCTTTGAAACAGCAGATTCAACAAGCGATAATTGGTGGTCAAAGTTTTTTACATCTTCCCAGTTCACTGGTGATTCCATTAAAACAACAGCTTCTTGAGATTTTACAAGTTCACCTTCTTTTTTTAATACTTTTTTTATTTTTCCATTGAGATGGCCGATGAGATGCACAGGTGGATTAATTGTTGTTATTTCAACCTGTGCGGGAACTATATCGGGAAATTTAATAAACCCGCTTATTACGATAATGATTATGAAAAAAATAAAAACCCAACTTACGCCCCATCTCAATATCCAAGAAGGTCGGTAATTGTGCATTTTATCATTGTACTCCTGTCTCAGCTCAATTTCAGTATGTTCCATAAACTTTCTTAAATTTGATCCAACTGGTTTACAAACAAATTATAATACTTTCCTTTTTTCTCGATTAATTCCACATGCGTACCCTGTTCTACCACTTTCCCTTTATCAAGTACAACAATGTTATCAGCATTTCGAATTGTACTTAAACGGTGGGCTATGATGATTGCCGTTTTTCCCTTTATTAAAGAATTGAGATTTTGGGAAATCTGTTTTTCGTTATTGGCATCCAAAGAGTTGGTGGCTTCATCCAGAAAAATAAAATCGGGATCCTTATAAATCGCACGGGCAATCAACAACCTTTGTTTTTGTCCCTGACTAAGTCCAATACCGTTAGTTCCCAATGGGGTATAGTATTTTAAGGGCCTGTCAGAAACAAACGATTCAATATTGGCCATCTTAACTGAATTGGCAAGTCGATTTTTGTCAACTTCGCCTTCGTCTTTCAGAGTAATATTGTACAATATAGTATCATTAAACAATTTACCGTCCTGCAAAACCGTACCACATTTATCGCGCCAGTGATAAAGGTCTATGTGAGTTAGTGGCAACCCGCCTATTTCTATTTCTCCAGAAACCGGTTCGTAAAATCGCATAAGTAATTTAACTAGTGTGGTTTTTCCGCTTCCACTTTCTCCTACAATGGCCGTTACTTTTCCCTCGGGAATAGTAAGGTTGATATTGTCAAGTACTTTATCGAGATTGGGATTGTAATAAAAATCAAGGTTTTTTATAATGATGGTTTTACTTTCCGGAATTTTAAAATTGGATAATGATTTTTCAGGTTCTTCTTCTAGGATAATCTCATTAACACGCTTTAAACTTAATTTTGCGAATTGTATTGAATGCACATACCCAATCATCGAACTGATTGGGGCTCCAAGTTGTCCTAGTATATATTGGGCAGCCATCATCATCCCAAGGGTCATTTTACCATTAATCACATTCGAAGCAGCAATATAAGATATAACAACTCCTTGCAGTTTCATGATAAATGTAGCACCTGTACTTTCCAACTGGTTCAGGTTCATGTTTTTAACGCTAAGACCATATATCTTAAACCGGCTTATCTCCCATTTCCATCTTCTTCTGTGGCCTATATTGTTGGCCTTTATTTCGGTAATGCTTTCCAGCAGTTCCAGCAAATCATTCTGGTTGGCCGAACTTAATTCAAAACGCTGGTTATCCAATTTCTTTCGTTCTTTTAAAAAAAGAAATATCCAACCAGTATATAAGATATTACCTATCATAAACACAACAAACATATTTATTTCATAATACAACATGAGAATGCTATATACAATAATAAGCAATATATTCATTGCAACCCCCAAAAAAGTATCCATGATAAATGCCTGTATCCGGCTTAGATCACCGATCCTGACCAATAAATCACTGACTACTTTTCGTTCAAAAAAGGGCACGGTAAGCCTCAGTGTTTTTCTTAAGAAATCACTAACCATAGTCATATTTACCCGTTCGGATACGTATAGCATCAAGCGTCCCTGGATAAAACCGGAGATCATAGAGCTAAACGTGATGATAATGCCTGCAATAAGCATTATGTTGATGAATTTCATATTGCCGGCTCCAATACCAAAATCCATTATTGCCTGTGAGATGAAAGGAGATAAAAGACTGATTAAAAGACCTGCCAGCATGCCCACCATTACCTGTGCCAAGTACTTATGGTGCGGTTTGAGATATTTAAAAAAATGACGCAACGAGTTTGGTGTCTCTATGCTATCATTATGATAGAAATCTGGGGTAGGTTCCAACACCAGTATAGAACCCAGTCCATTGGCACTTTCCCAAGACTCCCTGAATTCGGTGATAGAATAGGTTATCAGACCCGAGGCAGGATCGGAAACATATACTTTTTTACCAGTGATTTTATAAACTACGATAAAATGATGTAAACGCCAGTGCACGATTATAGGCAAGGGCATTTTATTCTGTAGGTCGTCAAAATTTATCTTAAGTGCCAAGGTTCTGAAACCTATTTCTTCAGCAGCTCTGCCAATATCAAACAGGGATACCCCTTCACGGGTGATATAACATTTATCACGAAGGTATTTCAGTGAAAACGTCTTTTTATAATTCTTTGAAATGATTTTTAAACATGCTGGACCACAATCCATTCTGTCATACTGTATGTATGAGGGAAAACGCAACACTTTCATCCTTTTGTTCTTTGTATCATTTAATATAAGTGATTTTCAATATGTAGATTTCCCTTTTATTCTAGGTGGTTCCCCTTAGGCGTACTAATTTTAATTGTTCCCATAGGCTTTCTGAGAAGGAATATAACAATCAAAATACTTATAAAAAAAATGGATATACAAACGATTAAATTTCTCTGATCTAAACTCAAATTTTCGGAATGCAGAGCCGCGGCAAGATTAAGAAAACAATGTGATATTGAAGAAACAAATATGGAATTGGTTTTATAGTAAAAAATACCCAGTACTATTCCCACGACAAATATTCCGGCAAAATCTTCATATCTCAAATGGGCAAAACTAAATATAAGACTTGATAAAATTATAGCTTTTGTAGGTGAATACCGTATTAAAAATTGCCGTAATATCAGTCCCCTATACAATATTTCCTCAATAAAAGGAAACAAAATCCATTTCGACGTACCTACAATGAACAAAGTTTCATTAATAATTGAAGTGCCATATATTCTTATTTTGGAATCCATTAATAATTTATAGAAGACATCTACCTGCATTAGCGGAATTAGGATAACGAATTTTAGCAACACAGTAACTATTATTAATCTAAATAGTGTAACCAAATCCGGAAGGTCAAAGTAATTCCATATACTAATTTTTGTTTTCCATATAAGGTACACAATGTATGGAACAAAGTTTAACCCCATTAAAATGACCTGAATACTTTGAGATAAAATTGAACTGTTGAGCTTATAATTCAATACAGTGGTGATTGTCCATATAATCATATTTGTTGCCGCCCAGCATGAAATAATCAGCAATGCCTGCCAAAAATTTGGAAATATCTTTTCGTTCATAAACCTATATATAACTGAAGAATTTTAAACCTGTTGGTGGAGTTATAAGTTCCTGGTTCGCAACTTACTTCTGATTCAAGAATTAATTCCGTTGAATTGGAAGTAGCAAAAAATTAAACATCTATATTTTACAATATAACTCCCCCAACAAATTATTGTTAATTAAATCTAATATTCCATATTCGTCTGCCCTAAACTACCGGCAGGAAATGGACTATCTGGATTAACCGGATCACATACTACCAAGCACTCCAATACTCCATAATCGTATGCCCTGGACTACCGGCAGGAAATGGATCCCACGACGGGTTTTCTGCAACCTTAGCATCATACCATTGTACTAATGTCTGTTTACTTGCAGAGCGATCAGTAGAACCTATTGATACTTGTGATGGAGTCATACAAAATCCAGTGCTTCCAGCAGTGCTTCCAGTTTTTATTTCAT